>Ga0208689_1000005_pt1 | contig 351696 bp, 312 predicted proteins | sample June2015DPH_8_15_FD_184700 | JGI IMG/M metagenome (GOLD analysis project Ga0208689, IMG submission 184700) | Peatland microbial communities from SPRUCE experiment site at the Marcell Experimental Forest, Minnesota, USA - June2015DPH_8_150... | ecosystem: Environmental > Terrestrial > Soil >... | reverse complement strand
GTCTGGGCCAGAGGTGAGCCCGCGGCCGAAGAGCTTCAAGGCGACTATGCCCGCAGGGTACACTAGGTGGCCAGGATTCCAATATAGATTCGGGAGCCATGCGCCCGCCAATGCCGCCATAATCGCCGCCCTCAGAATGGTCAGTCGCCGCATAGAGCTCCCACGGAAGGCCACATCGTCTTTCATGGAAAATGACATCTAAAACTCCATCGGCCTCTGACTCGCGGCACCTCGCATGTGACTCGCGCGCAACCTGCTGGTTCTCGAGGGTGCCGACAATCGCGAGTCACGCCCTCTTCCTTCCGGCTTCGCCAATCGCTGTGCTGTCTCCTGACTTCTGTCCTTTAGGTTCCTTGTTCTTCCGCAGGCGGGATAGCGGAGAAGAACACGACTACGAGCAGACTTTAATGCTGAAGTTAGTATACATATTGGTTCCTATTTGTCAAGAGATTAGAAGAGGAAAATCAGTCCTTCGCCACTTCGCAGTCTCCCGCCGTGTTGCGCGTCCTAAATCGACTCTGTTATGTTGGCTGCCTCTCGGAGGTGCGCGTCTGGAAGATCAATCCCTGTCGTTGCTTCGTGGCCAACTGGGTTACATCATTCTGGGAACCGTTTTCTTGTTCTTCGGATTAACTGCCTGCGCCATTGCTGCCATCCGTCGGCGAACTGAGGTTCGTATCCTCATATGGTTGGGGATCTGGAGCGGAATGTCCGGCACTCGCCTGCTGGCTCGGACGCCCGCCGTCATAGCTGTTCTGCCGCACTCGCTCCAGATCGGCGCCCCTTACGTGACCAATGCGATCACGTACCTCCTCGTGGTGGCCGCTCTGCTTGCCTGGTCGGAGTTGAGTGTCGGCAAATTGCGACTCTTCGTTCAGACCATGATTTTTCCGGCGCTGGCGATCGGTCTGGCTGCCATTGGCTGGTTCTTCTTCACGGGTTCAGCCGACAAGTTCCTGCCTTACAACAATTTCGTTGCGGTCTGCGCTCTCCTGGTTCTCGCGACTGTCGTCTTAGTGTCAGAGCTATCTGGCAGGTTCCTGATTTTTCCAAACCGTATTCTCGTCGCCAGCACACTTGTTTTTGCCTTAGAGGCCTTGTATACGAACCTGTCGGGCGTTCTGCATTTCCGGTCTCTATCTTTACCTTTCGTCGACGAGCTTGTGTTTGCATTTTTCCTGTTTTCATTTGCGTACGTTGCCGCACAGAAGGTCTTTGCCAACGAACGTCGCTTACTGTCTATAGAGAGCGAATTAGAGATTGCCCGGCAGATACAGGCCTCGATCCTTCCGACCAGCATTCCCGAAGTCAGCAACCTGCGAATCGCCGCTTCCTACCAGCCCATGACTGCGGTCGCGGGCGATTTCTACGAATTCATCCAGATGGACCAGCACCGAGTTGGCGTCCTTGTGGCGGACGTCTCCGGACACGGTGTCCCGGCGGCCCTCATCGCATCGATGATCAAGGTGGCGGTGCAGTCGGTCGTGTCCTGCGCCGATGACCCGCGAGAAGTGCTGCGTGGGTTGAATCGCATCCTATCTGGCCAACTGCGTGGCCAATTCGTCTCCGCGGCTTACTTGTGGCTCGATACGGAGACTCGCAAGGCGTTGTACTCAGCCGCGGGACACCCACCGCTTCTGCGCTGGCGAGGGGGCAAGCTGGAGCGCATCGAAAGCAACGGCCTGCTCTTTGGAGTGGCACCGGACTACGACTATCCCGTTTGTGAGATGCCGCTCAACCCAGGCGACCGCTTCCTGCTTTATACGGACGGCGTCACTGAGCCCGAAAATGCTCTCGGCGATTCCTTTGGCGACGGCAAGCTCGAACAGGTGGTTCGTAACCATCAGTCGCGTCCGCCTTCTGAGTTGTCAGATCAACTGCTTTCTGAGATCCGCCACTGGCAACCTGCTTCCATGACCCAGCAGGACGACATCACGCTCATTGTCATTGATGTCGTTTAGTCACGCCCGCCCACCGGTTCAGGCGTATCGTTTGTGCTCCAGTATGATCTCTGTGCTACGCCAGCAGCATCCTGAAACCAGCCTGCTCGAAATGACGATCGGCTGTGAGGGCCTCGCTGATCCCGTTCTCCTCCATGACCACAAACGAAATGCAGTCCGTCAAGGACCAATCCTTATCTGGGCGATCAGCATACAACCTGATTCCGCGCTCGAAGAGTTGTGGCGAAGGCGCGATGATTTCGACGTCGGGCGCCGTCTGGAGAATCTCAAGCAGGTTGACAAAGGCCTTACGAGACCTGGTGTCGGCCAAGCCATCGGCTACCTCGGTCAAGATCCAAGCGGTTGTAACAATGGTGGCCTCAGGCCGGGGAGAGAACTGTACCGCCTTGTTGTGGAATCGATCCCGCACATTGAGGCGCGCAAAAAGTACACGGAATCTGCGAAAACCTTCCTCATCGAGGTTTCGGCCTGGGGGTTCCGTGAATGTAGTGGTCGTGATTCGCCGCGAAATCTTCAGGAAGGTCTTTGATCGCGCCATCAAGAACGGACAATTTCTTGAAAACCGACTCGAACGGCAGAGGTTCTTCGATGGGCTCAATACGCACGGACGTGCCGTCGGGGAGGTTTGCGTCAGGCGGCAATATCACTGTTCCCCTCGAAACCGTACCCTTGTAAGTCACATCGCCTCCGACCGACGTAATGCCTTCGAGATCTATTCTAGCACAGCCCGAAACCGTCTGCGGTCATTCGACGGCTGGGATTCGAGCTATCGCCCCGCAGGCCGAGAGCGGGCAGCGACACGGCGGTCTCGACACCGGTCATTCATCTCTTCTTTTTCCTCTCCTTTTTCTTCTCCTTTTTCTTCGCCTCACCCTTTCTCTTCTTCTCGCCCTTTCTCTTCTTCTTTTCCTTTTTCGTTTTCTTCACTTTGGCCTTGGCGCGTTTCGGCGCCTTGGCTTTTTTCTTAGCCTCCGGCTTCACCGGCCGGGCGGGGGCCTTCGCAGGCTTTGCAGGCTCAGGAACCACCGCCGGCGCAGCGGGCGCCTCCGGCTCTTTGGGAGCCTTCACACGCTTTGCCTTGGGCGGCTTCGGGGGTTTGAGCGGCCGAGGCGGCTCCTTAATTCCAGATAACAGCCGCAGCGCCTTGGTCATCTGCTGTGGAGTTTTGATCTTGCCATCCAACTGATCGAGGAATACCTGTTCCAGAATCTTTTCAAACTTCGGCCCAGGCTTCATCCCTATGGCTTGGAGCTCCACGCGTGGCAAGCGCGCGCGGACGAGCGGGTACTTGTGGAGAAAACTCTTGACGCGGCTCTGGATCTTGGTCTGCGGAGCATACGCCAGCAAAAACAAGAGAAGGGTCTTCGGCTGTCCACTGAGCAGCTTGTAGATGCGGCTGGGCAATGCATTCTTGGAGCTCGCGACCGCTTGCCCGAGCTTTCGCGCTGCGCGCTCCATGCCGAGTGCGGTGTGTATGGTCCTCGCCTCAGCGAGGATTTTCTTTGCCAGGCGGTTTCTCTGGCCAGCCGGAAAGTTTTGAACCAGGCAGTGGAAGTTCAGCAGATACGGATCGGCTCCCGCCACCGTTTGGCAGACGGCCCGGATCTTCGCAAAGCGCTCCGCCGGAATCTTGGCGCGCGCCAGTTTTTTGTCCAGGCCGGTCAGCAGCCCGCGCTCGGCCAGCATCTTCAGCACGCGCCCAGGATTATCTTCCCGCAGGATCGCCTGCAACTCGCGCCCTTGCTGCTCGGCATCCAACCGTTCCCAGACGCGATTCGCCAGCGCCGTATCCAGGTATTGCTGAGTGCGCTCCTCCGGCTTGAAACCCAATCGTTGGCCGAGGCGAAGCAATCGATAGATCCGGGAGGGGTCTTCGGAGAAACTGCGGCTGTGCATCACGCGCAGCTCGTGCATCTCAATGTCGGCGGCGCCGTTGGTCGGGTCCAGCAACAAACCCCGCGAGTTCGGGTGCAAGGACACCGCCATCGCGTTCACCGAAACATCGCGGCGTTTCAAATCGTCGAAGATCATCGCCGGCGCAATCTCGGGCGGGCACCCGGGTTTCGAATAGGTCTCGCTGCGGCTCATCGAGATTTCCATCCGCACGCCGTTCGAGAACTGAACCTCAGCGGAAGACAAACGCTGGTTGAGCTTGAGAGACTCGATCTTCAACGGTGCCCGCTCGCCTGCCGCCACCTGCACCAGCGCGGCCGGCAAGGGCGGAGGCGGCGCGTCAGAGTCGAGGTGGCGAAGCACCTTTTGCGGGTTGCCATCGGTCACGAAGTCCAGATCGCGCACGGATTGCAGCCCGTACGTGAGGTCACGGACAGCGCCTCCCGCCAGGTAAAGGTTTATCCCTTGTCCCGCGGCGGTGCGGCTTACCATGCTCAGCACCTGGAACTGCTCAGGCGACAGCCGGCTTTCCATCAGAAAGTTGTAATCGCTCATGATTGTTGTTGACCGTCAGAATAATCGTTTACGCTCTCGGATGATGTGCGTGATAAACCTGCTTCAATCGTTCCTTCACGACGTGCGTGTAGATCTGAGTTGTTGAGATGTCGCTGTGGCCAAGCATCAATTGGATGGAGCGCAAATCCGCGCCGCGCTCGAGCAGATGGGTGGCGAAGGAATGGCGCACGACGTGCGGCGAGAGCGCGGTTCGAATTCCGGCCGCGCGGCCGTGCCCTTTCAGGATTTTCCAAAAACCGATTCGCGACAACGCCCCGCCGCGCTGATTGACGAAAAAATAGGGCGTGGCCAGGCGCTGGGCGAGTTTCGGCCGGCCCTCGCGGGCATAGACCTCAACCGCGCGCAGGGCCGACTTCCCCACCGGAATCAGCCGCTCTTTACTTCCCTTCCCCTGGCAGCGCACGACGCCCAAATTCAATTCGAGATCCTCCCATCGAAGACGGATCAGCTCCGACACTCGCATGCCGGTGGCGTAAAGCAGTTCGAGCATGGCCCGGTCGCGAAGCCCTGCCGCCGTGCCCGGATCGGGCTGGCGGAGTAACGCCTCCACTTCTTCCGCGGCCAGGTACTTGGGAAGACTTTGGCCAAACTGGGGAGCATCAACTTCTGCCGTCGGATCGCTTTCAATTTTTCCATCCTGCACGAGAAAGCGGAAGAAAACCCGCAGCGCCACGAGGTGGCGCGCCACGGACCGCGCGCTCAACCCTCGACGATAAAGCGAGACAAGAAACTGGCGAATGTCTTCCCGCTTCGTTCCGGCCACGGCCTGGCGCTCGCGACGCAAATGGCGGACGAACTCCTCAAGATCGCGACGATAACTGATGATGCTGTTGGATGCCAGTCCTTTCTCGACGCGGGCATAATCCAAGAACTCCATGAGTTCCGAGGGAGTCGCAGACGCCGCCGGAGTCTCTCTGCTCAGGGGCATCCCGATTTCTCCTCCCGCCGTCTCTTCGTGTTGCGAAAGCGACATGATGATGTCCGGCTCGACTCGTTCAAGAAGCGACCCCGCGATCCACTGCACGCGCGGACTTCCACACGGGCGCGACCGTGGTGTCACCAAATTCCTGCGGCGCGGAAAGAGGCTGGGCACGCACACGTCTCTCCGGCCAGATTCTTAACTGTTTGTTTTGTGGAAGATGAGAAAGCCTTATCAAGAATGGCGCTCCGGCTCGCGGCCGAGATACTTGACAGCCCCAATTCCCCACTTATACTACCACAAGCGAGCTTTACCGCCAAGTTGCATTCGCGGACTATGCTGATTGCGAGTTGCTGCGCACTGTGAAGGTCAAACACTCGTCGACGCGCAAGAAGGTGGTCGTCCGAAAGTTGAATAAAGACGTGGTGAAAGGTTATGTCGACTCCGACCAATTCATCACTGACGAGGGTGTCGAAGTGCTCGACCTCGACGGGCGGCTTCTGACACTCCCCTGCGAGGAGATCAAGGGTATTTATTTTGTCCGCGATTTCGATGGCCAGCCGGACCGGCCGGAACGCAAAGTCTTTCTGAGCCGCCCTCGCCTCACCGGTTTGTGGATACGAATGACTTTCAAAGATGCTGAGGTTTTGGACGGCCTGATGTCGGAGAACTTGTTGGCGCTCGAACCTCACGGCTTCCTGGTGGCTCCTCCCGACGTCTACTCGAACAATCTCAAGATTTTCGTTCCGCGCAGCGCCTTGGCCGCTCTCGAAGTGATCGATGTGATCTCGAATGGCGCGCGCCGGCCGTATCGACAGATCCGCCGGACCCGCATCGCGCCCGCGAACGCCTCCGCGCAGATGGGTCTCTTTACGCCTGCGGACGGCCCTCGAGCGTCTTAAGTTCCATCTCGAAAAGGGGAGATTTCAATTATGAAACTAGGCGATCTTGCTGCCCGCCTTGGGTGCCAACTGAATGGACCGAGTGACGTCGAGATCAGCGGAGTCGCGGGCCTGGACGAAGCGTCGCCCGCTGATCTGACTTTCCTCTCCAACCCGAAGTACATCGCCAAGCTCAAGACCACCCGCGCCGCCGCGGTCATCTTGGGCCCGGAAGCGCCCGCGCCCGGCCGGCCCGCTCTGGTCTCCGATAACCCTTATCTCGCATTCGCCAAAGCCCTTGAGATTTTTGCTCCGCCCCAGCGGCCGCCCGCCGGCATCCATGCGACAGCCGTCGTCGCTGCGGATGCGAAGATCGGCCGCAACGCCTCCATCGGACCGTATGTTGTCATTGAAGATGGCGTTACCCTTGGCGATGACTGCATCCTCAAAAGTTTCGTGGTGATTTACAGAGGTGCGACGATTGGCGACCGCTTCTTGGCGCATTCCCACGCCGTAGTGCGCGAAAATGCGCGGATCGGCCACGATGTCATTTTGCAGAACGGCGCCGTGGTGGGCAGTGATGGCTTCGGATTTGCCCGCCAAGCCGACGGTTCCTATTACAAGATCGTTCAGGCGGGTGACATCGTAGTCGAGGACGGCGTCGAAGTTCAGGCCAACACCACCATCGACCGTGCCACGGTGGGCGAAACCCGGCTGCGGCGCGGAGCGAAAATCGACAACCTCGTTCAGGTTGGCCATGGTTGCGATGTGGGCGAGAACACCTTGCTCTGCGCGCAGGTCGGTCTGGCCGGGACGTGTAAAGTGGGGCGCAACGTGATTCTCACCGGACAAGTCGGCGCCGCCGGCCACCTCACCATTGGCGACAATGTGATTGTCACGCCGCAGTCCGGCATTCCATCCGACGTCGAACCCAACGCCACCGTTTCCGGCTCGCCGGTCATTGATCACATGCTGTGGTTGAAGTGTTGCGCCATTTATCCCAAGCTGCCTGAGATGTACGCGACCTACCGGAAACTGCGCGACCAGGTGAAATGACGGTCACGAATGGGCTTCCTTTCGCCGTTCGCCGTTTTCCTCCCGCGGTTGTTCCTCTGAAGTGAGGCCCGTGAGTATGGCTTGGCGGACGCGCGCCATGATTTCAGCTCGGTTATCCATGGTGCAGCCCGCGGTGGGGACCGCGTCGTGAAGCGTGATGCGAACCACGCCGGGATGAATCGCCCAATTGTCCTTGCGCATGATCCGGTAACTTCCGGAGATCGACATGGGAATGATAGGCGCCCCGGCATTGATGGCCATCACGAAGACGCCTTTCTTGAACGGCTGGAGCCGGCCGTCAGGGCTGCGCGTGCCCTCGGGAAAAGCCACAAAGGATTCGCCAGCCTTGAGGCGTTCCGTGGCCTCATTGACCGCCCGAATGGCGCGCTCGCGGTTCTTTCGATCCACTGGAATGAACCCGCGAAGCCGCATGCCCCAGCCTATAACAGGCACTCGGAAGAATTCCTTCTTGCCGAGCGCGAGGATGGGCGGAAGAATTGAAATCACCGCCGGCGCGTCGCCGTAGCTCTGATGGTTGGGCATGAACACCACGGCCCGGCCTTTGGGGATTTTCTCCAAGCCCACGACCTCCAGCTTCACGCCGGCAAGCCACAGAACCATCCGCGTGCCCCATCGTCCCACACTGTAAAGCGTGTCCGTCTGGCCAGTGAGCATGGCGTGAAGAATGACAGGAGGCCCTGCCAAAAAGATGTACGCGAAGGTGAGAAAAACCACGATGATGGAACGAAGCATGAAGAGTACTTCAGTCTGTCAGGAGGTCAGTATATCAGTTCTTCAGGCGCTGCCAGCCTGGACTGCCGGCACCCTGACGACGATTTGTTCGCAGCACCTCATAAGTCAGCGGTTCAGTTATCGAGTCAGCTCACAAACTGAAGTACTGACGAACTGAAATACTGACCTACTGACACCCTTCCGTTCCCCCCAGCCACCCCTCTCGCACCGCAAGCTGGTCCGGCGTGGCTGACGGAAGCTCCTCGATCCGGTACTGAGGCTCCCGGCGCGCGCCAACTGCAAACTTGATTTTGATTTTCCGCGCATCGCGCCGCACCCGGAGTTCAAGTTTTCGTCCCGGCTGGAGCTGCGCGAGATCTCGCCTGAAAGATTCAGGCACGGGCTGGCCATTCATTTCAAGAATGACGTCGCCCGGTTTCAGGCCGGCTTGCTCCGCCCTGCCGCCTGGCTCAACCGATTGCACTTCGACGGCGCCATCCCGCACCGCGGCACGAAAGCCCGGCGTGGCTTGTTCCTCAGTGCCTGCTTCCACCCGAAGCCCTGCAAACCCGAAGTAGGTTTGGTAATCCAGCTCGGCAGTGCCCGAGACGTAGTCTCGAAAGAACGAGTCCAGCCCAGTGAATTTCGGGGCCAGTTCCGCCAGGATGGCGCGAAGGTCGGCATCGGTGAAAAAGCGCCTGCGCTTGGCAAAGTCTTCATTGAGGCGGCGCATGACGTCATCCAGGCTTCGCTGGTTATCGGTCGAGTGGCGAATCGCCAGGTCGAGCATGAATCCCAGCAGCTCTCCCTTGTCGTAATAAGAAATGCTGCGTTCAGAACGCAGGTAGTCCGAATATTTTTCGAGCCACGCCTCGCGGCCGGACTGCTCGACGCTTTGGGTCAACCGCGCCGGGCGCTGCTGGAGCTGGCGAATCTGATCGCCCACCCGCTGATAAAAGTCCTGGCGCGAGATCAGCCCGGCGCGCAGCAGAGTCAAGTCACCGTAAGTGCTAGTGACGCCCTCTGAAAACCACAGGTCTCGCGTGTCGTTGCCGCGGACGTAGTCCACCGGCTCCAAGCCTTGCGGGCGAATGCGCTTCACATTCCACGCATGGAAGAACTCGTGCGCGGCGACGGATTCCACTCGGCCCATGTCGCGCCTCAGGCCGGCCGCCGAAACGCCAATCGCGGCGCCGTTCGCATGTTCCATGCCCCCGCTTCCGCCCGACCGGAGAAGATGAAAGATAAATGTATACCGCGAAAAAGGGATGTCGCGCATCAAGGCTGTTTCCGCCGCCGTAATTTTCTCTAGCGACGCGAGCAGCCGCTCGGACGAATAATCAGCCGGGTTGCCGACTACCGCAACAGTGTAGGTAACAGCGTTCTGGGTATATGAAAACTCATGAAAGCTTCCTACATTCGAACTCGCCGGCGCGGGCGCGGCCTCAACCGGGCAGTCCACCAGAGTGTCATAGTCCGGCGCGAAGTACTCGCCCGCGCTCTTCCCTTCCTCGAGAGGAGTCACCAGCATCCAGCCCTCGGGCACCAGGAAGTGGACCTGCGCCGGGCGGGCGCGCTCCTTGGGCAGATAAAACAGCAGCATCGCCAGATTCAAAAAGGCGTGCTCGGGATTCAATATGCTGGAGAAAACGCTCTCCTCGTTAACCAAGACGGAGTAACGCACTTCGAACTCAGTGCAGGGCGCGGCGCTGCGTTGCCACGTCTCCAGGTCAATGCGCCTCAGAGCTTCGGAGTGTCCGTCGCACTGCGCTCCAACATCTCCGACGTTGCGGACGAAATCGCGAATCTGATAGAGAGCGTTCCAGGCCGGAAATTGAATCTCCATCCCGGCCGCCGATTCCGGCACGCTCATGGTGACGGTCACCAAGTGCGAGGACGGATTTCGCAGGTCAAGCACGTAGCCGACAGGTGGCGCGGCCGCTCGGGCCGGCGACGCGGTGAAGGCCGCGGCGATAATCGCGCATCGCAGCAGGCAACTAGCGCACGCCGCGATTGCCTGCCTTATGCGCGAAATCTCACACTGCCGTAGGCGCATGAACAGCTTCAGAGGACAATCGAATGGGGAAAATGTTCTTGCCATCGATGCCGAACGATCTCTAATATAGCATGTCATGATTTTGGAATCGTCCTCGCGCCTCTTTAAGGCCGATTTACATTGCCACACGCGCCACTCCGGGCACGCAAAGCACTTGCGGTTCCTGCGCTGCCGGGACTGTTACTCGCGTCCGATTGATGTCTACCGGCTCGCCAAGCGCCGCGGCATGGACCTGGTCACCATCACCGACCACGATTCCATCGACGGGTGTCTGGAACTTCTCAACCAACTCGGCCCTCTCCCGGATTTCTTGATGGGGGAGGAAGTGACGGTTTATTTCCCCGCCTTCCAACACGAGGTCCATGTGGCGGTCTACGGGCACAACGAGCCGCAGCACCGCGAGATGCAGCGATTGCGATCGAACGGCGAGGAATTGGTTGCCTACTTGCGCCAGAACCGCCTTCTCTACGTCCTGAACCATTTCTTCCACGATTTTACCGATGGCGCACGTGTCCGCGAATTCATTGAGCGCATGGCGCAGCTTTTCGACGTGTTCGAGGTCCGCAACGGTTCACAGCAGCGGGCACACAATCTGTTTATCGTCCAAGTACTGGAGCGATACCGGGAAAGCTGCGGAAACCGGCGTCGTATCGGGATGGTGGCGGGCAGCGACTCGCACACACTGCGGCGGATCGGACGAACTTTTACCGCCAGTCCAGCCCGCAACCGCGAGGAGTTCTTGGAAGACATTCGCGCCGGCCGCACGCAAATATTTGGCAGGCACGCCGATCACTTGTCGCTGGCAGCGGACATTTATGGCGTGGTGCTGCGGCACTACCCGGCGGTTTTTTCGGGCGCCAACGGCAACTTCCCTTTTCTGGATCGGCTCAAATCGCAAATCCTCACTCTGCTGGCCGCCCCGTTCTTGTTCACGCCTTACGTGGTGGCGGTCCGGCATAGCCGAACGGAGCGCGAGCGCATCAACCTCTATTCGCGCTTGCTTCTCGGCAACCAGGCCTCACCGTTTCCCTCTTAGACGCATCTCAGCTCATTAATGGTAATAATAGTAAGTGCCGGCAGCGATGCGCGCCGCCGGACCGGTCAACGTGACCTCGCCGTTTTCGGGCCATGCCACCTCGAGCTGTCCCGCCACAGTACGGACGTGGACCTTCCTTTCTGTCAATCCATTTAGAATGCTGGCAACCACGGCGCCGCAGGAACCCGTTCCGGACGACATGGTTTCGCCCACTCCCCGTTCCCAGAAACGCACTTCGATTTCACCCCGCGAAATGACTTTCACAAACTCCACGTTGGTCCGATTCGGGAACAGCTCGTGAGCTTCGATTTCGCGTCCCAACCCTCGCCAATCACGGGAATCGAAGTCGCGAACGAAGACCGCGCAATGAGGATTGCCCATCGAAGTTGCGGTGACGGGGACCTCCCCTTCAGTAGTTCGAAGGGGAAAGTTCACGACGGGCGTTGGAAAATCTCCCGCACGGAACGGAATCTCGGCCGGCGACAGGATCGGCACTCCCATGCTCACTTCGAAGATCCACCGGCCTCTTTCAGCACCGATTAGCGTCAGCGATTTCACTCCCGCCAGGGTTTCTATCACCCATCGCCGGCGTGACGGTTTGACGGCGGCGAGATACGCGCCGACGCAGCGCAGACCATTGCCGGAAACTTCGGGCTCGCTGCCATCCGCATTGAAGAATCGCACGCGAGCATCGTGTCGCCGCTTCCGGGGCGGAAGCACGACAAGAAACCCGTCCGCACCCACGCCCTTGTGCCGATCGGTGATTGACCTTGCCAGAGCCGGCAAAGACCGCGGCAGGTCTCGCCCCCGAGCAATGATGAAATCGTTGCCCAGGCCGTGGAACTTGGCAAATGGAAACTCAAGTTTCTTGCGCATAACCTGCCTCGCGAAGTATAGAAATAACCCCTCACCCGCCCTCGTACCTCGGGCACCCTCTCCCCGGGGAGAGGGTGTGCTTATTCAGTGCTTTTGCCGTCGCCCAGGAAGCGGGGGCACTTATTCCGTGCTCTTGCTCTCTCACCGTCTCGAGCGGTTCGTCTTCAGTCCTTTTGCCGTCTCCCCGGGGAGAGGGTGGCGAACGGAGTGAGCCGGGTGAGGGGTCTCGCCGCAGACCTATTGTCCGTGCCGCCGGTAAATCTCCACGCTTCCTTCTCCCGGAATCTGGTCGCGCTCCAACAAGTCAAAGGCGCGAAAGGCCTGCGGATACGCGCGCATCAGTTCGTCCACCACATCGCCGTCACCGCGAACGATCCAGCCCACGTCCTCGCTGGGCCCGTACCGAAGCTGTTTCCAGTATCGGCGATTGGTTTCGGAAATCGTTCGGCGAAAGGAAATGCCCAAGGCAGGCATCAAGCAGGGCCACTTCCCTGCCGCCACCACGATCATGCGGCCATCGTAGCGCTGGCGCAGGAATTCGATGACCGTTTGTTGCTTTTTGGCTTTGCAGGGATTGTTTCGAATCGCCTCTTGGACGACGGCGAGGTTTGTCGCACCCTTCGAAAGGAAAGAAACGTCCTGGCCGAGGATTGCGCCCAGCACAAGCATCAGGAGAACGGTACGGGTGGCCGGTGACAATCGCGACGAGAGCAGGAACGAAGGAAACGCCGCGACGGCCGGCAACATTTCGATTCCATACCGCAGATTGTAATAGGTGAATGGAAATAATGTCGGAACATAGATGGGGACGGCCGCGTGGGCCATCGACTGCACATAAAAAATGAACGGCACCAGGAACAAGAGCACCGCAGAACGCCGCGCGCGCTCGCCAGCCTCAACCGCCCATACAATCAAGCCCAGCGCGGCCAGTGCCAACGGCCAAATGCCGATGACCAGGAGCAGATCCGCCAGAAAGTATCGCGCCGAAATCAACAGGCTGCCGTCCGTGGGATAACGGAACGCCGTCGTGGCTATCTGGTGAGCATAAATGGCCTTGGCGGAATACGGCCCGTTGTAAAACTCGAGGGCGTTGCCAAAGCGCACGGTGTTGTGAACGAGCCAGAGCAGCGGCCCTGCGCCCGCCAGCGCCGAAAAAACTGCGGCGTACCGAAACCGGTTCTTCCACGGCTCGTCGCGAGCCATCAACGTGAAGATCGCCGCAAACGGGAGCAGATACCATCCGTCATACCGGGTCAGAGTTCCAAGGAATGCAGCGATGCCCGCGCCGTATAGCGCGCGCATTCTCCCGTATTCCCGGAAGCGGAAAAGGGCGTAGACCACGATTACCGCCCACATCAAGGTGAGTGACTCCGTGAGCGCAACGCTTCCGAGATACGCCATCGTCGGACAAAAGAGAAAAACGGCGAGCGAAACAGCCGCCGCCGCCAGGTTGCGATTCATCAACAGGCTAAGCCGAAACAGAAACCACGCCGTAACGGCATAAGCGGCGGCGGAAACCAGGCCCCCAGCCAGTCCCGATCCCCAGAGAAATTTGTTCAACGCGAGCGGCGCTGCAAAAATGTGGAACAGCGGAAGCCACGCGCTGCCGATCTCCGAATAACCCGGGGTCAGCGAGTCCACGAGCCGGCGGGCGCCTTCCACGTGGGCGAGGGCATCGCCATAGAGGTTGGTAAGGCCGCCAGAATAAAAGAAAGAAAGATGAGTGGCCGCAACCAGCACGATTCCGGCAAACACCACCGCACCGGCGCGCGCCGAAAGAAAGTCGGGTTTAGTGGATGGCTCGGTTGCCTCCGAGCCGTGTTCAGACATCAAAATGGGTCATGTGTTTGAATTCCCGGAACCGCGCGTCGATCTCCTCTCGCGTTAAACGCAAGGTTCGGCAGAGGCCGAAGTCTTCAACGGCGAAGCTCGCCATCACCGACCCGTAAACCAGGGCGCGCCGCAGGTTCGGTTCCGAAAGGTCGCCGGCCTGAGCCAGATATCCCATGAAACCTCCGGCGAAGCTGTCGCCGGCGCCCGTTGGGTCATGAACCTCTTCCAGGGGATAAGCGGGCACGGAAAAAATCAGGCCGTCCTTGAACATGATCACGCCGTACTCGCCACGCTTCACGACGATCATCTTTGGCCCCAGCTTCTGAATGAACGCTGCCGCCTTACGCAAATTGTGGCAGCCGGAAAGCATGCGCGCTTCGGTCTCATTCACGAGCACCAGATCTACGGCGGCGAGGGTCCTTTTCAACTCCTCGGGTGTTCTCTGGATCCAGTAGTTCATGGTGTCCAGCGCCACCAGGCGGGCTTTGGGCAATTGTTGGCGAACGCGAAGCTGAAGGGTCGGATCGATGTTGCCGAGAAATACCAATTCGCTCTCCAGATAAGCGGGCGGTATTTTCGGAGAAAAATGCTCGAAAACGTTCAATTGTGTGTCCAGCGTAATTGCCTCATTCATATTCTGCGGATATTCAGCCCGCCACCGAAACGTCTTGCCGGACGCCCGCTCCAGGCCTTCGGTCCCAATGGATCGCCCTTGAAATACGGCCAGGTGTTCCGGGCCGAAGTCGTCACCCACCACGGCCACCACATTGACCGGGGCAAAATAACTCGCGGTCACGGAAAAATGCGTGGCCGCGCCACCCAGAATGTTATCCGCCTGGCCGGACGGAGTGCGGACGGAATCAAACGCAACGGAGCCAACAACGAGCACGGACACGATGAATCATCCTCCTGACTGCGCTCTCACCCAAGAATTAGAAGACTAGTGCCGTTCCAACTTTTTTGGTCAAACAGTTTTCAGCCACTCAGAAAGTCTTTGCGCAAGACGCAGGTGCAATACATAGGCGCAACAAGTTGGAACGGCACTAGCATTGCCGGCCAAACCACGCCAGCACATGTTCAAACTAACTCGCGGAGAGACTATACCGCAACATCAATGTTTGAAGGCGCGCCAATGGAACTCGAACGACGCCCCGATGTGCTGAAGAAAGTACACCAGGCTGTGATTGCCCGGGTAGATATGAAATTCGTGCGAAATATTTTCCCGCGCGAGCTGTTCGTGAAGCGTGCGTGCCCCCTGATCAAAGCCGTAGTCGTCTTCTGCGCCACAATCAAAATAAATCGCGAGCTTTTTGATGGCTGCGGCGTTCTTCTTGGCCAGAACAAAAGGACTGTTCTGTCGCCAGAAGGCGGCGTCGATCGGATTCCCGAACACGTCGCCGAGAAATCCGGCCCCGCGAAAACCCGAATTGACAGCCACATTCAGATTCTCCGGCGATTCGGGCATCAGTGCGGCGCTGTGCGCGCTGACCGATGCGAAAAGCTCCGGGTGAGCGAAGGCGAACCGCAGCGCGCCATACCCGCCCATCGAGATCCCCATGATGCCCCGCGACGCGCGATCGCCCCTGACTCGATAGCGGCGCTCCACAGCCGGCATAAACTCGTTCAGGAAAAAGTCGCTGTAACGCGTTCGACCGTTGCGCGAGTTGATGTAAAACGTCCGCCCGCCTTCCGGTGTAACAATCAGGAAATCGCCAATCCGACCCTGCTCTCGAAGGTCCTGAACGACGTTCCAACCGCCAGTATCAATCAGCGACCGCTCGCTATCGCCGAGGCCGTGCAGATAATAGAGGGCGGCGTAGCGCCGGCCCTTCTCGGTGTCGTAACTGGGCGGAAGAAAGGCACAGTACCGCACCGAGGCATTGAGGATTCTGCTGGAGACCGTGCTGCACTCGATGCGGCCTTGCGCCCGCGCCGCCGAACTCGCCGCTGCTAGCAGCGCGCAGCAGACGATCAGGCGAACAAGCCGAGGTTTGAGTGTCGATCTCCTCATTAGGGCAAGGTTATTCCCGCTCTTCTCGCGCTTCGAGATTTGCCCGAATCGCCCTGCAAGCACCCCACCCCGCTCTTCTTAATTCATCATTCATAATTCATCATTCATAATTTATTCGTAACGCAGCGCTTTCACCGGGTCCAGCTTGGCGGCGCGCGCGGCAGGATACAGCCCGGAAAGCATGCTCACCAGGATGGAAAAGGTGATGGCGCCGGCCACCAGCCACCACGGCACCGACCAAATGTTCTCGGAGGGCAGGTCCTGAGAGTGCAGGTAAATGTCAGTGCCGAAATTGATGGCTCTTCCGATGGCCCAGCCGATGGCCACGCCCATCCCTCCGCCCAGCAATCCCATGACTCCGGCTTCGGCGAAGAAAAGCTTCTTCACGTCGCCGTCGCTCGCGCCGATCGCCTTCATGACCCCAATTTCATGTCGCCGCTCGAGGATCGCCATCACCAGCGTGTTAACGATTCCCATCGATGCCACGGCCAGGGCCAGGCTGCCGAATATTCCGAGAAAAACATCGAGGACGGCGAAAAACCGGCGCAAGCTTTGCGTCGCATCCAAAATCGAGAAAGTATTGAATCCCATCTTTTTGATGGCATCCTGGACGCTTTGCACGAGGTTGGCGTTCTTCACGCGAACGCTGAGCGTCGAATAGGTTTGCGCTGATGTCAGGGTGCTCGTATCTTCGCGGGAGCCCGTGGGGAGAGCGATGTGCAGATTCTCCGCAAACTGGAGCGGAATAAAAACGCGAGCGCGCCCCTGCCCTCGCATGGCGTCCGGCTCCTGGTCCGTGATGCCAACGATTCGCAAGGTGGCCTCGCGCGGCACAACTGAATAACCCACGGCGGGCGTCGCCGGCGCGGCTGTGGCACGGACATCTTGGCCGTGGCTTTCCACGGGCGGGACGCCCGCCCCGATCCGATCGGGGCCCGTGCCACTAATCGGCGCCCGCTCGGCATATCGCAGTGTAAGCTCTTTTCCGATGAGCGCTTTTGTCTGCTCGAGGGTGATGGTGCTCGGCCGATTCGGTGTGTCGCGGGCACCCAGAAGTTCGTCCGCGAATTCCCTTTGCAGAACGGCCTCGTTTGCGTCGCCGGAAGAGAAAAACTTTCCTTGCAGAGTGTCGAACGCGTCCTTCTCTTTGGCCGAGGGAGGCAGCCCCGCGACCATCGTGAGGTGAGGTTTCCCGGCGTAGCGGAATTCGGTGATGAAGCGGACATCCGGGACGGCCTCCAGCACGTTGGGAAGGCGCGCGATTTCAAGCCGCGCCGCTTCATCCAGGGGACGGCTCTCCGCTGGCGGCGGCCCTTCCTTGGCGTCGTGCCGGTCAAAATTGCGCTGATCGCGGCGCGACGTCACCACCACCGTGTCGAACAAGCCCGACTTCGCGAGCCGCTTGTTGGCCATTTCCTGGAGGCCGACGCCGAGCGACAGCATCGCAACCAAAGAGGCGACTCCCACGCCGATGCCCAGGGTGGTGAGCGAATTGCGCAAAACCGCTTCGCGCAGGTTGCGCGCCGCCAGTTCAATAAGGTCGTACCCCTTCACGACGATTCTCCTCGCTTTTTGCGCCTGGCCCCTTCTTAAGATTGCCCGGATGAAACACCGAGTTGCCGCGCGCCGACTGGCCAATCATTTTACTCTTGCTCCCTTTACAAAGCTTGGGAGAAAAGTGTAAACTGTGTACACGTTGTATATCTTTTGTCACATGGTCGATGAAGGAGCAGGCAGCCATGGCGAAAAAGCGGAACACCAAGTCGGCGTCTAGCAGAGGCTTCGTCGATAGGTGCACGGAAATTACAATGCGGCACCTTTCGAGGCTGCCGGAGAACGAGCAAGACGCCAGGATAGCCGCAGCAGAAAAAGTAGCCAGGAAGTGCGCTAACGACCACCGGTCCGATTATCGAACAGGCTCAACAGCTCCTGAAACTGCTTCGAGTCCTCTTGCAGCCCGAGGGCACGAACAAGCTCGATGAACGTTCTGCGCGAGCAATTTGGATTCTTCATCTGTTCATAGAGTTTTCTCACGCGTCTCTCCCGCTCTATAACAGTGGCCCGCCTGAGCGTTTTCCGCCTTGATCTTGAAGTTTCCTCTTGAATAACGTCCAAAGTATCCCGATCTACCGGCGGTTCATCAGCAGCCATGGGTCTGTTTCTCCAGCGACTTGAGTTAGTTCTTCCCGGGCTAAATTCGCTTGAGATATTTTTTCACCAGCAGCCCCACCCTTTTTCTGGCGCGCGCCGGAATCATCTTCGGGTCGGTCAAGATGGCGTGGGCCAGCGCGGAGCCGCATCTGCACTGGCGCTCTTTCGGCATTTCGCGTACCGCCGTGCGGATAATCTGTTGGGCATTCTCCACGTTCCGCATCAGGTATTCCATGATCTGATTCACGCTGACCGCATCGTGATCGGGATGCCAGCAGTCGTAGTCGGTGACCATCGCCAGCGTGGCATAGCAAATCTCCGCTTCCCGCGCGAGTTTCGCCTCCTGCAAGTTGGTCATGCCGACCACGTCCATGCCCCACGCGCGGTAGGCGTTGGACTCCGCGACGGTCGAGAAGGCGGGGCCTTCGATGCAGACGTAAGTCCCGCCCACGTGATGCACGATGCGCGCTTCGGAGCAACCCTTGGCCAGCGCATCGACCACGGCCGGGCAAACGGGTTCGGAGAAACTAACGTGCGCCACAATCCCTCCACCGAAAAACGTGGAGGGCCGCGCTTGGGTGCGGTCGAAGAATTGCGAAGGCAGGAGCATGTCCAGCGGGTGCAAATCCTCGCGCAACGAGCCCACGGCGCTGACCGAAATGATTCGCTCCACTCCCAGCTTCTTGAGGCCGTAAATGTTGGCGCGATAATTAAGCTCGGAGGGCATCCATCGGTGGCCCCGCCCGTGCCGCGCCAGAAACGCCACCCGACGCCCTTCGAGCAGCCCAAGGATGTAGGCGTGCGATGGCTTGCCGAAGGGTGTGGTGACCTGTACTTCTTTCACTCGGGACAGCCCAGGCATCTTGTAGAGACCAGTGCCGCCGATGATTCCAATCTCCGCCTCTGCCACGTTGAATGCTCCTTTGCTGGAATAGCGACCCGCCGCGTCAGCCAACTGACACCGCCACAATTTTGCCGTCCGCATCCATCAGCTTCAGCCAGGGCACCGCAGGATCGTGCGGGAAAACAACCACCGCTTCCAGCAAGGCCAGCTCCGGAAGCAGTCGCCGCTTGTTATCGAGCGTCTCGAGGGGATAAAGATCAAAGCTCATAATCCACGGTAACGACAAGTGCGCCTGAGTCGGAACCAAATCCGAGATGAAGTAAGCCCGCTGCCCCTGCGATTCCACTCTGACGCACTGCATGTGCCGCGTGTGGCCGGGCACAACTTCAACCCTCACTCCCGGAACGATCTCGCTGTCGCCATCCAGAAACTCGGTTTGCTTCTCCACGGGCCGGAAAAAATCCTCAATGTAACTGGCGCGATCGCGCTCGGTCGGCCAGCAGGCGTGGTCCCATTCTCCACGTTGAATGAAATAGCGCGCTCTGGAAAAAGTCGGAACGATCTGACCATCCTGCCTGCTGGTATTCCAGCCGCAGTGGTCGAAGTGCAAGTGAGTGTTGATGACGATGTCGATGTCGCCAAGATCGAGCCCGCGCTTTTTCAGCTCGGCGGGAAGCGTGGTGGTGTGCTCAACGCCATAGATATCGGTCAATTTCGGCCCAAACTTATCTCCGATGCCGGTCTCGACCAGAATATTTTGCCGGCCGGTCCGGATCAGCAGGCAGGTCAAGCCCATCCGCACGCGGTTGCGGTCGTCGGCAGGCAGCTTTTTCTCCCACATTACCTTGGGCACTACGCCAAACATTTGGCCGCCGTCCAGCGCAAAGGTGCCGTCAGAGAGCGCGTCGATCTCGAATCTGCCCAGTTTCATTTTGTCTCAACCAACTCGATCAGCACACCCGCAGTGCTGGAGGGATGGAGGAAAGCAATTCGTTCGTGCCCTGCGCCGGTGCGAGGCGCCTTATCGATCAGGCGAAAGCCGCTCTGTGCGAGTTCCCGCAAAGCGTTCTCAAGATCAGGCACCTCCAGCGTAAGGTGATGCAAACCCGGACCTCGCTTGGCGATGAATCGTGCGATGGGCGACTCAGGTGCAGTGGCCTCCAGGAGTTCGATCCGGCTCTCCCCCAGCGAGAAAGCCGAGACCCGCACTTTTTGTTCTTCGAGCACTTCCTCCGGCTCCGGCAAACGGCCCAGCAGTTTCTGGAAAACTGGAACCGCCGCTCCCAGGGAGGAGACCGCGATGCCGACGTGATGGATTTTCATGGAACGTTCTCGGATAACGCGCGAGCTGTCACTCCAAACTGTCGGATCAACTCATCGACTACTGTATACGGGTCCGCGCGGTGCGCCGCGAGATCTTCAACCCGCTCATCGATGACCTCATCATTCAGATGTTCGGCCAACGCCCGCTCGAACAGGGTCTGGCGAAGGAGGGTGAGCAGCCGCAAGCGCCATCGCTCGCGCTGCCGCCTCATCCGCAGCGGGCCGTCCTCACCGAAGGCGCGGAATTGGTCCAGCTTCGAGCGCAGAGCGGCCACTCCTTCGCCGGTGGTGGCGACCGTTTTCACAATCGGTGGCAGCCATTCGCTCGGACGCGGCGCGACTGACAGCATGGTGGCGATTTCTTGTTCGACGCGGTCGGCGCCCGGACGGTCAGCCTTGTTGACCACGAAGATGTCCGCGATCTCCATGACCCCAGCCTTGAACGTTTGAATGTCATCTCCCATGCCGGGGACCAGCACGAGCACTGTCGCATCGGCCAAGCGGGCTACTTCCACTTCGTCCTGGCCCACGCCAACCGTCTCAACGAGAACAATCCGGCAGCCAGCCGCGTCCAGGACCGAAACGGCGTCGTGCGTGGCAGGAGCAAGGCCGCCCATCTGTCCGCGCGTCGCCATGCTGCGGATGTAAACACCGTCATCCGTCGAGAGGTTTTGCATGCGAATGCGGTCGCCCAGGATCGCCCCGCCCGAAAAAGGACTGGTCGGGTCCACGGCGAGAATACCGACCTGCGCTCCGCCGCTTCGGTACTCAGCGGCCAACTTTTCCACCAGAGTGCTCTTCCCTGCTCCTGGCGAGCCCGTTATGCCAATCACGCAGGCTTGGCCCGTCTTCGGGAAAAGCGTTTTGAGTAATTCGCGCCCCGTTGCGTCGCCCGCTTCGACGGCGGAAATGGCGCGGGCAATGGCGCGCCGGTCGCCGCTGGCTATTTTCTCCGCCCACTCTTGTAAGGAATCTCCCATCGCCGCTGGCGCATGTGCTCGCGCCCTACATTCGTCCCAGCAATTCGCGCGCGATCACCATTCGCTGCACTTCACTGGTCCCCTCACCGATGGTGCAAAGTTTGACGTCGCGATAAAATTTCTCGACCGGATAGTCTTTGATGAAGCCGTACCCACCGTGAATCTGCACAGCCTCGTTGGTCACGTCGACCGCCATTTCCGAAGCATAGAGCTTCGCCATGGAAGCTTCGCGGGTGAGGCGGCAGCCGGCGTCGGCCAGGGTTGCAGCCCGAAGCGTCAGCAACCTGGCCGCATCAATGGAGGTCGCCATGTCGACGAGTTTCCACTGCACCGCCTGAAATGCGCCAATCGGTTGCCCAAACTGCTTCCGTTGCTGCGCGTAACTCGCCGCCGCTTCAAACGCGCCCTGAGCAATGCCGACGGCGATCGCGGCGATGCCGACTCGACCACAGTCGAGGATCTTCAAGCAGTCGATAAAACCTTCGCCGGGTTTGCCCAGGCAGTTTTCCTTGGGGACAGCGCAATCTTCAAAAATCAATTCCGCTGTATCGCTGGCACGGAGCCCGAGCTTGTTTTCCTTTTTGCCAGGCTGAAAACCGGGAGTCCCTTTTTCCACGATAAAAGCGGAAATGCCGCGCTTTCCGGCACTCTTATCGGTCACCGCCAGCACCACGCAGATATCCGCATAGTGGCCGCTGGTCACAAAAGACTTGACGCCGTTGAGCACCCAGAGATCGCCCTCAAGCCGCGCAGCGGTGCGGGCCGCGCCTGCGTCGCTGCCTGAGCCCGGTTCCGTTAAACTCCAGCAGCCCAGTTTTTCGCCGCGTGCCAGAGGCACAAGGTACTTCTTCTTTTGATCCTCCGACCCGGCAAGATAGATGTGTCCCGCACAAAGTGAGTTGTGAGCGGAGACAAACAGGGCGACTGAGGCGTCCACCCGGGCGAGTTCCTCGAGGATGATGGCGTATTCCACATAACCCAGCTCCGCGCCGCCCAGCGAGGCGGGAAAAGTCACCCCCATCAAACCCAGTTTGGATAATTGTGGAAGAAGCTCTACGGGAAAGTGCTGGGCTTCATCCCATTCCATCACATGCGGCCGGATTTCTTTCTCCGCAAATTCCCGTATTGTTCTTTTGATCTCTTTTTGTTCTTCGGATAAATCGAAGTTCAGAAGGCACCTCGGGGGAAATATCCTGCGGATTCGCGATCCATAGCCTTACTTCCGATTCGACGACCGGCCGAAGCCTGAGACGAATGGCCTTGCGACCAACCGGTCTAAACCAAAACTATAACACACTCGGGGCCGGCAGCGTGTCCCCGGGCTGAGTTCAACAGCACCTGTGCTAAGATCATCCATCGTGTCGATCATCTCGCATCGCATCAGTGCATGGAGTGGGCTCACGTTACTGCTCCTCTCTTCATCGCTGATCGCGCTCGCCACCCGCGAAAAGGAGACCGAACCGGCACAGGTCACCATCCACGCCGACCGCGAGGGATGCGCTGTGGATGTGGATGCGGTGGCGGCGGGCAAGACCGACGCTCACGGCGGCTTCCTGCTGCGTGATATCGATCCCACAGACCACTACCTTCACGTCAACTGTCCCGGCCAGCCAGAGTCGACTGTCTTTATCTCTCCGCAACCGGGTGAGAGCCTGGACATTCGTGCCAACCCTCTGACATCCGGCGTCCCCGCCCCCGCTTCGGCGCTGGACGCGGCGGAGGCAAAAATCCAGTTAAGGCAGCTCATCAAGGACGCCGTGCAACTGCGCGCTCGCGGACATTTTGACGAGGCCGTCCAGCACCTTCGCGAGGCCGCCAAAATGGACCCAGCCAACTCGGACCTTCACCGCGAGCTGGGGATCACGTTTTTGCTGGTGAAAGAGTGGAAGCGCGCCCGAGTAGAAATGCTGGAAGCCATCCGGCATCAGCCCGACGATGCGGATGCGCACAACGGGCTTGGCTATGCGCTCGAAAAACTGGGCCACCTCGATGCCGCCGTCAATGAATATCGCCTCGCCACGCGTCTCGATCCTGACGATTCATCCTATCGCCAGCACTACATTGACGCCCTCAGCCGGACTTTGGCTCATCCCGCAGAGAAGAAAAGATAAGCGGGCGGTTTCCCGCGCCGCCTCGGTCACACCACAACGGTTCTCCGATGCGCGCCCAGGATCTCACGAAGAGCCTTCAGCGCGCGTTCGCATCCGGCGCGATCGACGTCGTAGTGGGTGACCATCCGCATTGTTTCCGGTGTCACTCCATTGGCCAAAATTCCCTGGGCCGCCAGTCGCTTGGAAATATCAAAAGACGTCATCCCCGATTCAGAAACATCCAGAATCAGGATATTGGTCACAACCTTCGCGGAGTTGATCTTGATTCCAGGAATTTCGGCCAGCCCTTCCGCAAGAAACCTGGCGTTTTCGTGATCCACGTGCAGCCGCTTCGGCGTCTCCTGGAGAGCGATCAGCCCCGCCGCCGCCAGAATGCCTGCCTGCCGCATGCCTCCGCCAAGCATTTTGCGCACCAGGAAAGCTTCCTCGATAAACTCTCTGCTGCCCACCAGCATCGATCCCACGGGTGCGCCGAGTCCTTTGGAAAGACAAAACATCACGGAATCGAACTTGCGCGTCAATTCAACCACCGAGCGCCCTGACGCCACGCTGGCGTTGAAGATCCGCGCCCCGTCCAAGTGGAGCGGCAAGCCGGCCTGATGACCTCGCTCACAAATCTCGTCCGAAACCTCGAGCGGATAGACGGAGCCGCCGGCAAGGTTCGCGGTATTCTCGAGCTCGATCAAGCCCGTGCGAGCGCGATGGTCGCTTCGCCCGCGAATGTGGGGCGCAATCTGGCTCCAAGAGAGAATTCCGCCTTCGGCCCAGATGGCGCGCGGAATGCATCCGGAGAATGCGGACATCATGCCCATTTCGAAATTAAGAATGTGAGCGCGCTCCTCGCAGATCACCTCCTGTCCGGGCCGAGTGTGCACTTTGATGGCCGCCTGATTGCCCATCGTTCCCGAAGGCACAAAAAGGGCGGCTTCGCGCTCGAAGATTTCAGCGGCGCGCTCCTGCAACCGATTCACAGTGGGATCTTCCCGGTATACGTCGTCGCCCACTTCGGCTTCCGCCATGGCGCGGCGCATGGCCGCCGTGGGCCGGGTCACCGTGTCACTCCGCAAATCCACAACGGGTTCGCTCATAAATAAGCCTGTGTCTTTTCCTTGAGGTCAGTGGGCGCCGGGGCCGCCGAGACGAATTCCTGAAAGACTTCGTTTGAGACCAGATAGGCACTTTCGCGCAGCGTGATGCGTTCCGATCGCCTTTCAATCCATCCGTCGAGTTCGAGCGCAGCCAGTTTCGATTCCCACCGGCCGACCTCACGGTCACCCCACCGACGTTGCGCCTGCGCAAGATGGACTCCGTCTTTTTGCCGCAGGCCAAGGAAGAAAAATTCTTCCAATTGCTCCCTGGGAGAAATCTCGCGTATCTCCGCGATCGGCGATTCAGCGCGGGCGATCTGGTTCTGGTAAATTTCCACTGCCGTTTTGTTTGCCCAACGACGCGCGCCATCAAACGAGTGCGCGCCCGCGCCGAGGCCCACGTACGGCTCCAGCCGCCAGTATTTCTGGTTATGGCGCGATTCCCAGCCCGGCAGCGCAAAGTTGGAGATTTCGTATTGGACGTATCCGGCATCGAGGAGCATCCTGCGCGCCAGCTCATAGGCATCCGCCATGAAGTCATCGTCCGGGACCGTCGCGCTGTGATACCGCCCGCCCTCCTGCATGATTTCCGCACCCAAACGGCTCTTCTCGTCGATTTCAAACAGATAAACCGAAATGTGCTCCGGTTCAAGATCGAGCGCCGCGCCCAGGCTGGCGCGCCACGACGACTCGGTCTGGTAAGGAAGTCCGGCGATCAGGTCCAGGCTGATGTTGGTGAATCCCGCGCGACGCGCAGACCGAACCAGCTCACGCGTATCGCGAGAGGTGTGAAGCCGGCCCACGGCACGCAATTCGCGGTCCTCGAAAGTCTGGGCGCCAACGCTCAGACGGTTGATTCCCATCTCGCGGGCCGCAGCGAGAAAGCGTTCGTCGGCGGAACCGGGAGTGACCTCAAGGGTGAATTCGGGTGAGTGGCTAAAATGAAACCGGGCACGAAGCGCGTCCACGAGCATGCGCAACCGTTCCACTCCAAGCAGAGACGGCGTCCCGCCGCCGAAGTAAACCGAATCCGCGCTCAACTCGCAGATGGTGGTCAGAATGCCAGCTCGTTCATAAATGGAAGGCAGGTTGGCGACCTCGATACCGAGCGCTTCGCAGTAAGCATCGAACGCGGACGCGGGCACCACCTTCGAGCTGAAATTACAGAAAGTGCATTTCGATGCGCAGAAGGGGACCTGAATGTACAGCCCGAGGTTGTCCATGAGTTCTGAATGTCGAATGATGCTCAATGATGAATGCAAAATTAAAAATGAACGTCTCTGGTGCGCCGCCTGGCGTAGGTCATTCGCTCCGCCATTTCTAATTTTGAATTGCGCATTCTTAATTCAATCCGCTACGATCCTGACCCTTAACTCTCGCCGGCGCGGCCCATCAAATTCACAAAAGTAAACTCCCTGCCATCGCCCGAGCACGAGCCGCCCATGCTCGATCATCAGATATTTGGAGCACCCGATGAGCGAAGCCTTCAGGTGCGCGTCGCAATTGCCGTCGGCGTGATGATACGCCTTGTCGCGCGGGGCCAACTGGCCAAGGAAATTGCCTAAATCCTGCATCAGCGACGGGTCGTCATTCTCATTGATGAGAACCGCCGCGGTGGTGTGAGGCACGAAAACATAGCACACGCCATCCGTGATGCCCGAAGCGCCCACCAACTGCTGGATTTGATCGGTAATGTCCTTGAACTCGACGCGCGCGCGAGTCTCAATCTCAAGCTTGTGCCGATGCGTCTGCGACCGTTCTATTGGGGTCACGTTTCCGACAGGGCTCGTCATTTCATTTCTCCAGCGGGAATTTCTTGAACCGTGATGCTCGGCCTCTCCTGCGTCTCGAGGTTTCGGAGGCCGACACGCTGAATTATATCAGGTTTCAACGCCCTGCCCGTCACGCGGAGCGCCGCACAGAATGACATCTGGACCCCGTTAATACCTCGCAGTCTGATGCTCTGAAAAATCTAGACGAATTTGCGCCAGCAGGCGGTCGAGTAGTTCATATCCCGCTCGACCGAGGAAATAGGCGCCGGTCACTTCGCGCTCTTGCAATTGCTTGCGGGGAAGCAAGAAACGGAGCAGCGCCTCTTCATGCCGCGCGAGCAGTTCCGATTTTTGCAAGGCGGCGCGGCTAATCTTCCCTTTCAGGGTCGCGATCTGGTATTTCATTTTTTCTTCTGTGTGCTTCAGTGTGTCCAGGAGCGTTGGATCGATGGCCGCGATGTCGTCGCGGAGCCGATCGAGCATTTGAGCCACGCCCTGCTCGGTTTCATCCAGCCGCTCCGACCAGCCGTCGGCGAAACCCGCGGCCGCAATGGCGCGCCGCAGATGTTCCTCACCTTGCCAAGCATCCTCAACCCTCAGCCGGTACTTTTCCAGCAGCCTTTGTATCCTGGCATCAACGAGCGTGAACGCAGCTCGTGGCATGATGACCGGCTGCGGGCGCCCCAGTTGGCTGTAAAGTACGCTGGACTGCGCGAGGTATGCGAGTTCCGAGGGGCCGGCGACGTAGGCGATGGTCGGAAACAACGTGTCCTGAACGAACGGGCGCAGCAGCACGTTGGGCGAGAAATCGAGCGGACGTTCCCTCGCCCAAGCCGTGAGCTCGGCGGCAGATATTGTCCCATTGCCCTCCAGCGAAAAATTTCCGCCGCGTTCGCGAAGCGCCCTGCGATTTCCTTCCCGCGTCACAAACAGCAGAGTGGACTCATCATCCACGTGAACCTGGGCGCTGTACCCCGCCTGAACCAGGGCCTTCGACCGCTCGATTAACCGCTGGCGCAGATCCGAAGCTCGCGCCGCGGCATCTTCATAGACACGCGCGCTTAGCCGATGAACGGCATCCTCGAGAGGGTCGATGAGCACGACGCCCCAGCGGCTGAAAATCTTCGCCATGAAGCGGCCGAAAGCTCGGCCCCATCCAACGCCCGGTTGATAGCTCTCGCGAAGGTCTCCAAGCAGGCGGTCGCGCGCTTCGCCGGGCGGGAGGGTCGACTCGAACCGTTCCAGGGTCCGGGTGATTTCTGCCGAGAGTCGCACGTGACCAACGTGGGAGTGAGGCGCGGGACGGTCGCCCGAGTCTTTCAATTCAATCAAATTGTATTCGTCATCGAAGGTAGAAGTCTGCGCGACTTCCTCCAGGTCATGGTCTTCCGTCGCCAGCCAGAACACCGGCACCGACGGCAGACCTCGCTCGGAGAGACTCTGGGCCAGGCGCACGGCGGTCAGCGGTTTGTAAAGGGTGAAAGCAGGACCGGAGAGCAATCCGACCTGCTGGCCGGTGACAACAGCAAACGTGCCCGGCTCGCTCAGGCGCTTGATGTTGGCGAAGGTCGACTCGCCACAACCAAAATCTTCATTCTGCCTCGCCAGGATTTTCGCCAGCTCGGCGCGAGCGCCAGCGTTTTCGCTCAGGCGGCTCGCAAGAGCGATGTAGCTTTTCGGATTGTAAGGAGAGCCGTTGTAAAACTGAGCCACCCGATCGTGGTGTTGAATGTAGTCGAGAAAAAGCGGCGCGGCTTTTGGAAGATGCGAGTAGGAAATAGAAGCGAAGTCCATAGGCAGCGAAGGCGACAACAAACTCTGGGCCCGATCAGCACCGATAGCCGCGAGCCTGGAGAAACTTCGAATCAAACTATTTGTGAAAGGAAGCCTGCTCCTTTCAGAGATCCAGTCCGGCGCGGGCTTCCTGAATGGCCGCAGCCACCGCTTTGCGATCCGAGGCACTGATCGCAATCAAGGGGGGGCGCGGCGGGCCGCCACGGTACCCGCGCAAATCGAGCGCCGCTTTGATGCCGGAAACTCCAAACGGGACGCTGATTCTCTCGACCAGCGGAACCAGCCTCCGTTGCAGCTCCCTGGCGGTCTTCATCTGTCCTTGGCGGAATGCCTCATAAAGGGAAACGCAGAGTTCCGGCGCAAAGTTTGCTTGTGCGAGCACGCCGCCCGCCGCGCCGGCGCGCAGCGCGTCGAGCATGATGAGCGCACCACCGCTCAGCACGCGGAAGCTTGCCTTACCTTTTTCCTTAACCGCACGCAGAATCGCGCGCAGATAGTTCAGGTCGCCCGAACTCTCCTTAAGGCCGGCAATATTGGGATGCCGTGAAAGAGACGCGACAGCGGCGGGCTCCATCCGAATGCCGGTGAATTGCGGGATGTTGTAAATGACGATGGGCCTGCGGACGCCATCCGCGACAGCGCGAAAATAAGGCACGAGCACAGGAGAAGTCATCCGCGATTTGTAATAATTGGGCGTCAGAATCAGCAATAGGTCGGCGCCACGGTTGACCGCTTCACGACTCAAGCGCACGGTCTCGCGGGTGGATTCCAGCCCGCTGCCCACCATCAGCAATTCCGGCGGGCGCACGATTTCGCGAGCCAACTCCGCCATGCGAAGCCGCTCGCGTTCCGCCAGGAAAGGCGCCTCTCCTGTCGAGCCCGCCACCAGGATCCCAGACAGTCCAGCGCCAACGAAGCGTCGCAGATTTTCCTGAAACGCGCTCTCATCGAGATCTCCGCGAGCGTTGAGAGGAGTCACCACCGGAGCGAAAATGCCTTTTACGTTTGCGACTATTTCTGCGTGAGTCATTTTTTGTCCGTCAGCGATCAGCCGGCAGCTATCAACAAGAAAAACTCAGCGAGACAAATTGCTGACTGCTGAAGGCTGACTGCTGACCGCTCCCTTTTGATGCAACTCCTGCAAACTGGCTATCTGGATTCCCTTTTCTCGCTGCGCGCGAATGCCGCTAACCACGGCCGCTGCGGCCGAGAGCGTTGTAATACAAGTCACGCGATAGTGCACCGCGGCGCGCCGGATGGCCTTTTCATCAAAGTGAGATGCCCGGCCAAGGGGCGTGTTGATGAGCAAGGCCAGCGCGCCGCTCTTAATCAGATCGACCACGTTCGGCCGGCCCTCGTTCACCTTGAATACCTTTTCGACCCGGAGTCCGGCCTTCCGCAATGTCGCCGCCGTCCCGGTGGTCGCCACCAGCTTGAATCCCAGATTCGCCAACTCGCGCGCGATCGGAATCGCGTAAGGCTTGTCGTGGTCGTTCACAGAAAGAAAGACTCGTCCCTCCGTGGGGACCGGCTGCGAGGCCCCAAGCTGGGCCTTGCCAAAGGCCAATCCGAAACTCTCTCCCGAGCCCATCACTTCGCCCGTGGACTTCATTTCCGGCCCGAGAATCGTATCGGCTCCGGGGAATTTCTGAAAGGGAAACACCGGCGACTTCACGAAGAAATGGTGCACGGGAAGCTCTTCTTCCAAATTGAACTCCCGGAGCTTTCGCCCTACCATCAAACGCGCCGCGATCTTTGCCAGCGGCACTCCGGTCGCCTTACTCACGTAAGGCACGGTCCGCGAGGCGCGCGGATTGACCTCGAGCACGAATACTTTTCCGGCCTGAATAGCGTACTGCACATTCATCAGCCCGACGACCTGTAACTCTCTCGCCAGCTTCACGGTGTACTCACGCAAAGTCTGGCGCTGGCTTTCGGGAATTTCCACGGCCGGCAACACGCAGGAGCTGTCGCCGGAATGGATGCCTGCTTCTTCGATGTGCTGCATAATGCCGGCCACCACCACGTCGCGACCGTCGGCCAGCGCATCGACATCCACCTCCGTCGCGTTTTCCAGAAACCGGTCGACGAGAATCGGGAACGCGCGGTGCAGCTCTTCGGCGCGCGCCACGTACTCTTTCAGTGTCGGCTCATCATAGGCCACCACCATCGCCCGGCCGCCGAGCACATAAGAAGGCCTCACCAGCACGGGATACCCGATGCGGTTGGCGATGTCCAATGCCTCCTCGACGTTCATCGCCGCGCCGTTTTCCGGCTGCGGAATTCCCATCCTCGCCAATAATTTTCCAAAATGCTTGCGGTCTTCGGCCAGCTCAATCGACTTCGGTGAAGTCCCGATAATCGGAACGCCCGCCCTCTCCAGCTCCCGCGCCAAATTCAATGGCGTCTGGCCCCCGAACTGAACGATCACCCCGTAAGGTTTCTCTTCCTCGACAATCGCCACCACGTCCTCGAAAGTGAGCGGCTCAAAGTAAAGGCGGTCCGAGGTGTCGTAGTCGGTCGAGACGGTTTCGGGATTGCAATTCACCATCACCGACTCGAAATCTTCCTCCTTCAATGCGAACGAGGCGTGGCAACAACAATAATCAAACTCGATGCCCTGCCCGATCCGATTCGGTCCACTCCCCAGGATCAAAATTTTCCGCCGTTCGGTGGGCGCGCCTTCGTCCTCGTCTTCGTAACTGGAGTAGAGGTAGGGCGTGAAGGATTCAAATTCCGCCGCGCACGTGTCCACTCTCTTGAATACCGGCCGCACCCCGGTTTCAACGCGGCGCGCCCGCACCGCGTCCGCGCTCACGTTCCAGATTTCGCCCAAGTGCGCGTCAGAAAAGCCCAGGCGTTTCGCCTCGCGCAGTGCCGGGGCAGGAATGGTTTTCGCATCGAACCGCTTCAATTCGCCTTGCATCTCGACGATTTGTTGAAGCTGGTTCAAAAACCACGGATCGATATGAGTGATTTCGTTCAGCGACTCCACGCTGTCCCCCGCCGTCAGAGCGAAAAACAGATCCCAAAGGCGCTCGGGCTGCGGCACCGCCAGGCGCTGGCGCAATTCTCCGGGATCTTCCGGCGGCTTCGGAGTCTTGCGGCCCGTCTCCAGCGAGCGAATGCCCTTCATTAGCGCTTCTTTGAACGTGCGCCCGATGGCCATCACTTCGCCCACCGATTTCATCTGCGTGCCCAGGGTGTGGTCCGATTCAGGAAACTTCTCCTTCGCCCACTTGGGAATTTTCACCACGACGTAGTCAATCGTCGGCTCGAAACACGAGGGCGTCTTTTTCGTGATGTCGTTGGGAATTTCGTCCAGGCGATAACCGACGGCGAGCCGCGCGGCGATCTTGGCGATGGGGAACCCGGTGGCTTTGGACGCCAGCGCCGAGCTGCGGGACACGCGCGGGTTCATCTCAATGACCACCATGCGCCCCGTGTGCGGCTCGACCGCGAACTGAATGTTCGATCCGCCCGTCTCGACGCCCACTGCGCGGATGACGGCGAAAGCCGCGTCGCGCATCCGCTGGTATTCCTTGTCGGTCAAGGTCTGCGCCGGTGCCACGGTGATGGAGTCGCCCGTGTGCACGCCCATGGGATCGAAATTCTCAATGGAGCAAATCACCACGGCATTGTCGGCGTGGTCGCGCATCACTTCCAGTTCAAATTCTTTCCAGCCCAGCACGGACTCTTCGACCAGCACTTCGTGCACCGGGCTGAGCTCCAGCCCCCACCGAACTGTCTCCTCGAACTCTTCGCGGTTATACGCAATGCCGGAGCCCGTTCCGCCCAAAGTGAACGACGGGCGAATAATCAGCGGAAACCCAATTTGCCCGGCCGCCTTCATCCCCGCTTCCACGTTGTTCACCAAAACGCTGCGAGGAACGTCGAGGCCGATCTTCCGCATCGCGTCCTTGAACCACAAGCGGTCTTCGGCCATCTTGATGGCGTCGAGCGAGGCGCCGATCAGTTCGACGTTGTAGCGCGCGAGAATACCCCTCTCCGCCAATTCGACCGAGAGGTTCAACGCGGTCTGGCCGCCCACGGTGGGCAGCAGGGCGTCGGGCTTCTCGCGGGCGATGATGGCCTCGAGATATTCGACCGTAAGCGGCTCGATGTAAGTGCGGTCGGCAAATTCCGGGTCGGTCATGATGGTGGCGGGGTTCGAGTTCACCAGCACCACCTCATAGCCTTCGGCGCGAAGCGCTTTGCACGCCTGCGTGCCCGAGTAGTCAAACTCGCACGCCTGGCCGATGATGATTGGCCCCGAGCCGATGATCAGAATCTTCTTGATGTCAGTGCGCTTGGGCATTTCAAGAGATCGTCATTCCGACTCCCTCACCTGTTGAAGTCTGGCCCGCAGGGGCTCCGATAATCCGCGCTCGATCTCCGGCGTAATCAGGCCGGCCGCGTCGAGACTTCGAATATGAACGCGGTCCTTGTCACGATTTGCGCTCAGCTTCATCCGCACCAAGTCAGCCACCGCCATAACACATACTTCTTCACCCTTGACCATCTTGCGCACCGGCGAAATCTGCGGATTGGGAGTCGTTTGACTGACCTTCACCTTTTCTTCAGCGAAGAGCAGATGAATCGCGTTGATTGCCTTCTCGCCGTAAAGAAGCATGTCCACGCCGGCCACATGGCGAAACTTGAAACCCTGCGATTCTGCTAGGGCAATGACTCTGTCGAGGTCAGACCGGCGGATCAGAATATCCACGTCGCGCGTCAGGACCGAATGCGTCGGGTCGGCCTCTTCGACGTGAATCAGAACCGCGAGCCCACCGATGACTTCGTAAGGCACATTCGCCGCCGTCAGCGGGTCAACAATTTTCTGCAAGATGTCGACGAGATTGAAAAGGCGCTCTTCGAACACGAGATTGACGACCTCTCCTTTTTCCGCCACTTCCTCAAGGAACAGTTCGAATCGCATCAGGCACTCATTTCTCCGACGCAACCGGAAACAAATTCAGCTCGAACCCGCGAAGTTCCTCGATCGTTGCTGTCTGCCCTTCCGTGAAAGTTCTTGCTCCGTGGGTTGGGCTGATTACTTCGACCGTCCGCTCTAGGGGGTCTACCCAAACTTGAACCACACCATTTTTCCGGTACTCACGACGCTTGTCTTGAATGTCCGACCATCTATCGTTCGGCGAGATCACTTCGAAAGCGACGTCAGGAGGAAAAGGGGCCGGACCGGCCGGGATGCCCCCAGGAAGTCGCTCGCGACGCACAAGGCTCCAGTCCGGGCATCGCCAGTTTCCGGTGCCCATAGTAAAGGCGACATCGGTTGCGATGCTCAGCCAATCGGGATTCGCAATCGCGAACCTCTGCGCGGCCACTCCAATTTGATTGATCAAAAATCCGTGTTCCATTCCGGCTGGCGACATGAACTTCACCTCCCCATCCAGGCACTCCCATCGTTGGTCCGGCTTTCCCGCCGCCAGGAATTGTTCCCACGTCAAACCTGTCTTAGTCGCCATCTGTCCTCCACCGTGATACCTCACAATCGTCAATCTTCAATCGGCAATCGTCAATGTTTGAATTCCTCCATCATCTTCACAAACCGCCCGAACAAATACGCCGAGTCATGCGGCCCGGGGGACGCCTCGGGGTGATACTGAACGCTGAAAAGCGGCAGCGACTTGTGTCGCAAGCCTTCGAGTGTATCGTCATTCAAGTTGCGATGAGTGAGCACCACCTCACTTGCCTTCAGCGAATCCGGATCGACCGCGAAGCCGTGGTTCTGCGCTGTGATTTCCACCTTTTGTGTTTCCAGATTCAGCACCGGATGATTTCCGCCGTGATGTCCGAATTTCAGTTTGTAAGTTTTTCCGCCGAGAGCAAGGCCGATGATCTGATGGCCCAGGCAAATACCAAAGATGGGCACGCGGCCCATCAACTCGCGCACGGCGCGCGCCGCGTAAGTGACGGGCTCCGGATCGCCGGGACCGTTGGAGAGAAAGACCCCGTCCGGCTTGAGCTGCAAAACATCGCTCGCCGAGGTTGTTGCGGGCACCACGGTGACGCGGCAGCCTTTGTCCACAAGCTTGCGGAGAATATTTTGCTTGATTCCGTAATCATAAGCCACCACATGAAAGCGAGGTGTGACGGGCGCGGATGCCTCTTCAAGCGCGGACGACGCCAGCTGACCCGAGGGCCTGTTCCACTCATAGCGCGTGGGAGTGCTCACCCGGCTCGCCAAGTCCAGGCCGACCATGCTCGGCGAAGCTTGCGCTTCCGCCACCAGCTCGGCGTCACTGCCGCCCAGGGTAGAGAGCACACCGCGCATCGCTCCGTGCTTGCGAAGGTGCAAGACGAGCGCGCGCGTGTCGATGTCGGAAATGATCGGCACGTCGTAATGGGCGAGGTAGTGCGAGATTTCTTCTTCTGACCGCCAATTGCTGGCCAGTTGGCTCAGCTCGCGGACCACCAGGCCCTCCGCGTAGGGCCGCGGAGACTCGCAGTCCAGCGAGTTTGTCCCATAGTTGCCGATGTGCGGGTAAGTCAAAATGACGATCTGCCCGGCGTAGGACGGGTCGGTGAGAATTTCCTGGTAGCCGGAAAGAGAAGTGTTGAAAACGACCTCGCCCAATCTTTTGCCGGCGGCACCGTGACCGCGCCCCCGGAAAACCCTGCCATCTTCTAAGGCGAGAACCGCCTCCATGAGCTCTCCATTTTCCCGCCCACTCCAAGGGGAGTATTGAGTGATTGAGCGATTGAGTGATTGGGTGATTGATGCCTGCCAGCGTTTGCGATGTCAGTCATTCGCTCAATCACTCCATCACCCAATCGCTCAATTCACTCCAACGACCCAAACTGGCTGAAGGGCCAGTAGACGAAGACCGCTTTGCCGTAAATGTATGCCCGATCGACGGCGCCCCACACTCGGCTGTCGTTGGAGGATTCGCGGTGATCGCCGAGCACGAAGTAGTGGTTGGGTTCGACGACGGTAGGCGGGTAATTCTGGCGGTCCAGGTAAGCGGGAGGAATGTAGGGTTCGCGGAGCGCTTTGCCGTTCACATAAACGCGCCCCTCCTGGATGCTCACGCTTTCTCCCGGCATCGCCACCACCCGCTTGATGTAAGACTTCGTCGGATCCAGTGGGTACCAAAACACAACAATGTCGCCCCGCCGGATGGGCTCGAAGCGGTACACAAATTTGTTGATGAAGATCCTCTCGTGATTCGAGAGGCGCGGCATCATGCTCGTCCCCTCCACCTGGACCGGCTGATAGAGGAACACGATGACGATGAAAGCCAGAAGCAAAGAGAGAATGAGGTCGCGAAGCCAGTATCGCGCCTCGAAGAAACGCCGCCCTCGGAAGGCCGGCGCGTCCGCTGCCTCTGTGCTCTTGATACCGGGGTTTGCGTTTGCTTCCATAGCCTCAGTAACTTTATTTATAGCACACTCTCCGCTTTCGTTTCCAGACGGCTGCTGCGCATTGCTTTTTTCCCTGCGTCACGATATAAATTCTTCATCGCGCAGGGCGCCGAGCTTCCCTGCCTCCGAGAGGATAAGTTATAACAGAGCATCGCAAAAGTGGATGGTGTTCCATCCTCGTCGCGGCCGGTGTCGCGGCGATGAGCGCCCTCATTCCCGCTTCTGCCATCGCTAGCGAGGACCCGCCGCCGGACGCTGCGGCGAAGGCTTCGCCTCGAGCTGACGCTGCCGATTTCTGGACCAATCGCGGCCACTGGACATTCGGCACTCAGCTTGGCTTTGCGTTCGAAAACCACGTCGGACGCGATTACTCTCACATGGCGCTCGTGATCGCGCAACCCAACGTCGGGTTCATCGTGAAGAATTTCCATACGCCCGGCTTTCCGGTCAGCCGATTCAGCATGGTGAGCGAAGGAATTCTGGGAGGCGCCGCTCATCCCGGTGGATACATGCTCGGCCACGCGCTTCTGTTTCGCCTCGACGGCAAGCCGACTCACCACGCGGTTCCGTTCTTCGACTGCGGCGCGGGCGTTTTGTACACCACCATCAACGAGCACGCCAAAGAGCTGACCGGCCACACCCAGTTCAACCCGCAAGGGGGATTCGGCATTCAGTACTTTTTCAATCCCCAGCGCGCCTTCGTGGTGGAATACCGTTACATGCATATGTCCAACAACAGCATCCAGCTCCCGAACTTCGGTTTCAACTCCAACATGATCACCATCGGCTTCCGCTGGCTGAGACGTCCGAGATGATCGGCGACGAACGGCAAGGGGAGTCTCATTGCCGATTTTCGATTGTCGATTCCCGATTGTTGAAAACGCGTCGCGTCAACTTCCGATTTCGCAGTTTCGCTTTCCAATTTCCACTGTCCAGTTTCCAATTTCCAGTTTCCAATTTCTCAATCGGCAATCGACAATCGGCAATCGAAAATCAACCAAAGATGTCCTTCACCTTCTCCGAGACCCGCCGTTGCACGGGTTTATTCTCGATGCGCGTCGAGTTGTACAACATTTCCATCAGCCGGCGTTGTTCCCGGGTGAGATGCGCCGGCGTGACCATATGGACTGAAATATACAAATCACCCTGGCCGCGGCCCTCGAGGTTGGGCAAGCCCATGCCGCGAATGCGAAACACCGACCCCGTCTGAGTGCCCTCGGGAATTCTCAGCCGCTCTTCGCCGCGCAGGGTGGGCACCTTGATTTCGGTGCCCAGAGCTGCCTGAGCGATGGAAAGTGGAATGGTGCAGTACAAATCGTTTCCTCGCCGCTCGAAAAACGGGTGCTCGCGCACGCGCAGGACGACGTAGAGGTCGCCGGGTGGGCCCCCCTTGCTGCCCGCTTCGCCTTCGCCACTGACGCGCAGCCGCATCCCATCGTCGACGCCGGCGGGAATCTTGATGCTCAGCACTTTTTCTTGTCGAAGGCGTCCTTCGCCGTGACACGTCGGGCAAGGTTCCCGGATCACCTGCCCCATGCCGCCGCATTGCGGGCAGGGGCGCGAAAGCGTGAAGAACCCTTGCTGGGTGCGAATCTGGCCGCGCCCGCCGCACGCCGCGCACGTGACCGGTTCGCTTCCTTTTTTCGCTCCCCGCCCCGAACATGAATGGCACACTTCACGGCGCGGAATTTTGATCTTGGTGTCGAGGCCCAGAGCCGCTTCGTCGAACGCCAGCTCCAGGTCGTAGCGAAGGTCCGCGCCCCGCTCTGCCCACGTGCGGCTGCCGCGCCGGCGGAACGGATCGCCGAATCCGAAGAACTCACCGAACAGGTCTTCGAAGTCCGAGAAGATGGTGGACGAAAAGTCGGGCGTGAACCCGCCCGGCCCGCTTACCCCCGCCTCGCCGTAGCGATCGTACATCGCGCGCTTCTGCGGGTCGGCTAGCACCGAATAGGCTTCGGTGATGGTCTTGAATCTTTCGCCCGCTTCTTCGGGGTTTTCGGGATTGCGGTCGGGGTGAAACTGCATCGCCAATTTGCGGTAGGCGCTCTTCAACTCCTGCTCGGTGGCATTCCGCCCCACGCCCAAGGTCGCGTAATAATCACGATTTTCAGCCATACGAAACTAGAAACTCGAAAATGGAAACTGGAAAATAGAAAATGGAAACTCGAAAATGCCTCATCTCAGTTTCTAGTTTCCAATCTCCAGTTTCTAGTTTCCAATTCCCAGTTTCCACGCCAGGTCATGCGTCTGCACGCTCCTTCATGGCCAGGGTCGCGCGAACGTAACCATTCAGTTGCCTGGCCACAGATTGCGCCAGACTATCCATCCGCTTTCCTTCGGCAGCCGCCAGGAATCCCTCGTCAACGCAGGTCGTCGAGTGGTCTCGCAATTCGTAGACTGACCCGCGCGCCTGACGGCACATTTGCGCGTTTTCCTGATAGCCGAACCGCCCGAATCCCTCTGCGATATTCGCCGTCACCGAGATTGCGGCACGGCGAATTTGGCTTGCTAACCCGAATTTCTCGGTGTCCGGCAGCGTCTTTGCCATCTCGTACAACTCATGCCGTAATTCCCGCGCCGACTTCCATACGTCCAAATCTTTGAAGTCCCTTATCGCGTGCCTGTGGCCTGAGTTTGCCTCAGCTTCGGCCTTCAGATCTTCAGTCTTCAGTATGCGGTTTGCAGTTTCCAATTTCTATTTTCCAGTTTCTGATTTCCAGTTTCCAATTTCCAGTTTCTATTTTCCAGTTTCCAGTTTCTATCTTTTCGTTGCCACCTTCACAATCGCCGGCCGCAGGAGGCGATGCCTCAACTTATAACCGCTCTGGAGTTCTTCAACAATCTCCTGGTCGCGATGGCCTTCGGCTTCCACGGTTTCGACGGCCTGGTGCACGTGGGGGTCAAACAGTTTCCCCTCCGTTTCGATCCGAGTCACTCCGGCGCGGGTCAGCACGCCGAACAGGTCCTGATAGATCAACTCCACGCCCTGGTAAAAGCTGGCCGGAACGTTGGGGTCGCGCTGCCGCAGCGCCCGCTCGATTCCATCCAGCACGGGCAGGAGCGAGCGAAGCAAGTCCGCGCTGGCATGCTGGAGAAAATCTTCCCGCTCCTTCTGCGAGCGCTTGCGAAAGTTTTCCAGCTCGGCCTGCTTGCGGAGCAAGCGCTCGTAAAGCTCCTCTTTTTCCGTAAGCAACTTTTGATAAGCCGCTGGCAAGTCTTCCGGCAGTTCGGCCGGAGGCAACGCCTGGGGTTGCTCGTCCGCCGGCTCGCCTTCAGTTCTCACCGACTTCTCCGCCTCGGCGGGCAAAAGCTCGCTTCCCGTTTTCTTCTCGTGATTCATAACTTGATTTTCCAACGCCCTCAGAAACTGAAACGCGGGGTTCGGGATTCGAGTTTCGGGATTCGCATGACGAGCTTTGAATCGCGGTCAGCGAACCCCGAACCCCAAACCCCGAAACCCGAGTGGGTCCAGTTTCCAATTTCTAATTTCCAGTTTCTATTTTCCATTTTCCAGTTTCAATTTGTATTCAAAAGACGCGTGCAGACGTGGGCCACATAGCCGACGGCAGGGATGGCGCGGTCGTATCTCATGCGCCGCGGCCCCACGACGCCCAGCGCGCCGACGACGCGATCGCGATAATAAAAAGGCGCCAGAATCAGCGCGCAGTCGTACATCTCACTCGTCAAGTTCTCCCGGCCGATCATAATCTTCACGCCCCGCCCGTGCGACTGAAGACACGCGTTCAAGATCTTCACCAGCTTGGCCTTTTCTTCCAACGTCGCCAGGAGGTCCTTGAGTTTTCGCACGTCCTCAAACTCCGCCTGGTCGAGGATGGTGGCCGCGCCCTCCACGAACAGCGGGCACGGCTCTTCGTTGGCCAGCGCGCCCCATACCAGGAGCCGCGCCACGTTGGAAATCAGCCGGTCACAGAGTGTTTTCATCTCTTCAATGCGCTTCAAGATTTCGATGCGGATCGTGGCCAGCGACCATCCACGGAATTCCGCGTTCATGTACTCGGCGGTTCGGTCCAGCTCGGCTTGCGAAATGTCATCCTCAACGCGCAGCACGCGGTCTTCAACCACATCCGGGCTGGTCACAATCACCGCGAGCACGCGATGGTCCGGGAGCTTGACGAACTTGATGTGCTCCAGCAGCTTTTCCTCCAGCGACATTCCCAGCGCCAGTCCAACGCTGTGAGACACCCTGGCCAGAACTTGCGATGTCTTCTCCATTAACCGCTCCGGCGCGACGTGTTCCTCGCCCAGCGTCGCGTCGATGTAGCGTTCGATGCCTCGCCCCAGCCTCGCCGGGTTCATGATGTGATCCACGTAAAATCGGTACGCTTTGTCGGTGGGGATTCGGCCCGCGGACACGTGAGGCTGCTCGAGGAAGCCGAACTCCTCCAGCTCGGCCATGCAATTCCGAATGGTCGCGGAACTCAGCGGCTCAGAGAATCTTTCCGACAACACCTTCGAGCCCACCGGCGCCCCATCCGAAATGTAGTGGCGGATAATCGCCTCCAGGATCTCCCGTTGCCGCTTTTGCAGGTCTCTGAACTCGTCCACAGCCAACCTAAGTCTCCCGATATCAAATCCTTAGAGTTACACTTACCTCATTATAAAAGCCCTCGAAATTCCTGTCAATAATCAGAAGCTAGAAGCGAGAAGCTGGAAGTTAGAAGTCAGAAGAACGAAGAAGGCAGACTCGATGCAAGGCATTCTCATTTCTCACTTCTAACTTCTAGCTTCCTTTCCTCACTACTCCCGATTTGCCTTCGCTTCCTCGACCCTAACTCCTAATTCCTAATTCCTAACTCCTGTCCTGTTCATCATTCATAATTCATAATTTATCATTCCGCCTTCCCGACGTTTCCGCACCCCACGGCCGCGAAATAGCGGGCACCCCATTCCGGATCGAGGCCGTCGCCGACGACCCACTCGTCCAGCCAGGAAGGTTCTTCTTCAATCGGCTCACCCACGAGCGCATCGCCGAGCGCGTCGAGGGCGGCCAAGCGCTGCCTCTCGGCGATCACCCTGGAACGCTGCGCCTGGCGCTCGCAGGCTTCATAGGCCTCGTCCAAATCGCCCCGCTCCCCCGCATCTCGAATCTTTGATTCGGCCCGATCGCCTGGCTCTTTTGAATCGTGAATTTTGAATTGTGAATTGTGTTTCGCCTCTTCCTCGGCTAGCCACCTATCCAACTCCCGGATGGCGCGTCGGCGCTCCGTTTTACCCGCCGCTATTACGCAGGCAGGCATAAGCTCCTCGAACCCCTCCCCCGCCCCGGCAGGGCCAAAGCGCGCGGCAAGAAACTCATAGAGCGCGGCCTTCAACTCCTCATTGAGTTGCTGCGTCTGCCGCACGGCCTCGGGATCCGTGCTGCGGTTGAAAAGCAGGACGAGTTCCATCAGCAGCGCGCCCGCGTCACCGTCTTCGCTCGCCCGGAGGCGCGCGCCCGGCGGCAATATCCCTATCCCTCCCAGGCGGGAGATCAGCTCCTCGCTCATTCGCCCCGCCAGCTTTTGTTCGAGCAGCCGCTCCACTTCCCCCGCCTCGTGCTGGGCGAGATCGCGATAGTGGTTCAGCCGTGCCCACAAATTCAAAATTAAGAAGTCAAAATTCAAAATTCCCGGCCCAGCCTCCCTGCAATCCCTTTCTGCCTTCGAGTCCCTCTCCTCGAGATCCGGGTTGGCGCCTGCCGGTTTCAAGTCGCCCTTTTCGAATTTCGCGTTTTCACTTTTTAATTTTGAATTTTGACTTTTGAATTTTGACATGGCGGCTTCCATTCCCGCGACGGCCTTCTCCCAAAGCCCGCCCAGCGCCTCCGGCGAATCCAACTCGAACTCTGCCGGGCAAGGCCAGTTTCCATTTTCCGATTTCCATTTTCCATTCTCGGCCGCCTCGTGCATCATCCTATAGCGCATGGATGCGCCATTCGACTCGCTCCGGTATTCCGGGTCTCCCGGCAGGCACCACTGGCGCCGGCGCCACAGTTTCGGAAATAGCGCCAAGAGAGACGAGTCACAACCGGCGCTGCACTCGAGGGCGCTCTCGACCGCGCTCGGCCGGCGAAACGGATTGCCCATGGCGGCAGGCGAGAGATCGATCAATTTCCCGTCGCGGCCGCGCGGCATCGCCGCGACCATAAACATGTCCCCATTCCCGCCCCGCCCTTCCACCCACCGCCGTGACAAGCGCTCCAGCCTGGCGTTCAGCTTCTCCGCCGACTCCATAAGGCGGAAATCGATGGCGAAGATCCTCTCGATGTCCAGGCCCAGGTCGAGCGCCAGGTCCGCCGGGGAAAAGAGATTCGGGATTCGGGGTTCGGGGTTGGGGTTTCGTGATTCGCAGAACGAGCTTCCAATCCCGGTCTGCGAACCCCGAATCCCAAACTCCAAAGTCCGAGTGGGCCGAATCCCGAAACCCGAATCCCGAACCCCGTCCGCCAAGCCCGCCGCTTCCCGCAACCGATAAATCAGGCCCACCCGTTCCCAGCGCGCCTGTGCGCCAAACACCCGCAGACGCCGCCAGACCGTCTCGGCGATGCCTCGCGCCAATCTCCGCTCGCCATCGTTCTTGGGGTTGAGCGCCTGTAAGAAGCGCTCGACGTGCCGGTCAAACGCCGCCGCGGACTCTCCCGCCAGCCGCGCGCTGCGCCGGAGCGACACGGCATACAGCCCGCGCGTGAAACACGTGCCGTAACTCGGCGCATCGAACCAGCGCCGCTCGGGGTTCGGGGTTTGGGGTTCGGGATTTGCAGACCGCCCTTCGCAGCAGATTCTGCGAACCCCGAAAACCGGATCCCGAAACCCGCTTTCGTTTTCCTCTCGCCTGTAGCCATCGGGAGACAGCGACGCGGCACGCAGCACCGCCCGCGCCTTCACCAGATTCGCCCGGCTGGCCGCGGCGCGCTGCGGCGTGGGACGAAATCGAACCCCCGCATCCACCCTCCGCGCCAAAACCAGGTTGCGCCGGTTCGCCGCCAGAACTCTGTCCGAGATCGTGTATTTACGCTTGGTCATTGGTCGTTTGTCCTTGGTCATTGATCTGGCTTCGTCAGTGCGTCAGTCAGTCAGTAGATCAGTCATGGGATCGGGATTGGGACGCGATTCGGGCTGCGCAAGCTGGGACTCGAGTCCTCAACTCCAACCGCCCGGGGTTCTCCACTGACGAACTGAAATACTGACCAACTGACCATCCGTTCCCCATTTTCACAACCTCAAGCGTCTCACACGAAAATGTAACTATGGTAACTTTTGAAACTACTGAAACTATTTTTTTTATCTGTGGCAAATAAAGGTGGTTAGGCAGAAAAAAAATTTAGAAAAAAATCCCTTTTGGCGAAAAGTGTGGCATTTTGCCCCACCGCTATGAAATTTGGAAGGTTTTGTAAATCCTTTGCTTTCAGTCAGGCCACTCCTGCAAAAATTGAACGGGTGAGAACCCGTCTCGAGAATCCACAGCGACAATGTCTCGCAAAGTTACACTTGTATCGCCAGCGGACTGCCTATACGAGCCTATCGTCTCCATTTCTTTACTCAACATGCTGAAAATAAACGGTTAATTGTTTAGCGGGGTTCGGCTGCTCGCGTGCCGTTAGATCGATGCTGTAGCTTAAATGCCCGCGCCTGGGTTTATGCCTAAAGTGTTTTCAGCGCGGAGCCGATGTTGGTGGCAGGGTTCACATTTTCGGAGTAGCCGGCCGACGCAGGCACAACGCTGTAGGCCGATGGGAGGAGACCGTGAAGCGAACGCCGCTCCATGCCCTGGTGGTGCTGCTTTGCATATTTCAACCTTCATTGGCTGTAGGTGGTAGCCGCAGCACCCGACAATCCTGGCGCCAGTCGGATGACTCCCATTCGTATCAGGCCGCTTCGAGCCGGCACGGACGGAGTCACAGGAGCACGGCGGCAAGGCGAGCGTTCATGATGCGGACAGGCCACCCGCATGGATGGGAGGGGCACATTGTGGATCACATCGTCCCGCTGGCCTGCGGCGGCGCGGATGATCCGTCAAACATGCAGTGGCAGACGACAGCAGAAGCCAAGGCAAAGGACAAATGGGAGCGCAAAGATTGCAGGTGAGTTGTAGCGGCACGCCATGGCGTGCCCCTACAGGAATGTCCCATGCGAACTCTGCCGTCCTTTCGTTTCGAACGAGCCACAGAGTTTCCGGCACGGGAGACTCTCCGCCGCCGGCTGGGGCCAAACACGTCCAACCACATCCATACACGCCCTAGTTCTGTTTGCTTCGGGCCGTCACCATTCGATACCGGAGTCTTCCAAGCTGCACGTTGAGAAAGTGCTTGCGATCCAGGAACGACAGTACGGGAGACCGCCGGACTCCGAGTTGACGGAGCGCCGCAGCCAAGCGTACATCCTGCCGGGTGAGCTTAAGCCCCATGGTGAGCGTTTCGATGGCGTCTTCTCTCTTCCCTGCCAGGCAGTAGACCTCCGCCAAGTTCAAGTAAAGCTCGGGCTGCGTTCGCTGCTTGCGCACCGCGTCATAGCAGAGGTCTTCCCCCCTGGGAATATTGCCCTCAACCGTGGCGAGCGCTAGTCCCAGATAAGAAAGGTAGAAAGGATTGATGTGGTCCAGCTCCGCCGCCCGCTTGAAATGTAATAATGCTTGATGAGGAAAGTTATTCTGCAACAAGTCGATTCCTTCCTTGAATTCTCTTAAAGCTTCCGGGTGGTTCATGCTTACCTCCTTTTTGCCGGCGTTTCATCGCGTGCTGTTTTGGCTGGGTGCTCAAATGGGAACCGACAACCTTGTGGCGCCAGCCGCGCATTTTTCTCGAGATCGACGGGCTGCCGGCACCCCCGTCTGGGCAGGACTGATGACATCCTGGGGTAATAGAGAGCTTGAGCCGTCTGATTTTGGACCGCGTCAGAGGCCGATGTCAAGTGTTGCGCGTGATTGGAATTACCCTCGCACGCGGTATCCCCCGGCTCCTTGTTTTGTTTGGTTAAATATGGCGGCCATCCCATAGGCCTTGTTTTTCGATCTGGCTTTATTGTAAAATAAGTTTTCCAGAGGCACCTGCCGTGTTTTGGCCTGCGGAATAATAGCACACACTTGGTCTACATATTATGCGAGCTGGGCATTACGTAAAACAAGAAACAGGTTATGCGGCATTTATCCCTGCCACACTACCACCTGATCCAGCCATCAAGTTCGACGCAGAATTGAGCCGGGACCTGTCTGAGGCAGACTGGGCCCTGGGGCGATTGGACGGCGTGGCCACCCTTCTCCCGAATCCCGACCTCTTCGTTTCAATGTACGTGCGTCAGGAAGCGGTATTGAGCTCGCAGATCGAGGGCACACAGAGCACCCTCGAGGATGTCCTTCAATTTGAGATCGACTCCAAAGGCCGGGAATTCCCGAAAGACATCCAGGAAGTTGTCAACTACGTGAGAGCCATGAATTACGGCCTCGAACGTCTGAAGGCTCTTCCACTGAGCCTGCGGCTGATTCGCGAAATTCATGGCAAATTGCTCGAAGGGGTCCGCGGGTCGAATCGCACTCCGGGTGAATTTCGCACCAGCCAGAACTGGATCGGCCCGCCCGGATGCACGATCACGGACGCCACCTTCGTGCCTCCTCCTGTCCATGAAATGCACGCGGCCCTCGACAACACAGAGAAGTTTCTTCACGACCATTCGCTTCCACTGCTGGTCCAATGCGGGCTGGCTCATGCGCAGTTCGAAACCATCCACCCGTTTCTCGATGGCAATGGCAGGGTCGGACGACTCCTCATCACATTTCTTCTGTGCCAGAGACAAGCGCTGGGACGGCCCCTCCTCTATTTGAGCCACTATCTGAAAAAGCATCGCGCCGAGTATTACGACCGTTTGATGGCCATTCGCAACGACGGTGACTGGGAAGGATGGCTGAGATTCTTCGTACGCGGTGTGCATGAGGTTAGCCAGGAGGCGACGGAGACGGCTCGGAAGATTCTCGGCTTGAGGGAGGAACATCGTCGGCTGCTCAGCGAGAAGCTCGCAAAAGAGAAGCTCGCGGCTACGCCCTACGATTTCCTCTTTCTGGAGTATCTGTTTGAGCAGCCGATCGTAACCGTTCGCATGGTCGAGCAACGCCTGGACTGCGCCTTCGTAACCGCCAACAAGGTGGTGGACCGGTTCGTCAATTTGCGTTTGCTTGATGAGATCACAGGGTTCCAGCGCAACCGACGCTTTCGCTATGCTCCTTACCTCGCTTTGTTCCAGCCGGGCTCCCGAGCCGCACAGCCTGATTCGAAGACGACTGGGCAACAAGCTGAACACTAAAGACGAGATGTGAAGTGAGCCTAACGGCATACTTCAAAAAGCGGCTGAACGACCTTGTCGAAGAGAAACGTGTGGTGGTTACGTACGACGGGGGAAAGCATTCGACGAAGCCGCCCGCGTCTTTGAGGGACATGAATCCATCCAAGGAGCACTCACATGGTCGTGAAGGCCACCCTGATGATGTATACGGCGGAATATGTTCCGCTCAGCGGGCGCGATGCCCGCGCTACAAGTCTCGGCCCCGGACGCCCAGTCTTGCATCGACGATGACGGAAGTGGCATCCTATTGATTTGAGCAGGCGACTTCCCCAGTCACAAGGTTACTTCGGCTTTCAAACGATCGGAGGGCTATGATGATGCACCACTGCCGCGCACGCGACGTGGCGCGCAAGAGCGCCGTGGGTTTCATCCTTGGTTGTGTTTCAGCCCTTAGTTTCCTCCTTGCCACTGCCGGGTGGGCGGCGCAGGCTCCCGCAAGCAAAGCTGATCTCTTGCATCAGTTGAGCGCCTCCTCGGAGTCGCTGGTCAAGAAGGTTTCTCCCAGCGTCGTTCAGGTGATGGTGACCGGCTATGCGCCCCTCGAAGAGAAGGGGCAGGGCGAGGCGGGCCTGGTGATCGGTCGGCAGCGGAGCATCGGTTCGGGCGTCATCCTTGATCCCTCAGGATACATCATGACCAACACCCATGTGGTGGGCAACGGGGGACGCATTCAGGTCCTGCTGCCTCCCTCCGGAGACACCACGGCGATTCCCGCCCTGCTCAGCGCTCGGGGACGGGTGCTGGAGGCCCATGTGGTCGGGCTGTCCCGGGACATCGATTTGGCGCTTCTCAAGGTGGAAGCGACCGGCCTCGCCGCGCTGCCGATCAGCAGTTACTCCAATCTTCGCCAGGGTGAAATGGTGTTCGCCTTCGGCAGCCCCGAAGGGCTGGGCAATTCCGTGACCATGGGCGTGGTGAGTTCAGTGGCGCGGCAGCTTGATCCTGACAGCCCGCTGGTTTTCATCCAGACCGACGCGCCCATCAATCCCGGCAACAGTGGCGGCCCGCTGGTGAACGCCGACGGCGAACTGGTCGGCCTCAACACCTTCATCCTGTCGCAATCGGGAGGCAACGAGGGCTTGGGGTTCGCCATTCCCAGCAGCTTGGTGGCCTTTGCTTATCCGCAGCTTCGCAAATTCGGGCACATCCACAGGGGCGAAATGGGCGTGATGGTTCAGAGCATAACGCCCAGCCTGGCGGCAGGACTCAAGCTGCCGAGAGACTGGGGGGTGATCGTATCGGACCTGTTGCCCGGCGGTCCTGCCGAGACGGCGGGGCTGAAGGTTCAGGATATAGTCCTGAGCGTGGATGGGCGTCCCATCGACAGCTTGCCCATTTTCGGCTTCACCCTTTTGACGCGGCTCGGGGGGCAGAACGCGAATGTTGAGGTGCTTCGGGGCGCTGAGAAGGTCTCGCTCCAAATCCCGGTGGTCGAGCCGCCCCACAACGTGGACCGGTTGACCGACCTCGTCGATCCTGAGAAAAACCTGGTGCCGGAACTGGGAATTCTCGCGGTGGAGATTGATGACCGGATCGCGCAGATCATTCCCGACCTTCGAGAGCCATCCGGCGTGATTGTGGTGGCCAAGTCCACGGTTTCGGATTGGACGGAGAACTCTCTCACCACCGGCGATGTGATTCACGCTCTGAACGGCGCGCCGGTGCGCACGCTCGGTGACCTCGAAGCCGAGCTGAAGAAGCTCAAGCCCGGTAGCTCGGTGGTTCTGCAAATCGAGCGCGCCCAACGGCTGATGTATCTGACGTTGCAGATGGACTGACGCCGCGATCCGGCCAGTACTTCGAAGCGCCCTGCGAGCACGCCCGTTGGCGCCGGCAGTTCTCACTTTCACGTCGTGCCTGCGCTCACCTCGGTGGTGGTGTCATTTGCCAGACACGGGCGCTCCAAATGACACCAATACCCTCACCTCAACCCACTCGCCACCGGCCACTTCTCCCTGATATAGTTAACGCCCACATCCCAAGGAGGCACAAGTTATGGCGCCACCAAGAGTCTACAAAAATTTTATCAATGGCGAATGGTTAGCTTCGTCGAGCGGGGAGACCTTTGAAAACCTGAACCCCGCCAACCGCAACGAATTGATCGGGCTGTTTCAAAAATCCAATCAGCGCGACGTGGAGAACGCGATACGGGCGGCCAAGCAAGCTTACAAGTCCTGGCGCCTGGTGCCGGCGCCGAAGCGCGGCGAAATCTTATTTCGCGCCGCCAAAATGCTCGCCGACCGCAAGGAAATGCTTGCCGAGCAGATGACCCGGGAAATGGGCAAGATCCTGGACGAAACGCGGGGCGACGTTCAGGAAGCCATCGATATGACGTTTTACATGGCGGGCGAAGGCCGCCGGCAATTTGGCCAGACCACGCCCTCGGAGCTGAAGGACAAGTTCTGCATGACGGTGCGCAGCCCCATCGGCGTGTGCGCGCTGATTACGCCCTGGAATTTTCCCATGGCCATTCCCTCCTGGAAGACGATGCCGGCGCTGATTTGCGGCAACACCGTGGTGATGAAGCCGGCCACCGACACACCGCTCTCGATGCACAACCTCGTCGAGACGCTCGAGGAAGCGGGCGTGCCGCGCGGCGTGGTGAACTTTGTCACCGGCTCGGGCCGCGATGTGGGCGAACCGCTGATGACGCATGAAGACGTGCGCGTGGTGTCGTTCACCGGCTCGACGGAAGTGGGGCGAACTGTTTCGCAAGCTTGCGCCGCGACCTTCAAGCACTCGTGTCTGGAGATGGGCGGCAAGAACGTCATCATCGTGATGGACGACGCGCGGCTCGATCTCGCCGTGGATGGCGCCATTTGGGGCGGCTTCGGCACCACCGGCCAGCGCTGCACCGCCGCCAGCCGCGTGGTGGTGCACAAGAAAGTCTACAAAGACTTCGTCGGCCGGTTCACCGAGCGCGCGCGGTCGCTCAAAGTGGGCAACGGGCTTGACCCGACGGTCCACGTGGGCCCGCTCATCAACGAAAGCCAGTTGAACACCGTGGAGAAGTACGTCGAGATCGGGAAGGCCGAGGGCGCCAAGCTGCTCGCGGGCGGCCATCGTCTGAGTGAAGGTAACCTGGCTGCGGGGTGGTTCTACGCGCCCACGATTTTCGGCGAGGTGGCGCCCGCCATGCGCATCGCCAAGGAAGAGATTTTCGGCCCCGTGGTTTCGGTGATCCCCTGCGACGGCCTCGACGAGGCTATCGCCATCGGCAACGGCGTCATCTATGGGCTTTCAGCTTCTATTTATACGCAGGATGTGAATAACGCATTTAAGGCGATGCGAGATATGGAAACCGGCATTTTCTACGTCAACGCGCCCACCATCGGCGCCGAAACCCACCTGCCCTTCGGCGGCACCAAGCAGACCGGCAACGGCCACCGCGAAGCGGCCACCGCCGCGCTCGATTTCTACTCCGAATGGAAGTCGGTTTACATCGACTACAGCGGCAAGCTGCAACGCGCGCAGATTGACGCGTGAAGAATTATGAATGATGAATTATGAATGAAGAATCGAAAAAGCATGAAAAGACGCGTTGGAGGAGCCTTCTGCGAGGGGCCAATTTCCATTTTCCAGTTTCTAGCTTCCAATTTCCAGTTTCCAATTTCCACCCTCAATTAGGGTTCGTTTTCGCCGAGGGCGTTGCGGTGTTTTGGGCGGCGGTGGGCTGAAGTTCGGCGGGAAGCGGATGTGGGCCGAGGCCGAGTTTCATGAGGGATTTTGCGTCCGGCAAGCCGGTCGCCGGAAAGCCGTTATCAGTTTGGTAGCGCCGCATCGCATCGCGCGTTGGATCGTCCCACTTGCCTGTCGCCGGCGTTGTCAAATATCCCACGCCAATCAGCGCTTGCTGGATTTCCTCGATACGGTCCGGCTGGAGATGCAGCATCGCCAAGCGCGCGCGGCTGCTGCTGGGAACGGCGCGCTTCTTCCCGCGGGCGGAACGCGCCGACCATTTCTTGCCCGCCGTCGAGGTATGCGCTCCGGCTTTTGCCGTGGAGGTGCGGTGAGCGATCGCAGGTGCCTTCTTGCCCGTCGAGTGTTTGGCCGTCTTTGCGGTGTGATGGCTCTTGGTGGTGGCCGCGTTCTGTTGCGCTCGGGCTGTGAGACCAGCCGCAACGAATAATACGCCCACGGCGAGCGCGACGTGGCGCTTTGAACGCTGACGGGGAGAGGTCATATAAAACCCCTATCGGGTTAGCAGATGTCAATTCTCAGCCGTCAGCCCTCAGCAAGCTGAAAGCTGACTGCTGATAGCTGATGCCTTCCGCTAGGGCAGCCGGTCCGCCAGGAACAGGGTGGTGAACGCGCCCTGCGCGCTGCGCGCCACCAGGAAGACGACGTCAGCGCCGGACTTCAGTTGTGCCTGGGCGCGACTGAAGTCGTCGACCGTGGCCACCGGCTTTTGATTGATGCTCAGAATGACGTCGCCGCGCTGCAACCCCAACTCTGAAGCAAAACCATCCGCGCGCGCGTCCGTCACCAGCACGCCCTGGGCGCTCTTCAAGTGCAGTTGCGCGGCGACTTCCTGTGCCTGCTCGCGCGTCAAGTTTCGCACCGAGAGGCCCAGCACGCCTCCGCCGCTTGCTTCGGCCGATGGCTCGCCTTCTTTTTCGCTGGCCGGCTGCCGCGTTTCCGCGACGATCTTGCTTCGGTCTCCCACCTCAACATCAGCGGACGCCAGCTTTTTGTCGCGCAGATAGTCAATCTTGATCTTCCTGCCGACTTCAGTCTCCGAAACAATGCTCACCAATTCGTCGCCGGTCTTGATCGGTTTGCCATCGGCGGAGACGATCACGTCGCCCAGCTTCAGGCCGGCGCGATCGGCGGGGCTATCGAGCTCCACACTGCTCACCACCACGCCGTGGTCGGCGCCGAAGGAGCGCAGCAGCACGGGATTGTTTTCGGGTCTGAACGAGACGCCGATGGCGCCGCGGCGCACAAATCCCGCCGAGACTATTGAGTTATAGACCTTGCGCGCGGTCACGGATGGGATGGCGAATCCAACCCCGTCATAGGCTCCGTGGCGCGTGGCAATCGCCGTGTTAATGCCGATCACCTGCCCCGCCATATTCACCAGCGGGCCGCCGCTGTTGCCGGGATTGATGGCGGCGTCCGTCTGAATGAAGCGTTTGAACTGCCCTTCCTGCCCGCCCTCGATATCACGCCCCTTGGCGCTGATGATGCCCGCGGTCACGGTGGAATCGAGTCCAAAGGGGCTGCCCACGGCCAGCACCCAGTCGCCGACGCGCATCGAATCGGAATCGCCGATTTCAGCGGCCGCAAGGGCCCTGCCGGCGTTGATCTTGATCACCGCCAAGTCCGTCCACTTGTCGGTGCCGATAATCTTGGCGTCGTATCCCTTGGAATTGTCATCACCGTGGAGCTCGACGCGAATGCGGTCCACGGGCCGGTCCTCGCCTTCCTGCGTAATCACGTGGTAGTTCGTCAGGACGTAGCCGTTCTTGTCGAGGATGACTCCGGAGCCGAGGCTCTGCTGGCGGAAATCGGTGGGCGGGCCGTCCTGCGGGCCAAACTGGAAAAACCGATCGAAGAAATCACCGAAGGGTGCGTCCTCCCCCGAGTGAAACTTGCGGCGGGCCACGTGCACGGTGGATTCGGTGTTGATGTTCACCACCGAGGGTTCGACTTCATCGGCGATCTTGGCGAAAGAATTGGAAAGCTCTACCGGCGAGGGCGCGGGAAGCAGAACCGCGTCCGGCGCGACCGCCGTCACCCGCGCGGCTCGAACACCCCGCGATATGACCGTGCCAATCAGAATCCCAGCCACGAGCGTGACGAACACCGAAAATGCCGCCACGTACCGACGCCCCTGCATGCTCATGATAACCTCGCCGATGAAATTCTTTCGCCCTTCCAACGCCCCGCCAACTTGTAACATTATACACCCGTTTGACGCCTTGTGCCGCCAGATGGTTTTATCGGCTGTTTCAATAACTATCCTGCGCTTCGAAGATGCGCTGCCTTCTGATTTCTGCCTTCTGCTTTCTGATTTCTGCCTTCTGCTTTCTGCCTACTGCCTTCTGCTTTCTGATTTCTGCCTTCTGCTTTCTGCCTACTGTCTTCCGCTTTCTCAACCCTCCACCGGAGAAGGGGCCGATCCGCCCCAGATTTCCGACACTACCATGCCACCCAGGATCAGCGCGCATCCCAACAAAACTTTCCCGCCCAAACGCTCGCCCGTCATCCAGCGCGAGGCGAGCGCCGCGAACACGGGTTCCAGCGCAAAGATCAACGCCGTGTGAGCGGGCGGCGTGTAACGCTGCGCCCAATTCTGCACGGAAAAAGCAAATCCCGTGGCCAGCAGCGCCGTCACCACCACCGCGATTACCAGGCCTCCCGTCCAATGCAACTTGAGGGACCGATCGAGCGGCAACAGCAAGGCCGCGAGCACGCCGACCGTCAGAATCTGAACCGGAACCAGGTGTTCGAACGGAAATAAATGCACGTACCGGCCCACCAGCACGATGTGAAAGGCAAACGAGATCGCTCCGAAAAGCACCAGCACGTCGCCCAGATTCGCGGCCTTCACGCCTGAAGGCAGCACGAGAAAATAAATCCCCGCCACACCCAGCAACGCTCCCGCCATGTTGGCGCCGCGCATCCGCGAGCCTTGCGCAAGAAGAATCAGGGGAACCAAGATCACGCTGAAACCGGTGATGAACGCCGCCTTGGAAGGTGTGGTGTAATTCAGACCGTAAGTCTGGAAGGCATAGCCGCCAAAAAGAAAAAGACCAAGAATGAATCCGGGCAGGACCGCGGCTCGGTCCAGCGGGCCACGCTTGAGTACCACGAACAACAACGAGCCCGCCAGGACGAATCGCACCGCGAGGAACGGAAGCGGAGAAGCATCATTCAAGGCGCCCTTCACGATCACGAAGGTCGAGCCCCAAATGAAAGTCACAAAAATCAGGAGAGCTTCGGCCTTGGCGCGTTGGGACATGAACACCAGTGGCAAGTGGAAAGTGGCGAGTGGCAAGTGATTGGCGATTTATGATTGGTGATTTGTGATTGTCATTCCCGCGCCAGCGGGAATCCAAATCGGAAATCGCAAATCAGAAATCGCAAATCGCAGGAATCGCTGTTCCCCATTGCGACCAACTTCGCATTTCACGCGACCCCTTCTTTGCGACTACTGTCCGGGGGCTAGCTCGCAGCGCACTCCAGAATCTCATCCTCCGTCAGCAGCCGGTCCGATTGTTTGGCCCGGGAAAGGATTCTCTCCACCAGTTCATCGCTGGGCGCGATGCCGCGTTCTTCCAGCCAATAAATGACATTCGACTTGCCGCTCATCGGGCCGATCTCAATTTTCTGATCGAGCCCGAACCAGTGCGAAGGCACGCCGGAATAGACCTGGTTGGCCAGCTCAACATCATCCTTCTTGTATGCCTTGATGACGGCCGCGGCGTGAACTCCGGTAGCGGTGCGAAACGCGTCCGAGCCCACTACCGGATAATTGGGCGGCGTGGGCACGCCGACGCTCTCCGCCACCGCGTCTGTGTACTCTTTGAGACTCGAGAGGTCGCGATCGATGGCGCCCATCAGTTTCAGGTTCACCAGCATCTGGTCCATGGGGGTGTTGCCGACGCGCTCCCCAAGGCCGAGGGCCACGCCGTGCACCTGGTCGGCGCCGGCCTCGTAGGCGGCCAGCGAATTGGCTACCGCCAGGCCGCGATCGGAGTGCCCGTGCCAGTCGAGGCGAACGTTTTCTCCCGTCGGCCGCACCACTTCCTCGCGGATGTATTTCAGCAAGGCGCGGACGCCGCGCGGCGTCACGTGCCCCACCGTGTCGCAAACCACAATGGCGCGCGCGCCGCACTCGATGGCGGTTTTGTACAGCTTCTTCACCGCGCCCGGATGCGCCCGCGTCGTGTCCTCGGTCACGTACATCACCGGCAGGCCGAGGCTGCGCGCATATTTCACGGCGCGCTCCGTGGTCTGCAACAAAAAATCCAGCGACCAGTTTTCGGTGTACTGCCGAATCGGGCTCGAGCCCAGAAAAGTGGCAGCTTCAATCTCCACCCCGCTGGCTTGCACGATGTCGGCAATGGGGTCAATATCCGGCCGCACCGTGCGCGCCGCGCAGTTGGGGCGAATCTTCATTTTCGCGGCCGCAATCTCTTGCGCCAGCCTCAAGACATCCGCTTTGGCGCGCGGCCCCGCGCCGGGCAATCCCAGATTCACAGAATTGATCCCCAGCGATTCCATCAAGTGCAGGATGCGAATTTTCTTTTCAATCGGCGGGTCGTGCACGGAGGGCGACTGGAGGCCGTCGCGCAGCGTTTCGTCATCGAGCATCGGCGGATGAGACAGCGCGAGCTCGGGACCATCCAGGCGGTTCCAGTCGTAGATGAGGTCTCTGTCCAGCACAAGGGTCTCGGAAATTATGAAGTATGAATTATGAAGTCTGAAGCCTGAAGCATGAACCAGAATGTTTCGGTTCCGAATTCATCCTTCATCATTCATCATTCATAATTCATACTTCATCATTCATCATTTCTTGTGAAACATGCCCAGTATATCAACGGGGCGCAATTCATATCGCTCACCGGCCGTGGAATCGTCGGTGGGCGCCGGGCGATAGAGGGCGCGGCAGCGCTCGCAGCGGTAGACCTCAGCGTTCGGGCCCAGCTCTTTGGTCACCGCTTCATCCGGCGTGTACCAGCGCTTCAGGTGTCCCACGCACAGCTCGCCCTTCGCGTCCTTCACATCGCAGGCGCGCTGGCCCGGTTTCTTCTCACGAAAGTTGATTGCCACGTTGTCCGCCTCTTGCCCTGGTTTGGGTCCTGCTTGCCACTAACCACTCGCCACTGTCTTCAAGCTATCTTACTCGAACAAATTGGAGGTGCGCAATCGCGGGCGCACGGTAATGCCTCAGCCTCAGACCGCGGCAGGTGACACGGGACGCACACCCCTCTGGGGCTCGCCCGTGGCCAGCCACGGCCAGAGCTTGCCCTGAGGAACGCGAGGGGATGGCCGTGCCACAGCGCGCCTCGTGGCGTTCACCTGCTACTCCAATACGCGCGGTGGCCAATGTAATCGTCGTCGGGAATGGTAGCGATGATTTTGCGTTTCAACTCGATTGGATCGATCGGGCTCTCGGTGCTGTAGACGGCCTGGCCGTTGGCGTCAAGCAACACGGTGAATGGGACAGCGCCTTTCCAGTTCGGATCGAAGGCCGCCATCAGCCCGTAATTATCGGTGGTGCCGAACAGCAGATTCTGATTCGAGGCGTGCTGCTGCTCGAGGACGCGAAGCACGCCGGCTTTTTCGTCCGGATAGTTCGTGCTCACCATGATGAGCTCGAAGGGACGCCGGCGGTACATGCGGTACATGGTGATGAGGTCGGGAAACTCCTCGACGCACGGCCCGCACCACGTGGCCCAGAAATCGATCAGGCGCACTTTGCCGTCGGGTTGGGCGCGCAAGGCGCGCAAATCGTCGGCGCTCGCCAGCTTCACGGTGACCGGTTCGGATTCAAACTGTTTCTGTTCGCGCTCCCGGCCTTCTTCCTTGAACATCCATTTGGTGGAGCAGCCAAAGGCGGGAGTCGAGGCGACGGCCACGGGCTTGTCCGCCAGCAGCGCGTCAATGGCTTCCCGCGCGTCGCGGCGCTTCACCAGATTTTCGCGCGAGCTATCGTCCACGCGTCCCTCGTAGCGCAGCCGGCGCTCGCTGTCGAAGACAAAAACATGCGGCGTGGCAACAGGGCCATAGGCGCGCGCCACCTGCTGCGTCTCCCCGTCGTACAGATAAGGAAAGTTGAAGTGCCGATAAGCGGCGCGGATTTTCATTTCTTCGAACGAGTCACTCACGTCGGTGTATCCGAGCTCGCTGAGCAGCACTGCCTTTGGGTTGTTCGGCTCGATGGCCACCAGCGCCACGCCCCGCTCCTGATAGTCGGCGGCCAGCGCCTTGATGCGGTTTTCGTAGAGCTGCGCCGTGGGACAGTGATAGCAGGTGAAAACGATCACCAGGACTTTGGCGGAGGCGTAATCGCTTAGCCGGTGATTCTTGCCGTCGATGCCTGGAAGATCGAAAGCTGGCGCGGCAGAACCGATGGCCAGGGTGGGCGGATGCTCCTGGGCGGCGCTGACGCCCACAGCCAGGAGATAAATCGCGAACAAGCTGACTGCAAAACGGCGAGACATGCACAACCTCCGCAAGAAGTAGCTGGTGGTTAGCGGGAAGCGGCGAGCAAAAGATTACTTCCACTCACTGGCCACTAACCAATCTCTATTATCCCATCATCTCCCAGCAAGACGAGGTTCCCTTTTGTCCGGCTGTAAGTCGTCATACTCAACATTCATGAGGCACAATCCCGCGGCCGGTGCCGTAGGTCCGGCTCGCGTGCGGTCGCGCGCGGCAAGGATTTCAGGAATGTCGTTCGGCCGCAGCTTTCCCCGGCCAACTTCGATGAGCGTCCCCACGATGTTGCGAACCATATGGTGCAGGAAACCGCTACCCTTTACCTGGTAGGCTAAAACCGAAGTTCTTGGACGCCAGAGAATCCGCGAAGAGAATATGGTGCGGACCATCGAGGATCCCGGGATTCGGGTTTCGGGGTTAGGGATTCGCGGAAGGTTTGAATTACCTTCTTCGCGAACCCCGAATCCCCAATCCCGAACCCCAATTGCAGCCCGGCGGCGAGCATCTCGATACGCCTTCTCGTCCTCGTCACTCCCCGAAGCCGCGAACGACGTGAAATCGTGCTCGCCTTCAAGCAGCCGGGCGGCGGCCGCCATCGGCTTCAGTTCCAGGGGGTACGGATAATGGTAAACGAAGCGGGCAACAAAGGGCGAGGCGACCGGGGCAAGCAAGATTCGATATCGATACGATTTGGATTTCACGTCGTAGCGCGCGTGAAATGATTGCGGAACTTCTTCTGCCTGCTTGATTCGCACCGCTAGCGGCAAAAAGTCGTTCAAAGCTTCCACGAGGTTGGCGCACGGAATTCGGCACTCGGTCTTGAAATTCGCCACTTGGTTCAAAGCGTGAACGCCAGCGTCCGTTCTCCCCGAGCCGTAAAGCGAAACCGGCTCGCCCGTGATTTTCGCAATGGCCATTTCAATGCAGCCTTGGATCGTTGGAGCGTTCGGTTGCCGCTGCCAACCATTGAAGTCAGTGCCATCGTAAGCGACGATTAAGCGAATGTTGCGCATTAAAGTCCGTCCTTTGTCATTCGTCATTTGTCCTTTGTCCGATGATCCGTTACAAGGCAGTTGGACAGGACATCAGCTTATCAGGTCACCGAGGCACTGAACCACCGGTCGATTGAGCGACTTCGTAAACAAGGGACAAAGGACAAGGGACCGAGGACAAAGGACATCGAGGTGTGTTCATTTTCGAACACCTCGATTTCGCCAGCGAACAATTTGTGAAGCCCGGTGACGCTTTCCAAATCCAACCAAGCGCCCTTTTTTGAGCCACATACATCTGGCCGAGGCGCTGGCGACTGGCGTGCAACCACGAATCCTCGCGAGTTCTGTGAGGTTGTCGAAAATGATGTCTCGATGTTAAACTAGTGCCGTTCCAACTTAATGCGGCGGTGAATTCCGTCGCTGTCCTGCCTAGCTCAGACGGTACTTGGCTTACGCGGATTAGGCACAACAAGTTGGAACGGCACTAGCGCATCATTGCGTTCGACCACGGACTACGGACGGTTTCCAAACTGTCTTTTTTGAAACCAGGCGTCTAACAGTTTCGTAGATATATCCGATGGCTGGAAAGTTCCGGTATCTCAACAAGCAGGGAGAGTGACAAGTAATGAGACACAAGATTGTACGCGGCTTGGCCTTTATCTTGATCGTGGGCTCGCTTTCGGCGGCGAGCAAACTGCGCGCGCAGGAGCAGGCTTCACCTCCACAACCAGTCCCCAACTCTACCGCCACAGCAGGCGGGAGCCAGCAACCCGCCGGAGCCACAAGACAGACGGGAGACTCAGGGGCTGGGAGCTCCTCCGCGTCGGCAGGATCGGGCCCGCAAAATCTTCTGAGTGTGGACTTTTACAGGAGTGGAGCCGCGATCCCGTACTTCGCTCCGCAGATCCCCGATATCTCGATGAGCAACTCGGAGCGGCTGCATTCGCTGATCAATAATGGCAAGTTGGAATTGTCACTCGACGATGCCATTGCGCTGGCTCTCGAGAACAACCTGGATATTGCTGTGGCTCGCTATCCCCTCATTTACGCCAAAATCGATATCCTCCGTACTGCATCCGGCGGCTCATTTCGCGGAACCAACCCCGGCCTGCTGGGCGTCGTATCCGCCTTCTCGGGAGGCGGGGGTGGTGGTAGCGCCAGTGGCTCAGGCGGAGGCGCAGGACTTACCGGGAGCAGCGGAGTGGGTAGCGTCGGCTCAGCATCCTGCTGCGATCCCTTCATGGGAGCCAGCTTCCGGTGGGACCGGAACACCTCACCTGTGAATTTCACCAACATCACTGGCGGGCTCTCGTCGGTCACCAACCAACTCAGCAGCGCTTCGCTTTATTACGCGCAGGGCTTCCTCACCGGCACGAGCTTCGCGGTTGGACTGGGTGGCACCCGAGTAGCGACAAGCGCCGTCACCTCGTCCACCTTGTTTAATCCTGAGGTGCCCACCGGGGTCACGATGGGCTTCAGCCAAAACCTGCTGAATGGCTTCGGGTATCGGGCCAACGCCAAGTTTATTCGCATCGCCAAGAACGACCTCAAGCTGGCGGATAGCACGTTCAAGCAACAAGTAATCACGACGGTCGCTAACGTTGCAAACCTGTATTCCGATCTCGTCTCGTTCAAGGAAAATGTGCGCGTCGCTAAGCAGGCGCTCACTTACGCGGAGAAGCTTTTGGCAGACAACAAACGCCAAGTAGAGATCGGAACGCTGGCGCCCATCGAAGTGGTGCGAGCGGAGTCGGAAGTGGCGAGCGACGAACAAGCTCTGATTGTGGCGCAGACCAGTTACCAGCAACAGCAGGAACTCTTGAAGACCGCGATCTCAAAGCACGTCGATGCCGACTTGACCGCGGCCACCGTCGAGCCAACGGACAAGTTCCCGGAACCAAAGCCCGATGACATCCCTCCCCTCGAAACGGCTTTGCATCAGGCAGAGGCAAACCGTCCGGAGCTAGTGCAAACGGACATTAACATCAGGAATCAGGAAATCACCGTCCAGGCGTCGAGAAACGGATTGCTCCCGTTTCTTAGTGTGTGGGGAACTTATGCGCCCACTGGCCTGTCGGGGAATCAGATCGTCAATGGTCACATTGTTCCTGGCGGTCTCTGGCAATCGCTGGGGCAGTCCTTTCGTGCCAATTATCCCGACTACGAGTTTGGGATGACCCTCCAGGTTCCGCTTCGAAACCGGCAGGCGCAGGCCGATATGACTACGGCGCTGTTGCAGCAACGGCAACTGCGCGTTCAGCTTCAACAACAGAAGAACACCATTGCCCAAGACGTTCGTAATGCGGAAATTGCCGTCACCCAGGCCCGAGCCCAGGTGGCGGCGGCCATCAAGGCGACCCGATTGCAGCAAGAGACTCTGGATGCCGAGCAGAAGAAATTTCAGTTGGGCGAATCCACGGTCTTCCTCGTGATTCAGACCCAGCGCGACCTCGCGACGGCCGAGGGCAACGAAGTGAAGGCCCGCTCCACATACGCCAAGGCCCTTACGCAATTCGCTCAGTCGACGGCGACGATCCTCGACAGATACAACATCGAGCTGGCCGATGCGAAGACTGGACGCTATCATGGGGTCCCGAACATTCCCGGAACCTCCGAACTCCCAGCGCCCACTTCGTTCACACCGACCAGACACTGAGGAAACGCGGGAATCGAAACTGAAACTCGAAAATCGAAACTGGAAATTAGGAATCGGAAACTGGCTGCGGAAACGGGCTCCATTTTCCAGTTTCTAATTTCCGCTTCGAAACTGGAAGCTGGATCCGAAAACGAACTGCCCAGCTTCCATTTTCCAGTTTCTAATTTCCTCTTAACATTAGTCTTCGCTTTCGATAACATGAACGGTGAGATCGAACTCGATGAGCCAAGACCGGAAAGCCGCCACCGGAATCGACATTTCGCCTGCGTGTCGACAGCCCTCCGAAGCCGAACTCGAATGGGAAGCCCGAACCCTTAAGCCGGCGCTCGCGAAATCCCCTGAGCGTAAAGAAGAATTCACCACCCTCTCCGTCGTTCCTGTCGAGCGCCTCTACACGCCGGCGGACCTGGCCGACTTCGATTATGCTCGCGATCTGGGCGATCCCGGCGAGTATCCCTTCACCCGCGGCATTCACCCGACCATGTACCGCGGCAAGATCTGGACGATGCGCCAGTTCTCCGGCTTTGGCACGCCGGAGGATACCAACCGCCGTCTCCACTATCTGCTCGAGCAGGGCCAGACGGGCCTCTCCATCGCCTTCGACTTGCCGACGTTGATGGGCTTTGACTCGGACCACGCGCTGGCGGAGGGCGAAGTGGGCAAGTGCGGCGTCGCGGTGTCTTCGCTGGAGGACATGGAAACGCTACTCGCCGGCTTGCCCCTCGAGAAGATCACCACGTCGATGACCATCAATTCGCCCGCCGCCATCCTCTGGGCGATGTACTTGGTGGTAGCGGAAAAGAACGGCGCCGATTGGACCAAGATTTCCGGAACGACTCAGAACGATATTCTAAAAGAATATATCGCCCAGAAAGAGTATATCTTTCCGCCTGAGCCTTCTATGCGCCTGGTCGTGGACACCATCGTCTTTGGCGCGCGCGAAGTGCCGCGGTGGAATCCGATCTCGATCAGCGGCTACCACATCCGCGAAGCCGGCTCGACGGCGGTGCAGGAGCTGGCCTTCACCCTGCGCGACGGCATCGAGTACGCAGAGTGGGTGGTGCGCGCCGGCATGAACATTGATGATTTTGCGCCGCGCCTCAGCTTCTTCTTCAACGCCCACAACGATCTCTTCGAAGAGGTCGCCAAGTATCGCGCCGCGCGCAAGGTCTGGGCGCGCGTGATGCGCGAGCGCTTCGGGGCCACCAATCCGCGTTCCTGGCTGTGCCGTTTCCATACGCAGACGGCCGGCTGCTCGCTGACCGCGCAGCAGCCTTATAACAACGTGATCCGCACCACCGTCCAGGCGCTCGCCGGAGTCCTGGGCGGGACGCAATCGCTGCACACCAATTCGCTCGACGAAGCCTGGGCGCTTCCCACCGAGCAGGCGGTGACCCTGGCCCTGCGAACTCAACAAGTGCTGGCGCACGAAAGCGGCGTCGCCAACACGGTGGACCCGCTCGGCGGCTCCTATTTCGTCGAAAAGCTGACGCTCGAAACCGAGCGAGCCTGCTGCGATTACTTTGACAAAATCGACGCCCTCGGGGGCATGGTGGCCGCCATCGAAAAGGGTTTCCCTCAAAAGGAAATTCACGAGGCCGCCTATGCCTACCAGAAGGCGGTCGAGCGCAAGGACGAAATCATCGTCGGCGTGAACGATTTTCTGACCGAGGAGAAACGCTCCATTGAGATTTTGGTGATCGATGAGACCTCGGCGCGGCGCCAGCATCAGAAGCTGGCAACGCTCAGAAAGAAGCGCGACGCGAGCCGCGTCACATCAACGCTCGAGGCTTTGGGCAACGCGGCCTCCGGCAATTCGAATCTGATGCCGTATATCCTGGAATGCGTCCGCGCTTACGCAACCTTGGGCGAAATGTGCGACGTGCTGCGCCGCGTGTTCGGAACGTATGAGGAGCCGGCATTTCGGTAGAATTGGAGAGCTCTTATGGGCACAAGAACTCTGCTTACCCTTGAACAATTCGACCAGCTCCCGGAGAAGGAAGGAGTCCTTTACGAGCTCAATGAGGGGGACCTTGTCATCATGACGGAGCCAATGCCAAGGCACAATCGAGTACGCGATAAGGTCGCCCGCCATTTGGGGAACTTTGTCGAGGAACGAAAGCTTGGATGGGTTCTTGTGGAAAACGGGTATCAGCTCGGGCCTGAGATTGTGCGCATTCCGGATGTTTCCTTCGTGCCCGCGGACCGCGTGCTTGGGCTCGATCTGGACAGGCGCATCGAGGGCGCGCCCGCACTCGCTATCGAAGTCGTCTCGCCCACCGATCTCGCGCAGGAGTTGACGCAGAAGGTGAAGCAATACCTGACCGCCAGTGCTCGAGCGGTTTGGGTCTTCTATCCCAAGACCCGTGAGGTGCAAGTTTTCCGCGCTGATGGCACAAGCTTTGTCCGCCGCGCGCCCGAGACGCTGGAAGAGCCTGAGCTGCTTCCCGGCTTCTCATTGGATTTGAAGACGGTATTCGAGTAACGAGCACTTGATTGTCGATTTTCGATTGAAAAGCGGCGAACTGTTGCGCGCCAGCAATCGGCAATCGACAATCGTCAATCGAAAATTGCTCTATGGACAAGCGCATCCGAGTTCTCGTCGCCAAGCCCGGCTTGGACGGTCACGACCGCGGCGCCAAAATTGTGGCTCGCGCCCTGCGCGACGCCGGCATGGAAGTGATTTACACCGGCTTGCGCCAAACGCCGGAGCAGATCGTCAATGCCGCGCTCCAGGAAGATGTGGACGCCATCGGCATCTCCATTCTTTCCGGCGCTCATAACACGATTGTGCCCAGGATTTGCGAGCTTCTGAAAGCGCAGGGTTTGGGCGACGTTCTCCTGATCGTCGGCGGCATTATCCCGGATGAAGATATCGCTAACTTGAAGCAATTAGGCGTCGCGGAAGTTTTTCAACCCGGTGCATCCACGCAAGACATTGTTGAATTCATCCGAAAGCAAGTCGAGAGTCGAAAGTCGAGAGTCGAAAGCCAATGATTCAGTGAGTCAGCGGGTCAGTCTTTCAGTATTTCAGTGTGCCTGTGTTGCACTTCCGCCTCTTGCGCCGGCTGAAAAACTGACGCACTGACATACTGACTCACTTATTGATTCTCCCATGCAACTGCACGGCCTCAATTCCATTGCGATCCTCACCTTCGCGCCGGACGCGGATTATCCCCGCCTAACCCAGTCCGTGATGGTTGAGCTGGCCGACTTGCTTCGCAGCGTTGAGCGTGAGTCCGCTTTTCGCGGCGTGGTGATCGCCGCCAATTCGCAATCCTTTGCCACGGGAGCCGAAGTCGAAGAGGTGACCACGCTGGAAGGCGTTGCGGCGGGTGAGTTTGCGCGGCGCGGCCAAACGCTCTTCAACCGCATCGCGAGTTTCCCGATTCCCGTGGTCGCTGCCATTCGCGGCTACTGCCTGGGCGGAGGATTCGATCTGGCGCTCGCTTGCCACCAACGAGTGGCCACCTACGACTCGTCCTTCGGTCATCCCGGAGCTTCGCTCGGCCTCATCACCGGCTGGGGCGGCACACAGCGCCTTCCGCGATTGCTTGGGAAGAGCGCCGCCCTCCAGATTCTTCTCACCGGCGAGCGCATTCCCGCCACCCAGGCGCTCACTCTGGGACTGGTGGATGAATTGGTTTCGTCGCAGGATTTGATCGATGCCGCAGCCCATCGTGCGGAGCGGGCCGCCAACAAAGGTCAAAGGTTAAAGGTCGAAGTATGAAGTTCGAGCACTCAGCCATGAATAAACGTAGAGGTACGGAGAGAACGGTTTGCGTCTAAGCTTTACCCTTTAGCCTTTATCCTTTAACCTTTGTCCTTGATGGCCAGCCACGCGATCGAATCACGCGTCAATGCGCAGTCCGAAGACTTCAAGAAGAACACCCGCGCTACGCGGCGGCGCGGCTCTGGGTGGACGCCATCATCGATCCAACAGAGACCCGCGACGCGCTGATCTGGGCGCTGGAAGCGGCGGCACTTAATCCGGAAGTGCGTGAGTTCAAAACAGGAGTGCTACAAACGTGATTCGCCTGAGAACCAAATTGCTTCTGTGCGGCGCGACCCTCGCTCCGGCAGCGATTGTTCTTTTCCGAATGGATGTGCAAGAGGCGATATGGGAAGCTAAAGCCATGGGCGCTCTTGCAGTCTTTGGTGTAGAACCAGGCTACTACATCGTCGGAATGCTTTGGGTCGGTTTGATCTGCTTCCTGGGCTTCGTAGTCTCACTGATCATTGATCTGCGACGTGCGAAGTGACAAGATTTGTCGGCCAATCCAAAGTGATGGGATTGCTCGGGTTTCGAAAAGTCTTGAGCAGCCACACGCAAAGGCACTAAGCCGCACGGACCGCAAAGAAATAAGACATGGAAGCAGTAAGAATCATCGAATGCCCGCGCGACGCCTGGCAGGGATTGAAGAAGTTCATTCCCACAGAAGCTAAGGTGGCTTATCTGCGCAAGCTCATCGAGTTGGGTTTCCACAACCTTGACGCAGTGAGCTTCGTAGCTCCCAAGTACGTTCCGCAGATGGCCGACAGCGAAGCGGTGATGGCAGCGATGGCTGCTACCGCGCCCGCCCGCCCGAACCCCGAATCCCAAATCCCGAGCCCCGAGATTATTGGCATCGTTGTGAACGACCAATTCGTGGACCGCGCCCTGCGCGTGCCGGGCGTGACGACGCTGGGTTATCCCTATTCCGTCTCGGCTAATTTCCGGCGGCAAAATGCCAACATGTCGCTCTCCGAGTCGCGCGCCCTGGTCGAAAAATTGCAACGAGCCTCAGAGGTGATGGGGCGAAATCTGGTGGTGTATATTTCCATGGCTTTCGGCAATCCCTTTGCCGAGCCCTGGAGCCCGGAGGTGGTGGAGAACACAATTGCCTGGCTTAAGCAAATCGGCGTGCGAACCGTCTCGCTCGCGGATACGGTCGGAACCGCGCAGCCCCGGGACGTCGGCGACCTTTTCCGTGCCGTGAAGGGCGCAGCCGAGGGGATCGAACTTGGCGTGCACCTTCACAGCCGGCTCGAAGGCGCGGCCGAAAAAGTCCTGGCCGCTTATGACGCCGGATGCCGGCGCTTTGATAGCGCGCTCACCGGTCTTGGTGGATGCCCGTTCGCGGGCGACGAACGGGTGGGCAACATCCCGACGGAAATCGTGGTGGGCACACTTGCCAGCTTGGGCGTGGAAACAGGTATCGAATCATCGGCGCTGCTCGCTGCAGTCGAAGCGACAAAGGAAATTCGGAGGCAATTCGCCACACCTGAGGCCAATGATTGAACATCGCCTGCGGCACAGAGTCTGGGCAGAGAGGCTACAATATTGTATACTGATATGTGACAAGAGAGGCGGAGCATGAGCACCCTTACAATCCGAATTAACCGAGAGTGCCACGCCAGACTTCAGGAACTGGCAAAACAGACCAGGAGGCCCATGGTGTCCGTACTCGACGAAGCCGTCGAAGAGTACCGGCGAAGACGGATTTTCGAAAAGGCGCACGCGGCATATGCGCGCCTTAGGAAAAATCGAAAGGCATGGAAGGAAGAACTGGAAGAGCGGGCGCTTTGGGACGCAACCCTGAGTGATGGTTTGGAGAACGAATGATTGGTTCCCAACCCTTGCGCGGAGAAGTCTGGCTAGTAGATCTCGATCCCACCCGTGGACATGCGCAAGCAGGCAGACGGCCGGCCCTAATTGTTTCAGCTGATCCCTTTAATTACAGCCCCGCCGGGTTGGCCATCGCAGTCCCCATCACGAGTAAGGGCAAAGGAATTCCCTGGCATATTGAGATCAATCCGCCCGAAGGCGGCCTGAAGCAGAAAAGCTTCATCAAATGCGAAGATGTGAGATCGCTCGCCAGTGAGCGGCTGATCCAACGATACGGGATTGTGACGGCACAAACGCTTTTGGCAGTAGATGACCTGCTGCGAGTCCTACTCGACTTGTGAGCCGGAGGTTCTGAGAAAGAGTCAGGCGAGCCCACAGAAGGGGCCGACCCGCATAAGATCATGAGCTACGCTACAGTAAACCTTGAACACGGACCTGACTTCGCTACCCTCCGCTTGAACCGTCCCGAGAAGCGCAACGCCATCTCAACCGAAATGATCGAGGAGCTGCTCGCGGCGCTGGATGAACTTGAATCGAGTTCCGCGCGTGGTGATTCTAACTGGTGCGGGGAAAGCGTTCTGCGCGGGGATGGACTTGAATTATTTGAAGGAGTTCCCTTCCCAGTCGCCTGAGCAAATTGTGGCCGACGCCCGGCGGACAGCGGCATGCCGCGATGCGGGCAACTGTCACGCATGGCAAAAGCCTCGCCGCGGGCGTTCCTGCCCATCACCAAGGAAATTCCCAGCAGCATGGCCGTGCCCAGTTCCCTGCCCCGCACCTGCTCGCTGCGCAGCGCGGGATATCAGAAGCCACGCAGGAGGCCGTCGTCGGGCACTGACGAAGTTGATTGAGAAGTGGCGCTCATGGAACGGCTACGATAGGAAAGGTTAAAGGGTAAAGGGTGGAGTGTAAAGGGTAAAGGATAAGGCGAAGTTAAGAGTTAAGAGTTTAGAGCTTCGAGTTCAGAGTTGGCACTTGAGGCTCAGAGCCGATATTTTTGATTCACAACTCAAAGCTCTTAACTCTAGACTCTCAACTACTGTTTCTCTTGCCGTTGATCCTCTTCCCTTTAACCTTCTACGACGGCGATAAAGAAACCCTCAGAGCTTTTGATATTGACCGCACTCCGGAATGTAGCTACAATAGCCACATGAAACTAAAAAGAGCCGGAATCATCACTGTCGGAGTTCGCGACCTCAAGAATGGCCTCACCCGCTATCTTCGGTTCGTCGAAGATGGGGAGTCCGTCATGGTGACGAGTCGGAACCGGCCGGTGGCTGTGTTAAACAAGCCCGACCTCCACGGGGCGCGCTTGCCCGAGGAAAAGATCGCGGCTTTGGTAGCGGAAGGCAAGCTGCTCCCTGCCAAGGAGTCCGGGCCTTTCAAACCGTTCAAGCCTGTGAGGGCGAAAGGCAAGCCCGTTTCCAGACTTATCATTGAGGAGCGCCGGTGATTTTTTTTGACGCGAGCGCTGCCGCTAAGCGCTACTTTCTTGAAATCGGCTCGGACATGGTTGCGGAGCTATGGCATGGGCCGGAATTCTTCTCTTCCCTCACCATCCTTCACTGCGAGCTGATGTCGGCCGTAAACCGAAAACTCCGCGAGCGCGCCATTTCCCAGGCGGCATTTCGCTCCCTCAAGACTCAAATCGGTCACGATCTCCGTAAGCTGCACGCCGTGCCCGTCGATGCCGGCCTGATTGAAATAGTCTTGTCTCTCCTCGACTCGCATCCCCTTAAGGCTGTCGGCGCGCTGTATCTTGCCGGTGCGTTGAGTCTCAAACGGGCCACGAGGGAACCTGTGCTTTTTGTTTCAGCCGACCGGCAACTTCTGCGCGCCGCCGCGGGGGAAGGGTTGCGAACACTCGACCCAGAAAAGGCGGGATGATGGTCTCCGACGAGGGCGAGGTGCAGCCGTTCGGCGCTGTGGACACAGCCTCTCTTTCGAAGCGCGCGGCGCGGCGGCTGATTCAGCGGGCGTTTGTGCTGGCAGGCCGGGACCGCAACGTTCGCCAACATATTCGCGAGCCTCGCGGCGCGATCCTTTGGGTGATCGAGGATTGGGACCTTGCCTGGACCATCTTTCTTGACAAAGGAAAACTTGTATTCGACCGCCGCCCAGCCAAGCACCCCGACCTGACCTTGACGTGGCCGACGGCGGATGAGTTCTTCTCTCAGATTGAAAGCGCCACGCAAAGAGACGACCTCCCCGAGCGCACAGGAAATGCACAACTCTGGAAATTCGGTCAGCCTGTTTATGCCGCCTTCCAGGTCGCACTCCGCGAGGTCTTGCTAGATCCCGTTGATGAAGACGGAACGCGGCTGGCGTAGGCCACTGTAAGGCCGGCCCTTGGGTCGGCCTGTTCTCGAATCGAGCTGAGGCCGGGGCAAGCTCCGGCCCTACGGCGTTTGCCAAGAATTGTTTTCTTCCCTGGGAACTTTTTCCCTTCTCGCGACATTACAGGTAGTGAGAGGCTTATGCCTGGTCGACAACTTGCGGTTAATGCGACTGAGCCGGAAGCGCCCGAGCAGACGATGACCACGGACGAAGAGCTAATTCTCGAATTTCAACAAGGATCAAGCCAGGCCTTCGAAGAGCTTTTCCGGCGCTATCTCCAGCCGATCTACGGTTTCTTTCGGCGGCGCCTGAATGACATGGCGCGAGCCGAAGAATTGGCGCAAGAGACTTTTTTGGCGGTCATTCGGGGCCGCGAGCGCTACGAGCCTCGGGCCCTGGTTCGTACTTACCTTTATGGGATCGCGCTCAAACAGCTTGCGGCAGAGCGCCGGCGGAAGGTCCGGAGCGACACGCGTCCAGCGGTTGAAGCGACGGACTCGCACAATCCGGACGCCGCGATGTGGGTAGGCGAGGCGTTGGAGAAACTCGATGCGCAGTCGCGCGAGGTCGTGATGCTCCGCGAATACGAACAACTGAGCTACGAGGAGATCGCGCTGCTCCTCAGCATCCCCATCAACACCGTGCGATCGCGGCTGTTTCGCGCCCGAATGGAATTGAAAAGCCTGTTGCTCTCGCGCAACCGGGCTTTCTGAGGAAATTGAGAATGAATCGCACTACGCACCCCGTCGAGCAGGAAGAACTGATGGCCTATTTTGACGGCGAACTCTCCACCGAGCGAGGCGCCGCGGTGGCCGCGCACCTCGAACAGTGCACGGAGTGCCAGGGCCTTTCAGCCGATTTGCGCTCCGTCTCACAACAGTTGGCCGGATGGCAGATCGAGCCTGCTTCGCCAGGCTGTGCCGAGCGCGTAGCCGCCGAGCTTCGCGAACACAGGAAAGCAAATCGCGACCAAGAGGAGCTCGCCCCTCACCACATGCGCAATTGGGTCTTGGGTCTGGTCGGCGTGGCGGCGGCGCTGATGGTCATCTTTGCGATCTCGGTTCCTAATCTGCTGAAGTCGCGCCAAGCGGCGAACCAAGTGACGTACCAATACTCGCGGGCGGCACGACAGGACCAGGCGAGGGCAGGCGGTGGAGGCGGTGGCAGCGAGCCGGCGGAAACCCTAGAGCCCACCGGCCCGATGATCATTCGCACCGCGAGCCTCACGCTGATCGCCAAAGATTTCGACAAGGTGCGCGCCGAGGCTGAAGCGGTGATTCAGCGCCACCACGGTTACAGCGCGCAACTCAGCGTGACGGGCGAGGGTGGGGCCGGGCGCGCATTGACGGCAACTTATCGCTTGCCCGCCGATCAACTCGACGCCACCTTGAATGAACTGAAGCAGCTCGCTCGGGTGACGCAAGAGTCGCAAGGCGGAGAAGAAGTCACCCGGCGGTACGTGGACTTGGTAGCCAGGCTCGCCAACGCCCGCAATACCGAACAGCGCTTGAACGAAGTGCTTCGACAGAACACCGGCAGGATCACCGATATCCTGGCAGTCGAGAAAGAAGTTTCCCGCGTGCGCGGCGAAATCGAGACGATGGAGGCGGAGCGCAAGAATCTCCAGAATCAGGTCCAGTACGCGACGCTGGAATTGAAACTGAGCGAGGAATACAAGGCGCAGATCGAAGTGCCCGCGCCGTCGACTGGAACTCAAATACACAATGCATTCGTCGACGGCCTCCGAAGCCTCTACGAAAATGCCCTGGGTGTGCTGCTCTTTTTCTTGAGCTACGGCCCGCCGCTGCTGTTCTGGACGGCGATTCTTTTCTTCCCTGCCCGGTTCGCCTGGCGAAAAGTACGAGCCGCCGCAGAACATCGATGAACGCGGAACGATGAAACAAGTCTTTTGTTCGTCGTTCATCATTCCTCGTTCAGACTTTCTTCCGGCGATCGTTCCACAATTCAAAGTGGTTCTCCGCCGTTCTTTTGCTCATCGTTCATCCTTCATCATTCATAATTCTTCTGGCGTGTTTGCGGAATCGGAGTTTTGCTATAGACTGACAGCGTCAGTGGGCGAGGATCAGTTCACGGTCAATCATGGACTTCCCTACCGGCTGGACGAGCACGCAGTTCCGCGTCCGCTATGCTGAGACGGACCAGATGGGCATCGTCTATTACGCCAACTACCTCGTCTGGTTCGAAATCGGACGCACAGATTTTTGTCGCCATCAAGGGTTCGCTTACAAAGAGATGGAGCAGCAGGACGGCCTCTACATCATCGTGGCGGAGGCAACCTGCCGGTACAAGGCTCCGGCTCGCTACGACGATGAGATTGTGGTGCGGACCCGCCTCAGCAGTTGCCGCAAGCGCGTGCTGGTGTTCGACTACGAAGTCTGCCGCGCCGACGACGATGAGATTCTCGCCGAAGGCCAGACCGTGCACGTAATTACCGATCGCAACGGCCGCCCGCGCGCCTTGCCGGATAAATATCGTGAGTTATTTCTGGCCGGCGCGAGAGATCAGGGGGAGTCTTCGCCATGATTTCTCTCCATCCCTCGCTCCCGTTCACCCGCAGGATGGGAAAAGGATTCTGATGCCTTGCCCTCTTCAGCTCACCGGACACAACCTGACGCGCAGCGATTTTTACCAGGTGGTATTTGGAAACCGGCGCGTGGCCTTGCACCCTCGAGCACGTGGGGTGATGAAGCGTTCGCGGGCGCTGATCGAGAAGATGATTCGCGAGAAGCGAGTCGTCTACGGCGTGACGACAGGCGTGGGAAGCCTCTCGACCGAGCACATTGACCCTCACGACGCGCGCCGCCTGCAACTGAACATCGTGCGCAGCCATGCCTGCGGCGTGGGCACACCGCTCGGCGCGCTGGAAACGCGCGGATTGCTTTTGCTGCGCGCCAACGGACTGGCGACGGGGCTCTCCGGCGTGCGTCCAGCCGTTGCGGATTTGATTTGCGAGTTTTTGAATCGGGGCATTCATCCAATCGTTCCGTCGCGAGGATCGGTGGGCGCGAGCGGCGACCTTGCGCCGCTGGCTCACGTCGCGCTGGCGCTGGTGGGCGAGGGTGAAGTGATCGTTCAACAAGAATCAAATGGTCCGAGCCAACGGCTGAGCGCCGCCACGGCGCTGGGGCGAGCGGGCTTGAAGCCTCTTCAGCTTGAAGCCAAAGAGGGCATTTCGCTGGTCAACGGAACCCAAGCCATGTGCGCGCTTGGGCTGATCGCGCTCAAACACGCGGAAACGCTGGTGGATACGGCCGACGTTGCCGGCGCGCTAACGCTCGACGCGCTGCGCGGCTCGCCCGCCGCCTTCGATGAGCGATTGCAGCGCGCCCGGCCGCATCCCGGACAATTGATCACGGCGCGCAATCTGCTGCGCCTGAACCGCGGCAGTACGATTCGCAAGTCGCATCTGAATTGCCCGCGCGTGCAGGACGCTTACAGCCTTCGCTGCATGCCTCAAGTTCACGGCGCGGTGCGTGATGCGCTCGACTATGCGCGCAAAGTGTTCGAAGTCGAAATGAACAGCGCCACGGACAACCCTCTCGTTTTCGTCCGGGAAGGCGAAGTGATTTCCGGAGGGAACTTTCACGGGCAGCCACTGGCCACCGCGCTCGATCTGATGGCTATCGTTCTGGCGCAACTGGGATCGATCTCCGAGCGGCGCGTGGATCGGATGGTGAATCCGCTCACCTCGGACCTGCCGCCGTTCCTGGCGCACTCGCCCGGCCTGGAGTCCGGGTTCATGCTGGCGCAGGTGACGGCGGCCGCGCTCGCTTCGGAAAACAAGATCTTGGCGCACCCGGCGTCGGTCGATTCGATCCCCACCTCCGGCAACAAAGAGGATTTTGTCAGCATGGGGATGGCGGCGGCCTTGAAGCTCCGGCCCATCATCGAGAATGTAAGGTCGATCCTTTCGATTGAACTCTTGGCTGCCAGCGAAGCCATTGACTTCCTGGCGCCGCTCAGAACCGGACAGCTCGCGGAGAAAGCTCGCCGGCTGGTTCGCCACGCCGCGCCGTCCGCCTGCGGCGATCGGCCGTTGCACGCGGAGATCGCGCGTGTTGCTGAAATGGTGGTGTCCGGAGAATTTACGGGAGTCCTTCACACAAGTCGAAAGTCGAAAGTCGAAAGTTGAACGTGGGACAGGAACTTTTGACTTTCAACTTTTGACTTTTGACCCATGCCTTCAATATCCGCCACCATCATCGCCCACAACGAGGCAGCGAGTATCGCCCGAGCCATCCGATCACTTTCTTGCGCGGATGAAGTTGTGCTGGTCGATTCCGGATCGGCGGATGACACAGTGAAAGTGGCGCAGGAATGCGGCGCGCGAGTTGTGACTCATTCGTGGGAAGGCTTTGCGGCGCAAAAAAACTTTGCCACGTCGCAGGCTCGCCATGACTGGATCTTAAGTCTCGATGCCGACGAGGAATTGGACGCAACCGCACAGAGTGCGATCCTGCGATGGAAGGCGGCAGAACCCGCTGCGGCCGGGTACCGGTTTGCCCGCCGCGCCCGCTATCTTGGCCGCTGGATCCTGCACTCGGGCTGGTATCCGGACTACAAGCTCCGCCTGTTCGATCGGCGCAAGGGTGAGTGGAAGGGCGCTTACGTTCACGAATCCGCTGAGGTCACGGGGCCGGTCGAAACCCTGCCAGGAGAAATCCTCCATTACACTTGCGACTCGATCGAGGAGCACGCCCAGCGCATCGAGTTCTACACTGACCTCGCCGCGCGTGAGATGATCGATCGCGGCGAGCGCGTGAATCTTCTTGCCCGCCTGCTGATGCCACCCTGGATTTTCGCGCACACTTATTTTTTCCGGCTCGGCATCCTCGACGGAGTTCAGGGATTTCTGATTGCGCGCATGGCGGCACGATACGTGAGGCGGAGATATGACAAATGGAAGGAGCTCGAAATGAGCAGTCAAGAGTCGAAAGTCGAAAGCCGAAAGTAAGAGCAGAAGCTTTGGACTTTTGACTTTCAACTTTTGACTTTTGACTTTTGATTTTTGGCCGTCTTCATGCTCAAGATCGTCCACCTCGACACCGGCCCCGAGTTGCGCGGCGGCCAGCAGCAATTATTGATGCTGGCGCGGGGACTGCGCGAACGCGGGCACGAACAGATGATCGTCACGCTCGACGGGACGGCACTTCAATCACGCGGCGGGCAGGAAGGCTTTCGTGTGTGGGCGTTGCCCGACCACGATCCCACGCACGCGCACGGCGTCGTACAGCTCCGGCTACTTCTGCGCACGGAGAGGTTTCAAATTGTTCATGCCCATGACGGCCTGGGCCAGACGCTTTCGTGGTTCGCTTCCGTCGGACTTGGGATGAGGCGAGTGGCCAGCCGGCGAGTGACCTTTGTGCCCGCGCGCGCGTTCGATACGCGAGTGAAATACGGATGGATGTGCGATGCCGTGATCGCCGTGTCGAATCACGTCAAGCAATTACTTGTGGGCTCCGGAGTGCTTGCCACCAAAATTGAGGTCATCCCGGACGGCGTGGAAGTGGTGCGGGAGCCGACCGACGCCGCTACGCGCTCAAAAGCGCGCGCCGAATTGGGACTGCGCGAGGTCACTTTCGTCGTTGGTTACCTCGGCGCTCTGACCCACGAGAAGGGCCACGACGTTGCCCTCAACGCGATGTCGAGCGTGCAAAAGAGCTTGCCTGACGCGTGGATCATTCTGGCCGCCGACGCGCGTGGGTCAATGATCGTTCCGTGCACGAACCTTCGCTGGCTATCGCCTCCCCAGAACCTGGCGGAGTTCTTCGCGGCGCTCGATCTCTACATCATGCCCTCGCGGGCGGAAGGCCTGGGCTCGGCGGCGCTTCTCGCCATGGCGCACGGCGTTCCGGTTATAGCCAGCCGCGTCGGCGGGCTTCCAGAGGTCATTGAGGAGGGCGAAACCGGCTGGCTTGTTCCCCCGGGCGATCCCGCAGCGCTGGCTGATGCCATCGCACTCGCAGCATCAGACCGTGTGAGGCTGCGGGCGATGGGTGAAAAAGCTCGCGAGCGGGCCAAGCAGTTTTCGAGTACCATCATGGTCGATCGAACGGAGAGATTGTATCGAAGATTGATCCATTGCTCCATTCAATCATTGAATCATTGAAAGACAAAAGTCCTGTACTGGATCAATGAACCCATGGAGCAATGGATCAATGCTTCACTCGATGACTCAATGGCTCAATCCTGGCAAATGTTGGTCCTTTACCTCATCGTCGCGCTCTTCGGCCTGGTGTTCGGCAGTTTTCTGAACGTCTGCATCGCCCGACTACCCAGGCACGAGTCGATCGTCTCGCCGCGCTCTCACTGCCCGCGCTGCGGGCGTCCCATTCGGTGGTACGACAATGTTCCGGTACTCAGCTTTCTTCTGTTGCGAGGGCGCTGCCGCGATTGCCGCGGGAAGATCTCGCTCATTTATCCGTTGGTCGAAACGCTGACTGCCGCGCTTCTGGTGATTGCGTTCGCGGAATACGGTCTGAGCCCTGATTTTGTCAAAGCAGCATTTCTTGCAATGCTGCTCGTGGTGCTGATCTTCACCGACCTCATCGACCGCTCGATTCCCCACTCCGTGACACTTTTTGGAATCGGAACAGGACTCTTGTTGAGTCTTGTCGTTCCCGTCGACAATCGGCCGCTGGAATTGATTCTGAACCGGCTGGGCTTTTATCCCGAGGTCGCGATCGATTCCCTGATCGGCGCCGTAGCCGGAGCGGCGGTGGGCGGCGGCTTGTTCTACGCAGTGGGTAAAGCTTTCTACTTCATGAGCGGCCGTACTAAAGAGTATCTCGGCTTTGGCGACGTCATGTTGATGCTCATGGTGGGTACGTTCTTAGGCGTGCCGCTCACGCTGGTGACCATTCTGCTCGGGTCGGTTGCCGGGACTGTGATTGCCGTGCCCAGCGTGCTGATCCGGCCACGGCTGCGACATTACGAGTGGCCCTACGGCACGTTCCTGGGCGCCGCGGCAATGTTCGCGAGCCTGAGGGGCGAGGCGCTTCTCGACTGGTATCTTCGTTGGAGTGGTCTAGCCTGATGAGCTTTCCGAGGAGTTGGAAGCCGTCCTTGGTCTCTTGTCCCTTGTCATTTGCCAGCACGACGGGACCCCACGGAGAGCAAAGGACAAGGGACTAAGGACAAAGGGCCAGAGTTATCTTACCGTTCCGCTGATATAGTTCTGGATGACGCGAAGCTCGGCCGGCGACAGGTCCACGAAGGAAACGGCGATGCCGTCCGGAGGCATCTGGCGCACGATCTTGGCGTACAGTTTCAGGAACTCGGAAGCGCCAGGCAGCTTGAATTGCAGAGCCACGCCTTGACCAACGCTGAGGCCGGCGGCGCGCATCAGCGCCATCCCGCCTTCACTCAGGTCGAGACCGCTCAATTGCGTCGAGCGCGATTCGTTTCCCGCCAGCTTGCAAACGACCACCTCCCGGTAGACCAAACGCGCGTAACGCCGTTTCTCCTTCAAAAAGGCGCCGCGAAGAGCATTCACTATGTGCGCGAGGCGCTCCTGAGAAATGGGCTTGCCGAGGAAAAGCGTAATGCCTGCCTGAAAGCCTTTGCGCATGGTCTGGACATCATCACTTTCCGTGATCATTACCACGGGCGCAGCTCGATTGGAGGGCGAACTGCGGACCGCCCGCGTTAGCTGAAAGCCGTCGAGGTGCGGCATTATTGCGTCCAGCAAAAATCCGTCGAACTTGCGGGAGTTCACCAGACGCGCCGCCTCGCGGCTGTCGTCCGTAGCCACCGCTTCGCAGCCGAGCGACTCGAGCATGGACTTGAGCAGCACCAGTATCGGGGGCTCGTCATCAACTACCAGGATTTTGAACGCCATTGTGTTTCTTTCTTCGGCCGCCGGTGGCGGGAGATTTCAGCCCGTGAGCCAAATGCGGGGTCAGGTTGACCGTGCCGGGCGGAGGGCTGAGAGTAGACATGATAGGGCAGTTTCGGCCTCGGGCGCTCAACTTTTTGAGTTCAGTACAGGCAGCCGCCTCGATGATCAAGGAAGAATCGAGAACCTCTCGCACCTTGCTCTTGAGGACCTGGGGCGTGAATGGCTTGGCGAGGTACGCGTGTTTTGTATCGAGCCCTTCGCGCAGCCTCACTTTATTGCGCGTATAGCCCGATATACAGAGAATCTTGATTTCCGGGCGAAAGGTGGCGAGTCGCGCCGCTAACTCGGGCCCGTTTGTCTCCTACCCTTTGATCTCTCCAGTGATGTAGTGCTGGATGGCGCGATGTTCGTCGGGCCCGGGGTTGACAAACGCAACGGCGATGCCGTCGGGCGCCATGAGGCGCACGACGCGGGCGCCCAGCCGCAGGTGGACCCCCGAATCAGGCAGCTTAAACTGGAGGTCCAGCTCTTGACCGACCTTCAAGCCGGGCGCATGCATCAACGCCATCCCTCCCTCACTCAGGTCAAGGCCACCCAATTTCACCGGGCGTAAAAAGCTCCCGGTCGGCCTACAGATCACCTCACCGCGGAAGATCAAGCGAGCGTAGCGCCTTTTTTCCTTCAGGAAGGCGCCGCGAAGCGCATTCACCGTGTGGGCGAGCCGCTCCTGGCTGATCGGCTTGCCGAGGAAAAGCGAGATGCCCGCCTGGAATCCCCGGCGCATGGTCTGGACATCGTCGCTTCCCGTCAGCATCACGACCGGAACCCTGCTATTGGAGGGTGACTTGCGGACGGCTGAGGTCAACTGGAAGCCGTCGAGCCCGGGCATAATCGCGTCCAACAAAATCCCATCAAACTTTCGTGTCTGGACCAAGCGAGCGGCCGCGAGGCTATCCGCTTCGGTCACCCCCTCGCAGCCCAGCGGCCCGAGCATGGATTTAATCAGCCCCAGGATCGGAAGTTCGTCATCGACGACCAGAAGTCTCAGCGCCATGGGAGGAGTGAAGGTGAAAGTCATAATGGACTTTCACCTTTTGGCCTCAACTTTTTGAATTCACCTTCAGGCCGCGGCCTCGAGGGCCGTGGGTGAATCGAGGACTTCGCGCACTTTGCTCACCAGGGCCTGGGGCGTGAACGGCTTGGCAAGGTAAGCGTATTTTGTATCGCGCCCTCCGCGCAGGCTCACCATGCCATTGGTGTAGCCGGAAATATAAAGGACCTTGATCTCCGGGCGAAGGGTCTCGAGTCGCGAGGCTAACTCGGGCCCGTTCATCTTCGGCATCACCACATCGGTCACGAGAAGATCGATGTGGCCCGCATGATGCCGGCAGAGGGCGAGTGCGCCTTCACCGGACGCCGCTTCGAGTATTCGATATCCCCGAGACTTCAGCACCCCGCGCACCAAGGTACGCAGGCCCTCTTCATCCTCCACCACGAGGATGGTTTCCGTCCCGCGAGTATCGATAGAAACAGCCGGCGCCAATTCGCGCACCACGGCCGGGGCTTCGATGCGAGGCAGATAAACCCGGAATGTCGCGCCCTCCCCGGGCGCGCTCTCCACGCTGATGTAGCCGCCGCTTTGCTTGACGATCCCGTAGACCGTGGCGAGGCCCAGTCCGGTGCCCTTGCCTTCCTCTTTGGTGGTGAAGAAGGGCTCGAAGATATGCGCCTGGGTCTCGGCGTCCATCCCGCAGCCGGTGTCGGTGACGGCCAGCATGACGTAAGCGCCGGGTTTCATGCCGAGGTGCTGGCGCGCGACATTCTCGGTAATGTCGACGTTGGAAGTCTCCAGCGTCAGCGTGCCTCCTTGCGGCATCGCGTCACGCGCATTCACGGCCAGATTGATGATGATTTGCTCCACCTGGCCTGCGTCTGCTTTAACGCGACCAAGCTCCCGGGACGGCGCCGTTTTCAGTTCGATGTCCAAGCTGATCAGGCCGGGCAACATGCCTCCCATGTGGGCGACGACGGCGTTCAGATCCAGATTCTCGGGCGCCATGATCTGCCGCCGGCCGAAAGCCAGGAGTTGCCTGGTCAGCTTCGCGGCCCGCTCGGCGGCCTTCTGGATTTGCTTCACTTGATTTGACAGCGCGTTGTCTTGAGCCACTTTGGCCGCAATCATGTCGCTGTACCCGGAAATAATGGTGAGCAGATTGTTGAAGTCGTGCGCCACGCCGCCCGCGAGCTGGCCCACGGCCTCCATCTTTTGGGCTTGGCGGAGCTGCGCCTCCAGTCGTTTTCGCTCCGTGACCTCGACCCCTATCCCGCCCACTAACCGTCGTCCTTTGGAGTCCTGGAATGGAAACTTGAGGACCCACGCTTCCCGGTTGCGCGTCAGGTCGAGCATCGGCTCCGAGAACTCCTCCGCTTGTCCTGAACTAAGGACGGCCGAATCATGCTCTCGCTGCAAGGCGGCAACCTCTTCCGGCCACAAGTCAAATCCGGTCTTTCCCAGGATCTCAGACTGCGGCTTGTCCAGCATTTGTTCCATAGTTTTGTTGCAGTATGCGTAGCGGCCTTCTTCATCCTTCATCCATGCCATGGCCGGGCTGTGGTCCATGAAGACTTGAAAAAGTTCCTGACTGTAGCGCAAGGCCTCCTCGGCGCGCCGATGTTCGGTCACATCGTGCAGCACATGCACACAGCCGGAGGGAGCTCCGCTGTTATCACGAAGAGGGGTCGCGGTGGCGGCATAGAACTTGCCGAGATGGGGTTCATAGAGGTCGCCGCGCGCCTCTCGGCCGGTGCAAATGAGTTCCTGATGCGGGCAGTCCGCCCGCGGCTCGCTCGTGCCGTGCACGACCTCGTAGCAATGCTTCCCGATCACCTGCGCGGGTTCGAGCCCGGCCAAAGCAGCCGCGGCACGATTGGCGTGGATAATCTGGCATTGCTCATCCAATACTAGAATGGGATCGGGGACCGTATTGAAAGTGCGCTCCCATTCCTCTTTGCCGAGGCGGACAGCCTCCTCTGACGTTTTCCTTTCCCCCCGGAGCCTTTTCTCTTCCAGGGCGCGACGGATGGAGGACGGCAGGCGGGCGGGGCGATCTTTCAGGACGAAGTCGGTCACGCCTTTCTTGATGCACTCGACGGCGGCGTCTTCGCCGACGGTGCCGGTCACCAGAATAAAAGGGGTATCGGGGGCGTCCTTCTGAGCGATTTGCAGGGCGTCCATCCCTGTCCAATCGCGCAAATTGTAATCCGACAGGATGAGGTCGTAGGGTTGCGAGCGGAGTTTACGGCGGAACTCGTCGCGCGTCGAGACCACGTCGGCGTGGGGCTCAAATCCAGCCTTTTCCAAATCTCGAAGACACAATTCCGCGTCTTCTGGAGAATCCTCGACGTACAGAATACGCAGCGGGCGCGTGACAGTTTCGCGGGGTTTGGAAGTCGGCTTGGACATGAGTTTGGTTTCCCTTCGTCCTCAGAAGAAAGTCGTCAGTTATCAGTCGTCAGTAGTCAGTAAACGGGCAAACCGCAGGCTGTATTTACTGAAGACTGAAAACTGAGAACTGACTACGCCGCCAGCGCTGCGGCCGGGGGCGGCTGATTCACCACCAGCCAGAACAGCCCAAGGCTTTTTACCGTCTCCCGGAACTTGTCAAAGTCCACCGGCTTTTGGATGTAAGCATTCACGCCGAGCTTGTAGCCGTTGACCAAGTCTTTTTCCTCCCGCGACGACGTCATGATGACGACGGGGATAGCCTTGGTGCGCGGATCATTCTTCATCTGCCTCAGCACTTCCAGGCCGTCGACCTTGAGCAGTTTCAAATCCAACAGTACTACTCGCGGTTGGTGATCGAACTGACGATCCGCATGCTTCCCGCGACAGAAGATATAATCCAGCGCCTCTTCCCCGTCGCGCGCCACTTCTACGGAGTTGGCCAGTTTCTCGCTGCGAAGCGCGTGCAGGGTCAACTCCACGTCGTCCAGGTTATCCTCGACCAATAGAATCTCAACGTCACTTTGGCTCATCTTTCACCTCACTCCGGTATTTCAGTGTGTCAGTATTTCAGTACATCAGTATTTCAGTTCATCAGTAGCTGACAAACTGAAATACTGACTCACTGACAACCTGCTTCCCAACTCCTCATGCCGCCCTCTCCAGGCTGCCGTCTGCCTCCTGCCTACTGCCTTCTGCTCTCTCTGCGCCTAGAGTGAAATAGAAAGTCGCGCCCTTGTCGAGCTCCGCTTCGGCCCACGCCCGCCCGCCATGCCGGTGCAGGATCCGCTGCACAGTGGCCAGTCCGATTCCCGTTCCTTCAAAATCCTCCGACCGGTGCAATCGTTGAAACACCCCAAAGAGCTTATCGGCATATTTCATGCTGAACCCGACCCCGTTATCGCGAACAAAAATGACCGGGCGGCCGTCCTGGGAGAACGCGCCCACTTCAATGCGCGCTTCTGAGCGCGGGCGAGTGTATTTGACCGCGTTGGACAATAGATTGACGAAGACCTGCTTCATCAAGCCCGGGTCGCACTCGACAAAGGGTAGATTGGCGATCTTCCACTCAATCGAGCGGCCGGCGTTTTCTTTCTTGAGCTCGTCCGCAGCCTCTTCGGCCAGTGTGTTCAAACCTGTCACGTGCAGGCTCAGATCTTTGCGACCCAGGCGCGCCAGGTTCAGCAGGTCGTCTACCAGTTGGCCCATTTGGCGCGTGCCATCCCGGATGCGCTTCACGAAGCGTTTCGCTTCATCAGGCAACGCTTCGGTTTCTTCTTCCAGCATTTTGGAGAAGCCGTCGATGTGCCGTAGCGGCGCGCGGAGGTCGTGGGCCACCGAATAGGTAAAGGTTTCGAGTTCCTTGTTAATCGCCTCCAGCTCGGCCGTGCGCTGCATAACCCGATGCTCGAGTTCCTGATTGAGCAGGCGAATTTCTCGCGCATCCCGAATTAGTGCTTCTTCCGCCTGCTTGCGCTCGGTAATCTCGCTCAGCACTACCACCCCGCCACACGTCACGCCCGCTTGATCGCGCAACGGAGTGCCGGTCGCGCTGACCCAAACTCCGGCGGGACGCACGTCATTGCGCACAAACATTTCTTCCTTATTCGCTACCTCCCCGCGCACCGCGCGCGCCAGCGGCACTTGAGAAGCGGGATAGGGGGTAATTTTGTCAGGCAAGTAGAACCCGTATTTCTCAGTTAATCTGTCGATGGGGACGTCCATGGCCCCCAGCCCCAGGATCTGCTCGGCGGCAGGATTCCAATTGAGGAACTTCCCTTTTTCGTCGGCGACAATCACGCCATCGCCCATACTGCGCAGAATGGACTGAAGCAGTTCGGTCTGTTGGCGCAGGCTTTCTACCGACTGCGCCAGTTCCTTGGCGTCGCGTATCAGCGCTTCCTCAGCCTGCTGGCGCTCGGTGATATCGCGGGCGATGGTCGACGCACCTACAATCTTGCCGGCGACATCTCGGATGGGCGAGACCGTCAGCGATACCTGGACGAGCCGGCCGTCCTTCCGGGCGCGAACAGTTTCATGGTGGTCGATACTCTCCCCTTTCCGGATACTGTTAAGGAGGCTCTGTACCTCGTCAGGACGGTCGGGGGGCAGCAGGATGGAGGCTGGCCTGCCCTTTACTTCCTCGGCGGAGTAACCGTAGAGTCGCTCCGCCCCAGCGTTCCAGCTCTGGATGATTCCATCCAGCGTCTTCCCAATAATCGCATCGTCCGAAGACTCCACGATGGCGGCCAAGCGGGCGCGCGATGCCTCCGCCAGTTGACGCTGCACAATGTCTCGGTGCGTCACCCAAGCCGCGACGATACCGAAAATCAGCGCCAGTAATATTCCCAGGACAGTGGCCGCGTCGGAATTCCTGGCGCTGCCCCGGCTCGCGGCTTGGCGGGCCTGCAATGAGCCGTTTTCCTCAGCCTCCATCCCTTCGATCAACCCTCGTATCTCGGTCATCAACCTGACCCCCTCACCGTCACGCATCAGGCGGATGGCGGCCGGAAGACCCTGGTCCCGTCGTACCTCGATCACCCGTTGTATGAACGCCACCTTGCGCTCGGCAACGGAAGCAAGCCTGTCCAGGTCGCCCTGCCGACGCGAATCGCCCGCGAACAGCTTCCGCAGGGCTAGGAGATGAGCCTGGCAGATCGAGATCGACACGTCACGCGGCCTCACGAAGCGATAGTCTCCTGTGGCAACATAGCCTCGCCCGCTCGACTCGGCAGCTTCCATATCGCCGAAAACTCCTTCGAGTTCGGCTAGGACCGCATGGGTGTGCGCCACCTCGCGGTCGGTCTCAATCAGCGCCTGAGTGGCTCGGTACTGGACCGCACCCACCGCTATCAAAGTCGCCAACGCCAGCCCAAAGCCGGCCAAGATCTTTTGCTCCAGCGAGAACCGTTGGAAGAATTTCGTCCCGTTACTCATTTTTGTTTCATCCTGACGTGCCATTTTTCGGATCAGGTATTGGGCTCTACGCGGCGAGCGGCAAGCTCACCATCTCCAACTGGCCGCCGGTGCTGATGATGCGCAGATTGGTGGCTTGCTGGCGGACGTCCTGCCAAGTGGAGACCGGCAGCGAAAGAAAGATCGTAACCACCTTCGGGTCGAACTGGCGCCCCGACTCGCGAGTGATCTCCTCCCGCGCCTCGGCGAAAGGTAGCGCTTTGCGGTAAGGCCGGTCCGACGTCATCGCGTCGAGTGTATCCGCCACGGCGAAGATCCGCGCCCCGATGGGTATCTCTCCGCCCGCCAGGCCTTGTGGATAGCCCGTGCCATCGAACCGTTCCTGGTGGGTGAGAATGATCTCCGCCGCACCCGCCAGGAAGTCGATGCGGCAGACCAGCGCGTAACCGATGCGGGCGTGTGATTCCATCACCAGGCGCTCCTCGGGCGTGAGCTTGCCGGGCTTCAGCAGGATGGCGTCCGGAATTCCGATTTTGCCGATATCGTGAAGATAGGAGCCGCGCGCAATGTTCTTCAAACGCTCGGATGGGAGGCCCATAGCCCGGGCGATGGCGAGGCAGGCGAGGCTAACGCGGCAGGAGTGCCCGCCCGTTTCGTTGTCGCGCAAGTCGAGCGCCGCGCCCAGCGCTTCCAGCGTCTCGTCGTAGGTCAGCTCGATGCGCTTCATGGCGGCCTGGAGCTGTTTCGTCCTTTGCTCCACCATCTCCTCCAGCGACCGCCGATACTTTTCCAACTCCAACTCCATCCTCTTGTTGTTCAGGGCTCGCTCCACGCTGACCAGCATGACGTCCATCAGAAACGGCTTTACCACATAATCGTCGGCACCCTGCTTCATGGCATCGATGGCCACGCGGAGGTCGTCCACCCCGGTCACCATGATGAACGCGATGTGCGGATAGTCCTCGACCACCGCGCGCAACAGGTCGAGGCCGGAGACGCCGGGCATCTTGAGGTCCGAAATCACAATGTCAAACGCCTCCCGCGGGAGCGCCTCCAGGGCTTTCTCCCCGTTCGGACAGATTTGGCATGTGTAGCCATGATCCGTCAGGCTGTCACGCAACAAATTGCAAATGCCGGCATCATCGTCGACTGCCAGAACGCTTGCCTTCGTTTTTTGGATTTCCATGGATTGTTGTCACCCCGCTTAGGTATGAGACACAAATTCACCTTGCGTTATAAATAATCGGCAGGAAGAAGAGAAAGTTTAGGGCGTGTTTCCGCCTGTTTTCATCTTGGCTGTTAATGGAAAATAACAATAGGGCGTGACGGGAACGTGTTTTCGATTCCAACAGGAACGGACGGTGCGATCTCCGCCCCGTTTTGGGTGGATTGCATCCAGATTTCTCTTCTCCTTGTCGTCTCTGGCGGGCTGATGAAAAACGCTCCGGGGCGCTGTCATTCCGACACTGAGCGCAGCGAAGTGGAGGAATCTCGCCCTGAAAACAAGGCCCTTACGAGATTCCTCGCCGCCTTCGGCGCCTCGGAATGACATTCCGGGCCATTTCCCCATGACGCTGCTAGCGCTCGAACCCGTCCGGCTCAAATTCAGACTGTGGCCCCCCACCGCGCTCCGTCAAGCGCTCCAGTTGCCAGGCCCAGAGCGGTTCGTGGAATCGGATCACCATCCCCGGCGTGAGACACTCGAACAAATTTTCTTGTTTTCCGCTTGACAATTTATCCCGTTCTTGCTAATAATAAGCTGTACGCTGTTTGGTCATCGAACGGGACACGGTTGGAGAGTAGCGCACGAGTCAGGAGGTTCCTGTGTGCCTGCGCAAATCGCCCGTTCGAACCCCCGCCTTTTTAGCCGCCCATCGACGTAACGCCCAGAAGTGTACTGGCCCGCGAACCCCAGCGGGAAAGGCCCGCTCTTCTCTCAATGCCTCAAAGCACGGCAGATTTGTCCACCGGTTGGCGCAGAAGCTCCGTGCGACCGGGGCAGGCTGCGTCGCAGGGCTTTTCGAGAGGTTCGGCCAGCACCTCTCACCGAGCTATCGGCCGGAAGGTGCACTTGATGCGATCCGACACAACTGGAGGCGAAACGAAACTGGAATGTCTTTTAGAATGAGCACGGTAAGCTTAGCGGAGAGAGCTGAACCGAAAAAAAGATGTTAAAAATGAGGTTCGAAGCCACCATGTTGTTGAAAACAAACACAAATGCCTTTGGAACGAAGCCATTTTTTGGGTTCGAAGCCAAATCTTGCGGAGGCTCTTGCAACGGGTATGCTGTTGAAAACAAATAAAAGTGCTTTTGGAACGAAGCCATTCTTTAGGTTCAAAGCCAAATCTTGGGCAAAATCTCGCAACTGGTGCCGTTCCAACTTGTTGCGCCTAATCCGCGTAAGCCAAGTACCGTCTGACGCTGGGCAGGACAGGAACTGAATTCACCGCCGCATTAAGTTGGAACGGCACTGGCCTGATGTTGACGGCTTACGGCTAATACTGGGGTGGGCGGGCGTTGCGGGCGAGGGCCAATCCGCATGAGGTGTTTCGAGAGGACAGTGGCGAGGGGGTGGCGGCGAGATTGCCGATTCTCGATTGGCGATTTTCGATTGCCGATTGAAAAGCGCATGTGTGGTGGGTGGCGAGGGGCAAGAGGAAGAGGGACCAGGGGCAAGGGGATTCGAGTTTCAAGATTTCGAATTCCGCACGCCAGGGCGTTGCGCGAAAGGCTCGTTGTGGGATAATACGCCCATTTCTGAAATGCACCACATCTTCGGGAAAGCGAGGAACCTCTTATGGGGGATGAAATCAATCGAAGGGAATTCATGAAGCGCGCCACGGTGAGAACTGTGGGGGCGAGCATTGCGGTGTCAGGACTGAGTGGGCGAAGCGTGCTGGGCGCGAACGACAAGATTGTGATTGGCCTAATTGGCTGCGGAAGGCAGGGCAGAGACAATATGGGTCATTTCATTGGGCACGGTGCGGAGGTGGCTGCCGTGTGCGACGTTTACGAGCCGAATTTGAAAAAAGGATTACAACAGGTCGAGCTGGACCAGATGAATGCGCTGCAAATATCGTCGGCTCAAGCCAGACCCGCGAAACCGTATAAAGACTTTCGTGAGGTGCTCGACAACAAGGACATCGACGCCGTGATCGTGGGAACGCCGGACCATTGGCATCCGCTGCCGACGGTCGAGGCGTGCAAGGCGGGCAAAGACGTTTATGTGGAGAAGCCCGTCTGCGTGGCGGTGGAAGAAGGCAAGAAAATGGTGGAGGCGGCGCGCAAATATAAACGCGTGGTGCAAGTGGGGACCTGGCAGCGCTCCAACATTCACTTTCAGCGGGCGGTCCAGATTGTGCAAGACGGGCTGATCGGCAAAGTGAGCTTCGCGCGCACCTGGAATTACAGCAACATCTATCCCGAGGGCATCGGCAACCCCCCCGACTCCGATCCGCCGGCAGGACTCGATTGGGACTTCTGGCTGGGCCCCGCCCCCAAGATGCCCTTCAATCAAAATCGTTTCGGCGTCAGTGAAAAGAGCTGGTCGACTTTCCGTTATTTCTACGATTACGCCAACGGCTGGCTGGGGGACTGGTGCGTGCACCTGCTGGATATCGTCCATTGGGCGATGAAAGTGGACGGGCCCACCGCCATCACGGCGTCGGGGTCGAAATATTACCTTCACGATAATAGTGACACTCCGGATACCCTGCAAGTGACTCTTGAGTATCCCGAGTTTGTGTGCACTTACGAAAACCGCCTGATCAACGCGAACTCGATGTACGACCATGGTTACGGAATCGAGTTCCATGGCACCGACGGAACTCTGTTTGTCGACCGCAGCGGGTTCAAGCTCTATCCGGAAAAGCGGCCCGTGAATGGCCACGAGATCGAGGTGACTCCGGCCATGGAAATGAAAGAGGTGGATGATGGCTTGCACAATCACGTGGGCAACATGCTGGAGTGCATGAAGAGCCGCAACCGGCCCGCCAGCGACATCGAAATCGGCCATCGCACCAGCAGCGCTTGCCTGCTGGGTAACGTCGCTCTGCGCAGCAAGGAAAGGATTTTGTGGGACGTGGCCAATCAGCGCCTGGTCGGAGGCGGCCCCGAGGCCAGGAAACTGATCGGCCGGGAATATCGCCCGCCATGGAAGCTGGTGGTGTAGTAGAAGGACCAGTGGCGTGTGGCAAGTGGCATGTGGCAAGTTGAAGTAGGAAGTCCTCTCTCTTGCCACTCGCCACGTACCACTTGCCACGGTTCTACTTCAGGTAGGCCACGCCGTAAAAGCGCCCGCTCGATCCCACGGCGGACCAGACGACCTTGCTCTTGGTCTCGACCGGGACGGCCTGGTCGGTGAAAGGCAGCGTGACGTAGATCTCGTCGCGTACCTGAAAGACCTGAGTGCTGATGAAACTCAGACCGGCTTTGGAAACGTCGCGGGTCTGGCAGACGTCCGTGACACCCCAGCTGTTGCGCACTCGAATGCGCATATTCAACTTGAGGCGTCGCACTTTTCGTCGCTCGCCCTGCGCCGGAGGCTGCTTGGCGCCGGACACCACCATGTCCGCCGTCAGCGGCTGTTGGCTCGGTCTCCACCGCGTGTATTCGCCGCAGCGGTCGCAATGGCGGGAAATCAAACCGGTGGCCAGCAGGACGTCATACTCGATGGAGGATAACGCGCTCTGCGCCGCCTTCTTGCACGCCGCGCACTCGATCAAGACGTTGGCGCTCAAACCTTCGGCCGGTTGCGAGAATTCAACTCCCCAAATGTTGCTTGAGGGGTTCAGGGCCTCCACGCCCCACTCTCTGCGGTCTCCGAACACCTGTTGAAAGGCGCCGACCACGCGAAACTCTTCTTCAATCCGGTTCTCCAGATTCTTGATCAGAATGATATCGTCCAGGAGTAAGGAATGGATCAGGCTGATGCGGGCACCCTGCTGATTGAAGGTGACCGTCGTGGTCTCTTCCGCAAAAGAGACGCCCGACATGTCGTTGCCGATCACCTGAATGCGCACCGGGGAAAGAATGCGGTCGCTGCGGCGACGCGCGACTTCCTGTGTTGGTTGTTCCGCCATGTACCTCTCTCAACCCAACATAAAACTCAATCTCGGAATGCCAGCGGCGTGCCCACGGCGCGCCGGTGGCTCTGGCCTCTCACAAAATTCCATCGACAGAAGTCGCGGCGATGATGAAGTCGCGACGCACGCACATGAAGGCGGTCACGTTTGGGCCAGATGCACCCAGCCCGTCGATCACTCGGCAGCGGGCGAAGAGGAGCGCTTTTTCGCGGACCCCTTCGCGGCCGGCAAAACAGGGGCCATGGATGCCACCGCTTCGTTGACCTTGGCCAGCGCGCTCGTCTCGTCATTGGCAACCACGAAAAACGGAGTTAATCGAACTCCGTCTAAAATCCTTCTGACGTGCTCGTTGAGGCGCGCAAGCACCAACCCCACCCCGGCGGTTTGCGCGGTCACGCGACTGCCGGCCAGAAATCCCAACCCCGTTGAGTCGATATACGGGACTTCGGCGAAATCGATCACCAGTTTTCGAGTCCCCGCGTCAATCAGGTCCTTCACCTTCTGGCGTAGGAAGGGACCGTCGCTGCCGGCCAGAAACTTTCCGCTCAAGCTCATAACGGCGACATCGTTTTTGAATCGAACTTCAATTCTCACAGTCGACCTCGTTGTTGAAAAGTCATCAGCTTCCTGCCCGCTCACAGTCCCATGTGCTCATGGACTGGCTAGTGTCGAAGCGCCCCGGTCCTGCGTCGAGTTGCTGACGGGCGCGGGCCAATTGACATGCTATTGGACAGAAACATCGGTGTCAAGACGCGCCGGCGCTCGAAGTCGGTCACCCAGAGCTCGGCCTTCCTCGTTCGCCTCAGACGTGCCGTTCGATGGCGTTCACCACGGTCTTGAGAGCCTTGACCCGCGCCCACCATTTGTAGTTGCCTTCGATGATGGTCCAGGGCGCATAGTCGGTGTCCGTCTTTTCGAACATTTCTTCCAGGGCAGCGATATAGGCGTCCCACTTCTCGCGGTTGCGCCAGTCTTCCTCAGTCAGTTTCCAATTCTTCCAAGGATCTTTTTCGCGAGCCTTGAACCTCTCGAGTTGCTCCTTCTTGGAAATGTGCAGCCAGAACTTCACCAGGATCAAGCCGTCGTCGGTCAACGTCCGCTCAAACTCATTGATCTCTTGATAGGCGCGCTGCCATTCTTCTTTCTTGGCGAATTTTTCAACCCGCTCCACCAGGACGCGTCCGTACCAGGTGCGGTCAAAGATGCCGATGCGCCCGCGAGGCGGCAGCCGAAGCCAAAACCGACGCAAATAATGGTGCGCTTTCTCACCCGGACTCGGCGCGCCAATGGCATGGACCTCGTAGCCGCGGGGGTCCAAATTCTCGATCAATCGTTTGATGTTGCCTCCCTTCCCCGCCGCGTCAGCTCCCTCGTAAGTAACGCAGACCGCGAGGCCTTTCTCAATGATCTTCCGCTGGAGCTTCAACATCTTAAATTGATACTCCTCCAGCAGATCTTCATACTCTTCCTTGGACTCGAGTTTCTTGTCCAGGTCCAGCTTATCCAGGTATCCCATCGCACTTCCTCCTGCGGACCACGGGTCCACTTTGAGACAGTTAGAGACGCGCCAACCGCCGGCCAGACCGGGCGAACTTGAGTCCTGCTTGAGATGCACTTCAATCTGGCTGATGGTGCCTACGTCGGCCGCGATTCTATCAAACGGCTGGACCCGAGGCACAAAAAATATTCGCCGTTCCCATCCCGCACCTTCACGGCCGCGGCGGAGAAGAGATGATCCAGCGGTTCTTTCGCAAGAAATCCTCGACAGAGGTGATGTCCCTCGAATCGCAGAACAGCAGCCGACAAAAGACTTCGGAGGTTCCGAGCATAGGGTCGCCTTTTGCGGCGCGGAGAAATGAGGCGCGCGCTTCCTTTTTTCGGTCAAGTTGCCACAGCTCGAGTGATTCGAGGGCCAGCATCGCGGTCGGTTCAGCTTCGTTCTCGATGGCCATCGCGCATTCCGCCAAGGACGCGTCGTAGTCGCGGCGCTTCCAAAGCACCAGTGCCATCAGATGGTGACCCTCAGCGGCTTGAGGATTTTTCGCCACGATGGTTCCAGCCTGGGTTGCGGCACCATCCAAATCTCCGCGCCGCAAGAGTCCCAGGCCCACTTGCTCGCGGGCGGGGAGGAAGTCAGGGCGCAGCTTTATTACGCTCTCGAGCAGCACCGCGGAGCGTCCCGACTCGCCCGCTTCGATCAGCAGAACTGCCAAACGGTACTGGCTAAGCCAGTCGCGCGGATCGAGCGCAACAGCTTTTTCAAGCAGGCCGCGGGCCTCTAACTCGTGGTGCCTTTCCACCAGCAGCTCCGCTAGTGCAGCATACGCCGGACCGGAATCCGGCGAGAGTTCGATTGCGGTGCGGAATTCCTTTTGTGCGTCATCGAACCGCTGTTCGAGCGCACGGAGTCGCCCCAACTCCAGGTGCACCGCTCCGTCCTTGGGATTGAGTTCTAAAGCTCTCTTGAACTCCAGCTCCGCCTGGCTTTCCTCTTTCGCCGCGAGCAGCGCCTCGCCGAGCACCACGTGGGCGACCGGATTCGTTGGGGCAAGACGCACGGCTTCCTGCGCGCGCGGCACCGCTTCGTCGGGCTGATTACTTTCCAACTGCATTCGCGCCAGGTCGATGTGCGCGTCCGGATCATCCGGTGATAGCTGAACCGCCGCAGTCATCTCGCGTACGGCCGCAATCGAGTTCCCTTCCGCCCACAATGCGAGCGCAAGTCCGCGATGCGCCGCCCCGAGTTTCGGCTCTGCTTCGACCGCCCGTCGAAAAACCCGCTCGGCGGCTACAGGATCGTTCTTCGAAAGCAGATCGAATCCTTGCCTTATGGCAGCGGAAATTTCTGCGCTTGCTTGCGGGCCAGGAAGGCTCTCGCCGGAGGCCGGTGGCGCGGCCAGCGGAATAAGTGCCGCTCCAGCGAGGAGGGCCCACAAGAACGCAGCCGGGTGGTGAAGCTGCTTCGAGCTCTTAGTGTGCCACACGAATTTGTTCCGGGTCGCGGACAACAATTTCAGCCCGGCCTTGATAGACGGTGATATTCCCATGGATCTCCACTTGCCGTCCATTCAGTGTTTGGAGGTCTCCGAACTTGCTTTTGTCTGAGGCGAAAATGACGCTGGTGAAAGGACAACCGCGGTAGTCCTGACAAAAATCCAAAAAGCTGTTTCCGCCGCGCGAAGTGAAAACGCGGAGCAGGCGGCCGGAAACACAGCCCGACTCACCGACGTGCGCGCCCGCATCCTGAAAATCAAGGCAACCGCTCGCCACGCGGGGCCGGGCGGTGAAAGGCGAGACAGCCTGCGCCGGCGCCAATCGGCGCAGTGCCATTCGGTAGGTCACCAAACCGCTTAGGGTACAAGCAACAACGATGATCGCCGCGAACAAAACAATGTGTTTGGGCTTCATGAGAAACCCTACTGGATCACCGGCAGAATGATATTTGATGGATGCTCTCGCGAGCGGAAGATCCGTTGTGTCGCCTTCACGTAGTCCGAGTCCCTCGCTTTGTAAATGTTCTCGACGTACTTCTGTGGATTTCGATCGATCAATGGGAACCAGGTACTCTGAACCTGCACCATGATGCGATGGCCTTTCAGGAAAGCGTGGTCGTTGGTGTGCAGATCGATTCTGAATTCGTTCGCCCTATTGGGTTCGAGCGGCCGCGGATGCTCGAAGCTCTTGAGAAAACGTCCACGGAAAACCTCATCCGCAATAATCAGCTCGTATCCGCCCATCTTCGCGTCCTTAGGATAATTCTCCGGATACACGTCAATTAGCTTCACGATCCAGTCGCTATCGCTGCCGGAGGTTGAAGCAAATAGGTCGGCCACAATGTCGCCGGCCACCGCCAAGTCCTGGCCCAGCGGCTCAGACTCCCACGAGAGCACGTCGGGCCGGTGGTCGACGAAGCGCTGGTCCTGCAAGAGCCACACTGGCCACTCGGGGCCCGGATAAGTTGGCGTTATGGGGCGAGGCCGATAAGGGACGGGATTCGCGGGATCGGATACGTAGGTGTCCGATTCTTCACGTGATTCCTGCGGCAGATCAAACGATAACTTCCGGCCATCGTGAAAGTACAACCGCTTCTGAATTACTCCCTTCTCGGGCGGCCAGCGATCGTAGGATTTCCATTGGTTCGATCCCGTCTCGAACATCATCGCTTCCGGCTGGTTCAGCGTGCCCTTTCCGTGCAGCCAATAAGCGAACCACGGCGCCTGAATCTTGGCACGGAAATACTTGGCGGTGTCACTATCGAAATCAACCGGTCCCAGTTTGTTGCCCGTGCCGTAGCTCCATCCGCCATGGTTCCACGGGCCCGCCACAATGTAGTTCAGGTGCTCGCTATCATTGATCTCCAGCAGCTCGTACACCTCCGCCGGCCCATAGAAATCTTCCTGATCCCACCATCCGGCCACGTTGAGGTTAGGGACGGTGGTCTTCTTCAGAAATGTGTCAAACGCCTGCCGCTGCCAGAACTGGTCGCGGTTGGGATGGTTCACAAAGTCGGTCCACGTGGGCAGGTTGCCGTGAAAGTACTTCGCGTCGGCGTTCGAGAGCGCGCCGAGATCCAAGTACCACTCATAAGTGTCGTACTTGTCAAACGCGAAGTGCGTGTTCGCTTGCTTTGCGGTTTCGAGCAGCGCGGCGTATTCAAACCCGTAACTAAGCCGGAATGCGCCGTTGTGATGGAAGTCGTCGCCCAGAAACATGTCAGCCGGCGTGGCTTGCTCCGACGCGGCTTTCAATGCCGGGTGCGGATCAATCAGGGCCATGGTCGTGGTCCATCCTGAGTACGATACGCCGCGGATGCCTACACGCTGATTGTTGTTGGGCACGTTGTGGATCAGCCAATCGATCGTGTCGTAGGCGTCCGTGCTTTCGTCGATTGATTTTGGATCGCTCTTGTCGCGCGGCGGCCGAATCATGACGAAGTCGCCTTCAGACTTAAAGCGCCCACGCAGGTTCTGGAAAACGAAGATGTACCCGTCCGCGACCAGCTCGTCGTAGTTCTCGAGCTCCGCCAGACGCGTCTCACTGCCCGGGACTCCGTAAGGCGTTCGCGTAAGCAAAATGGGCAGCGGCTCGCCCCGATCTGATCGGGGCTCGCGCATTTCCTTTGGCGCAAAGAGGACGGTTTGCAGCCGGATTCCGTCCCGCATCGGAATCATCACCTCGGTGCGGGTGAAGGGATCAGGTTTCTCTGCCCTGCCAGCGGGATCTTGCGCCGCCCGATGCAATGGCAGGGCGCACCACAGGCCCAACATCAGGCCTGCGAAAAGAAGAGGATTCTTCAGTCGATTCATCATGAACCCTCAAACCGCGCGAGCCCTGCGCGCCTGTTGCGTCGATCTCCAATCGACTACGAGAGAAATGGTTTCAACTCTAATTCGAACCGTTTGGTAGCGCGGGCTTACCGGCACGGACCCACGCAGTATACCAAAGCGAACTGACGAAAGAGACCGCCGATTCCAGTCGCTTCTCGGCCAGCGGCCCGGCAAGCTTCTCAAAGGCAGGAAAATACTGCGGATCGACATACGTGCGGCCTGCCACAGCTTTACGGTCGGCTGCAAGGACGGCGTCGCGCTCACCGTAGCTCGCCAGAAATTCACGAAAGATTCGGGCGCGCAGGTCGGCTTCGTTTGTGGGCGGCTGCGGCTTGAGAGTCCAGCTTTCCTTCAGCGCGTTCACAAGCTCGGTTTCGAAGCGTGAATGGATGCCGGCCTGCCGCGTCATTTGGCCGTCGTAGACCTGGGTGGTGTGGAGCGGCTGAGTGAGGTCGCAAGCATAGTGGGCGGCGAAGAGAGCGTCACGGTCGGCCTCGCCCCACTGATGCCGGCGCAGCGCCTCGGCCATTCTTGTCGTGAGAACGTCGATCTGCCAAATGGAATCACCGTTTCGTCGCTCGATGGCAGTTGGGTGGTGTCGCTCCAGGAGGAATTGGCGGCGCAGCTTAGGGAAAGGATAATGATCGTAGGCGTCGGCGTCAGTGTAATGGTGCAAGCGCTCCGCTGGGTCTTCGCGACCCAATTCATCCGGCTCCGAAGCGCGCTCGATAAAGTAAGCCCGGCGAGCGCGGAAATAAGACCGAAGGGGTTCAGGCAAACTCTCAACTGCAAGCGCGTTTACCATCTGGTGCGCTTGATTGCCCCAAGGCCTCGCGGGCAAAGTCACACTGACGATCAGCCCAGACAGCAGCAGCGCTCTCGGAAGCCACGGCCTCATTCAACCTTGACCATATCATAAGGTAGAGGGTAAACTCTGACCTGGGTGCGCCTGTAGCTCAGATGGATAGAGCGGTTGCCTCCGGAGCAACAGGTCGCAGGTTCGAATCCTGCCAGGCGTACCAACTAATCCCTTCGTTATCAACGTCTCCATATTTTCCATAGCCGGTAAAAACGTCGGTAGTGAGCCAAAAGTGTTCCAAAACTCGGTCAGTTGTGCCGTGGTGTTTCAGAAGTCGCCTGATGCTCCCCAGAGTACATCGGTAGGCCACTCTTCCTTACTTCGGGACCGGGAAAGGGGACGGCGAAGGGCGTCTATGTGCCATCCGGACCGATTATGCTGGAAGATCCTGACGTCATTGCGTGGTTGATGGAAGCGAGCTTTGGAGCGAGCGGAGCCTCGATCGCACCTCTGAAAACAGTTAGTCAGAGCCCGGCGCTGTTTCCGTTCAAAATCAGTCCTCGCAATTCACTCGACATGCTGCTACAGAGAAGACTCGAAGTTCACCGCCACAATCTGATTTTGGGCCAGGCAAGGATTGCGTCACAAGCAAACGCAAAGGAACTCGAAAGGGCGTGGGCGAAATACCGAAAACACAACGCGCTTGATCTCTACGGCAAGAAATCCACATGAGTCGGACCCCCGCGTAGCGTCCGCAAACCATTATTGGACGCCAGGGCTGTTCTCAACATCTACGACTTCCGAATGGCTCAACTGGTCCTTGGCGGCACAGCGTCGCTTACCTGACCGTTTCCAGGGAGTCCTCCGGCATTCTGTGGCAAGATCTTCTTCATGGCATTACGCACGGCGACTTCGGCCTTAGAGGATGAGCGATGAAACTAAACGATCTGCTTTTCGGGAGGCCGCTGCGTTCTTCGGAGGAAGCGGAAGAGAAGCTGGGGCCGGTAGGCGGCCTCTCCGTCTTTGGATTGGACGCACTCAGCTCAGCTGCGTATGGGCCGGAGGCCGGACTCACGCTGCTGATACCGCTGGCCGCAGCGGGAATTTCTTACATCGTGCCGATCACGGCCAGCATCATCATCCTGCTGACAATCGTCTATTTCTCGTATCGCCAAACCATTGAAGCCTACCCAACCGGTGGCGGTTCCTACACGGTGGCTCGCCAGAACTTGGGAGATTTCTCCGGGCTGCTTGCGGCCGCTGCCCTCATGATCGACTACGTTCTGACTGCTGCTGTAGGAATCTCCGCAGGTGTTGGGGCGCTCGTCTCCGCAGTGCCGTCGCTGCTGCCGCACACCCTGCTGATGTGCCTCGTGATCTTGCTGCTCATTACCATCGTCAACCTGCGCGGCGTTCGCGAGACGGGCGCAGTGTTTATTGTTCCAACCTATCTATTTGTTGGAAGCTTGCTCGTCACCTTAATGCTCGGACTGGTCAAGACGCTCGCCGCCGGCGGTCATCCCTTGCCCGTCGTTGCTCCGCCGCTTTTGCCCCTGCCAACGGCCGCGGTTAGCACTTGGCTTTTGCTCAAAGCTTTTTCCAGCGGCTGTACCGCAATGACCGGCGTAGAGGCGGTCAGCAACGGCGTCAAGGCTTTCCGGGATCCGGTGGTGAAATCCGCACAGCGAGCCCTGACGGCCATCATTGCGATTCTCATTGTCCTGCTGGCGGGAATCGCCTACCTGGTTCGTGCCTACCACATCGGCGCCACCGACCCCGGGAAGGCAGGATACCAGAGCGTGCTTTCGCAGCTCACCGCCGCTGTGGCCGGGCAGGGCGTCTTCTACTACGTCACGATTGGCTCAATCCTGCTCGTGCTGGCCCTCTCCGCCAACACCGCCTTTGCGGACTTTCCGCGGCTCTGCCGCGCTGTCGCTGAGGACGGGTATCTTCCCCAGGGCTTCGCCGCGCGCGGAAGGCGTTTGGTGTACTCGCAAGGGATCTGGGTGCTCGCGGTACTGTGTGCCTCGCTGCTGATCTTGTTTGGCGGGGTCACGGACCGGTTGATTCCGCTCTTTGCCGTGGGTGCTTTCCTGGCGTTCACGCTGTCCCAAGCCGGCATGGTAGCTCACTGGAGACGAATCGGAGGCGAAGGATCGCGACGCAGCATACTCGTCAACGGACTGGGATCTGTGGCGACCGCAACGACAGTCATAGTGGTAACTGTCGCAAAGTTCGCCGAAGGAGCCTGGGTAACGGTGTTGCTCATTCCCGCCATAATGATCGTGATGATTGCCATCCGAAGGCACTATCGTCGCGTCGAGGCAGAGGTCGCGAACCCTGCGCCTCTGGATCTGAGCGACTTGCGGGCTCCGCTGGTAGTAGTTCCGATTCTCTCCTGGAACAGGATCGCTCAGAATGGGCTGCGGTTTGCCCTCACTCTATCTTCCGAGGTACAGGCTCTGCACATCGTTTGTGAAAAGGACAGCGGGAATTTTTGCCAAACATGGGGCCGCTTCGTGGAGGGACCGGCGAAACGAGCGGGTCTGGTGGCGCCGCGTCTCGTTGTGCTGTCGTCGCCCTATCGCTTCGTGATCAACCCGATTTTGGACTACATTCTGGAACTCGAGCGAAACAACCCTGACCGCCAACTCGCCGTATTGATTCCAGAGTTGGTGGAGCGGCATTGGTATCAATACTTCCTGCACAATCAACGCGCTGAATGGCTCAGGGCGCTCTTGCTGGCCAAAGGGAACCAGCGGATTTTCCTCGTCAATGTACCGTGGTACATGAGTACCTGACGGAGACGGCCACCGCTTCGCCTGTGCGGAAGGCAGACCGAGAGTAGATGTCGCAGGGGAGATTTTGGTCCGGTCGTTGAAAACTGAGAGGTCCGCGTTCACATCTGCACTTCAGGAGGTTACAACCCATGACGGTCCGGCCCCCGAATCCAGAGCCGGTAGCGCATCAGAGTTCGACTTTTTCGAACTCTGCGCTGTAACTTCCACGGCCGTGGCATCTTTTTGATATAATATCGGCGGAGATTGGAACTCTGGAACATTTAGTGGAGATAGCGCGGTTGGCTTAATCACTGCAATGCGGAAGTAGGGCACGCTTGACAGCCGGAAAGCGGGCCAAGAAGCCGCCTCGTTTTACCTATCTGCAGTCACATGATGTTCGTCTCCGACGTCCACGTACTTTCGGCCGCATTTTTGATGGGATTGGCGGCGGCCGCGCCGATGGGCCCGGTCAACATGCTGGCTATCCGCCGCGGCATGATCGGCGGTTGGAGACGTACCCTCGCCTGCGCAATCGGCTCCGTTGCCGGCGACGTGATCCTCTTCTCTCTAGTCCTCCTGGGTGGTCGCTATCTCCTCGCCGACCTATCCAACCCGAGCCTCCGGACCGTCCTCGCAGCCATCGGCGTGATCGTCCTGCTGCCGCTGGGGATCTACTTCCTTGCCCGCGCCGTCAAGGAACCCCTGCGGGCCTACACCAAAGCTCGCAAACACTGGGACACGGGCACCGTCCCCGAGCATCTGACCAGCGATGTCGCCGCCGGCGCCGCCCTGACCATCTTCAATCCCTTAACCATGATTTACTGGGTCGGCGTCACCTCCAATTGGCTGCCCTTCGCCCATTCCACCTTGGGCTCCAACGCCCCCGGGTGGGGAATCCTGATGGTCGCCACTGGGCTGATGACCTGGTTCACCACGCTGATCTTCGTCGTTCGCTTCATCCCGCACCGCATCGGCCCGACCTTCTTCCGCTTCGTCAACGCCATTCTTGGCCTTATCCTCCTCGGATTCGCCACGTTCTGTACAATAGTCCTGTCCCGCCATTTCCTGCGATGAAACGCAGGAAGCCCAACACTAGTGGTTCGCCGGAATATCATCGGCTTTGGTCTTGTCTGGCACTCTCCTCTGGGAGCCGTTGGGTGTTTGTCGCCAGAGTCGCGGGACACGACTGTTTCAGTTCAGTCGACGTAGGGTCTTGCGGATCTTGAAAGAGTTTAAGGGTTGGACTCGCATGCCGGGATGCTCAGGGATGTAGCGCTGTCCTAACCATGACCGTAGGTCCGATTGGGCTACCGGCCTCCTTTCATTCCAGAGAAAGGAGTCAGAAGCCGTCATCATGGCCTGCACCGGGGTCGAATAGATGGATGGTGAAACCTTTCTACCGTGCGATGACGAGACGATGCCGAACCAGTCCAGCGAACGTGCCGACCGCGCCCTGTGACCTGGTGAGAGGGCGCGGTCGACAAGAAGCAGAGCCAGAACTGGAGGGCGCCGCGGGGCAGGCCGCGTGCTGCGCCGGTGTCTTCTGGAAAAGAACCGTCGCCACGAAATTCTCACTTGACACTGCCGATGACCTTATAGACGCTACCCCACCTGTCCGGGTCATATGGCGCCGTCGAACCTTAGTAACTCACGATAGGATGGAACATCAGTGATCCTCTCGGGTTCGTGGCTATTCCCACTGTTCCAAAATCTCGATCTGCTTTCTGATGGACTCGACCCTGTCCTCTATGTCCTCAGCCTCCGCTTCGAGATTGGGAGAGATTGTTCTCAGCTTCTGGGCGTGGTGTTCTAATTGATTGCCATCATGTTTGAGCGCTTCGATAACAAGCTTTAATGCTACTTTCATGATTGCTTTACTCCTCAAGGATCGTTCATCCTGGAGCCAGATCGGCTGAGATTGCCGAGTCCGGTCCCCGGTCTCGCAAGAGGGCCGTCCAGAGTGACCCTCCTCAGGGCTTGCGAGATTGCCTCGTCGAGTCAGTCGCTGCCGCCCTATGGGCTTTGATCGCGAGGTAACGGGGATCCTGGATAATCATGCGCCGCACTTGATCCCGTAGCTCCTGCCAGTCATGGATGAAATAGCCCGGCCTGATCTCTCGCCATCACTTCGCCTCGTTTGTCTTCAAGGATGGCGATCAGGGCGCGAGTCTCCGCTTGGTGCTGCTCTGTCTGGCTTGGTTCCCGCGACTCGAGCGCTTTGACGACGCGGTCGAACTCTGCGCGCACATTCGCCCTGATCTGCTCTGCCCATGCCACCTGATTCACAGTGCCGACCAAGGGTTTTTCCGCAGGCAGCATCGCGCCGCCTGCGTCTTCCCATCCTTCATCTCGTCTTCCGCGAGCCATGCTTTCCCCTCGGCGTGTTCTTGCCCTCACGAGCTTTTTCGGCGTCTGCTGAGCCGGAGAGAGATGCAGCAATCTTGATGGCCAGGCGTGAGGCCCTTCCGACGAACCAAGTTAGAACGCCGGGGACAGGCCTTCTTCTTCAAGGACACCCCATCTACTGATGGCAGATGACACGTTGCATGTCTGTTCAAAATTGCTCACGGTCCCAGTTTCGCTTATTCATACGAGGCGTTGGCTCCTGCTGGTAGGGTCAGCAACTTGCGCGGTCGCTCACAGATAACTCCCGAGTCCTGTTTCCAGTTCGCGCCGCATCACTCGTAGGGTGCGGATTTAAGCTTGTTGTTAAACTGATTCCCGGAGCCTCGAATCGAAGTTAGCAGATTGAGTAAAGGATTCGGGCGAGGTTGCTTTCGGATGGAGTGTTTGCCGCCGCCATTTTTGCGCCGAGTGTCCCTCAGCGCATTAAGAGCGCATTTGAAATGACTAGCACACAGAGGGGTCGCGTAACATGTTACACGGATGAGATCTAGACGCATGCGGAGTTTGACGAACACCAAGCGAAGAAAGGTCACTCGATCCAGAGTTGCGGCTATGTTGCACATTGGCGGACTGCACCATCAGCATACTTGGCATTCCAGCCGCATGGCGACGAGACCCTTCCTGGTTTGATCGCTACCAACTTTCTGCTCGGGATGCTCGTTCTAGGCGGGCGCAGCACTCGATGGCAGGTTTCTGCAAGCGCACATCGGAAGCATCGAGCTGTCCACCCCAGATTGAGACCTTCTATTCAGTTTGAGTCAGCTGCGATTTTGGCGACACACACTCTTAGCTATGTGACGCCTCCTTTCGAAGCCAGTTTCTCCAGACCGGCATCCTTAATCGTTATGCGATCCTCAGGCGTTTGAACACGGGAACTTTGGCAACGTCCAAGATGAAGGCAGAGACCGCTGCCGCCACGAGTATTCCTCCGACAACAATTATAGGCAGAGGAGTCATGGCAATTCCGAAAGTCGCCAGGGTCGAGGCAATCAGCACATCAACTACCGACGACCCGATGAGCCACCGGCTGGGACGAGCCGACCCCAGGCGCTGGCGTTCTCGATTCGTATAGGTCGTTGCCTGGTTGCCGAACACGATGGCCACGAAAGCTATAGTTCTTAGCGTTTCGATTCCAAGGCCCAGCCGGAATTTGGCGATGGCCAAGACGGCGGTGCAAAAGACCAGCTCGGAGATTCCCATGAAGACACCTGCGATCGTCAATTCGCCGATTCGCCAGGCATTGGGCATCGGGGACGGCCGCACGTTGTCCGTCGTCAACGACATGCCCAGGAGATCGCCAGTGAGCATGATGATTACCATCAACATGGGGGTCAGGATTGCGTGTCCTGTCATGACCAGACCCACCGCCAGGAAGAGCACCTGCACAGTTTTCTTGGTCACCGAGTTTAGCGCATAAGTCAGGATGCGTTGAAATGTCACACGGCCTTCTTTCACCGAAGCGACGATACCACCGAGTCCGGGTTTGGTCAGCACGATGCCGGCCGCTGACTTGGCCACATCGGTCGCGGTTGACACAGCGATTCCCATCTGTGCCTGGCGCAGCGCCGGCGCGTCGTTGGCGCCGTCGCCGCACATACCAACAATGTGGCCGCTCTTCTGGAACGCCTTGACGAGGTCGTACTTTCCCTCTGGGAGGACGCCGGCGAAGACAGCGAAATCCTCGGAGTGTACACCGTCGGGAATGGGCCCCGGTGGACAGACTGCTCCATCGAGGCCCACCGCGTGAGCCACGATCGCTGCCGTCGCAGGGGCATCGCCCGTGATCATGACAGTGCGGACGCCCAACGTGCGCAACTCCGTAATGAGCGCCGCCGAATCGGCTCGAGGCGGATCGCTGAGAGCGATGATTCCCGCGAGCTTCACCGCCGCCGGCGGACCCACCGCGACGGCCAGCACCCGGAAGCCCTGTGCCTCCAGTTGGTTCGCTATCGTGGACGCATCGGGCGATGCTTCGGTCAGGCTCATGACTGCGGCAAAGGCTCCCTTCACGGCACGCACCGTGGCGCCGCTCGCATCCACAGCCGTGGCCTCGGACATCTTCGTGGCGGAATCGAAAGCCACAAATTTATTCAATTTCGGTAGATCGGAGGCGACGGCCTGCGAGGCGGCGGAGCGAATGGCCGAGTCCACGGGATCCTGCCCGCCATCCGAGCTGGCGAGGGCGGCGATTCCCAGAACGTGTGATTCGTCGAAGCCAGGCATCGGGTGAATGGAGGTCACCTTCAGCTCGTTCTCGGTCAGCGTGCCGGTTTTATCCGCGCACAGGACCTCGATGCTTGCCGCTTCATCCACGGCGGAGAGCCGTGTGGGAAGGACGCCCAGATGTGCCAGGGCCCGCGCGCCGATCGCCGCCGCAAGGGTAAACGTGGCAGGCAGCGCCACGGGGATCGACGCCAGAACCGCCGTGAGCACCAGGGGAATGATCTCACCCAGCGGCAGCTTGAGAACGTGGGCATACCCTGCCAACATCACGATGATGACGCCATTGAACATGGCGAGATTGCGCACCACGCGCAGAACGGCCTTCTGCTGCGAACTTTCGACGTGCGCGGTACGAACCAGCTCCGCCGTCCGTCCGAACTTTGTGCGCGCTCCGGTCGCCGTAACCTCCGCCACTGCCTCACCGCGCCGCACCAGCGCTCCGGCATAGGTTTCGAGGCCGGGACCAGCTTCAATGGGTATGGATTCGCCGGTGAGCATGGACTGGTCGAGCAGGATCTGGCCTTCGGTGAGACACTCGTCGGCAGCAACCACAGCGCCGACCGATAGCTTTACAACATCACCAGGAACGAGTCCAGTAGCCGGCAAGGTGGCCCAAACATTATCGCGACGCACTGACGCGTTCAGTGCCAGCCGCGACTTCAGCGCGGCAAGGGTGGCCTGTGCGCGCCCCTCCTGAAAGAACCCCAGAACCGCGTTGAAGACCAGGAGAACACCGATGATTCCCGCCTCGACGTACTTGCCGAGGAAGAGTTCAAGGACAATCGCCGCCTCGAGCATCCAGGGAACCGGCGCCCAAAACTTGGCCAGCGCCCGCCGTAAGGGATGCAGAGCCGTGTCAGGCACGGCGTTGGGACCAAACTTCTCGAGCCGGCGGCGGGCTTCATCGCTTGTGAGGCCGGTCGGGAGCGGGACATCTTTAACGGAAGCTTGCGGAGGAATTGGGTTGTCCATGGGGTGCATGCCTTTCGAGTCCGCCGCGGCAGCGCTCGCCAAGTAAGCGGCCATCATTCCAACGTCACTTTGCGAGCAGCTTGCGGATAGATTTCAATTCTCGCCGGCGTTTCGCGGTGGTCTTGGGATATGCCATCTGAAGTTCATTGAGCGCATCCAGGACGATTTGGGAAACAATCAATCGGGCATTTTCCTTATCATCGGCAGGAACGACGTACCAGGGTGCGTGGTGGGTGCTTGTCGCGCTCAAGCAAGCCTCATAGGCCTTCATGTATTGCTTCCAGTATTTTCTCTCATGAATATCCGCGAGGCTGAATTTCCAGTTTTTGTCCGGCTCATCAATGCGCTCGAGGAAGCGCTTTCGTTGTTCTTCCTTCGAAAGGTAGAGAAATACCTTGATGATCCGCGTTCCGTTACGATAGAGATGGCTCTCCAGGTCCACGATGGACCGGTATCGCTCCTCCCAGATGGTTTTCTCATGGCGCAACTCTTCCGAAAGCCCCTGGCTGCGCAGAATCTCCGGATGCACCCGGACGATCAGCACTTCCTCGTAATACGAACGATTGAAAATGCCGATCTGCCCGCGTTCGGGAAGCCGGCATGTCGTGCGCCAGAGAAAATCGTGTTCCAGCTCTTCCGCGCTCGGCTGCTTGAAGCTGGAAACCTGGCAGCCTTGCGGATTGACCCCGGACATGACGTGCCGGATGGCGCCGTCCTTGCCGGCAGCGTCCATCGCCTGAAAAATCAGTAGCAACGCATTGCGGTTGGACGCGTAGTGAAGGCGTTGCAGCGAACTCAACTCCTCAACGTGTTCCCCCAGGAGTTTTTGATACCGCTTCTTCGACTTGCAAAAGGGCTTCACCATCGTCGGCCACTGCTTGAGTTTGACCTTTTCTCCCGGCCGCACACGGAAATCCTTGGAATTTATCTTCATCTTCACCCTTTCTCTCGGTCGAGGGGGATCTTGGATTATCGGTGGACAGGTGCAGCCCAACAAGGCCCCTTCACGGATTTGATCCCACGAAATCGGGCGCGATACGCCTTTGCCTCTGGTGGGTTGGCGGCTCCTCCCGGCGGCAAGAGATCCGGCAGGTCAGCGTGCCATGCCAATCCGATTATCCATTCATTTGGGATTGCTCCATTTCCAGTTCCTGATTTCCGGCAGGTCCTCGCCGTATTTGGCGATATATTGCTTGTGCTCGATCAGTTTGTCCTTGAGCTGTTGCTTCAGGTAGATGCCCTTGTCGCCGGTCTGCGGCAGGCGGTCGATCGCGTCCATCACGAGGTGAAAGCGGTCCAGCTCGTTCAGCACCGTCATGTCGAAGGGTGTGGTGATGGTACCCTCTTCCGTATAACCGCGGACGTGGATGTTATCGTGGTTGGTGCGGCGGTAGGTGAGCCGGTGGATCAACCACGGGTAGGCGTGGAAGGCGAAGATGACGGGCTTGTCCTTGGTGAAGAGCTCGTCGAAATCCATGTCGCTCAACCCGTGCGGGTGCTCGGTTTGCGGCTGCAGCTTCATGAGGTCGACGACATTGACCACCCGGATTTTCAGTTCGGGCAGATGCTCGCGCATCAGGGAAACGGCGGCGAGCGTCTCTAGTGTGGGCACGTCGCCACAACAGGCCATGACCACGTCGGGGGCAACCGCCTGGTCATTGCTGGCCCACTGCCAAATGCCGATGCCCTCGGTGCAGTGCTTGACGGCAGCATCCATCGTGAGCCACTGCGGCGCCGGGTGTTTGCCCGCAATCACGACGTTGACGTAATGGCGGCTGCGCAGGCAGTGGTCCATCACCGACAGCAGGCAGTTGGCATCCGGCGGAAGGTAAACGCGCACGACCTCGGCCTTCTTGTTGACGACGTGGTCGATAAAACCGGGATCCTGGTGGGTGAAGCCGTTGTGATCCTGGCGCCAGACATGCGATGCCAGCAGGTAATTTAACGAGGAGATCTTCCGCCGCCACGGCAAACAGGATGTGACCTTTAGCCACTTGGCGTGCTGGTTGAACATTGAGTCGACGATGTGGATGAACGCCTCGTAGCAATTGAAAAGCCCATGCCTTCCGGTGAGCAGATAGCCCTCGAGCCAGCCCTCGCATTGGTGCTCGCTGAGCATTTCCATCACGCGCCCAGCGGGCGCGAGAAATTCGTCGTTGGGCAGGGTCGCAGCATCCCATTGGCGTTGGGTCACTTCAAAGAGGGCTTCCAGACCGTTGGAAAGCGTCTCATCAGGGCCAAAGACCCGAAAATTCCGCTGCTCGCTGTTCAGCTTCGCCACATCGCGCAGGAAACGCCCGAGCACATGCGTGTCGCCGATGCCGGGCGCCCCCGGCGCGGGCACGTCCTCCGCGTAGTCTCGGAAATCCGGCATCCGCAGGTCGCGCAGCAGAATGCCGCCGTTGGCGTGGGGATTGGCGCCCATGCGTCGTTCGCCCTTGGGCGCAAGTTCGGCCAGTTCCGGTTTCAGTCGTCCCTGCGCATCGAAAAGTTCCTCCGGCCGGTAGCTCCTCAGCCAATCTTCGAGCAGCTTGAGATGATCAGGATGGGTGGCCGGGTCGGAGAGCGGCACTTGGTGCGAGCGGAAGGTGCCTTCGACCTGCAAACCGTCGACCATCTTCGGCCCCGTCCAGCCCTTGGGAGAATTGAGGACGATCATCGGCCAGCGCGGGCGCGCGATGTTGCCATGGACGCGGGCGTCCTGCTGATTTTTTTTGATCTGCTCCACCGCCGTGTCGAGCGTCGCGGCCATGGCCTCGTGCATAAACTCGGGCTCGTGACCCTCAACGAAATAAGGCGTCCACCCGTAGCCGCGGAGCAACTGTTCCAATTCCTCCCGAGTGATACGCGCAAGGACGGTTGGGTTGGAAATCTTGTACCCGTTGAGATGCAGGATTGGCAGCACTGCGCCGTCGGTGGCCGGATCGAGAAACTTATTGGAATGCCACGCCGTGGCCAGCGGTCCGCTTTCCGCCTCGCCATCGCCGACGACGCAGGCGACGATGAGTTGGGGATTGTCGAACACCGCCCCGAACGAATGGCTTAGCGAATAGCCCAGCTCCCCGCCCTCGTGGATCGAGCCCGGGCACTCCGGCGACGCGTGGCTGGGAATTCCTCCCGGAAAAGAAAACTGTACAAAGAGCTTCCGAAGCCCAGCCTCATCCTGGCCGATGTTGGGATAGATCTCGCTGTAAGTGCCCTCGAGGTAAGTGTTGCCCACAACGGCCGGGCCGCCGTGCCCGGGGCCGGAGACGTAAATCATATCGAGGTCATATTTCTTGATGACTCGGTTCAAATGCACATAAATGAAGTTCTGCCCGGGAGTCGTACCCCAGTGCCCCAGCAACATGTGCTTCACGTCCGCCAGCGTCAGCGGCCGCTTCAGCAATGGATTGTCGTAGAGATAAATCTGCCCGACCGACAGATAGTTAGCGGCGCGCCAATACGCGTCCATCTTGTGGAGCAGTTCCGAGGAAAGAGTGTTTGTCGCCATGATTCAATTCTCCTTTTTCATGGTCCCTTCTGCCCTCAACGGGATCATCGCTGCCACAGGATTCGTTCGTTTTCCAGTGGGATTGCAACACCGTCGCAGTGCGGAATCACTCGCGCCGTATAGTCGGTAACTGGGCGCGTCGCGGGCACCTGTGCGACATAAACGAAGCCGTGGTCAGCGCCTGCCAACGGGCGAACGCTCGTCATCTCCTGTTGGATCGGGCGGCTGCCATTGATCCCATTGGCATACAGCTCGACTCGCGCGCAGTTTGGATCAAGGCCATTGAGAAACACCTCTGCCTCAAAGATGTGCTGGGCCGCATTTGTCTGTACCTTCACTTCGCCAAAGCGAAGCGTGCCCCATTTTTCTTTCAGAGTATGTTCCCAATTGACTATGTTCCTGCCCGCTGCGCCTTTATCGGCAGCGCGTTCACGGTAGGCGGCTGCAGCCGGGAGGTAATGTTGCTCGGTGTATTCGCCCACGGCGCGGTTCGCGGAAAAACGCGGCGTCAAGCTCGCCATGCTATTCCGCATCCGCGCCACCCAAGCCGTGGGGATACCCTGCCCGTCGCGGGCATAAAACTCGGGAATCACTTCCCGTTCGAGCAGGTCATAGAGGGCTTCGGCTTCGGCTTCGGCCCCGTCCCAAGCCGGATCGTCGCCATGTTCCCGGCCGTCCCCCAACGCCCAGCCGACTTCCGGCGTGTAGGCCTCTGCCCACCAGCCGTCCAATTCCGAGAGATTGATGCCTCCATTAACCAGCACCTTCATGCCGCTCGTCCCGCATGCTTCCCAAGGCCGCCGTGGCGTATTGATCCAGACGTCCACGCCCTGCACCAGTTGCTCGGTCAAGAGCATGTCATAGTCACTGAGGAAGATCACATGGGGACGCGCCTCGGGCTGCCAGATGAAATGCATCCATTCCCGAATCAGGGCCTGCCCCGCCTGGTCCGCAGGATGTGCCTTGCCGGCGATGATGAGTTGCACGGGGCGCTGCGGATGGGTCAAGAGACGAAGCAGTCGCGGAGGGTCATGGAGCAGCAGGTTCGGTCGCTTGTAGGTCGCAAAGCGGCGTGCAAAGCCCAGGGTGAGGGCGTTGGGATCAAAGAGATGCTTCGCGGCTTCGACCTCCTCGGGCGGCGCGCCTCTGGTGTCCATGTCCAGCGACAATCGTTCGCGAACATACTCCACAAAAGACTGGGTGGCGGCGGTACGAAATTGCCAGAGCTTGGCGTCGGAAATCTGGCGAATGTCCTGTTCCAGGCCTTTCGTCGTCCCCAGCCAGCGTTTCTTTCCACAGGATCCTGTCCAGAGATCGTCGGCCGGGGCCGAGTCCCAGGTGGGCATGTGGACTCCGTTGGTCACGTGTCCGATCGGGATTTCGTCCTCCGGCCAGCGCGGAAACAGAGGCAGAAAGAGGCGCCGGCTGACCTTCCCGTGCAAGCGGCTTACACCATTCACCGCGCCACTCCCGCGGATTGCCAAATACGCCATGTTGAAAGGCTCCGAAGAGTCGGCCGGGTTCTGGCGGCCCAGGGCCAGCAAATCATGAAGCGCAATGCCGAGCTTCTGTTCGGCGTACGCCCCAAGAAATTGCTCGATCAGGGCAGGATCGAACCGGTCAAAGCCGGCGGCCACTGCCGTGTGGGTGGTGAAGAGATTACCTGCTCGAGTGACGGCCAGCGCGACTTCGAAGGGCTGTCCTGCCTCTTCCATGAAGTCGCGGGCACGTTCCAGGACCGCGAACGCCGCGTGCCCTTCATTCAGATGGCAGACCTCCGGTTGCATCCCGAGCGCGCGGAGCAGCCGCCATCCGCCGATCCCGAGGAGTATTTCCTGCTTGAGGCGCAAATCCGGCCCGCCCCCATAGAGCTCGCTGGTAATCCCCCGATGAACAGGGAGGTTCGCCGCATCATTACTGTCCAGCAGGTAAAGCTTTACCCTGCCCACCTGGACCTGCCAGGCGCGCAGCCAGACCGAGTATCCCGGCAACGCGATCTCCAACCTTAACCACTCCCCGTTGGGTTGACGCAAAGGCGCGATCGGCAACTGTCCGGGATCGTTATACGGGAAGAGGGCCTGTTGCCCTCCGTCCTTGTCGATCTCCTGGCGAAAATAGCCCTGTTGGTAGAGCAGTCCCACGCCCACCACCGGCACACCCAGATCGCTGGCGGCTTTAAGTTGATCGCCGGCCACATTGCCAAGCCCGCCCGAGTAGATGGGCAAAGCTTCGCTCAACATGAATTCCATGCTGAAATACGCGGCGCAGGTTAGGGAGCTCTGCGCATGGTTCTGCTGAAACCATGCAGGCGCCTCCAGCGCTTCCCGCCTGGTCTGCACCCGGCCATCAAGATCTTTGCGAAAAACAGGATCGGCCAACACCCGCTCGATCTGGTCACGCGAGACCGTTTGAAGGACCACCCACGGGTTATGCGTGATCTCCCACAGTTTGGGATCAAGCTGCCGCCACACTTCGTCGGTGGCATGATTCCACGACCAGCGCAGATTCAGGGCAAGCTCAGCCAGGGAATCAAACCCCTCGATTTCCGTGGGTAGAAGGCTGTATAGGGGATGGCTGACGCGAGTTTGTTCGCTCATGGTTTCTCCTTTGGTTCTGGCGCCGCTGCCAGAGTATCGCTGACGATCGCCTGCGCTTCCTCCAGGATGCGGCGCAGATGATCTTCTCCACGGAAGCTTTCCGCATAGATCTTGTAGATATTCTCAGTTCCTGACGGACGCGCCGCGAACCACCCGCTCGTCGCAATCACCTTCAACCCGCCGATGGGAGCGCCGTTGCCCGGCGCGTGGGTGAGGACAGTCTGGATTTTTTCGCCCGCCAATTCGGTGAGCTTAACCTGCTGGGCTGAGAGTTTCGCCAACAGTTCCTTTTGATCCGGAGTGGCTGGCGCGTCAACGCGGTCGTAAAGCGGCTCGCCGAACTCGCGCGTGAGTTCGCGGTAAATCTCGCCGGGGTCGCGGTCCATCCGCGCCGTGATCTCCGCCGCCAGCAAAGCCGGGACTATGCCATCTTTGTCCGTCGTCCAGACGCTGCCATCCAGACGAACAAAAGACGCGCCCGCGCTCTCCTCTCCGCCCAAACCCAGCGAGCCGTCGAGCAGGCCATCAACAAACCACTTGAAACCCACCGGCACCTCGTAGAGCTTACGGCCCAGCTTCGCGGTGACCCGATCAATCATCTGGCTACTCACCACGGTCTTACCAACCGCCGCTTCTTTGCGCCACTTTGGGCGGTGTTGGAATAGGAAGAAGATGGCGACCGCAAGGTAGTGGTTGGGCGGCAATAGCCCTGCGCTTTTGGTGACAATTCCGTGCCGGTCATGGTCCGTGTCGCAGGCGAAGGCGATCTCAAAGCGATCCTTCAGGCCGATTAACCGTTGCATCGCGTAAGGCGAGGATGGGTCCATGCGGATTTGGCCGTCCCAATCAACGGTCATAAAGCGGAAGGTCGGGTCGACGGCCTCGTTCACGACCGTGAGGTCCAACCCATAGCGCTCGGCAATTGGTCCCCAGTAGTGGACCCCTGCGCCGCCAAGGGGATCCACCCCTAGGCGGATCTTCGCGCCGCGAAGAACATCCATGTCGATCACATTGCCGAGATCCCGGGTGTAGGCGTCGAGATAGTTGTGCCGGTGCGTCGTGGAGGCGCGAAGAGCTTTCTCGAAGGGAATCCTATTCAATCCTCGAAGGCCCGTCTCGAGAAACTCGTTCGCCTTCGCCTCTATCCAGCCGGTGACGGTGGATTCTGCCGGCCCGCCGTTGGGGGGGTTGTATTTGATGCCGCCGTCGTGGGGTGGATTATGGGAGGGCGTGATCACAATACCGTCAGCGAGTCCTGTTGTGCGTCCGCGGTTGTAAGTGAGAATCGCGTGAGAAACAGCAGGGGTCGGAGTGTATTCATCGCCCTCCGCCAGCATGACTTCCACTCCGTTGGCCGCCAACACCTCAAGCGCGCTCGCCAGCGCCGGTACCGAGAGCGCGTGCGTGTCCATGCCGAGAAACAGCGGACCATCGATGCTTTGCTGCGCCCGGTACAGACAAATAGCCTGACTGATGGCGAGGATATGCCATTCATTAAAAGCCTTGTTGAATGCGGAACCACGATGCCCCGAGGTGCCAAAGGCAACCCGCTGTTCCGGCACTGATGGGTCAGACGTCTCCGTGTAATAGGCCGTCACAAGTCTGGGTATATTCACCAGCATCGAGGGTTCGGCGGGCTTTCCTGCAAAAGGGCTTACTTTCATCGGTCTCTCGTCTCATGGGGCAGGGATTTTCGCTCTGCCGGTGGTTTCATTTCACGACCTTCTGTTCTCTTCGGGTCAGGATTGCATCACCAGAATCGGCGGGTACTTTGCCGTACTTCGGCTCGACCACCGTGGCAAAGCCCACTCGATTACCAAGGTTTGACCCTTGTTTTTGCTGGTGTTCAACGAGGCGGAACGCTACCCAAAGAGAGGCAAGACCGCCTTATTCCACGACCCACGTCGTGAATCCTTTTCCAAGGCGGACGAGTTCGTCGGCTGGATTCGATTGTAGAAGCGCACGAAGCCAGGAGAGTGACCGCCTCCCGACGACAACGGTTTGACATCCGCGCTCTCGCGCCAGCGTGAGGATCTCTTTGGGTGCGTTTCTTCTGTCGCTGGGATAGCAGAAATCAACTTCGATTTCTCCACGCGCAAATCCAGCCCGGCGCAAATCTGCGTAGGCAACTTCCAAAGCCGCTGACGACTTTCTTTTCGCTGCGGACACCCAGAGAGCCCTGCTGGCACGTAGACGTGCTTCCAGCCATTCTTCCTTCCGGGGATCCTCAGCGCCCCCGAACTCCATCATTCCAGCCGGCGGCGAGGGGAGAGTATGCGCCAGACAGACCCGAAAACCCCGGCGCCCACCTAAGATTTTGGCCACGTATGCTACCGCTCGTATCGATGCGAGCGAATTGTCGACAACAACAAGAAGTTTAGTAATCGTCAATTCGGTTCTCCTCGGGCTCCGCTTCGTCAGGACGTAATTTCCCCATCAGATGGACACCATAATCCTCACGTCAATCAACCTTTGCTCGCCGCACCGCTATGTTGCTCAGATACTGGCGTCCAATAAGGCGACCGGGCGTAATAATCATAAAGCCTGTGCTCATACTCGCGAGTGACGGGCCTAGAATCGACCCACACCGGGCCGTTCTGGATGGTTTCCCGTTTGAGGTCGACGTAGACTTTGGAGTCCGGCCAACTCACATTGTCGATCCACTGAGGCGATACCAGCACCTTTCTGCCAGGCCACCAGTTTCGCGTATTCACCTCCAGGTATCGAATCGCCCAGGTCTCATCATCGACGATGAAGTCCTCCACGTGGCCGATCTCACCATTCTTCGCCTCGATGTGATAGCCCGTCACCTCATCGGTGCTGCGCAGATGTGAATCGGCCGACTCTTTTCCCGCCCTGGCTTCCGCCGCTTCCGCTTCCGTCACCGCTTCCCTTTGGACTGTCAAGCCTGCCGGGTAGGACGCAAGGCCCCATAGCTTGGGCCCACCCCAATAATAGGGGTAACCGTAATACCCCAAGTAAACGGCCTCGTGTTGCCGTGAAACGGGCTTGTGCGTATCGATGGGAGGGCTGTTCTCGATCTGCTTTTTCGTGAGCGCCACATCGAGCCGCTTTGATTGCCACTCCGCCTGGCGAAGGGCAATGGGCGAGACCAGCACCAGCCGGCCGCCCAGCCAATCCCCGGCATTGACCACAAGGTAGCGGATGGCCCAGTTCTCATCGTCAAAATAGAATTGGTTCACCGTGCCAATTTCCCCATCCCTGGCTCGGATCGCAAAACCCTTCAGATGGTTGACATTTCTTAACATCGCTTCATCCTCCTTGGTATTTTGTAACCTAGCGCAGGAATGGTTGAGGAGCACGAACTCGCCACAATCCCAATCCTTGGAGGTCGAGGCGCTTTCGCTTCATCAATGTTAACGGCCCTTCGTCAATGAGTGGCGAGAAGCCAACCTTGGAATTCGAGCGAGTTCACGAGGTTGATAACCCTCAATCTGCGTCGCGCCGGCGCAATTGGGTTTTCAGCACCCATCCGATGTCCTCCGGCTTCGGCCTTTCGAGATAGTCCACGGCGCCTAGTTCCATCGCCTCCAGATAGCAGTGGGTGTCCCGGCAGCGGGCCACTACGACAATGGGAGTATTCCGGTGCATCTCAGCGGCTCGCTCCAGAACGCATCGTCCCTCAAAACTCGCGCTGCCTTGGTTGACGATGGCGAAGTCGAAGTCTTCCGTCTCGACTCGACGGGCTCCTTCTTCATAGGAACCACACATGACGATTTCGTGGCCGAGAGCCGAAAGTATGCCCCCGTAAGATGAGAACTCCCGGAGGTCGTCGCAAACCAGCAATACTCTTCCCGCGCTCACATTACACCTCCCTCTCCTCAGCCCCGATTGTGAGCCGCGAACTGCGGCAATGACATCGAAATGCAAGACCGAAACTTTAGCGCAGGATCATCTTGCACTGACCGCGGCGCGTTCCGCGCGTGCGGCTGGGTGCAGTGCAACCTCCGCAGGGTGAGTCGTCTGCATTATGTCCTTTGCCTTGGCCACCTCGGCCGCCGTGCCGTGAGCCAGGACGAGGAATTTGTCTGACTTGAGCGCCAACTCGTATTTCACGACGCTGTCCTTAGGAATGCCAATGCTGTACAGTCCCGCGCCGAGCGCGCTCAATCCGCCTACTACCACGGCACCCTCGAGAGCACCGACGATCCACGCGACAAGAGGGCCGGCTACCAAGACCGGGCCGATGCCTGGAATGGCGAAGAATGCGGCTCCGAACAACATCCCCCACAGCCCACCCCAGAAAGCACCGAGCTTCCCCCAGTACTTCATGCGGTCGCCAGTATTGTAGTACCCGACCACGTGCTCGTCGGTGTGGTAGTCCTTGCCGACGATGGACAGTTTCTTCATATCAATCCCAGACCTCTGAAGTTCCTTTACGGCTTCCTCCGCTTGGGAGTGACTATCGTAAATGGCTACAACCGAGTTCACTTCAGACATGACTTGCGCTCCTTTTTTACCAGATGAGTTTTGTCGCTTCTCTGCTCGCTTCCCATACTTAGAATCTGGGTAGCCGTACATGTACACTCCAGAGAATTACAAGGCTTGAAGAAGATAACTTGTCGGACTTGAGATATCTGGTCAAAATTGAACGGGAGGGTGTTCAAAAACGAACACCATAGCCAAACGGCTCTTAATTCATGCTTCGGGATGGCAGGAAAAACAAGAGAAGACGCAAGAGGTGGGGCCGCGTCCCTCGCCACATTAAGAACGCCTTGGAAATGCACAGCATACAGAGGGGCTGCGTAACATTTTACATGGATGAGATTCAGACTCTTGCGGAGTTTTTTCGAAAGGCAGATCGACTTTGAGCCGAGGGGCGGCTCCGAACTAGATAGGGTAAAGACCGAACATGGTGGCAGAGTAATGGAAGATAGGATCCTCCTCCTGGCTCCAATGTTGTTGATTTCCAAGCCGGACGGGATTGTGGCGAATGACAGGGTCGCGGATTTTGTTAAACTGCAGATATTCATGCTAAAGAAGTTAGCCCAATGCGCCATCTGCAGGCTATGAGTTGGTGTTCCAAAATTCTTTTAAGAATGGGAACTGTTCCAAAAATAGTGTTTCAAGAATAGATGAGAGGTATGGGTCGCGAAAACTATTCCATCCCGGCCAACAATTCGTCGAGCGGCATCGTGGCGAACGTCGCGGCGTAGTCGGAAATCCCGTAGGGAATAATGAGCTGCCGGCCATGCAGCAGACTGCCGCAGGAGTAAACCACGTTTGGGACGTAGCCTTCGCGCTCGTTTTCATTTGGCTTGATGAGTGGCTCAGGCAGGCGGCCAATGACTTTGGCCGGGTCGTCGCGATCGAGCAGGAAGGCGCCAATGCCATATTTCCGCATCGGGCCCACGCCATGACTGATCACCAGCCAGCCGGCTTCAGTTTCGATCGGTGAGCCGCAGTTGCCCACCTGGATGAATTCCCACGGAAATCCTGGCTTTAAGACGAGCCGCGCGTTGTGCCAGAAATGCAGATGATCGGAGAACATCACGTAGATGTTTTCGGCGTCCTGCCGGCTCAGCATCGCGTACTTGCCCCTGATTTTTCGCGGAAAGAGCGCCATGCCTTTGTTTTCGACCGCCGGGCCGCTCAGCGTGATGAACTTGAAGTGAAGAAAATCCGGCGTTTCGAGGAACTGGGGCTGGACGGTCTTGCCGTTGTAAGCCGTGTAGGTGGCGTAGTAGGTCCGCGTGCCGTCCTCATCTTGAAAAAGAACAAAGCGGGCGTCCTCGATCCCGTTGCTCTGCGCGGGTGTGGTGGGGAACAACACGCGTTCGGACAAGCGCGAGTCCGGCGCGAACTGCACCTCGTAGTTTGACCGTGCGAGGGTGAGAATCCTTCTGCCGACCGCCTCGGTTTCCAAGCTGGGGACCCGGAGTTGGCGCACGGCCAGACCGATGCTCGATCCCAGCTCGTCCAGCGTAAACGAGTCTCCCAAGGTTTTGAGGATTTGCTGACTAAAACCACCCGCCAGGCCGAGCTCAGAGAGCTTCCGCTCGAACAGGCGCTTATCGTAGGTCGCGTTAGGCACCGGCGCTGGTTCCAGGCAGTAACGACTGGGCTCATCGATCGTGATGTTGCACTGGGCATCGAGCAATCCGGTGCGAAAGGTGATCGACGAAATGTGCCCTTCGCCCGTGGCCCGGAGACTTAGGATAAACCGGAGTGAGCCCGGCGCGACACCCGATTGATCCGGATGCGGCACGATCGATGGGTTGAATAGCGCGGCGGCCTCGAGCGAATACTCGTGACTGAAATACCCGCCGAGCAACAGCTCGCGTTCTTCCGAGAGGCGCTCCCCAGTGACCGAGCTGAGCCGAACGTCATCAGACTGCCGTCTGAAAAACTCGCCAACCTTCGGTTCCTTGAGCAAGTAAGGTCGAACTTCGTCATAGCGTCTTCGGAAGAACTCGCGAATTTTCTGGTGGCGTTCACCAAACTCGGCCAGCATCTGTTCCAACAGGACGCGGACTTCGGATTCCGGAAGAGCCGCGACCTCGGCGCAGATGGTGATGGCGCGCTGGTCGCTCATGAGATGAAACGGCCGGAGCAGCACCCGTGTGCGGTCGGGATGCAACGTGACCTCGGAGCGTTTGACGTTGATGGTTTTCATGGGATGATCGGGGCTACAAAGCTGGCTCCTTGAACACCGTGACGGTGTTTTGCATGAGCTTCATTTCCGCCAGCGAGAGAAGGAAGGCCAGCGTCGATTCTGCTCCCTGGTTCCCGCTGACTCGGTCCACATGCAACGCATCGCGGCAGCCGCCGGTATTGACGGAGTGAAGTTCCAACCCGAGGTCGTTCCAGCCCAAGAACCAGTCGAAGGCGCGGTGGGCCTGTTCGTACCACCAGGAGTCCGAGGTGGCCCGGTAGGCTTCGAGGGAGGCCGACACCATGGAGTGCGCCTCGATGGGCTGCTGGTCGAAGTTGGCGCGGGTGCCGCCGCGCCGATAAAATCCATTGCTGCCAACAGGGCGGAAGTGACCATCCTCAGTGGTTTGCACTTCATCCAGCCAACGCAACGCCTTCAGGCCTCGTTCAAACATCGTTTGTTGTCCGGTAGCACGTCCGCTGAGAATCAGGGCGTGCGCGAGCTTAGCATTGTCGTAACTCAACTCCTCTTCAAACCAGGGCCAATCCGGATGGGAGGCCCTGTCGAAAATATCCATCAAGCGTGCGGTGAGCGCTTCGCGGATTTGAGTGACCGAGCGGTCACCGCTCAGACGGCGTAGATATTCGTGGATGCCGATGAGGCAGAACGCCCACGCGCGTGGCGAAGTGAACTCCGTCACCACCGGCAGCGCTCGTGCGAAAAGTTGTCCGGCCATGATCTGAAAACTCCGATGCGGCGAACGCCCCACGGCCATGCCCAGCGCCCAGAGCGCCCGAGCGTGACAGTCTTCGGACCCCTGCTCATCGAGCCAGCGTCGATCGAAACTCAGATGGTTGTGGAAGCGTTTCGTCTTGGGATCGAAAGCGTGATTCAAAAAGGCCGCGTAAGTTGTGGCAAGCGTCCGCGCGCGCTCCGGTTCTTCTTTCAACTCCTCGAGCAGCACCGTGAGAATGAAGGCGCGGGCGTTGTCATCCGTGCAGTAACCTTCGGAAAAATTCGGAACCGTGAGAATGGCGTGTTGGAAAATACCGGTCGAATCTGTCATCCGGGAAAGATGGTCCAGTCTCACTTCCGGCAACACCCGCGGTTGCTGGTCGAGAGTCTTCGTGGCAAAGATCTTTCGAGACAGCACCGCCCCCTGGAGCCGCGCCAGCTCGAAGGAGCGCATGTAGAGCCGCGCTGCGTTGCTCCACACCATCTCGCGGCCAAGTTTGTAAGCATTTTTGCGGATGGCGTGCCGGCGCATATCGTCGTCCAGCAAGCCGATCACCTCGCGCGCGATGGCCAGGGCGTCGCCGAACGGCACCAGCACTCCGCGCCCGTCCGCCAGCAATTCGGCCGCGTGCCAATACGGCGTCGAGACCACGGCCTTGCCCGCGCCGAACGCGTAAGCGAGTGTCCCCGACGTGATCTGAGCCTCGTTGAGATAAGGTGTAATGTAAAGGTCCGCCGCGCCAATGAACTCCTTCAGCTCTTCGAGTTCCACGAAGCGGTTGTAGAAAATGACGTTCCCCTGGACTTTGTTCTTCTTGGCGAGGATTTCGAGGCTGAGCCGGTAGGCCTCGCCCCGCTCGCGCAACTCGTTCGGATGAGTGGCGCCCAAGACGATATAAACAACCTCGGGGAACTCCGCCAGGATGTGCGGGAGGGCGTTGAGCACATGTTCAATCCCCTTGTTCGGCGAGAGCAGCCCGAACGTGAGCAACACGACTCTTCCCTCCACACTAAACTGGTCCTTGTAATAATTCGGATCGACGAAGGGTATGTCGGGAATGCCGTGCGGGATGAGATCAATCTTGGCCGGCGGCGCGTGGTAAACCTCCTGCAACATCTGCTGTCCCCGTTGGGTCATGACCACCAGCCGGGTGGAGCGGGCGATCAACTCCTGCATCACGCGACGCTGGTCGGCGTTCGGCTCGCGCAGAAGCGTGTGGAGAGTTGTCACGACGGGCGTCTTCAGCTCGCGCATAAGCGCCAGCACGTGGCTGCCGGCCACCCCGCCGAAAATGCCGAACTCGTGCTGGAGGCATACGATATCCACGTTGCTGATGTTGATGAAGTCCGCCGCGCGCTGGTAGGACGTGAGATCCTGCTCCTCAATCTCGAAGCGAACCGCCTCCGGATAGTCGTAACCGCCCTCGATGTCATTAACCGGCACCGCGAAGCAATGGCCTTGGGGGTGCTCCGCTGACACGGCCGCAAGCAGATCGGTCGTGAATGTAGCGATGCCGCACTTGCGCGGCAGGTAGTCGCCGAGAAACGCCAATCTTCGAATCTTCGATTCTGTTTCCACGAGTCTGTTCGAATTATACGCTGTCCGCGCAAAAATCGCTCTGTCGAACCGAGCGCATTCGAGCACAAGATCACGCACAGCAGAGAGGTGCGACGGCGCGCTTGGTCAAAATTGCTCAGTCACGTTTACGAAGGGGGAAACCCATGCTGGGACTCGTGGAGTTCAGTGACGGTTCGGGCTTGAAAATGATCTAATCATTCGCCCTCTGCGCCGTGACTGAACTTGCTATTTCACGATTACAGGCTCCGGATTTACTTGCCGCTGGGGTAGCTCCCCAGCCAAAAGACCCATTCGGCTTCCCCCCTCGGGGCGACTCGCCCCGCCCGTGCCGGTTGAGCCCTCCCCCGAAGGTGTGCTGGATGAATCGTTAGAATATGTTGAGGGTAAGGCGGAAGCCGGGATGCCTCAGGTTGAACATATAATAGACGCCATCAATGTATTCGACATAAAAGTCGTCGTTGTAGTCCCAGCCAGATGGCCATCCTTCATTGAACCCGAACCAATAGCCGCCGTACTGGAAGCGCTGATACCCGTTGACCATCCTGGGGCGCCTCATGTGGAACGAGTGCTCGTGACCGAAATGGGTACGGTAATTGGTGTCAGAAATGCGGCCATAGTGGCCGCCGCCACGGTTGTTAGCAACGGTCTGTGGCTGCTGCCTTGCGGGCCGTTGTGCTTGCTGTGCGTGTTGTGGCTGCTGACGTTGCGCCTGTTGGGCGCGCTGTGGCTGCTGCTTTGCTTGCTGTGCGCGCTGTGGCTGCTGCTTTGCTTGCTGTGCGCGCTGCGGCTGCTGCTTTGCTTGCTGTGCGCGCTGCGGCTGCTGTTTTGCTTGCTGTGCGCGCTGCGGCTGCTGCTTTGCCTGCTGTGCGTGCTGTGGCTGCTGCTTTGCCTGCTGTGCGTGCTGAGGTTGTTGCTCGCGTTGCGCCTGCGGGGCTTTTCCTCCGCCCTTTTCCTCTTCGCCTTTTTGCGCGAATGCAGGAAGGGCGGTTCCGAGAAGTAAACACAGAACTGCTGTGCTGATAACTCTATTTTGGTTCATAGGTGTTGCCTCCAACTCATCTCACATCCGCCTCTCGCCGGATACTCGAGGCACACTTTCTATACCGTTTGTCCGCATGGGTGTCAGTTCACTAAGGCTCACGTATTAGGTCAAAAATGCTCATCCCAGTAAATGGGGGGAACTACAGTTTGAAGCCGGTGGGGATTTGCCGAGGATTTGACATGGACGGGGGCTTCGTTCCCTAACAAGGTGGACAATCCGGTGGCTCGCTTCCTGAGCCTGAGCGAAGGCTATCTTTAGACCGAAGAGCGCAGCTCCCAGACGTTGGTGGCAATCCCACTGAGAAAAGTAAAGAGAGAGTAACAGAGTATGGTGAGCGCAAGAGCCTGGACGCGACCAAATCGGTCAGTGATCGGGCCCCAGACTTTTGGAGGGTGGGGGTCTCAGGCGAAAGAAAATTTCGGCTCCAACTCAATAACCTTCAAGGCCGCCGTTTCATCCGCCCGAAACCCTTGGGGTGTATGCGTTGACGGAATATTAGCCGGGCAGAATCCAGTCCGTCTGTTCAAAACTGCACATGTCTGTGTTCCAAATAGCACAGTCTAATGAAGGGCGGTGCCGGTTGCTCCTTCTGGTGAGTTCGAGGCTAAACGTCTAAGAGCACGCTGGGGAGGCCGCTGTTAACCGTCAATCCTCCGTTGCCCGTGTAATCGATAAAGCCCAGGGTCCGGAACTTGTTCATGAAATGACTCACCCGTGACCGCGTGGTGCCGACCATTTGGGCCAGGCTAGCCTGGCTGATTTTGAGCAGCACGGTTTCGGAAGTGCTATCCGGGCCAAAATGAGCGAGCAATAAGAGAATCCGGGCCAGGCGCTGCTCGCTGGAGTTGAAGAGTTGATCCTCGAAAGCTGCTTCGATTCGAGCTACACGAGAAAGCAGGTAGGCGATGAAGAGCCTGGCAAAGGCCGGTTCCTGCTGGATGATGCGGAGGATGGCTCCCTTATTCACACGGGCGATTGTTGTGTGGTCAATTGCCGTTGCTGTGGAGGTCCGCGATGATCGTTCGGTCAGGCAGCACTCTCCAAAAAAATCGCCTCGCCCCAAAACGGCGACAATAGCTTTCTTGCCGCGCTGGGATACCACCGAGAGCTTCACGTAGCCACTCTGGATGTAAAACATCGCATCCGCGGCGTCCCCCTGCGAGAAGATCGGCTGTTGGTTTTGGTAATCCTCGGTCGTCTTTTGAGTGCGGACCCTCTTGAAGAACTCCTTCGAATTGAATATCAAGTTGCCGTTGTTTGCCATAAGTGTCTCTGGGAATCATTCTCAAATCGGGGGGCTCGGCGCCCTCCACTGCCCGCTGCGCGCGCGGCGCGGGTCTAATTACGAAGGCTCTGCGCTTTCAACCAGGTACGGCAGTCGCGCCTGGCAATAGACACAATATGCGGTCCGCTCGACCGTCTTCATCTGCGGGTCACTCCGCACCCTGAAAGTGCGCAGGCAATCCGTGCAAGTTAAAACAAAATAACCGGCGCCGTCCCGCTGTGTTCGAAGGGGCGTGCTGATGGACTGCGGGGCAATCGGGGGATCGGGCGCTTTTCGAGTCCAATCGTGGACCGCCTCCACAAGTGTGGCGAATTCTGTCGCACCCTTTTGGAACCAGACGTCGGGTTTGACTTCTGCAAAATCGGTTGGAGGTTCTCCGGAATGCACGAACACCGGTATTTGTGGGAAGCGCCGGCGCACCACAGCAAGAAACTCAAAACCTGACATGCGGGGCATCGCGAGATCGGAGATAATGACGTTGGGAAGCCTCTCCCGGAGTTTCGCCAGACCATCGAGGCCGTCCTCGGCCTGCTCTGCTTCGAAGCCTGCTTCCTCCAATAGCCTTGATAGAAGGTTTCGAATAGCAGGTTCGTCGTCCACCAGCAAGACCCGACAGGCAGCGCGTTGCGGCATGTCATCCTCCTCGACAGATACTTGCGGGCAATTCCGGATTCCACCAGTCTTATAGCTTGAGGGCCGCGGGCGTGTCAGTTCAAAACCGCACAGAAGGGTGTGCAAAATTGCACAGTCCTGTTCAAAACAGAGTTTTTGGGATAAATCCTATCTATATGACTTATGGTCAAGCATCGAAGGCAATGCCGGGCAGGGTTGGCTGAGTCCATCGTCCCGACCTGATTCACCGCCGCCGGCAGCGCCACCGGAATCAGGATTCTGCTTTTGGTCCGGCCCCCGAGGCTCCGCTAGTTCTTTGAGGTCTCCCCACTCGCTGCGCTCCCTCAGTAATGACAGGATGGCGGCCAACCGCTCCACCGATCCCGATCGCGCTTAGAACTGCACAATCTTATTGCGAACGGCGTAGCGAATCAGGCCGCTCAAGGAATGGGTTCCGAGTTTGCGCATAATGTTGCTTCGGTGGGTTTCTGCGGTGTGAACGCTGAGCCCCAAGGTTGCCGCGATCTCCTTGTTACTCTTCTCCTCTGCCAATAGCTGGACAACTTCCCGCTCGCGAGGGGTCAGAGAGTCACGAGTGCGCTTCGTTCTGCCCGTTGTCGTGCCCCCTTTCAGGTAGCCCTCCACTACGACCGTTGCGACCTTGGATGAGAAAAAACCTTTGTGCCGGCTAAGCGCCTCCACGCCCTCCACCAAGCTGCGTCCCGCATCGGACTTCAGGACGTAGGCACGAGCGCCTGATTCGACCACTCGACGTATTAACTGTTCGGACTCATGAAGCGTCAGGATAAGCACTTCAGTTCTGGGGAGGGCTTTCAGGATTTGTCGCGTGGCTTCCAAACCGTTCAATTCCGGCATGCTGATGTCCATCACCACCACGTCAGGCTTCGTCTGCTTTGCCAGTGCAATAGCCTCCCGGCCATCGGCCGCCTCCGCGCAAACTTCCCATTCGGGACGGACTTCGAGAAGTGCGCGCATTCCCTGCCGCACAACCTCGTGATCATCCGCCACCAGAATACGAAGCGTTTTCACGGAACGACCTCGGGATTCGGGATCACCACTCGGACGGTCGTACCTCGGCCGCTTGAATCGATTTCCAGCCGACCCCCGAGTTGTCTGGCCCGCTCGCTCATGCCCATAATGCCCACTCCAAGCTGTCCGCTTTTCTGATTGCCCGAGTGGAGTGCCTTCGCGGGCATCCCCTGGCCTTTGTCCGTTATTTCTAGCTTCACCCCAGTCGCGCGCCGCGCAAGCCATATCCTGGCTGTGGGACTTTTGGAGTGACGGTGGACGTTTGTCAGGCTTTCCTGCACGACGCGAAAGAGGGTCGTCTCGACCTCCTTGGGCAGCCGGCCAAAATTGGGAGACACTTTGAGATCGATCTTGATTCCGCTTCGCTCGGTGAACCCCTTAATGTACCAAGCCAAGGCTGAAGCCAAGCCATCTTCATCGAGCAGCGGCGGGTGTAACAAGTAGGAGAGGGTACGCATCTCGTTTAAGGACCGCTCTGCCACCTCAAGACTTCCCGATAGAGCTTGGCGTGCTTTCGGATTAAGCTTACCAGCCGACCTGTGCGCCACGGTGAGGTTCGCCACCAAACCGACGAGGTTCTGACCTATGGCGTCGTGGAGTTCCCGGGCAATGCGCCGCCGCTCCTCATCCTGCAACTGGAGCAGGCGTGTAGAAAGCCCACGGAGGGCCTTTTCACCTTGCTTGCGTTCGGTGAGGTCTCTCATGACGGCCAACATGCAAATTGATCCCGTCTCATCAGCAATCGGGGCCGCATAAGACTCCACCCACCTCCGCGTACCTTTGAGCCCGACAATCTCGAATTCTAAATTGGTTTTATTGCCGCTGCACACTGCCTGCAAGAAAGCTTCGAACGCCGCCCGGTGCTCAGGCACAATCAAGGGAAGCACTGACTTTCCATTAACTTCGGCAAAGCTCTCAGCCTCGATCATGGCCAGGCCCGCCGGGTTTATTTGAAGGAGGCCGCCGTTCGACGCGACTTTGGCGACACATTCCGGCTCGGTTTCAACGATGGCACGCAAGTGACTTTCACTTTGCTGTAGCGCCTCCTCAGCCTGCTTGCGCTGGGTGATGTCGATGATGGTCCCTAGGATAAACGGTTGGCTGCCTGCCTCCCCTTCGATCAGATTCTCGTTAACCAGAACCCAAACCGGGCTGCCGTCTCTTCGCTTAAGGCGCATTTCCAAATTCGAGAGGGTCTTTTCCGCCCTGATGCGGGCGGTGATGGCCTCCGGCTCGCGGGGATCAAAGTAAAATTCCTGCACGGGATGAGCTAAGACCTCTTCACGAGAGGCAAATCCGAAGACCTTGACGAAAGCTTCATTACAGTCCGTGATGTGGCGGTCCAGGGCAGTGCGGTATACCCCAGCAAGGTTTTTCTCAAAGAGCAGGCGATACTGCTCCTCGCTTCTCTCCAGCGCTGCCTTCCCTTGCACCCGCTCAACCGCATAGAGGATGGCGCGGCAAAGCCACTGACTATCCACCTTTCCTTTGATCAGGTAATCTTGCGCCCCTTCCCGGACTGCTCGAAGGCCCAGCACTTCATCTTTAAGACCCGTTAGCACCACAATGGGAGTGCGGGGGAATTGATTGTGTAACTTCTCGAAAGTGCTGATGCCCTGGCTGTCGGGGAGCCCGAGATCCAATAACACCGCGTCGATTTCCCCCTTCGTCAGGCGCTCGACCGCCGTCTTCAAGCTGGGGGTATCCTCCAGGGCAGCCACGGTGGTCTTCGCTTCCTTCAACATTTCGCGGATCAGGCGGACATCTCCCGGATTGTCCTCCACCAACAAGACTTTAATCGGCTCGGATGTCATGGCGTTTTTCCTTGCGGAAGTTTCACGATCGTCAGCCAAAAATCTTCAATCGACTTCACAACCTTGACAAACTGTTCCAGATCGACCGGCTTGGTCACGTAACAATTGGCATAGAGGCTGTAGCTCTTGGCGATGTCTTCTTCGGCCTTCGATGAGGTCAGTATCACGACCGGGATAAGCCTTAAGACGGGGTCGGCTTTGATTTCCGCCAGCACTTGCCTGCCATCCTTCTTGGGCAAGTTCAGATCGAGCAAAATGAGGTCTGGCCGCGTGGCGTGGGCGTATCTGCCGGCCCGGCGAAGCAGATCCAGTGCTTCAAGGCCGTCGGCGGCGACGGTTAAGGTATTGCGAACCTTGGTTTCCTTCAGGATTTCCACCGTCAGGCGTACATCGGCAGGATTATCCTCGACGAGCAAAATCTCAATCGGCCTTCCAGCGGTCTCCATATCTTGACTCCTCAGAAGCAGTGGCCTTTTGTAGCGGCGCTCTATGAGCGCCGAAAATGCTGACGAATCAGGGACGGCGGTCATAGACCGCCGCTACAACAGGACAAGCTGTACACATTGCCCTTGATTGCTCAAGCTGGCAGCGTAAAGTAAAACGTTGACCCCTTTCCCGCATGCGATTCGATCCAAATCTTCCCGCCGTGGTGCTCGACAATCTTCCTGCAAATAGCTAAGCCGACCCCCGTGCCGGAATACTCGCTCTTGCCGTGCAGGCGCTGAAATATCAAGAAGACACGCTCGAAGTGCTCAGGGTCAATGCCGATGCCGTTGTCCCGCACCGAGAAAAGCCACTCGTTCCCATTTCGTCGAGCTGAGACATGAACGACGGGCGGATCCGCGGCGCGAAATTTGATCGCATTGCTCAGCAAATTTTGGAACAGGCGGCTCAGTTGGTCCTTGTCGGCCATCACGGTCGGCAAGGGATCGTGGGTCACGGTGGCTCCGTTTTCCTCCATCGCGCTTCCCAGATTCGAGACAGCATCCGCAAAGATCGCCTCGCAGTCGGTAGGCACAAATTCCGCCGCCCGCGAACCCAGGCGTGCATACGCCAGCAGATCGTTAATCAAGCGGTGCATTCGGACGGCCCCATCAACGATGTACGCGATGTACTCATCGGCATCGGAATCGAGTTTTCCTGTATAGCGTTTCGCCAAAAGCTGCGTGAAACTCGTAACCATGCGCAGCGGTTCCTGGAGGTCGTGGGAGGCCACATACGCAAACTGTTCCAGGTCCGCATTGGACCGCTCCAATTCCTTCGCACGGAGTTCGAGCGCCCTTTCCACTGCCTTGCGCTCGCTGATGTCTTCTATGGCGAGGAGGATCATCGGCTGGCCCGTCTCGCGCTCGATTCGACGGGCATTGAGGATCATGAACCTCCGGCCGATGCCGGGGAAGTCGCACTCGACCTCGAAGTCTTCCGCTTGCCTGCCGCCAGAACAAACCGCCTCCAGGAGAGCCCGAAGCTTGGGAACGTTCCACTGGCCATTCCCCAGATCATAGAGGAGCTTGTCCTCAGTTTCCTCTGGTTTAACCCGGAAGGTCCGGTAGAAAGACCGATTGGCCATTTTCACCCGCAGGGCGACATCGAGAACCAAGAGGGATTCCCGTAGCGTATCAAGAATTGTTTGGGCAAGGATTTGGGGCGCTTCTGCAAGCATCACTGCATGCTCCCGCTCGCGCTTAGTCGCCATCATCAATCCTCTTTGAGCAGTCTCCTGTCCTTACAACCAGAATTGGTGACGCTCAGAACACACCATCCAGCCAAGATACCACACTCAGCCCTGTGCTACTGAGTCCGATTTTCTTCGCGGCGCGCGGAGAAGCGCGAGATCCTTCGCGCAGCCTGTCCTGAGCGGTAATGAAAAAGGTTCTTCGCTCCGCTCAGAATGACAAGCGAAGGGCTCAGGGCAAGCTCTGACCGAAGGGGATGGATGACATCGTCGGATCCTTCTTTCATCAGCCTGCCAGCCCCAAATCCCAATTCTCACATCCCTCCCCCTGCAAATGGCTTTGAACCTCAAAAATGGCTTTGAACCACAAGCATGACTTTTAGATCAAAGCCGGCTTATTTTTTTCAATAACATAGCTGCGCTGAGCTTCCGACCGAGAATGGCTTTGAACCCAAAAAATGGCTTTGAACCGAAGCGATCTTGTTTGTTTTCAACAAAAATTGGCTTTGAACCTCATTTTTAACATCTTTTTTTGCGCCGCTCTCGCCGCTAAGCCTATCGTGCTCATTCCAAAGGACATTCCAGTTTCGTTCCCCATCCTTCGCAATCCAAGATTCGGAATTCCCTGCTTTGAACTCGACGCTGGCCACCGCCTCCTTCCTCCAGTTCCTAATCACGCCTCCCCACAGTCCTACGCGCGAGAGGCAACTGCCCCCCGAACAACAGCCTCCGGACCTAGTTCCTAATTCATAATTCATAACTCGTAAATCCTTCTTCCTACCCCTAGTATAACCACTCGCCCCCATTTGTCAAGAGGTAATTTTCGGCACCGAAGGGTTTTCTCCCCGCCTGCCACTTGCCCCTTCCCACGTGCCACTGTCTTATCGCCAGTTTCAAATTTCGATTTTCGAGTTTCGATCTTCCCCACTTGCCACTTGCCTCGCCGCGGCGAGCTACTCGCCACTTCGGCCAAGTTTGGTTGCGGCCACCGGCCCGCGTTGTGAGGAACTGAATCTACAGGATTCTCAAATACCGCGCAGCGGTGCCCAGCTTGACGCACTTTTTAACGATAATCAAGCTTGAGTACGTATCAATCCCCTGCCATTTGTCTCTACTGTAGATTCTGTAGAGACACCTAGAGGTTCAGGCGCTCAAGGTACTGTCGAATACTCAATCTGCCGTATTGTGCCCGTGCCTCGCGAAGAATACCATCGCGCCGGTGGGAGTGTCGCAAGTCGGGAAACCTCCTGATCGTCGATAGCGAAGCGTCAATCTGCTGACTGGCGCGCGACTCGTCTTCACCAGGCAGAGGGAGGAGGTCGTTATGAAAAAACAGAAAAAAGAGCCTGACGCTGTTATTGCAAATAAGACAAAAGAGCCTATTGATTGGGAAAGGCTCCTCGCTGCATTTAACGGCGGGAACAAATATCTTGAGTACGGCGCGAACCGCACCATCTTCTTTCAGGGAGATCCAGCGGATTCCGTGTTCTATATCCGAAAAGGCAAAGTAAAAATCTCGGTTACTTCCAGCCAGGGGAAAGAAGCGATTGTCGCCATTCTGACCGATGGTGATTTCTTCGGCGAGGGATGCCTCGCCGGGCAACTCTTGCGCATCGCATCGGCGTTTGCCCTTACCGATTGCTCTCTGGCTAAAATTGATAAGGCGCTGATGGCGCGCATGCTCCATGAACGGCACGGCGTATCGGAATTGTTCGTCACTCACCTGCTTTCGCGCAACATCCGATTCGAAGGAGATCTGGTCGACCAGCTCTTCAATTCCAGTGAGAAACGCCTGGCCCGGATTCTTTTGCTGCTGGCACATTTTGGTAAGGATAGTAAATCCGAGTCAGTACACCCCAGGATCAATCAGGAAACCCTGGCACAGATGGTCGGCACCACCCGGTCACGAATCAGCCACTTCATGAACAAGTTCAGGGCGCTGGGCTTTGTCGATTACTCCGACAATCGCGGAATGACGGTCAATAGCGGCCTCCTGAGCGTCGTCCTGAACGACTAACGGCGGTCTGGAACCCTCGGTCATTTGTACGCTGTATTGAACAGAGCGGTGAGCAAAATTGAACAGACACGCGCCATTGCGTTACGGTACAAAGGTTGCCTCTCAATCGTCGGGGAGAATCTGGGGTGCAAACGCAGGGTTAGGACGGAATAATCGCAACAAAGTACGGGACATGACGCAGGGTAGAGTTAGCGATCAGCATGCGAGACGGATACAGGGTCTCGTAGAAGCGGGAGATTCTAACTTGAGTTTTAGTGAAGACGCGCTGGTTACGGGGAGTGATGCCAGAGTGGTATGTGTTTCCACATTTTGTGCATAACTCTTCACATTTTAGGCGCTTTCTCACCAGCCTGTTTTAGTATTTCAGTGAAAATGAATGACATAAACTTTGTCTTTGGATTGGCACAGTGCGTGCGGGGCCCAGCTGGAAGTGTTTCTGAGTCACGCGGGAGGAAAACATGAGAAAGCTCACCATTTGTCTGTTGCTGGGTGCATTGACTGCGGTCAGCGTTAAGGCCGACACGATCACGATTAATCTAGGGACAGCGGCCGCCTTTGCGGTCCTGGGTGCCTCGACGGTGACCAACACCGGACCGAGCGTCCTCAACGGGGATTTGGGTCTCTATCCCGGCACTTCGATTACGGGGTTTCCTCCGGGGATTGTGAACGGCGTGATACACAACACTGATGCAGTCGCGCAGGGGGCGCAGGCTGATGCCTTGACTGCCTACAATGTTCTAGCGGGCCTGACGCCCGATGCCAACTTGACTGGCACGGATCTTGGTGGACTTACGCTCATCCCGGGAGTCTATAAATTCAACGCCGCGGCTACGCTGACAGGACCGCTTACTCTCAACGCCGAGGGCCTTTCTGATGCAATCTTCGTTTTCCAGATCGGGGACACACTCACGACCGGGAGCGGCTCGTCTGTTCTTCTTATAAATCCGGGTAAAGATGACAGCGTGTTCTGGCAGGTCGGCAGCTCCGCGACTCTCGGTGCAACCACTGCGTTGCAAGGAAGTATTCTTGCCGACGAGAGCATAACTCTGATCACCGGCGCGACCATCGCTTGCGGAAGGGCCGTGGCGCTTAATGCCGCCGTGACGCTGGATACGAACACTATCTCCACGGACAGTTGCCAATCCGGCGGCGGAACCACCCCGGAGCCTGGGACGCTCAGCCTGCTCGCGCTGGGTTCCTCCGCGATCGCGTTCTTGAGGAGTAGGAGAAGGTAAGCAGGAAATCGGAAAGTGGCCCGGGCCAGGGAAAGAGCAGCTCAAAAATCAAAGGCCAAACCTAAGAGTTAGAATCTCCTTCTCCAGAAGGCTCAGGGCGACCTCTGTTCTTAATCCTCAACTTAACCCACTCAAGTTCCGCCGCGACGCAACCAGACCCCATGCCTTGATAACTACTTCTGACCGCAGGCGTTTTGCCTTACCTCCTTGAAAGAAAAAACTAGTGTGCGCTTTTGGCCACTCGAGTGAGCGTCTAGATCTCGCCCCATCTGTTTCGAAGAGTACCTTGTCGGCCGGCGCACCAACCCTTGCGATAAGCTTGAATCTGCCCTCCCTTAATTGCCGCCCAAGCGCCGTGATTCCCAAGCGCCTTGCGGTCGGTCCCCTTCATTAATCTCGCTGTGCAATTTTGAACAAAGCGACGTGCAATATTGAACAGACACGTGGTTTACCCCCCGTTTATAAAGTCTCTGAAATAGAAGTCGTACGTTTTTGAACCGACGCATGAGAACCGGACTTGATAAGGATCTTTCATTTTATCGTGCCGCGCGGCATCTGAGCCGGGAGGGAAACGTCATGTCACTGAACAAAGAGAGGCCACGAATGGGTACATGGAACGGCAGCAAGATGTGGTTTATGTCACTCCTCCTGGTCGTTTTTGTGGCCGGATGCGGTCAAGAGCGGGGCACTCTGCCGCCCACCCTGACCGCGATCAATCCCAATGCGGGCGAACAACGACAGACCTTAAACGTCACCCTGACGGGAACGAATTTCGCGACTGGAGCCACGGTCAACGTGGGCGGGGCGCTGATCACCGTCAGCAACACCACGGTGGTGAGCAGCACCCAGATCACCGCGACGTTTGCCATCGCCGCGAATGCCACGCTCGGCCCTGTGCCCATCAGCGTGACGACTTCGGGCTTGACCACCAATACGGTGACGTTCACCATCACGCCCGGATTTGCTGTAGTTTCCACAATCCCTACGAACGGCGCCACCGGTGTAGCCTTAGCCACGACGGTGAGCGCGACGTTCAACCTGCCACTGAACTGCTCAACGCTCACTGCAGGGACATTTACGGTGACCATCATTGGCGTTCCCGTGGCAGGTGCAGTCACCTGCGCCGGCTCCACTGCGACCTTCACACCGACCGTCAATCTCGCACCCAATGCCACCTATAGCGCCACGCTTACTACGGGAGTTCAAGACCAGGCAGGCGATGGGTTGTCGGTCCCTTATGTGTGGAGTTTTTCGACCGTGGTTCTGCCCCAAGTGATTTCCACAGTCCCTCTAAATCTCGCAACCGGTGTGCCGCTCAACCAGGCCATGAGCGCGACTTTCAGCGAAGCGATGAACCCTGCCACGCTAAACTCTCCCGCGACAAACTTTATAGTGACAGGACCGGGCGGAGTGAACGTAGCAGGGACCGTCAACTATGTCACCGCCGGCTCAACCGCGACCTTCACCCCAACCGCTCCTCTCGCGGCCACAACCACATACGTAGCTACGATCAAAACCGGGGCCCAAGACCCGGCAGGCAATGGACTGTTGTATCCTTATGTGTGGAGTTTCACCACAGGCGCGGCCCCAGACACCACCAAACCCTTCATAATTGCTACCAACCCTGACAATGGCGCCACAGATGTGCCCATCAATCAGGCGGTCAGCGCAACCTTTAGCAAGGCAATGAATCCTGCGACGATCAACGGAACAACCTTTACGCTCACCGGACCGGGCGGAGTCGCCGTAGCTGGAACAGTCACCTACGCCGCGATTGCCAAAACTGCCACCTTCACACCAACCAGCGTTCTCGCCATCAGCACCGAGTATACGGCCACGGTTACAACGGGAGCTCAAGATCTGGCAGGCAACCCACTGGGACCAGGCCCTGTGCCGAATCCATGGACCTTTACCACTTCTTCGTTCCCGGCTGCCACTAAGCCGACAATTATCTATACGAACCCCGTTGATGCGAGCGCCGATATACCCGTGAACGCGACTGTGAACGCAACCTTCAGTGAGGCGATGAATCCGTTAACGATCAGCACAACCAGCTTCCTGCTTGCGGGTCCGGGCGGAGTCCTCATACCAGGAACGGTCGCCTACGACCCGATAGACTTTATTGCGACCCTTACACCCTCAAGCAACCTCGCTGCCGATACGACCTATATTGCCACGGTTACAACCGCCGCCACAGACCTGGCAGGCAATCCGCTGGGACCCGGCCTTGTACCGAACCCCTGGAGCTTCACCACGGCTGCAGCGGCGCTTCCACCGCCAGTACCTCTTGGAACAGCGTCGACATTCGGGGGCTTTGGGGGAGGCGCGGGGATGACCAACCAGGGGACTGTTACGGTGCCTAACGGGACGGTGATTAACGGGAATATCGGGACCACAGGTGTTTCTACCGTGATCACCGGATTCCACGATACCAGTATTCCGTACGTCCCGCCATCAGGATGTATATATACCGAAACTCCGCTTAACGTGGGAACAGTCAACGGCACCATCTATACTGCTCCCCCACCTCCCACTGTTACGTGTCCTAATGAAGGAACTGCTGTCACCTTCGCGATCGCGACCCAGGCCGCGCTCGATGCGCTCACCGCGTTTAACTTTACTTCTCCGGCCCAAATGCCATGCACCGCGTTCTGCGCTTATGCCGGCGAGTTGGGCGGTCTGACTCTGGCCCCGGGCGTCTATGAATCCGCCCCGGGCTCGTTTGGGATAACCCTGAGCGACCTTACACTCGACGCTCAAGGCGACCCGAATGCTTTCTGGGTTTTCCAGACTGCGACCACACTCACGGTGGGCATCGCGGGCCCCACGGGCGCTAGGAACGTTAAGCTGATCAACGGCGCACAGGCTAAGAATGTCTTCTGGCACGTCGGCAGCGCCGCGACGATTAATGCGGCCGGGGGCGGGACCATGGTGGGAACGATAATCGCTCAAGCAGGAGTCTCGTTCTCTACTGCTGGCAACAGCGTGATAACGACGCTGAATGGCAGAGCGTTGGTCTTGACAGGGCCGGTTACGATGGTGAACACCGTCATTAACGTGCCTGCTCCGTAGTATGAGGGGCAAGACCCACGGATGAGACCGCCTCCCAGGGCGGTTTCATCCCAAGTAAGAATTTGCGGCGTTGAGTGTGAAGCAAGTTGAGTTGAGTGGTACTTAATGGCTTAGAAGCGGGGCACTTTATGCCCCGCTTCTGAGTGAGTAGGCACAATTCAGGAGGCAACAATGAGATCAGGAACTCGGATTCTTACCACAATGGCGGTTGCTTTCTTACTGGCGCCTACCCTCTTACTCTGTGCGGACGACACGGCCAAGCCGGCAGCCACGGCGAACAAGGATGGGGCTGCCAATTCCTCCGTCGCATTCGGCGCCGTGGCCAAAGCCAAGCCGGCACTTACCCTGCCAGATCCATTGGCGGCGTCGCCCATGCCGCAGGCGGGGCCAGGGCGGCACTCGAGAGACGAGGACGACGCTGCTTTTCCCAAGGCTGAGATTTTTCTGGGATACTCTTATGTGAAAAACGTTCCGGATAATGCCGGAAACCGGATCGATTACCTGCATGGCGGCGACGCGTCCCTCGCTCTCAACGTGAATCGTTACCTGGGGTTCGTTGCCGACTTTGGTGGTTTCCATGCCACTAAGTTCGGCCCGAACGCGCCTCCGACGGGCGGCGTGGTGGACGCTTCTGGGGACGTCGTCACATACATGTTTGGTCCGCGTCTTTCCTTCCGGAGTCATCACGATAAGGTTACCCCCTTTGTGCAGGCTCTGTTTGGAGGCGTGTACGCTAGTCCGGTGACCCTTTCCGGTTGTTCGGGGTTTGGTTGTACTCCCTTGCCTTCCGAGAACGCGTTTGCCATGGCGCTGGGAGGCGGACTCGACCTCAAAGTGCACCGCCACGTCGCAATTCGCCTGTTTCAAGTCGAATACTTGATGACCCGGTTCGGGGATCGATCTTCCAGTACATTACAAACTGCGGGGCAGAACGACCTGCGGATCTCAGCGGGACTCGTATTCCGCTTCGGTGGGAACCGCCCCTCTCCGCCCCCCCCACCTCCACCTCCACCCCCACCTCCGCCTCCGGCCCCCAGCGAACCACGGGCGAATCGCCCGCCGACGATGAGCTGCTCGGCGGACCGCAGCTTGATGGTGGTCGGCGAACGCGTGCAGATCACGGCTACGGCCAGCAGTCCGGACAACAATCCGTTGACTTACTCCTGGCAAAGCAACGGCGGCCAGATCAGCGGCTCAGGGTCGTCCGTGACGTTCGACAGTTCCGGTATGACGCCGGGCCGGTACGCGGTGACAGGCCATGTGGACGATGGGCGCGGCGGCACCGCCGATTGCGCGGTAGACCTCAACGTGCAGGCGGCTCAGGTGAGTGTGCCGGTGGTATTGGAAAAGGTGCTTGCCCTCCACAGCATTTACTTTCCTACAGCGCAGCCTACGGTCAACAATCCCGACGGCGGCCTGGTGGAGAGTCAGCAGGCCATCCTCAGGACTCTGGCCGGCGACTTCAAGAAATACCTGGAATTCCATCCGGAGGGCCACTTGACCTTGGAGGGGCATGCGGACGAACGCGCGTCGGTTGAATACAACATGGCCCTTGCGGAGCGGCGCGTGGCACGGAGCAAGAGCTTCTTGGTCGAGCAGGGCGTTCCCGAGGCCAACATCGAGACGCGGTCGTTCGGAAAACATGAAGAGCTGGACGCCAACCAAGTAAGGCAACAGATAGAACAGAATCCGGACTTGACCGACGACCAGCGGCAAAAACTGTTTACCAATCTGCCGTCCATTATTCTGGCCCAGAACCGCCGCGTAGATATCGTCCTGACGGCTACGGGACGAGAGTCCGTTCGTCGGTACCCGTTCAATGCTGCTGACGCCCTAACCCTCCTTAGTGACAAGGCGTTGGAGCACTGAGTGAGGCGGCGCCGGCTGCCAGGGGGAAACCCGGGAAGCAGTAGGGCCGAGCAGTTAAACAAGTGGCTTCCTCCGCCTGGTCAAGAGGCGTCAGTTCCCAAACCAGGGGGAGGAGACCATGCAATTCAGAGCCATAACTGCTGTTCTGGCAGTGACCTCCTCTCTTTCTTTGTACCCATCATAATGTGAGTTCCTATGAGCAACGGCCGTCCTTTTCCCCTTCGGTTGTTTGTCTGGTCCGTCTTGTTGGTCGCAGTCGCCGCCGCCGGGATTTATCTGGCGTATGAACTGGTTGTCAAGCCGCAGCGAGCGCTGCAGGACCAGATCAGCGAGCAGAAAGAGACCATTCTCAAACTCGAGCAAGACAACCAGCGCCTCGAGGCCTACCTGAAGATCCTGAAGCGCATCGACCGCCGGGCCCGCATCGAAGTTCTGCGGCAGACGAAGGATCAGCAGGGGAACCTGCAAACTACCATCCGGTTCACCGAGGTTGACGATACCGGCAAGCCGATGAATGTCTCCCGAGAGATGACTTTGCGGGGGCAAGAAGTCTATTTTGACACCTTGGTGATCAAGTTCGACGACCACTTCATCGAGGAGACCGACCCCCTCAAAGGCCGGGCGCTTATGCTTTTCCGGCGGGTCTTCTCCAGCACCATGAAACCCGAAGATGGGTTCATCATCGACACCGAGGGCGAGGCGCCCGAGGCCTACGCCGAGCAGCAAGCCCCCAGCGCCTTCGAGAAAGAGCTGTGGACACGCTTCTGGGAACTCGCCAACGACGAGAAACTAGCGAAGGAGCACGGCGTGCGAGCTATCCACGGCGACGCGCCCTACATGCGTATGGAGCCCGACCGAGTGTACGAGGTCTGCCTCAGGTCAACCGGCGAAGTCATCATCACGCCCGGAACGCGGCTGGCACCCCCGCAACCGACTCCGTAGAGCCCCCGGAAAAGCCCGGAACCCGCGCGGAAAGTAGGCGGAATCTCAACGACCTTACATGCCAGAAAACGCCATGTCTGATGCCATCCGGCGGTAACCTCGACCAGTCCCACCCTGTCGTTCCCCCCTCATTAACTGGGATGAGCAATTTTGACCACACGACCGGTCTGTATGGAACTGACATGCGAATTGCCACAGGGTATAAGCAAAGTGCGGCGAATCGCCAGCCAGGCTCTGCCTGGAAACGGATATTCGGAGGAGGATCAACATGCTTTGGACCATTTTCGCGATTCTGGTAATCCTGTGGCTGCTGGGCTTTGGACTTCACGTTGGTGGAGGCCTCATTCACCTATTGCTCGTGGTTGCAGTGATTGTGTTGCTGTGGAACCTGCTCACCGGTCGCAGATCTCTTTCGTGAAGCGGCCGGTCAGGCCAAATCTTAGAGGTCGGCAAGATTTAACCTTGCTGCTCCTCTTATTCAGGGCCTGCTGGCCGTCGCTGTAGTGTTGGTTAGGGGTCATCCTAGGCCGAAGACCCATCGAATGATCGCGGAGGGTGCGCCCATGCCGCAAAACTCGTTGTTCAAAATACCTGAAGCGGGACGAAGCTCTTTCTATGTGGCGGCGCAGCAACAAACCTTATGGTTGCTTCTTCTCTATCTGGTCGCCGGAATGGCATCTGCATCGCCTCAGACCGAAAGCTCGGTCCCATCCGCGGAGACCATCATCGCCCGCATGGCGCAGGCCCGGGATGAGAACCGTGCCCACCTTCGGCCTTACATCGTCACGCGGAACTACAAGCTGTTTGGCAAGGATGGAAGCAAGGCCAAGTCCGAGGTGATTGCCGATGTAGCCTTCGTTCCTCCAGACTCCAAGAAGTACACCATTCAGGAGACGAACGGGAGCGGACTGGGACAAATGATTGTTCGCCGCATGCTGGCAAGTGAAGCAGAGGTGACGAAAGGTTACGTCTTAACCGACATGTCGGCGGACAATTATGATTTCCGCTTCATCCGCGCGGCAGACATAAGTGGCCAGCACTGCTACGTGCTGGAGATGCTTCCGCAGCGCAAAGATAAACATCTGCTCCATGGCGACATTTGGGTTGATGCGAATACCTACTTGGTTCGCCGGTTCGAGGGCGAGCTGGCAAGGACCCCGTCTTGGTGGGTGCGAGACGTGCACGTCACGTTTGTCTATGGCGAGGTCGGCGGAATGTGGCTGCAGACGGCCTCGGAGGCCGCGGCCGACGTCAGGATACTCGGGCATTCCACGATGGTTTCGCGCGACGTGAAATATAAGATCACCGAACTCCTTGCTGCCGGGTTCTCGGCCCAGACAAATTTCTTAGATCCGAGGCTTGGCCGACCGCTTCGCCACCGCGTGATTCCAAGCCCACCGAAGTGATTCGTTCGTGAGGGAGAATCAACATGGAATTGGACAAGGCCCTTGAGTTTGCAGTGATTCTAGCCTGGGAAGACTTGATGAAAGTCGCCAACCCACGTTCAGCACGGGTTGAATACCGATGTGAACCTGGAACTTCGTTGGACTACCTGAGTGTCTGGTCGGTTAGAACCGGGGGTGAACAGGATCTCGTGTGCGACTACTGGACGCAGACTTCTTCGGCTCACCCAAGTGGGGTACGCTTCAGCAACAGATTCGATTCTGATCGGTTGGGGCAGACCCTTGACTCCATCCTGATGAACCAGAATCAGTTCACGCGTCCAGCCGACGCTTGCCGTGATGGGCTGGTTCTGGTCCACCCACCCACCGGAGATGAACGCACAGAAGCCGTCACTTGGATGAGCGGGCTCCATGGCGCCGCTACTAACGTCAGCCGCGCTGGGGCTGAAAGGGTTGCAACTCTCTAGCCTGGAGTTCTCGGTGCGTCCCAACGGCGCAGACCCCCAGTGGGTGGAAGACCCACCCAGATCGATGTCGGTAAGTCTGGTAGCTGACAAGCGGCCCGACCGGGCAACCGGGTGGGCCGGAGCCTTGTGACCAAGGCCACGCACGGTGGCCGAGGGAGCAGAGTCTTGCTTGGTCTTGATCGCCGCGCCGCGCGCTACACCTGGACAGTGGTCTTTATTCTCCTCCTGGTGGGACTGCTGTATCTCATTCGCGAGACTTTGTTTATCTTTTTTGTGGCACTGCTGTTCGCCTACCTGCTCTGGCCACTCGTGAAGCTTCTTGATCGGCGGCTACCGGGGCGGTCAAAGGTGCTGGCGCTCACCTTCGTCTACCTCGCGCTGGTCGGGTTTCTGATTGTCATTGGAATTGCGATCGGCTCTCGTGTAGTCCACCAGGCGAACGCACTGGCAGCCAGGCTTCCAGAGCTCCTTGCGAAATTCGAGTCCCCGATTGCGCCCGTCGTTTCACCCTCCACTCAGACGCTGAAGATCACTGTCATGTCGACTGTACAACAGCAACTGGCCAATCATTCGCGAGATGTCCTGGCACTGCTGCCGAAGGCCGCCTTGGGGGTCATCTCGCGCGCCGGAAGCCTCATCTTTATCGTCCTGGTTCCAATTCTCAGTTTCTTCTTCTTGAAAGATGGGCAGGAGATGCGCAGTTCCGTGCTGGGGTTTCTTGCCGAAGGGCCCCACCGCGACAGGGTCGAGAGAATTGCCGCTGACCTGCACCTGCTGCTTGCGCAATACATGCGGGCGTTGGTGTTGTTGGGAGTCGTGGCATCTTTGGCTTATGGACTCTTTTTCTCGATGATGGGCGTTCCGTATGGGATTCTGTTGGCGGCTGTCGCCTTTCCTCTCGAATTTGTTCCCATGGTGGGTCCTCTGACGGGAGCCGTCATCGCCTTGCTCGTTGCTGGCTTGAGCGGCTCCCACCACCTGCTCGGGATCTTCGCGTTCCTTGTCGCGTTCCGCTTTTTCCAGGATTATGTTGTGTCACCGCATTTGCTCAGCGCCGGCATGAAGCTACATCCTTTGCTGGTCATCTTCGGAGTCCTGGCGGGCGGCTCTATCGCAGGTATAGCCGGCAGCTTTCTTTCGGTTCCGGTGCTCGCTACTTTGCGAATCGTTTACCGGCAGTTGTTAACCAAGGCCTCTCCCGCGGTGGTAGCGCCTGACGGCGCTGCCCCTCAGTGAGGAACCTGACTTCCCCGCTTGGCTTGCTCATCGGCCTTTTCCTCGGAACTCCACCTCGAGTCGCACCGCGATTCCCGCTATGTCGGTCCAATGAACAATTCAGATGTGCTGGATATGCGCAGGGCCCCTGCTCCGGCGCTATATTTTCACGCGGAGCAGCATTGGTTTGTCAAATCGCATCCAAGATGATGTTCGAGCATGAAAACCATTCCTCTTTGCCGGTCGGCCGTTGTCATCGCTGGGTTCTTGTGGGCTGCAACCATAGCCTGCGCGGGTCCGGATCAGGCTCAAACAACCGCGAGGCCGGACGCTGCCACGCCCCCGCAGACTGAAGTCCAGGCAACGCAAAACACGCCGAAGAAGAAACCCGTCAAATCGGGTGCGTGGCATCATTTCGGTGAACGCGATGGCGCCTCCGTGGCGGGTCAAAGTCATCCGGGCGTCTGGCACGACTTCGGTCCGAACCACAGCACGCCAAAGGTTGTTCCCGTTGAAACAGCTCCCCGGCACGAGTTCGGCACGAACCGCATGGCCGACTTGGAAAGGCAGATGTGGGCGCTCGTCAACCGCGACCGCCTGGATCCCGCGACCGCCGCCGAGACTGGTGGCCGAGCCCAGCCCCTCAGGTGGAACGAGGAACTGGCTGCGGTCGCGCGAGCGCATTCCCGCAACATGCTCGAGCAACGATTCTTTGACCACGTTGACCCAGATGGCATGACCCTTTCGGCGCGAATAAACGCGGCGGGAATTCCCTGGCGGGCTTTGGGAGAGAATATTGCCATCATCGGAACCGTCCCTGGCGCGGAAGCCGCATTTATGAACGAGCCTCGTTTCCAGAACAATCATCGGGCCAACATCTTGAACGCGAATTACACTGACGTGGGAATTGGGATCGTGCAAGGGCCGAATGGTAGCCTTTACATCACGCAAGATTTCGTTGCAATTCCGCCCAATCGTGGTGGCGTTAGCAGCGCTCCATGACCCACTATTATTGGCTCCTTTTGGCCGAGAGTCATCTGACGAGGCGGCTCTTCGCAAGCATCCTGTGCAGGATCGCGGGACTACCGTCACTAGCGGGGTAGGCGAGCCGCCGACCGGATCGGATTTCAGTGACGAGGGAGGCAGGGGAAGGAAAAGTGTCACAGGAGTTCGATCCGAGAAGCGGGAGTTTCGACCCTGGCATTCTCGGGAGGGGTAGAACTGGCCCCCCTGCGGTCGCTGGAGACGCCCTGCACCGAAAACTGTGGAGCATTGCATCCGGAGACGGTCAGACGTATATTGCCGGTCGGGCGGGAAATGAAAACGGAAATCCCGGAGGACGACGTTAAGGGGCGAAGAATATCTGGCGCATCCTCCGCGTGCCCTGACCCGGAGTCTGTTCAGTGTTGGACACTGCTTTGGAGGGATCTGAAAGCCAATCGCGGAGAACAACGTTCAGAAGTGAGCTATGGACCTGCAGCCCGCCATTGTGGGATCGATGCTGTGTCCAATTTTGACCAGACAAGTGTGGCGTCGCAACGAAACAATAGTCTTTGGTTTCCCGGGCGGCCCAGACTGCTGCGGCGTGTCCGAGCATCTGTTCAGCAAAGGTTGATCGATCCCAGAAACTCGCCAGAAACCTAAAGGAAGGAGAACTGCATGTCGAAGACTTGGGAACATTACCATCACGCTGCTCGTCATCATCAGCGCGCGGCCTACCATTACAATGAGGCAGCGAAATACGACGAGGCCGAGCAGCACGAAAAGGCCGCGCACCACGCCTACCTCGCCCACGGACACAGTCAACACGCAATTCATTACGACGCCGAAGCGGCGAAACTCCATGCGGACCGCTGCGACCGCGCTGCGACGACCGCTTCCAAGCAAGAAGCCAAGAAAAAGAGTCCTGCTTGAGAGAGACTTATTCTTGTCTTCACGCTCTGTTGCCACCGAATGAAACGCCGGTCACCCGCGGCGTGTCCTTCCATAAACATGGGTAGTCCGGGGATGGCCGTCCGAGATTGTTTCCGCCAAAGCTTGCTTGCTCGAAACCGGGATGGAGCGTTGCATGCTGAAGCGGTGGCGCATCAGTTCTTCCCGTATGTGAGCACGATCAGTGGGCGGCAAGCCACCCATCCGCAAGGGGCACATAAACCGCGTCGCGCCGATGCTTGCCGTGATGGGCTGGCTGTGATCTACCCGCCCACCGGAGATGAACGTACAGAAGCCGTCACTTGGATGAGAGGGCTACATGGCACCGCTACTAACGTCAGCCGCGCTGGGGGTGAAAGGGTTGCAAAACCAGTGTCACCGCAACAGCGAACTCGGCCCATCCCCGCCGCTTGCTGAAGTACTCGACGCCGACTTCTTCAGCAGAGTGAGTTCGCGGGCAAACAAAGGACTTCCTGGGAATTCCGTGGTTAGCTCTTCGAGTTGAGTGCGTGCCAACCTCACCTGCTTCTCGCGCAGGGCCGCCAGGGCCAGCAGGATTTTCGCAAACGGCCGGAGATAATGCCCCTTGAGCGCGGCTGTTTCGAGCTGCGTCATTCCCAGCTCTCTGTCGCCTCTGATCCCACCCAGCCGGAGGAAGAACCGCTTGCGGACGGGAAGACAACTGATGATGTAATTGGCCTCGCCAAGCGGCAGGTAGGCATCCGCCGCCTCGGGTTTGATCGCCAGCAGATCCTTCGCGTAGCGTTGTGCTTGGCGCATAAGCTTCAGACTTTCAAGGTTCCGTTTTTCGACCAGAAAGGCGTAATTGGCCTGCAAGCCGGTGGTAATGGTCAAGGCGAAAAGTGCGTCCGGGTCTTTGGGATTCGACGCCAGCCGTTGCTTCGCCAAATCCTGTGCGCTTTTGCTGGCGGCGAGAAAGCCCGTCCGGTACTCGTCATTGGATGTGCTTTCCACACCCCCCAGGAGCCTTTTGTCGTCCAGAAAGAACCCAGAGGTCAACATGTCGTGGTGGTAGAACTCCTCGAAGAGATAGCCGGCTGCTTCCCAGGCGTGGCGCAGCGGGTCAGTCGGCTGCTCCTTTTCCCACGCCAAAAACTCCGAACGCGCCTCCGCAAACCTTATTTCATATAGCAGGCGAAAGCCACGCTCGACGTCAGGCGCGTACGAGGCTCGCGAGGGCATGCCCCCTGCCGTCAGCACAACCATGAATACGGTTCGGATCAGGAATGAGTGCCGCATGTGGAAGCAATTCTACGGACCTGTCTTGGCCAGAGGGTCCTTCGAATCCGGAACCCTGAGAGCGCGGACGATAAATCTTCTGGGTGCTGGGCCCACAAAATAGAACGGGTAACAGGTCACCAGGGTCAGGGTGGCATCATCAGAATCGCTGAGCACGGCTGTGTCCTCCGGCTCCACCAGCTTGATAGAATCGACGCGATAGCGGGATAAACCTTTCAACGTCGTTAGCTTAATCTCGTCATCTTTGTGGATATTCCGCAGCGGCCGGAAAAAGGTGTCTCGATGGCCCGCAATCGCGATGTTGCCTCGCTCACCTGGTAGCGCAGTTCCTGGAATGTGCCCGGCCGCGCGTCGCAAAGTTCTGCCGTCAGTGCCTTCCAGGACCATCACCGTAAGACCAATGCTGCTGATTTCGAGTCGCCCCAAGGGAGATCCGCCGCCCGGTGGGCCAGCATTCTCGACGCTCGCGTAGTTCGCCTCCCTTAGGACTGAAGGAAGGGGCGCGGGATGAAGTTGTCTACTGCCGCCGATCGACGGCCTCGCGTCCTTCAGCGCTTGCTGAAATCGCCAGGTTTCGTAGGCCTCATAAAGCTTCGAGTCGAGCAGCGCGTAGCCGCAGTAGCCCAGCGCAAAGATGCCAATGAGCAAAAACGGGTATCGGCACCATCGGAGCACCGAATGTGTTCGCTTGGATCGGAACATCGTCCATTTTCTGAACTTCATGGTTGGTTGCCCGAGTTTTGCGCATTTGCCTTAGATTTCACAGGTGCATTGTAGCCAGCACGGGTTCGGACAATTAAGCGCTCACGACCCGGCGCCGCGGCCTTCATTTCTATGACCCGATAGGTCCCGTCTTGTTCTTGATTTGTAGAAATGTAGGCGGTGGTGTATTGGTTCCGAATATCGCGCGCAACCTGCTCGCATATGGGGACTATTTCCTTTATCGATTCCGGCATGAATGCTTCACCGCCTGTGGCCTTCGCAAGGCGCTTCAACACACCGGGGTTCTTATCGGGATCGTCCTCCTCAAAGAGGCCCAGAGCGTAGATGATAGCGTCAGACTGCACTGCCATGGCCATGACCTGGGCAAAGCTGTGTTGGCTGGCGTTGTCGGCTCCATCGCTAATCACAATCAGGACTTTCTTGTCGCGATTGCCCTTCTTCAGGTGCTCGAGCGCGGTAGCCACAGCGTCGTAGAGGGCGGTCTGGCCGTCCGGATGATATCTCGAAAGGGCAGCCTCCAATTGAGACGGCTGGTCCGTGAACAGCGTGTTCGCCGGCAGGCCAAACCGAACGTGTTCGTTGAAACTTACTACAAACATCTGATCCTGCGGGTTGCTGGAGTGGGCAAACGCCAGAGCGGCAGTGATAACTTCGTGGACCTTAGGCATCATGCTCCCACTATTGTCTACCACCAGTCCGACCGTGACCGGAATATCCTCATGGCTGAAAAATTTGATTTGCTGAAGCACCCCATCTTCGTAAACCTGAAAATCGTTTTGGCCAAGGCCCGAAACAAGAACGCCTTTGCGGTTCTGCACAGTCGCGTGCAAGACCACCATGTTCACATCTACTTGAATCGTGTAGGGACCGGCTTTGAGGTTTGGAGGCCCAGGGAGTTGTTGCGACGTGGCGATGCCGGGCAAAAAAATCAGGAAGAAGAATATGGCCGGCATTCGGCTGGCAAAGGAGCAGCCGCCGCGAGTATCTCTTTTCATGTGCAGAAATCCCACCGGACGCACCCGCGATTTCCGAAAAAAATACCAAACGTGGCTATAGTTCAGGTGGCGCGCCCGCCAACAGTGTGCCCAGCAGCCAGGAGGCGCCGTGCATGAGTTGATGCCCCGCACACTTCATGATACCGCGCCCCTCTTTGAGCAACATGAAGAGCGTGCAAGCCGTTGCCGCCAGCGTCGCACCGACCAAAGCCACAAGCACACAAGCAGCATATTCATAGATGATGAACATTTTCACTCTCAGTCCAGGGCGTTGGTCGCCTTCAGCTTGACATCTCTCGGTTCAACCGCATTAGGGGTGGGTGATACTCGCGTATCACCCCCCTTCACCATGCGGAGCCCGACTCGGTCGCACAGGCACCAGCAGATCCGTGCCTAAGCGGCTTCATGGGGTTCGTGAGCGGTCCTCCCTCGAGAAGGAAAAGGACACACCCTCTTCCGTCAAGCAGCTCGTTTCGGTATGAGAGAGAGCGCCACACCCGCACTCAATGACAGCAGCCCGATTAATCCCAAAAGGGGCAATCGGCTCGCGGTTTGCGGAAGGGCCGCCGCGGCTTGTTGCACAGGTTCCGCGGGCGGAGCTTGCACAACTTCGGCTACTGGAACCTCTTCTCCCGTAGGTTTAACCGCCACGATCGGTATCTCTTTCAAAGCCTCCACGGTCGGTTCGGTTTCCAGAGGCATCGCAAGAACCGGCGCATTGACTGCCTTCGCCAACTCAATAGCCCTTGACTTGGGGTACACAAATTCTTCGCCCCACTGATGCCCGGGATAAAACCACGCTCTGATCGCTTCCGGTTGTCCTTCCGCCCTCTCCTTAAACGTCATCACCGTTTTGTCGGTGGGCCTCAAACGGTAATTGGGGATGGCGAGGATTGTGGTGTAAACATGGTCTTCCGCTTCATTGAAAATCTGAACGATGTGGCGGTCGGATGGCGAATCCAATATCTTAAAAACATACTTACCCGCCGGCAATACCTGCGCGCCGACACCCGGAACCTCGACCGGCTCGTTGAAGGTCACAGTTGTTTTCCTATTCCACTCGTCTGCCTTCGCTCCCGATGGGACCGCGAGGACGATGAGGGATAATACAAAAATCATCCCGACTACTTTCAACCTGGTAATTCCGTCCATTGGTGTTACCTCAGTCTTGCTGTGGGGCGATCTATTCTGCCCCGTCAAAACGAAATCGAATTTTGCGGCACCGTGCGTTCAATCGATACAACACGAGTAAGACGCCTCGGTCCCATGTGTTCCACTTGCTCTCTGAAACACCTGGAAAACGCCCTGTTCAAGCGTCCTGGTAGATCTCAACTTGCAATCAGGCTAAATCTTCATGAAAGGGGCTTCTGCAAACATTGCGCCATTCCCCTGACACACGCTGCCCCCCAGAAGTTGGTTGGCGACTCGACGCACATCCTTTATACGCTCGCGCGAATTGTGTGTCTGTTCATTGGGGCTCGCAGGTTAGGTCCATATTGCTCACCCCTGTTAACGAAGGAACTCCAACGTGCGGCCACTCTGCGTCCCCGGCGCTTAACCCGGACCGTCACCGCATGTGGTACCTGGAGAGCGAATGCAGAAAACCAAAGCCGTTCAAGAGCCACAAAACAACTGCAATCACCACGACGGCATTCAAGATCGACTTAATGGAGCTGGCCATTGGAATGAAAGTATTAATGAGCCAAAGCAGAACACCAATCACGATCAAGACCACAATTACATGAATTAAATCCATGATCTAATTCACCTCCTCGTTATTGAAGACAGATGCCCATCGGGCCGCTCCCGGCTGGGCGCTGTCGATTGCACCCGATTCAAACTTCGAGCTTGTCGGCACGCGACAAAGAGCGCCTGTTCTCATCTTCTGTGCGCACCATCAAATGTTCACGCCCACCTAGAGCCGACCCAATAGCAGCAGGATGAGCAGAATCACCACGACCAAACCCAACCCGCCACTCGGGCCATAACCCCAGCTTCGGCTGTGGTTCCATCTAGGCAATGCGCCGAATAGCATCAAGACAAACACCACAATCAAAACAGTTGCGAGCATATCGATCCTCCTTTGCAGGTATCCTCAATCCGATTTACGACCTCAAGCCGCGCTGCCGCCATTTGCCCACGGCGTGGGATTCAGCGACTCCGATCGGCTCGATCCGGCATCGGCGCGTCGATGGCGGTTCTCGTGCGGTCGTGCCGAGCTCCGCATTTCTGCGGGGCATCTTGCATCTGTCCTGTCACCCTCCTAGTTAAGCGGCTGCAGGCCTTGTACAGTCCGCGGATTGAAACATGGCGCCATAGATTTTGCGGACAGCGCCTTTGACGATCTGCTCTCGAACAATTCGAGCCCGTAACTCTGTTTTCTCGGTCGTCGGGTCGTATGGGAATCCCACCATCACGCTTTCGCCTGGCACATAAGTTTTCTCGCTGGTAAAGCAGAAGCCGCTCTGGGAAGTATTATCGGTATTTGTCACTTCCAGGTTACCCTGCGCGTCGCGGACGCCGAGGCGTACTTGCATCAGCACGCGGCGATGATCTCGCTCGCTGGTCTCCATCCGGGGAGTAATTCGATTGGCCCGAGCTTTTTTCGAGCTCCTCGCCAGTTCCGCCATTTGATTCGGCGGCACCCGCACATCGGCGTACCTCCAAGGGGTGTCGGTAGCGCAGTTGTGGCAAGGCTTTCCGACGATGCCTACAGTCCACAACGCCTCGACTTCTGTATGTGTCAAGGGCTGCAGCGCGATGGTATGGCACATGCGACACTCGAGCAGCACCTTTGCATCCGCTGGTTCATTATTGTTGGAATCGGGAAACTCGATCCCCCAGAAATTTCCCACATGGCCGAGGCACTCCAAGCCGTACTCGCCATTTTGCGCTCCCGGAGATCCGCTGTGTTCCACGACGCGAAAATCTGCCTCGTAGTGGCCAATCGGACTCCTTACGCGGACCACTTGACCGCAGTCCAGCGGCTGAGCGAGCTGAATTCGCGCCCCGTGGCGGTTGAGGGTGGTGGCGCGGCCTGCGCATTCGACAGTGCGGCCGCTGGCGTCTCTGACCTCAACGCGCAAGGGAATGGTAAGCGTTAGACGGTTCGATCGACGTCTTTCGGCGATAACGGCAGTCATGAAAGTGAACTCCTGAATAAAAAATCTTAATATCAGTACGCGCGACTCGCGCATTGCGGTGCTGCCGGCGCACATCAGCAAGATGACCCGCATCATGAGCGCCAGGCGACTCCGCCGCTGGGGCCAAGACCCCAGCCACGGCTGTGATTCCATCTTGACTGGGCGCCGAACAGCATCAAGACAAAGATCACAATCAAAACAGTTGCGAGCATTTCCTGGCCTCCTCTGTTGTTTCAGGTTCTGGTCCGTGTGAAGCGTGCGGAGGTTAAGGCCAACCCGATGCCGGTACGACGCGTTGCCCCTTCCGTCACTTGGCCTCGCTCGAGGAGACGCAAGAGAATTCCGGCAACTTAGCTACTGCGGGTTGTCCGGTTTCTCAGCCTTCTGCTTCTTTTCGCGGTCTCCGCGGTCGCTTTCGGGACTGACAGCTTTTTTGACCCCCTTACCGATGTCCTTCCCTCCTCGGCCTATACCCTTGCCCATTTCCTTGCCTGCCGCGATGGGCTTACCTTGCTTCATCTCGTGGCCGACTTCCTTGCCACCCGCTCCAACTTCATGGCCGGCGCCCTTGAAATCGCCGCTCTCGGACTCGGGCCCCACGCCGAGCTTGCCCGCCGTCTCGCCATCCAGATGTCCTGTAACGGGTAGGTTTTCAGACTGCTGATACTGGCGAATGGCTGCACGGGTCTGGGGACCCATGATGCCATCGACCGGCGCCGTGTAGTAGCCTTTGTCGCGCAGAGTCTCCTGCACCTTCTTAATATCGCCACGATCCTGTGCGGAAGCGAGCGGCATCAGGCCCAGTCCCAACATCCCAGTCATCAGAAAGGTAAAGACAACCCTGGTCCATACGGTTTTGCTGTTTAGAAGCATTTTGTTCCTCCATTTCAAGCATGTTGACTTAAGACCACTGATAGAGTCCCTTGCGAAGCCCAGCATGGCGTCTTCCTGCCACGTCTACGACCCGCGTACGATCAGCCCTAATTACTCTTTGCGCGCCCGGTAAGCATCAGAGCCCCGCCCGTTACAGCCAGAATCGCTCCCGCTAAGGGCGAATAAGGAATGGTATGTTCTTCCGGATGCTCGATGGCGACAGGCCCTATTTGGGTTCTTTGCTGAGTCGTATAGGAAATCCCGCCGAACACGAGCAGAGCCACTCCGATAATCAACAGGACGAGCCCCACAGTGAACCTGTTCATTGATGTCTTCCTTTCTTCGCACAGTCCAACGTCCTTGGCGTGGCGCCGCTGACGCTTTCAGGGTTTCGGCGGGCGCGCGCATCAAACTTCGGCTTACCAATCAAGCATGAACCCATATCACGCGTTTTGCCGATGAACCGTCTCGGTCGTTAGCGAAGCGACTCCATGTCGAGGATTGACCCCAAAACGGACCCAAGGATTGTGTACCTGCCGCTCGAATGACGACCATATCGATAGCGGCCGGAGTATCCATCTTCATAGCTGCGACTGAATCCCTCGCGAACGTAATAGTTGAGCGATCTTCACGTGTCCGCCCCGCTGCACCTTCTCCTCCCGCCAGCGAAGCATGAAGATGCCACCCTTCTTGTATTCCCACCCTCTTGAGCGACTCTATTTCTTCACTCGACGAATCCTCGGTTAGCCCTTTTGCGCCGGAAAGTACCTATTCCACCACGGTGAGTGCAAGCGCGACGCTTGGATCCCTGCGGTCGTACAGGTAATACCCGTTGTCATAGCCAACATAAACTTCGTCGGTGGCATACCAGTTTTCCGGCCAGTCTTGTGGCCACGGGTCAACCAGCATGAACCAATAGCCGTGGTACCGGAAGCGGGGATAACCCCCAACAATGATGGGTCGGCTGTGGATACGAAACCAGTGTGACCGGCCGAAATAGAGATTGAAACTAAATTGCGGAATGTAGTAGCCACCATAGCCGCCGCGCTGGTCCCAAGTGCGATGCTCCTCCTGCCAGTTTCGGGCGTGAGACTGCTGCCAGGAGCTTTGCCCCTGCCAACCGCCGCCTTGCTGTACCCACCCGCGCTGCTGCTGCCACCCGCGAGCCTGTTGCACGGGCCGTTGTTGGACGGGGTAACCTGCCTGCTGTTGTGGCTGCTGGGCACGCTGCTGCTGTGGCTGCGGCGCGGCGCGCTGTTGCTGCGGGGCACGCTGTTGCTGTTGTTGCGGCGCGGCGCGCTGCTGCTGCGGGGCACGCTGTTGCTGCTGTTGCGGCGCGGCGCGCTGTTGCTGCGGGGCACGCTGTTGCTGTTGTTGCGGCGCGGCGCGCTGCTGCTGCGGGGCACGCTGTTGCTGCTGTTGCGGCGCGGCGCGCTGTTCCTGCGGGGCACGCTGTTGTTGCTGTTGCGGCGCGGCGCGCTGTTGCTGCGGGGCACGCTGTTGCTGCTGTTGCGGCGCGGCGCGCTGTTGCTGCGGGGCACGCTGTTGTTGCTGTTGCGGCGCGGCGCGCTGTTGCTGCGGGGCACGCTGTTGTTGCTGTTGCGGCGCGGCGCGCTCTTGCTGCGGCTGCTTCTTTTCTTGCTGTTTCTGCTCTTGCTGCGGTTGTGGCTGGCCGTTGGTCGGTATGCTCATTCCCACCAACGACACCGCGCTGATGACAGCCGCCACCACTATCCGGTTCAACATACTAATCTTCACAGCACACCTCCCAAGTAATTCGGTCGCTCCATCGGATATAGGTCGTAAAGAGAACCCACGAGGAGCACAACAAGCAGAATGAGTAACATAACCAATTTCTTCTGTTGCCGACCGCCTCCTGCCAGATCCTGGCTGGCAAACCGTTGCACACTGTTTGTACCTCCGGGTGATTTGGGTGTCAGCCCAATACTGCTCACGCGCTCGGTCAAAATAGCTCACCCCGGTTTTGCGACGTGGACATACATGCTGGGACTAAAGGAAGCGGAATGATGTACAATCGCAGTTACCCTGGAGTACAACCGCGGGGATTCTGGATGGGTCCCGAACCTGGCATGGCCATGCGTCGCAAGACCGCTCTCACCCTGATTCTAATCGCCGCCGCTGTCTTGGTCGCGCTGATTATCCTCGCACCCGTTCTTTTCAACCTGGATCGCTACCGCCCGGAGGTTATCTCCTATCTCCAGGAAAAGACCGGAAAGCCGGTCGAAGTCGGGCGCTTGGCCCTCACTCTGTTTCCAAGCCTGTCGATTCGCGTCGACGACTTCGCCCTGAAGAATCCCGCCGGCTTCCCTTCCGGCTATTTCGTTAAGGCTTCTCGGATTGATGCCACATTGGACGCCGGCGGGCTATTGCGCCGGCAGGTCGTCATCAAGTCAGTGAAGCTGAATGACGCGTTGATCAATTTGATTTCGGACCCCGACGAGGGGTGGAACTTTGAGAATTCCACTCCGTCGAAAACTTCAAAGAAGGTATCGCCAGGAGGCGCGCACACCTCCTTTGGGGGAGTGATTTCCAAGGTGGAATTTGAGGGAGGACAGTTGGTGGCGTCGTATCTTCTGCCCTCTGACGAGCCTGCCGTCATCATTTTCGAAGTCCACAACGTCTCCGGTAAACTGGAGCAGGTGGACCTCGGTGCGTTCATGGATCCGTCGTCTTCCACGATTGCCGCCCAGGGGGACCTGAAGGCGGACTCTGTCCGCTTCGTCTCGATCCAGGGGACGAACGTAAAGTCCAAGCTCCGGCTGATGGCGAAGCAGGTGTTTTTCGCTGACGGCAGCCTGGACGCTTACGGCGGACGTGGCGCCGGCGACCTCTCCTTTAATTTGGCGGGACGAAACGCCAGCTTCAGCGCAAACGCGCAAATGGACGGCGTTGACGTGGCCCATCTTCTCGCCGCGTTCCCACAGGGCCGCGGAAAGTTGACGGGAAAGATGGTGGGAACCATGAAGCTTGCAGGAGAAATCAAACATTCGCGTGACCCGCTGTCGGGGACACACGGAACGGGGCGCCTGACGGTACGCAACGGTCAAGCGCCCAGCCTCAAGCTCAACGCGAACGTGATGAAGCTGGCGCGCTTCAACAACCTCGGTCCCGCCGCCCAGAATCCGGACTCGTTTTCCTCCATCTCCGCCGACCTGGAGGTGGCCAATCAACGGATATCCAGCCGTCAGATTAATATCGTCGGCTATGGGGTCAATGCTCAATGCTCGGGGAGTTTGAACGTGACCGGCGCCGGCAGTCTGGACTATCAGGGCGTGGCTGAGATTCTCGCCAAGCAGGGCTTCTTCACCAACACCATGGCCAAGCTGTCCGGAGCAAAGTCAAAAAACCACAAGTTGTCCTTCCCCTTCCGGGCCAGCGGAACAATAGACAACCCCCACTTTTCCGTTGCCCGTTAGCGGGGTGCTGAAATGCCCCCAAAGATGGCATCCTGACGAGCCGGAAGGGTATGAGGTCATTTCCACACTTCAGTAATTGGCTCGGCATTACCATCGCCGGAATTGAGTGGGGACACTCCGAAGTTGTCTTCAATTGTCCTCAGAACGTTGTAATGAGTATATGCTTTTGTAATCTCTCCGGGCTTTACCATGTCTCCCAGGAAAACGGTATAGATTCGCTCAGTCTTGTCGAAAAATTCTGACTCGTCGAAGGTGACAATGACCAGAGTTCCTTTCATCTTATCGTCCAGAGGAAGCGACTCCTTCAAGAATTTGTTCAGCCAACTTGAAGCTTTCTTCAATCCCCTCCCAGGTCGCAACACGGGATCGTGCCCGTCATCGTCCGTGTTTGGGCTATAGAACATGTATCGAGGGAGAGGATGCTTCTTCGGGTCGCTTCTGAAGTCTTCGACATCAGCTACAAATCTGTTGTGCGGGTCCTTGGTAGAGACGGACACTACGTTGCCGAAGCTTTCGTGCTGAATTTTCGCAAAACTCAAGAACGGGACGTGCTTTCGAGAATATTTCCCACGGTCACCAAGAAAAGGTTGGGGTTGGGATGGGTAATCCTCAGCGTAGTTCTTCCAATCCAGGAAATCAGCGATGGTCCGATGGCTATCGTCGTCGGGGAGAGTAATTTGGTCGTTGCTTCGAACGCCAAACGAGCTCCCGGCAACCATGGCCAGATAATTGGGATAGGACGGGTGAATCAAAGCGTGGAAGTTGCTGAAGCTAGCTCCCATCTGTGCTAACTGCGCCAAAAATGGGTCTTTCATTGCCGAACTGTAATTCTGGTTCTCCAGCACAATTATCAACACACGATCGAAATGCTTCCCGACGATTGCAACTGGAGCTGGGGCGAGGCTAAGGGGCTGGGCTTTTGCGGGGCTGTCCGCGACCGCCGGAGCCGGCGTCACCAACTTCAATTGATCGAGCGAAGTCAGCACCGCCTGCCAGCTTGCGGGGTCTTTTTTGGTCTCGATCGGTGCGGAGAGGTCCCCATAAAAGTTCAGGATGTTTTCGCGCAGCTCTGGTGACGTCCGATCGAACTTTCGCTCGGAAAGTTTGGCCAGCAACTTTGCGTACGCGTTGTCGGTCAGGGTGTACTCCGCTGCTGTGGTCTTTTTTCCGGTATCGAAATCAATGTTGGAGAGTTGCAGGGAGTCCGTTCGCACTTCTTCAAGATAGGCTCGGTATTGATCTACAGACGTATTGATGCTCTTAAAATACATCTCCTCCGTCTTCGGGGTGGGGTTCTTGAACGCCATCGCTTTGAATGGCCCTATTTTCGGCATGAATCGCATGAACACTGACAACACGCGCGCGCCGAATCCCGGCTTGATGTAATCCTTTCCCCACTCCCTTTCATAATCGGAGCGCGAAAGCCGGTAAAGGAACTTTCGTTTTGAGAAGCTGGGCTCTTCGCGCATCATGTCCTTCTTATGGGTCCGCAGCGCGACCCGTGTCATCTCCGGGATCAGCTGGCTGACAGAGTAACGGTACGAGCTGATCGTGAGGTCCTCGCGGGGAAGCACGTCTTTCAATTCCACTCCGTAGACAACCGGAAAGACGCGTTCCAGCAGGGACTTGGACACCTGAAACCCAATGAAATCGTGATATTGTTGCGATGCATAACGGTTCTTCGCCACCTGCACCATGTCGAATCCGATTTCCGTTCTGATATGCGCCGTTTTGTCCTGTGCGTACTTGACGGAGTCACCGAACTTCGCCCGCAGCTTCGGGTATTCAATCGCGACGGCCTGGTTGACCGCCGGGTGGCCGGCAATGTCCGCCGCATAGTGCGCCAAGGCGCCCATGGCGAACGCGTACTCGTTAGCGTCCTGACTCTCGATCAGCAGCTCGCGAACGAAGTCCCCGCTACGAACGTAATGCACCAGATCGCTGAATTGCCTGCTGCCGAATGGGTAATAGCCGAGGTCCTGGATGACGGCGCCGCCGTAGGCATAGGCGTGCGCCTCCGTGATCTGGTCTTCCGTCAGCGCCGGAAATCGCTTGAGCAGCAGAGGCCGGATCTCATCTTTCCAGAGCAGGTCGACAATTTCCTCATGCGTCAGAACGGAATAGGCAAACGAGCTGCCGACGCACACCAGCAAGACACAGATGAGAAAGGCAACTGCTGGCGTTTTTCTCATGCTTCGTATTTCCTTGATGACAGTGAACCAAGAATGCGTGCGCCAGGCGCTTGTTGCGTCTGGCGCGGTGATTAGTTTCGTTCGATGACTTGCAGTGCTCTCCATGGATCGCTTATAAACTGTTAAAGGTTCGTCCACCCGAGGGAGAGTATTTCGTCAGCGTGCCGTCCAGGCCCTGGGCCGCACGAGTAGGGCGCACCGTGCCGTCGATCAGAATTTCTTTCGCGGTCACCTTACGTCCATACACTTTTTGGTTATCGTCTTCGTCTTGCTTGTACACGGCCCCGTCGAGCGAGACGCCGGCAAACAAGCCTCGCGATCTCGAGTAGCTGAGAATCTCAGCATGGAGTTGAGCGTCGGTCGCGCCTTCGGCCGATCGACCCACCGGGCCGGCCGCTACCGATAATTCCGCGCCCAGCTTGACGCTGTCCTGAACCAGTTTTTTCATGCCTCCCGGGTTCATCACCAGGAAAACGACGTCGGTCTCCTTACCGCCGATCTGAAATCCCACGCTCGCGCCACCCAAGGTGAACATGGAGGGGGCATCCCACCGACCGTTCCCGCCCTTGCGGCACACCAGCACACCGCGACCATAAGTGCCACCAAATCCAAGGGCGAACTTGATCTCAGAAGGAACGATGCCCAAACACACGGCCTTGTCCAGCAAATCATGAGGAATGGCCTTGTCGGGAGTACTCATGATCTCGTTCATAACGTTGGTTGCCTTTTGCAGTTGGCTCTCGCCTGCAAATGCCGACGCGCAGAACGTAAGTAACAAAAGAACTAGGGTAAGTCTTTTCATTTTAAGCTCCTTTTTTGTGTTTCCACCCGCTGACCGGAGTGTCCGAGGTTCTCATTTCAGGACTTGTAGGACTACAGACCGGCAACGCTATTCTTTCGAGGGCCACGGACTCTAATTCGGCCTCCGGCTCGGGCCTGCTCTTCAAGGAAGTAACATTCGGGGGCTTGCAGAAATCAAAGAGTCCCGGAAGAGCTGTAGTCGAGATTAGGTGCACGCTGTTACAAGCTAATGTGAAGGTGGATCGCGTCGTGAACGCGATACCCACTATCCACTAGAATCACATGTCCCCCGATGACGATGTATCGGTAGCCGCGAGGTGGACGGCCCAAACCGCGCGTCATATCATCGGGTGCCGGGCGACTCATCCTCCGCATGTCGGCATCGAGCACGTAGCCCGGCTGAATCCGACGCTCGTAATCGTCATTCCACTGGTCGGGTTGTCTGAACACCGGATGGTCCCGGTGCTGGTTGTAATAATCGCGCGCGGCTTTTTGTTGCTTCTCGTTGAACTGGCGATATTGCTTCTTACTTTGCCCGCGGTTCTGGTCACCCCGGTCTTGTGCCACAGCCGCGATGCTGGTAAAAGCAAGCAACGCCGTCGCACAAGCGGTCATCAACCATCGTGTCTTCATAAATTTCCTCCAATCAAACTTGGGATTTCCCTTTTCAACCTTGGGCGGACGTGGGTGTACGCCCCAGCCGATCACAGTTACATGACTATTATATCCGAGGGCGAAGGGCGTGTCAGTTCACTCCGGCTCACCGGTTAGGTCAAGATTGCTCACCCAGCCAAAGGGGGCGGGCGACCAAGGCGCATGGCCGGCGGAAACAGAATCCTGCGTTCGCTACGGCAGAGGTAGAGTAATGACGGATGTGTCGATTGTAATCGCGCCGTTCTCGGTCAGAGCTCGACCTTCCAGGTTCGCGCCATTTTGTATGTCGATTGCTCCATTCGCCAGAATGTTTCCCTTCATCACGCAGCTTGTTGCAAGGGTCACAAAAGTACCCACCTGCCAATAGACATTGGAGGCTTTGGCGCCGTTGACCAGAATCACCTGGTGACCGACCGCGACGACGAGCGAGCTGGCTGCCTGAAAGATGAAAACAGCATTGGCGTCGCCCTGCCCGTCCAGAGTTAAATCCCCTGACGATATTTCAAGCTCGGACGAGGAGTTGTAAAGGCCAGCGGCGAGGGTTATCCCGCCAATGTTTCCGGCCACAGACACACTCCCTGCAGATTGAGCCGCGGCGTCTGTGTACGCCGTAGCCAGGTCAACTTGGGCCTGGGCTGCGGCAGGAACGCCCGCATAAATCGTGCCATTCACAGTTCCAGGCGGGAACCCAGTCACCGTATTGCCTGGGCTCACCCCAAGGTCGCCGTTCACCAGGCTTGCGCCGACGTTACTGACTGAGGGCCCAGCCAGGACCGCAAAAGTGGTGGCCGACCCAAGGGCGATCGCCGATTGAGGATTGGGCGCAGTACCCGTGGTAAAGCTCCAGACATAGTTTTGCGCCATCGGAACCTCTTCGATGTCTTCCACGGCGGACGTGATAGTCGCAGTATAGGTGGTGAGAGGCGCAAGATTGCTCAGAGGGGTAAAGGTTACAAGTTTGTAGGATAGATGAAACGCGACTGTGCCAGCTACCGGAGCTCCGCCCGGGCCGGTCACGAAGAAGTCCGCTGTCGTGAACGTTAATGGATCCATTAAATCAGAAAAGGTTGCGTTAATATTCTGGTTAAGTCCCACACCGGAAGCATTATTTGCGGGGGACGTGAAAATGACCGTGGGGACAGGGTAGGCATCCCCATGACTGTCGCCCGTGGTGAAGGTTATGGAAAAGTTAGCGGCTAACGGATTGCCTGCAAGATCCGTGGCTCCGGTGGTGATGCTGAGAGTAAATGTGGTGAAAGATGGCAGATAGTTCGTGGGTATAAGCGTGGCTGTCGTACCCACGGCAGCGTAAGCGACAATCCCGTCCACGGGAGTTCCGCCAGGTCCCGTCACCGTAAAGGTTGTTGCGTTGATCGTCGCAGGGTCCATACCCTCACTAAAGAATACGGCCATGATCTGATCAATGGGCACTGCCGTGGCATTGGCAGCGGGAATTGTGGCAATTACTGTGGGTTTGGTCGTATCTACGGTGACACCTGTGGTAAAGCTCCAGACAAAGTTGGCGGCTAAGGCGTGCCCGGTGAGGCTAGAGGCCCCCGTGGTGATTGTGGCAGTATAGGTGGTGAGAGGCGAGAGGTTGACTGTGGGTGTGAAGGTCGCGGTAGCGCCCAAAGCGACGTAAACAACTGTTCCGGTCATGGAAGTTCCACCCGGGCTCGTCACCTGAAAAGTTGCCGTAGTGATCGTTGCAGGGTCCATGGCCTCACTGAAGGTGGCGGCGATTTTCTGATTGATGGGCACGCCCGTGGCAGCATTAGCGGGGTCTGTAAAAATCACCGTAGGAGGGTTGGCGCCTGAAGACGCACCCGTTTCAAAGCTCCATCGATAGCTACTCGCCATGGCAAAGCCCGTCGTACTTTTGGCCCCAGTTGTAATTGTGGCGGTATAGGTAGTGTTGGGCGCGAGCTCGGCTGCGGGTGCAAAACTGGCGCTTGTACCTGGGTAGGTGACTGTTCCTGTTACGAGAACGCCGCCAAACCCCGTCAGCGTAAAAGTTGTGCTGTTGATTGTTGTGGGATCCATCGGAACACCAAAAGTGGCAGTTAATGTCACGCCCGTGGGAACAAGTATGGCGCCAGCCAAAGGGATGGTGGCCGTCACCGTGGGCGAGGCCGCCGTGGTAAAGCTCGATACAAAGTTGCTCGCTAGTCCAGTGCCTTGTAGATTCTGGGCGCCCGTTGTAATCGTGATGGTGTATGTAGTATTGGGCGAGAAGCCAGCGCTTGGAGTAAAGGTCGCAGTTGAGCCCGAAGAGGCCGCGGTGCCGGCCACAGAAGTCCCGCCCGCTCCCGTCAACGTAAAGGTCGTATTGTTGATCGACGAAAAGCTCATCGCTTCGCTGAAGTTTACGGTGATGATCTGCCCTATCGCCACATTGGTGGCGGCATTAGCGGGGTTCACTGACATCACCGAAGGCGCCGGCTGGGGCGGGGTGACCGGATTTCCGCCAGAGCCGCAGCCCGACATCAACACAGCCAACATGAATATGGTGATGCACGGCGTATAAATCTGAAATCTCTTCATTGGCGTCTCCCAGGTGACGTGGCGTTTCGATCCCGCCGAATTGGACCCAGACGGTGGTCGCGGATTTTTCCTCGTTCTTACTTCCCGCGCGAAACTATCAGGTTCATGAGAGGCTGTCTGTTCAGATTCGCACGCACGAGTGGTCAAAAGAGAACACTCAAGAAGTTAACTTTTGAAAGACTGAAATTCCTTAACCTTGAACGGCCTGGTGCCTCGCCAAATTCGCATCGGGATGAAATCAATTGACTTTACCCATGCTCATCCCCGATATTCAGCCGCATGTTCGCGCTCCTGTGTTCGTGGTTCCGCCTTCTGGTTTCACCCTGCTGCGTCCGAGGCATCGCGCTGGAGAATCTGGCTCTACGCCAGCAACTCGCCGTAATGAAACGGCAACATCCCCGTCTACGGCTTCGGGGGACAGACCGCTTGTTTTGGGCGTGGCTGTCCAAGGTATGGAAGGATTGGCGAGGGGCTTTGGTGATTGTGAGGCCGGAAACGGTCATGGCCTGGCATCGACAAGGCTTTCGCCTCTTCTGGGCCTGGATTTCCAAGCGAAAATGCTGCGGCCATCCAGGAGCCAGTGCGGAGGTCAGAGCTTTGATACGGAAGATGGCCGAGGCGAACCCATTCTGGGGGGCGCCGCGCATTCACGGGGAATTGCTGAAACTGGGTATCAGCATCTCGGAGCGCACCGTCTCCGGACTCTTGCCCAGGAATCGGAAGCCGCCCTCTCAGACTTGGAGGACTTTCCTCGACAACCATGTGAACGAATTAGTCTCAATCGATTTTTTCACCGTTCCAACCGCCACGTTCCGGGTCCTGTTCGTTCTTATCGTCTTGGCCCATCATCGGAGGCGGCTGATTCACTTCAAGGTGACGGAGAATCCGACTGCAGCCTGGACCGGGCAGCAGATAGTCGAGGCCTTTCCGGAGGACACCGTACCTCGCTACCTGATCCGAGACCGCGACCGAATCTACGGCGACGATTTTAGAAGTCGGGTCAGAGGGTTGGGAATCCAAGAAGTAATGATTGCGCCGCACAGTCCTTGGCAGAATCCCTTCGCAGAAAGACTTGTGGGCTCCATCCGGCGCGAATGTTTGGATCACGTGATCGTGTTGGGACACCGCCATATGCGGAAGATCCTCCAGAGCTACGCTGATTACTACTTGCAGTCCCGAACTCACTTGTCGCTGGCCAAGGATGCTCCTGCTTCCCGGAGAGTCGAGCCGCCAGAACTCGGAACGGTCGTTGAGCTTCCCCAAGTGGGAGGCCTCCATCACCGGTATGAACGGCGCGCCGCATAGTCGGCGGAGCTCGCCCGGATGCGCACCCCCAACCACTCGACTCCCTCTCTCAAAACGACGCCGACAAGCCGGGCGACCACGCACTCCAGTTAAGATATCCCTCGATTCGGTTAGTTACTTACTGATAGTGCTCATAGCGAGACGGGACTCACGTCCCAAAGTCGTCGTGGATCCCCGCAAGTTTCCACCTATGGGGTTCTGACGAAGGACAGGTGGGCCTCGTCGCGCACGAGTGTGATTGGCGTCACTGCAAGAGCTCTCGGACGAGGCTAGTCTCGCGTCGATCGAAAACTCCAAGGTTCTGACTTCGACTCGAAAGGGGGCAAGGGTGGCATGGCGCCATTGAGACCCACGAACGCGGGGCCTCCCGCCTTGCGATCCTGGCTGGGGATCTTTCGTCTGCCCGCCCATGTCCCTCCGCTGTCGAGTGCTTATTCCCCACAGTTTCGATTAGTTTACTTAGGTATCGGCCGTTCCCAGGCGGGTGGCGTGGGCGCTGAATCCTGGATCAGAATCGCACTCGATCAGGGCATCGCCAGCCTCTATTCAGAACGTCTGGGTGGGTCGAGGCCGCTGGCGGAGGAAGCACAGCCTGTTCCTGGGTTGGTTCTGGTTAACCCCGATCTCGAAGGAGGACGAATCATTGGAGATTTGGACCCGCTCGCTCGGGCCGTTCCGACTACATTCGTCGGTAGATCGGTTGGAGCCACGAGCAGTCGGAACAGCCCACGGTCCCAACTTCCGGATCGGGGTGAAGCACACTTCGGACAAGGAGAAAACTCATGGAAAACGAATTCCTGCACATAGTTGACAAGCGCACCCAGGCCACTTACGACGTCCCGTTCCACAAAGGGGCGATTCGGGCCATGGACTTGCGCAAGATCAAGACCGGCCCCGAGGATTTCGGGGTGATGACCTACGATCCCGCCTTCATGAACACCGCTTCGTGCCAGAGTGCGATTACGTTTATTGACGGCGACAAGGGCATCCTGCGCTATCGGGGCTACCCTATCGAGCAACTGGCGGAGAAGTGTACGTTCCTGGAAGTCGCCTACTTGGTTCTGCACGGCGAACTTCCCACGGCGGCGGAGTTGAAAACGTGGGTCTCGAACATCACGCACCACACCATGCTCCACGAAACTACCAAGAAGTTCCTGGAAGGTTTCCGCTACGACGCGCATCCGATGGGCATGTTCATCAGCACGGTGGCGGCGCTCTCCACCGTCTATCCGGAGGCCCGGAACGTGCTCGACCGCGAGACCCGAAGGCTACAGATTTATCGGCTGGTCGGCAAAGTTCCGACTATCGCCGCTTACACCTACCGGCACAGTCTCGGCTACCCCTATGTCTATCCCGACAACGAACTCAGCTACACCGAGAACTTTATGAACATGCTCTGGAAGATGGCGGAGCCGAAGTACCAGGCGAATGCGGTGCTGGCGCGGGCGCTGGATATTCTGTTCATCCTGCACATTGATCACGAGCAGAACTGCAGCGCCAACGTCATGCGGGCCGTGGGCAGTTCGCAAGCGGATCCGTTCGTGGCCACGGCCGCGGCGGCCGCCGGCCTCTCCGGTCCCTTGCACGGAGGCGCGAACGAGGAAGTGCTGAAGATGCTGGACGAAATCGGGACCAAGGACCGAATCCCTGCCTACATTGAGCGCGTCAAGGCCGGACACGGCAAACTGATGGGCTTCGGCCACCGCATCTACAAGAACTACGATCCCCGCGCTCGGATCATTAAGTGGGCCGCCGATCAGGTGTTCCAGGTCACGGGCAGGAATCCCAAGCTCGAGATCGCCATCGAGTTGGAGCGGATCGCGCTGGAGGACGAATACTTCATCAAGCGGAAGCTCTACCCCAACGTGGACTTCTACTCCGGGATCATCTACCAGGCCATGGGATTCAAGCCCGAGATGTTCACGGTGCTGTTCGCCATTCCGCGCACGGTGGGATGGCTGGCTCAATGGCAGGAAATGCTCGAAGATCCAGAGCAGAAGATCGCGCGCCCGCGGCAGATCTACACGGGCTACGGCGCACGCGACTTCGTTCCCATGGAGAAGCGAGGCGTCGCGGCTGCTCCTCTGACCCGTTGAGGAGGGCGACTCCGGCGAAGTGGGCGAACCCCACCGTGTCACTTGGCACGGTGGGGTCGCTGACCCGAGATCGAGCCGGGGATCTGGCTCCGGCAGTATAGCCAAGTAAACTGAAGGAGGCTGAAATGCGAAAGAAGGTCACTGTGGTTGGAGCAGGAAATGTGGGAGCCAGTTGTGCGCTACGCTTGGCGGATCGCGGACTGGCGGACGTGGTGTTGGTGGACGTGATCGAAGGTTTGCCGCAGGGCAAGGCCCTGGATATGCTCCAGGCCAGCCCCATAGCAGGCGTGGACCTCGCGCTCACCGGCGGCAACGACTACACTTCCACCAAGAATTCTGACATCGTGGTTCTCACGGCAGGCTTTCCCCGCAAGCCCGGCATGAGCCGGGACGACCTGTTGTGGGCCAACTACGAGATTGTCAAGAACTCGGTCGAACAGGCAGCGAAGTTTTCTCCCAACGCCATTCTGATTGTGGTTACCAACCCCTTGGATGCCATGTGCCATGTGGCTCACACGGTGAGCGGCTTCCCCAAGCACCGCGTGGTGGGCATGGCCGGCATCTTGGACACGGCGCGCTTCCGGACCTTTGTCGCCCAGGCGCTGGGAGTGTCGGTCGAAGACGTGGTGACGTTTGTGCTGGGCGGCCATGGCGACACGATGGTGCCTCTGGTGCGGTACACCAGTGTGGCGGGCATCCCGCTGACCGACCTGATGGAAACCGCCGCCATCGAGGCTCTGGTCAAACGCACCCGGGAGGGAGGCGCCGAGATTGTCAAGCTCTTGAAAACGGGCAGCGCCTACTACGCGCCGTCGGCGGCGGTGGCGGAGATGGTGGATTCGATCCTCAACGACCGAAAACGCGTGCTGCCCTGCTCCGCGTACCTCGAGGGCGAGTACGGAATCCACAACCTGTTCGTGGGCGTTCCGGTCAAACTCGGAATGAGTGGAGTCGAAAAGATCTTCGAGGTCAAGTTGAACGCGGCAGAGCAACAGGCCTTGAGCAAGAGTGCCGCCGCGGTGAAAGAGCTGGTGGACGTGATGGCCTCCAAGCTGACGCCCAAAGCGGCTGCGTCGTAGTTTGTTGCAGGACGCTTTGGGGTGGTTTGGGAGCGATCGCGACCGACGAAGCGATCGGCGGGGTGAGGATCGTCCAAGATTCGCGGCCACCGGTCGCCGGTGCTTGTTTGCAATCGGCCTGACGCGCCACAGGAAATCTGGCAAGCGTACAACCAGAGGGCGGCGGTCCAGCCTCCACTACGGGCGGGGCGGCAGTTGATCTGTGCGCCCCGCCCGTAGGCATGCACTTGACGCAGACTTCAGACGGCGCAGGCGGCCGCAAATCAACGCCGGCGTGCGCAAACTTCGCTCCAGGTATCCACGCAGAAAGTACTTGACAGGGCCGGCTGCTTGAAGATAGTCTATTAATTAAATAGGCGTAGTAGGGCATATGAAAATCTCAAAAAAAGGCCTTTACGCGTTGGAAGCTCTGACGGCGCTGGCCAAAGACTATCCTCAGCGCCCAACCAAGATCCACGAGATTGCAAGCTCTGAGGGCATTCCGGAAAAATTCCTGGAGGCGATTCTGCACGATCTCAAGCTGGTGAGAATTGTCGATAGCCTCCGCGGCACCCAGGGCGGTTATGTGTTACGACGCGATCCTTCCAAGATTTTCCTGGGCGAGGTCATTCGCACCATCGATGGCCCGCTGGCTCCCCTTGGCGACGCGGAAACGCTGCGCGGGCTGGTCAAGATGGACAGAAAGCACAGCGCCCTCTATCAGGTCTTGCTCGATGTTCGGAATTCGGCTGCCGGAATCCTCGACCACACTTCTCTCGCCGATTTGGCTGGAAGCCGAGGCAAGCACCGAAGGTGATCCTGCCCCGGTTCAATGACGAGCAGGCCGAGCCCCAAAGGTCCGGTTTGTGTTGTGGTTGGTGGAAGACATTTCTGCTTTCGCCGAGCTGAACTCTGAGAGTTCAAATTTGACGTCGCAGACGAAAGAGATTTCAAGGCAACAAACGGCCTGAGGGCGATCTTGCTGCGCGCTCCGTTCCAGTAAAAATTCCTGATGATTCTGTCGTGAAGCGACAGCATTCCAACGCTAATGGTGTGAGATTAGAGTCGGAAATTCATTATCAGACGTAAGGTCGCACCACGCCTGTCACAATTGGCGATCCTGCCTCGAAGACAGCGCACACGGCAATTACTTCCGTGTGGATGACGATGCAGGAGTTAAGGGACTTCGGTCTACACAACGCCGTTTATCGCGGGTAATCGGCGAGGGCGGCGTTCTTGCATTGCGATCTCGTGTGGACGCTGGCACTTCTACGGGTAGGCCGTTACTCAGGCACTGACCGCATTCTGATAGGATAAGCTCAGTTCTTACACTGACATGCCGCTCCCTATGGGCACCAAACTAGGTCCCTACGAGGTCCTTGCGCCCATCGGCGCAGGTGGCATGGGTTAGGTGTACGCGCACAAGACACGGTTCGAGAAATCTGTCGGGCAGGACGCTTCGGGATGGGCAAATCAGAACCAGCACGGTTGTGCCCCACTACGGTTCCGATCTGCCCACGGATGGATAGAGGCCTAGGCGAGCGGTCGTTGCTAAGTTAAGAGGCGCGGTCGAGCACCCTGATGGTCTTATCGATTCCAGTACTCGACCGAAAGCTTCCAAGCCACTCGGTGAATTCAGCGATTAAGACCCTAGCAGAGTCAGAGGGCTCGCGAACCGGCCCGCGCGAGCCAAGAAAAGCGCCACCTCCGTTTTTGCCGATCCCAACAACCGGAACGGGGGTTAGTGCCAAGTTGACAGCTCTCTTTTCCGCCGAGGTCAGGCAAGGTCGTAGCGATCAAGGTTCATCACCTTGTTCCACGCCGCCACGAAGTCCTTCACAAACGCCTCCTTCGAGTCGTCACAGGCATAGAATTCCGCGATGGCTCGGAGCTGGGAGTTCGAACCGAAGACCAGGTCGACACGGGTGCCGGTCCACTTGATTTCGCCCGTCGCCCGATCGCGCCCCTCATACACGCCTTCGGATGCAGGGGAGGCTTGCCACTTCGTCTTCATATCGACCAGGTTGACGAAGAAGTCATTCGTCAGCGTCCCGGGCCGCTTGGTGAAGACGCCGTGTTTGGACTGCCCGAAGTTAGCATTCAGGGCGCGCATGCCGCCAACGAGAACCGTCATCTCGGGGGCGGTCAGGGTCAGCAACTGCGCCCGATCCACCAGCCGCTCTTCCGCTGTTCTTGGGTCTCCATTCCGAAGGTAATTGCGGAACCCGTCGGCGGTCGGCTCCAGCACAGCGAATGACTCCACATCGGTCTGCTTCTGCGAAGCATCCGTGCGCCCCGGCGAGAAGGGAACCTTCACGGCACGGCCGGCCTTCTTCGCCGCAGCCTCGACGGCTGCGCAGCCGCCCAGAACAATCAGGTCAGCAAGCGAGACCTTCTTCCCGCCAGTCTGCGAGCTGTTGAAATCCTTCTGGATCGCGCCGAGCTTCCGAAAGACCTTGGCCAGCTCGGCGGGCTGGTTGACTTCCCAATCCTTTTGCGGCGCGAGGCGAAGGCGTGCCCCGTTGGCGCCGCCGCGCTTGTCGCCGCCGCGGAACGTTGCCGCTGACGCCCAGGCCGTCGTGACCAGTTGGGAGATGGACAGTCCGGAGGCGAGGATCTTAGCCTTCAGGGCCGCAATGTCCCGCTCGCCGATCAGTTTATGATCCACAGCGGGAACGGGGTCCTGCCACAGCAGCGGCTGTTTGGGAACGAGCGGGCCAAGGTACCGCGAAACCGGCCCCATGTCGCGGTGCGTCAGCTTGAACCAAGCCTTGGCGAAGGCGTCGGCGAATTCCCGCGGGTTCTCGTGGAAGCGTTTCGAAATCTTCGCGTAGCTCGGGTCCACCTTCAGGGCAAGGTCCGTCGTGAACATCATCGGGGGATGCTTCTTCGACGGATCGGAGGCATCCGGCACGGTGCCCGCTGCCGATCCGTTCTTGGGCGTCCATTGTTGAGCACCGGCGGGACTCTTGGTGAGTTCCCATTCATAGCCCAACAGGTTGTCGAAGTAGCTGTTGCTCCACTTGACCGGGTTTGTGCTCCATGCGCCCTCGAGCCCGCTGGTGAACGCGTCGGCGCCTACGCCGGTGCCAAAGGTGTTCTTCCAGCCGAGGCCTTGCTCTTCGATGGGGGCAGCCTCAGGTTCGGGACCGACATACTTGCTCTGCTCGGCAGCGCCATGGGCTTTGCCGAACGTGTGCCCGCCGGCGATGAGGGCCACCGTCTCCTCGTCATTCATCGCCATGCGGCGGAAGGTCTCGCGGATATCCCGTGCCGCAGCGATGGGATCCGGCTTTCCATTGGGCCCTTCCGGATTCACATAAATCAGGCCCATCTGAACCGCGGCGAGAGGATTCTCGAGCTCGCGATCGCCACTGTAGCGCTCGTCCGCCAGCCACTTGCCCTCCGGCCCCCAGTAAATGGCTTCTTCCGGCTCCCAGATGTCCTCGCGCCCACCGCCGAAACCAAAGGTCTTGAATCCCATCGACTCCAGAGCGACGTTACCGGTGAGTACCATTAGGTCGGCCCAGGATATTTTCCGGCCGTACTTTTGCTTGATCGGCCAGAGCAACCGGCGTGCCTTGTCGAGGCTCACGTTGTCCGGCCAACTGTTGAGGGGCGCAAATCGCTGTGCTCCGGAACCCGCGCCGCCTCGACCATCGTGGATGCGGTACGTGCCGGCGGCATGCCACGCCATACGGATGAAGAGCGGCCCATAATGGCCGTAGTCCGCGGGCCACCAGTCCTGCGATGCCGTCATCAGGGCATGGAGGTCCTTGATCACGGCATTCAGGTCGAGGCTCTTGAATTCTTCAGCATAATTGAACTTCTTGTCCATGGGATCGGACAGGGGGGAATGCTGGTGCAGCATCCTTAGGTTTAACTGATTCGGCCACCAGCCCGCATTCGTCGGGGCCGTGGGTCTGCGAGCGCCGCCCGATACCGGGCACTTGCTTTCGGTTGACAAGGTTTGCTCCTGATGAGCGGGAACAGGCGCCCCCGCTCTGTTGGTGAGTTTATTATCCATGTATGCCTCCTCCTCTCTTTTCCAGTCGTAAAATCACCGCCGGCCGCGCTGGCTGGCGCGCGCCATTAATCCGGTATCCACACGCCTACGACACTGAACGGGAAGCGTGCCGCGGAGCGCACTTCGCGCAGAGCCCCCTGAAAATGAGTTCGCATTGGCGAAGAACCCGCTTACCGAGGGAGCCCGAGGCAGGCCTGGGCACATCGTACCACTCAATGTCCTCAACATTGCCGCAGCGGTCGCAGATGAAGTGGTGATGCCGCATGCCTTTCGCATCGAATCGCGCGGCGCGGCCCTCGACGGCCACTTCACGCACCAGACCTGCCTGCACCAAGTCCCGCAGGTTGTTATAAGTCGTGGCTCTTGAACAGCGCGGATCCACTCGATTCACGGCTTCGAAGATTTCCGCAGCCGTGGGATGCCTGTTGTGTTCCATCAAGAATGCCATCACGGCGTAGCGCTGCGGAGTGCACCGCAACCCGCTGCCTTCCAAGGACCGTTTAATCGCCTCAGCGTCCATCAAGGATTTAGATTATTTCTAATGTGATATTTTGTCAAGACTTATGCTTTCGGTTGCTGCTGCGAGCAGAAGACTGGCGGATGCCGTATTGAGTATCCTCATCGAGTGGCCGCCCTGTTACTCTTCCCACGTCGAACGGTCCCGACATTGCGGGCGCGGGGTTTTGAGACGACCAGGGCAGTGGGCGACAGATTGGTGCGGAATCATGAGACGCGATTTCCCTGAATAGCACCACGTTCGGAACGACCATCCGCCGCCTCGCGCAATTGTGTTCAGATGGTCGCGTACTCGGAAACAATTGTACGCAGTACGCTACAACTTGACGCTTAGTCGGCTTACCGGAAAAGTGATTGAAGCCCCTAAAAAGTGGTAGCGCAATTAAATCCCAGATTAACCGCCGAAAGTCGCCATGTGTTTATTGGTCGTTCTGCGGCGCCAGACATTGTGGGCGGATGAGGGCGCACACGAAAACTACTTTCGTGTGAGCGACAATCCAACCGCGAACCGCAGACGACATATGTTTTGCAGCCGGCCCGACTGCCGGTTTGCTAAACTTCAGTCGTGCAATTGGGAAAGCCAAGTCGGACCGCCTGGGCCGCTGCCGCTCACCGGGCCGCTCATCAGATTCTGGAACAGGGCCGCATCTTCGCCGATCCACTTGCGCTGCGCATTTTGGGTGAGGACGCCGAGACCGTAGCGCGCAAGGCTGGCGAGCGACCCTCCGGACGAAGGATGCGAATTTTCATCGCCGTGCGGACCCGCTTTGCGGAGGATGCTTTAGCGGCCGCTGTTGAAAGGGGTGTGCGTCAGGTTGTGGTGCTCGGGGCGGGACTGGACACTTATGCCTATCGCAGCACATTGCGTGACCGGATTCGCATCTTTGAAGTTGACCATCCAGCTACTCAGGCCTGGAAACGCCAACGCCTCGAAGAGGCGGCTATCCCGATACCAGGCTCGCTCACCTTCGTTCCCGTTGATTTCGAACATCAGACTTTGGCCGAAGGCTTGGCCGCCGCTGGTTTTGATTCGTCGCAGCAGACTTTCTTCACCTGGCTTGGCGTCGTGCCTTACCTGACCGAGGAAACCGTATGGTCGACCCTCGGTTTCATCGGGAGTCTACCCAATGGCGCACATGTAGTTTTCGACTACAGCAATCCTCCGGGTTCACTACCGGCGGAAATGCGCGTCCGCCACGAGAGGCGTGCGAAGCGCGTCGCCGAGTTGGGCGAAGCCTGGCTGAATTACTTTGAGTCGGCCGAGCTCCACGCCAGCCTGATCGCACTCGGATTCTGCGAAATCGAAGACCTGGGGCCTCCCCAGATAGCCGCCCGCTACTTTCCCAACCGGGTGAGGACTCTTCCCGACAAGGGCGGCCATATCCTGCGAGCGACGTCGAGCAGACAGAGTAATCACACGACTGTGTGACGTCGATTGTTCCGTCCACTGCACTAATTCGTGTACCTCTTTGCACGATTTAAGGCTTCGACGGTCCGGCTGTGACGCCGGGCGAGGGCGCGGGTAGGTCAAGCGTTCGTTCTGCCATGGGAGGAGGCGTACCATTCAATCGTCCTTTTCAACCCTTCATCAAACGGAACTCTAGCTTTAAATCCAAACTCCCTTTCTGCCCGCGAAGTATCCAGTTTTCTTCGGGGCTGGCCATCCGGCTTGGAGGAATCCCATGCAATCTGCCCTTCGAAACCCGTGAGGCGGGCGATGAGCTGGACAAGATCCTTGAGGGAGATCTCGAAGCCCGATCCGATGTTGACAGGCTCCCTGCCCTCATACCTTTCCGTGGCCAGAACTAGTCCTTCGGCCGCATCTCCAACGTAGAGAAACTCTCTCGTAGCCGCACCTGTCCCCCAAACGACCACCGAGTCCCTTTTTTCCTCCTTGGCTTCCAGAAACTTCCGAATAAGGGCGGGGATCACATGCGAGGTTTCCGCGTCGAAGTTATCGCCGGGACCGTAAAGGTTAACGGGCAGCAAGTAAATGGAGTTGAACCCAAACTCCTGGCGGTACGCTTGCGCCTGCACCAGCAGGGACTTCTTGGCGATGCCGTAGGGGGCATTAGTCTCTTCCGGGTAGCCGTTCCACAGGTCATCCTCCCGAAAGGGCACGGGACAGAACTTCGGGTAGGCGCAGACGGTCCCTACCAGGACGAGCTTTTCCAGACCGGCCCTCCTCGCCTGCTCGATCAGTTCGATCCCCATGATGGCATTTTCGTAAAAAAAGGTGCCGGGCTTGGTGCGATTCGCCCCAATTCCCCCCACGGTGCCCGCCAAGTGCATGACGATATCCGGAGAAAAGTCGCGGAAGAGCCTTTGGACGTTGGCGCGACTGGTAAGGTCGTATTCCCGCTTGCGGGGAACGAAGACACTTTCACACCCCCGGCTATGGAGCGTCGAAACCACGGCCCGCCCCAAGAAACCCGCGCCGCCCGTGACCACTATCCTTTTGCTCTTGACGTCAATCATGATCCCTGCTCCCTTGCCATCCTTTATGGCTAGGCCGTTCGTTACTCGGAGGTATCCTGTCTCACAGAAGGCGGTCGTCCTCCCTCCCTAAGCATCTGGACATCCGCTTCCACCATGATTTTAACCAACTCAGGGAACCGAACCTTGGGTTCCCATCCGAGGACCCTGCGAGCCTTGCTGGCGTCCCCGAGCAGGAAGCTCACTTCATTGGGACGGAAGTAACGGGGATCAATTTCGACATATTTCCGCCAATCAAGACCAGCGCACTCGAAAGCCGACTCCACAAACTCTCGAACGGTGTGCATCTCGCCGGTGGCCACGACAAAGTCGTCGGGTTTTTCCAGCTGCATCATTCGCCACATGGCTTCCACGTATTCCGGCGCATAGCCCCAATCACGCTTCGCGTCAAGGTTTCCCAAAAATAGTTTATCCTGCAACCCGGTTTTGATACGCGCCACGGCCCTGCTGATTTTCCGGCTTACAAAGGTTTCCCCGCGGCGTGGCGACTCGTGGTTGAACAGGATGCCGTTGCAGGCGAATAATCCGTAGCCGACCCGGTAATTGACCGTCATCCAATACGAATAGAGCTTCGCGCAAGCATAGGGGTTGCAGGGGCGAAAAGGCGTATTCTCATTTTGAGGAGTCTCCGCCGCGTCACCATACATCTCGCTGCTCGAAGCCTGGTAATACTTGGTCTTGATCCCCGTCACGCGCAGAGCCTCCAACAGGCGGGTCGTTCCCAGTCCCGTGATGTCGCCCGTGTACTCCGGAATATCAAAACTCACCCGCACGTGGCTCTGTGCGCCCAGATTGTACACCTCTGCCGGTTGCAGCCGGTATAAAAGCTCGATCAGACTCGTCGAGTCCGCCAAGTCAGCGAAATGCAGAAAAAGGCGAACCTCCCGGCTGTGGGGGTCAGGAAAAATCGCGTCGATTCTGCCCGTGTTAAAACTGCTGGATCGTCTCTTAATCCCGTGAACTTCATAACCTTTCGACAAGAGCAGTTCTGCCAAATAGGAACCGTCCTGCCCGGTAATGCCGGTGATTAGCGCCGTTTTCATCGTTTCCCCTCAGATTCCTCGAATCACTTTCGGCCGCGCCGCGTATCAGGTGGACCCGGCTTGATGCTCGCCGGATTCCCAATGCGGTAAGAGAACAAACCTGAGAACAGGAGAGTAGATTACCCTCACGGCGACGGCTTGGCCACACCCTTCTCCAATTGCCAGAACACCGAACAGTCGCCAAAATCGGCGTTCTGGGAGTAAACCTTCCAATCTTTCAAATCGCTGATCGCCTCGTCGTCGTCGCAGACGACGGTAGTGGGATAGACGCCCGCCTTGATTCGCCGATCCACCTCCGCCTTGGGCAGAATGTGGAGCAACGCATTTTCGGCTGGACTCAACTGGAGCTTGTGCGCGTCGTTGTGCTCCATGCCGGGGGGTATGGGCCAGCGCGCAAGAAAGTAGATGGGCTCGGGGGCAAGGAGCGAGGCACCCTTGGGCGTCACCTCCTTCACTTTATCCGCCACCTGCTCGAGTTGGTGCCAGGTGTCGGAGTCGCGGTCCTCATAGACGCTGTTGCCCAAGCAAAGCGCCGCAGTGGCCAGCAGCGCGATCACCGCCGTCCGCGGGCGGTCCGGATTCTGGAGACGCACCGCCACCGCATAGAACCCGACGCCCGCCAGCACGGTGAGAAACGGGATGATGAAAACGAAGTATTGCGGGAAGGTGGGATGCGCGCACAAGTTTTGCACGCTGATGGCCAACAGCAGCCAAAGGCACAGGCGAAGCTCCGCGCGCCGCGCCAAGTCAAACTCGCTCTTGCGGATGAAAACCAAGCCAGCAAGCGCCAGCAGGACGAGCAGGAGGCTGGGCGAGCTGTTGAGCCAGTCGGTGGTGGTGCCGATATCGTGGCTGGTGGCTCCTTCCCAGCCCACGCGGCGATAGAGGGAGTGATACTTGAGGATGTTGAAGATCACTTGGTGCGGTCCCCGTACAAGCAGAACCAGCACGGGCAGGCAGGCCGCCACCGCGCCAGCCACAAAGGCGGCGGCTTTCGTCCAGCGGTTTCCGGCCCGATTATAGAGCCACAACCAGATCAGCAAAACGGGGGCGGCGGCCGCCGTCAGCAGAGTGGAACCCGCGGCCGCGCCGGCGCAGAAGCCGGCCAACGCACTCATCCCGAAACGGGGCCGGGCCACGGCTGCAATCGACGAACGAAACGCGACCACCATCAGCAACAGGCAAAGGGGATAAGCCTGCGAGCCCGCCCCGAACTCCCACACCAGCGAGTGCAGTCCGAACAGCGCCAGCGCCGCGAACGCGGCCGCCAGCCGCCAACGGCGATCGGGAACCAACGCGAACAGATACTGCGCGATCAACACGACCGAGCCGACGGTGACCAGGGCCGCCACCACGTGAACCACGCGCCATCTCGCGCCGAAGATTGTCATCCAAGCGGCATTCCAATAGGCATTCAAAGGGGTCTGCGGAAAGAAGAAGTCGAGGTAGGGACGCTTGCCGGCGCCGATGAGGTACGCGGTCAGGATGTGAAAGCCTTCATCCCAGTGGAAGGCCATGGTCTGCGAATAGGCCAGCATTCCCGCGGCTAAAAGCGCGAACGCGATCACCAGCGGGCGTAGGCTAGGCTCCTGGTCGCGCTGGGCGGAGCTGGTCACGTCGGCCGCATGGAAGACGGAGGGAAGCTTCATCAGGGAAAAACAGTTGAAGATCAAATGTTGAAGGTTGAAGAGTCAAGACCCAGGTCCCTGTCTTCGCTCTTTAACCTTGAACCTGTTCGACTTCTTTCAATCAAAACATTTGGAGATCAGCAGAACCAACCTCAGAATCTCCGGCTTCTCGATGGCCCTCCTCCTTGAAGTGCAAGCAGGAGTGCCCGCTTGGCGAAGATAATGGAACGCATCGACATTTTCAACCCCAGAATAAGCAGGCGGGTGATTTGTCAAGCCGGCTTTTCCCACACCAGCAGGGCGCGTGTCGCGTTCCACCGTCCGAGCGGCCCCAGCACGTTTTCGCAGAAACGCGCGGCGCGGATCAAGCGCCACGGCAGCCGGCGTGTGCGCTTGAACCCGAAGGTCGCCAAGTAGGGCAATCCCAGAAATCGTTCCAGCCGGGCTAGCCGAAGGCTGCCGGGCTCGCGAGCGTAATACTGAACCAGCTTGTAGGGGATGGTAGCGTTTCCGTCGAAGGCCTGCTTCCGGGTGGAATCGAAAGGGCGGCGCAGGTCGATGCGGAGCGTACAGTCTTCGTGGTGGAAGTAGCGGTAGAGCAAATAGGAAAAAGGCGTGATCCAAGGTTCGATCATGGCCATCAAGCCGCGGGGCGCAAGCACGCGGGTGGCCTCCGCGATAAAGTCGAGAGGGCGCGGCAAATGGTGCAGCACATCCAGCATGACCAACGCCCCCACCGATTGAGATGCGAACGGCATCGCACAAGCATCGCAAACCACATCCACCCAGCCGGTAAGGATCACGTCGGTGGAAATCAGTCCGGGACAGTATTCTTTGAAAAAGCCCGGCCCGGCTCCCACCTCCACTACCGGCGTCCGCCCCTGGACAGCCCGCAGCAATTCGGCAAAAAACTCCTGATAAACGGAGCGCAATTCCGGGCGGGCCGCCCAGACGCTACGGTGCCGTTGGACAAACTCCAGATCGGATGACAACGGCAGCGCGCTCCGCATAAACGGTGAATTCACGTAACGAAAAACAGTTTTGCTGCTGCTTTGGCCGACATGCGCAGCAGCAGCCAGCCATCCGCAAAACGGCGGATGTTCGTGGTGCCATAGGCTCGTGGTCTGTAGCGTATGGGGATCTCGACGATCTTCAGATTCAGCTTGGCCGCCCCAAACAGCAGGTCGAAATCCCCGAAAGGATCCAACCCCCCAAAATAGGCCCGGCCCCTCGCTAGTTCCTGATACCTTGACCGCCAGAGGACTTTGGTGCCGCAGAGGCTGTCTTTGATCGGCTGGCCGATGAGTGTGCTCAACAACAGCGCGAAAAAGCGATTTCCCAGCAAGTTGAGGAAACGCATCGCTTTGGGCTCCACGGTGTAGACCAATCGGCAGCCGTTGATGAACTCTCCTTTTCCGCTGACCAGCGCATCGTAGAAACAGGCCAGATCTTCGGGAGCCACGCTGGCGTCCGCGTCCAGGATCATCAGGATATCGCCCTGAGCGTGCGAGAAACCTAATCGCACCGCGTCGCCCTTGCCCCGACCTTCCTGGACGAGCACCGTAACGTTTCTTTCCGGCTGGGAAGCGGCGATTCGCCGGCAGACAGCCAGAGTATCGTCCGTGGAATGGCCCTCGACCAAAATCAGTTCCGTGTGCGAGCCCATTGAGGGCAGCCGATCGACGATCTGCTGAATATTGCCTGCCTCGTTCCGGCAGGGGCAGATCACAGAGACCCGCGGCAGCATGCGCCCTTCAAGGTGCAGGGGCCGAGCCACAACCCAGTTGGTAAGGCACAGGTGCCGAACCCCCGGCAGATGAGCCAGGTACCGATTGGCAAGTGCGCTCACCAGCGGCACGCGCTTGGGCATCAGAATATGTTTCCGGCTCTGGATGACTTCAAAATCCGTAAGGTGGAGAAGATTCACGATGTCTTCCACTGTGGTCCAGTTGAGCAGCGGCTGAGGGTATTTCCAACCAAGCCTTTCCGCTGCAACCAGAATCGGTTGCCACGCCCGGCTGTGCCAATGCATCACCACGCGCGTCTCCGGGCCGCATACGGCCCGGAGCCGTTCGAAGACCAGACGGATATCGAAAAGGAAGCCGGCCAGATCCGAGAGAAGGATGTAGTCGAACATCTCGCCCCGCAGGTCGAGGCTCTCCGCCGCCATCTGGCGGAATTCCAGATGCGGGTACTTCTTGCGCGCCAAATCCACCATCCCACCGGAAATATCGATCCCGACGCCGCGTCGTGGCCGCGTGGCAGCGAGCAGATCGCCCGTCCCACTCCCAACCTCCAGCACACTCGAGCCTTCTGCCACGTAGAAGCGCGCCAGCGATGACAGCGCGCGGTAATATCCTGCGTTCCGGCGTCGCCACTGATCAACTGTCGAAGCATAATGGTCAAAGAAAGCCGCCCAGGACCGGACATATTCCTCCATACTCGTCGGCAGGCGGTCCTTTCGCGCTTGCCTGGCCCACTCAGAGTACGGCTGTCCACTTCCTCCGGCTACCGTCTGCTGTGAAGAACTCATCCCAGCGCACTCCTCAATCTTGGCGGGAAACCGCTCCCTAGCCACTGGTGGCTCATAGCTTCCTCATCAAGAGCTGCTCGGGCGAACCCAGCCATCATGGCACGTGAATCCTAACATGCAACCACTGCGACTGCCACTCACCAGGCCATCTGGTAGTGTCCTAATTTCGGGTGTAGCGCCGGGCTTCAGCCCGGCAGGTGCCGCCCTAAAGGGCGGCGCTACTGCCAGTTTCTTGGAGGCTCCCGGACAGGCACTCGCAAGCCTGAGACTAAAGCCTTCAGGGCAGGAGGTATTAGGAGGCTATCGTTGCTAAGAATTCGATCCGCCAGGTAGAACTCACCGCCGCGACTTACGTGGACGCTGTGCTCGAGATTATCTTTTCGAGGTTTTGCGTGGGAAAGTGAAAGACCGCGGGCAGAAGGCAGCAAGAGAAAAATCGCAAATGGGACATGGCAAATGTGAAATGGAAAATGGCGCGGCCATTTGCCATTCACCATGACCCATTTTCCGTTTGAAATTTTCTTGAGACCTCAGAGATTCCGCAGATTTAATCTGAGAAATCGGCGTAATCTGTGGATCTCCTTGGGGAATAGCCCATCCGCCTCTTCCTTCTGACCCCTAAATCCTAACTCCCAAATCCTAAATCCTGACTCCTACCTCCTAGCTCCTGTCTCCTGTCTTCTGTCTTCCGCCCCTAATCCCTAAACCCTAATCCCTAACCCCTGCTTTCCCACTCGTCACTTGCCACTCGCCATTGCCCTTTTACATTCTGACTCCTGGCTCCTGACTCCTGTCTCTCATACCCTCGCGCACCCCATCCGAGCACAAAAGCCCCAGAGTTTCAAACAGGATGCACCAGCCGCGCTTCAAAGGAGAATCGTCTTTTTCTGTTTGGAGCGGAGCCAGCGGATACACGTCTCTAGGCTGTCGGTCCACACATCGTTTGGAGTTCTTGCCACTGGCTGGAATTTCAACATTAGAGCTTTGTTTTCGGGTCGTGGGAGGAGCCATTTCGCAACGGTATACATGAAAGAACTCCATTCGCGCGTAGAAGGATGCATGGAGACGGCCAACACGTCAAATTCTCCGAACTTATAGGGCCGCGTATCTTCCCCGGTTTTCGGGTCCTTGCCCCCACGTGTACGTTGGGTTTCTACCACATACATGTCCGCCGGAAGCCGCTTATATCCTTGACTTGCCATCATGGGAACGCCGCTCTTAAGGCGCTGCATTTTCACTTGCACGCGGATCGCACCCAGTTGGTCTCGCAACAGGAAGTCGTATGGGAAGTCCCCTCGTAGTTCCTCGCTGTCCCATCCTTCGAGCTTGTCAGCGACATTGAGTTTGAACGCAACTTCAGCAATGACACCCCTCACGCCTCGCAGAGTAAGGTCAGAGGCGCGATCAATCGCCTCCAAAATCGCTTCGGCAGGTATGTTGAGTTTTGCCTCAAGCGCATGAATAGGGAATTCGACCCGGAGCAGGTCGAAAATCTCGCGGCGCTCTTTCTTACTACAGCGGTTAAGGAGAAGTTTTATGTCGTCGACTTCGCTCATTCTGCTTAGTGCCCCTCGGGCGGCCCGCTCGCTGTGCCTGGAAGCTTTCGACGTCTGCACGGCTTACCAAGCTGCGGCCGCCTATCATAATGCTTCTTAACCGACCTGTGCGGGCTAGTTTCGAGATAGCCTGCCTTGTGACACCCCGGAGCCGTGCCGCCTCACTCTGGGAGATCCACTCAGAAATTTTTATCGAAGAGGGTTTAAATTTAGTTGACAACGTAAACCTATTTCAGTATCATGACAATTGAGCGCCAGTCTGTGCTATGTTCGTCGAGCGCCCCTGAAGGAGTTTGCAAGGACATTGTATGGCCAATGCTCACCCCACGCTAAATCGAAAGCGGCCCGAGCTTTTCGGCGAGACCGAGACCCCAAGCTCGTTACTACACGGTTTCGAACCCTACTATACTACGGCCTACGGGGCCGCTTATCTGGGAGATTCCCTGGATGTTATGAAAGCTCTACCCGACGAGTCTGTGAACTTGATTGTGACGTCTCCCCCGTATGCCCTTCACTTTCAGAAAGAATATGGCAATGTATCAAAGTCGGATTACGTTGAATGGTTCTTGCCATTCGGAACAGAGATCTTCCGGCTTCTCACTCCGGACGGGAGCTTTGTCTTAAATATCGGGGGAAGCTACAACCGAGGCGAGCCTACCCGCTCTCTGTATCATTTTAAGTTGTTACTGGCACTTGTGGAAATGGTTGGGTTCCATCTTGCTCAAGAATGTTTTTGGTTTAATCCGGCAAAGATGCCGATGCCTGCCGAGTGGGTCACGGTGCGGCGGATACGAATAAGGGATTCCGTCGAATACGTCTGGTGGTTTTCCAAAACTCCCTGGCCTAAAGCGGACAACCGAAATGTGCTTAAAGCGTACAGCAAGGACATGCTCCGTCTGAGCGAAAGAGGTTTAAACCGCACCACTCGGCCTTCCGGTCATAACATCAAGCCGAGCTTTAGCGAAATGGAGCCTGGAGGCTCAATCGCTCCGAACGTGATCGAATCCGAGATCCCGCCCGATATGCTAAAATTTGGCAATAATGCCGCCAACGATGAGTACGCACTTCGTTGCAAGGAATCAGGGTCTAAAATGCATCCGGCGCGCTTCCCCGCAGCATTGCCTGAATTCTTTATACGTCTGCTAACTGATTACTCCGACCTCGTGCTGGACCCATTCGCCGGTTCAAACACAACGGGCGCCGTAGCCGAGAAACTGCAACGTCGCTGGTTCGCCATCGACAATGTCGAGGCCTACTTGAGCGCCAGCAAATTCCGTTTTGAGTGATGCATTGTACGCGGAAGCGCGGAATTTCGTCTTTTGAAACTCCGCGGATTGTTTTTTAGTTATTCGACTCCGAAAAAGCTTCAACCTTCCGCATCACATCGAGAGTGCTTATGGGATTTCTAGCATACGTTTTCCTCGCTTACATTGTTGTAATAGAAATTCTCGATTGGTGTGGGCGCGGCGAGTTTATAGAGGCACATTGGCCTCGTGTGTGGCGGCTCATGAATAATCGCGCCGCACGATTGGTACTCTTGCTTATTACGCTGACTCTGCAAGGTCGTATGTTTTTGGAATCACGACAAGAGCCATCCGCGCAATCAAATAAAGACCTTGCACTCATGAAGCGCCGCGCAGAAGTAGCGGAAGATGCTAAAGCATTGGCAGAGGGTGAAAAGGAAATTGCCGATGCTCGAATTAAAGAATTAGAAGGCAAACTCACATCTGCAAATGCCGCTATCACCAAAAAACCCGATGCTTGGAAGGATGCCGAAATCAAGAAATTGCGAGAACGGGTTGGGCTAAACGGCATGCGAAGGTCAATACGCGATCAGATCACGAAGTTGTTGAATGAGGGCGCTGTAATTCGGGATGCCTGTCTTGAACCCAACGCTAAACCAGATGATTTGAGGAAGCTAACGAATGACTGGGCCGGTAGAAGTGTCAACGCATTGGCAGTATTAGAGCCATCATGGGCAGCGCGTTTTAACACGGCTACTGCCGCCCAACCCTTAGTCCACCCCGGAACAGCCGTCGATACCGATAGTATCTGGAATTTCGTAAATATAAGAATGGAAATCTTGAAGCAGATATTAGGGGAGATACACGACAGTTAAGCCACATCCTGTACTTTGGCGGTCGAATTTTTATATTCGAGATTCGGCGGGTGGCGCATACGCCGCGGGTTTTGCGATGTATGCGATACCCCGGAAGGAAAAGCTGAATTACATGCACAGCAATCTGGTGCAACGCGGTTTGGTGAAAGAACCTGGAGACTGACCGTGGTCGAATTGCGGATTCTACTTCTTAAACGACGCGTCCTTTTTGGCCACGGACGGTATCCTGTGATCCCATGCGGGGACCGGGGTCGCATAGATCACGACAACCACCGTGGGAGGGTAGGCGCGACCCGCGCAAGACAGGGGTTCGTCGAAAATTTTCAATCGGTAGGTGGGAGTTCTTCGTGCGGGCGCCCGTAAGATTTCGTAGAATTGCGTCATGAAGGGATCGGAGAGGAACAAGTTGTGTCCCTGCGGCAGCGGCTTGAAGTACAAGCGGTGCTGCGGAAACAAAAGCAGGACATTGGATCAGCCCGCACCGCTCGTGAAGGGCTACCACGCTCTCTCAAACGCGAGCAATCCTAGGACGTCTTCCATTCCTGCTTCCGCGTCCGCCGAATTTAGAATGCTAGGCCTGCCAGGGCAGGAGATGCAAATCACCGCCGTCCCGATTTTCGCGGATCGCGGGGACACGAGGAACCTCGGCGGGCCAGCGGGTCTTCGGGGCCTCTACAAAGTGACAGTCGTACTCTCACGACCCGGCTTTTCGCTGCGCGACGAGAGAAGCATCGAGTGGAGTGATAAGATCCGAGGAGATTCTCATCTAGCGATAACGAAACCCGCCTTCGCGCCCCCAGGCGTCGATGACCCAATTGCGATCAAATTGCGCGCCGACACGCCGGAAGGCCACTTTGAATTCACAGGGCTGCCGAATGAAAAGGGCTATCTGGGCAAGATAGAGTCTGAACCATTCGAAGCGAATGGTGCCGAAGATGCGCGCCAACGGGCATACCGAGCTTTGGCACCGACCCTCAGCGACTTTTCCGTCCACTTGGACATACCTATGAACATTTTTCAAATCGATGTTCTAGAGTTGAGAAACTCGACGACGCAAATGACATTTACCACTCCGTTCTGGAATGCGCCATTTTCCGTTACGCCTTTCCAGGCGATGACCCAGGAGTTTAAGGGGTTCGCGAGCCTCTACAGAGAGGCGCTGAATTCTAACAGCCCCGTCTACAGGTTCCTTTGCTTTTTCAGAATCATCGATGGAATTCACGTCCGCCGGAGGCGCCTGGGGCGGGAAGCAGCGATGACGGGAACACAGTTTCGGCGCCCACAAGAGAATATTCCGGCGCTGGCAGCCGACTTTGTGCCTTGGCTAAACGCGATATTCCCTATTCGGCAGCCGGAGGGGTGGGATCCACTCGCCATCGATTCAGTGTTCGTACCGGAAGCCCGGGGCAGGAAAATAAAGCATGTAGTCGACACCCACCTGCGGCTCCTTCGAAATGAGATCAGCCACGCGCTCTCCGAGGAGTCGGGCGAAATTAATATCTCGGTCGATGAGATGCTGCATGTGGTGAGGGTCAGTAAGTGGCTTCCGTTGACCAAGTGCATCGCACGCCGCATGCTAAAGAATGAATATCCTAACGAGTTCCTCCCGTACTTACGGGAGGATGGGTCGATTGCGTCCCCTCGACCTGACTCAACCGCAAAATAGATCTAATTCAATCCCGCGGGTGGCGCAGACATCGAGTGGCAGCCTCCGCACGGTTTTGGTGCCGTGGGGTTGTCAAAACCAGTGGCAAGTGGCGAGTGACAAGCGACGAGCGGGAAAGCAGGGGTTAGGGAAAGCCGAGAACCGACAATCGAAATTAGAAAATCCAAACTCGAAAATGGCAGCAGGCAGTAGCGCAGACTTCCTGCCCCTCGAAGTCTGCGTTCCTTACTTACAAACATCCTGGAACTGATTGATGCGCACGACCCCGGCCGGAAGAATGGCGCGGATCTCCAATTCCCCGCCCATGGCCTCGATGATTTTCCGAAGCGTGCTGATGAGCATGTCCGAGCGCCGCTCCACTTTGGAGATCGCCGCTTGATTGACATGCAGGCTTTCGGCCAGCGATTCCTGGGTCAGCTTCAGTGCCTCGCGCAATTCGTCGAGGGCCATGTCGTTGAGCATCCGCTCAGCTTTCGCTTCCGCCCGAGCCCGCGCGGCTGGCGACATTGTTGCTTCCAGCTCTCTGACATTCTTAGCCATGGATTAGACCTTCCTTCGACCGCGCTACAACCAGCATCTCTGCGATCTCGGCGCCTTAAAGATCGCAACACAGAGGACACGGAGGATCTCAGTGAACTCTGTGTTAAATCTTCGTTGACGACTGAGAACACGGAGCCACTATCTGGGCCCGACAGTCCAGTGCGTCGAAATCGACCTGCTCATCCTCCGTCAGGCTGCTCCACCAAGCCCCGAATTCATCCGTGTATTCGATTTCCCATTCCACGAAAGGAGTATAACCTGAATGGAATAAACTGTCAACCACGGAAAGCAAGTGCCGGCCGGTAGCCTCGGCACGGTCCACAAGAGCAGTGGAAAGTGACGAGTGGCAAGTGGCAGGTGAAATTCAGAAGTTCGAAGTCAGAAGTCAGAATGGAAAAGGGCAGTTGCAAGGGGCGAGTCCAGTTACTCAGCACTTTGGTGAGTCAGTATGTCGGTCACCGAAATGCTGACCTGCTGACCCACATTCTTTCGTTCATCAGTCAGCATTCATACTTCAGACTTCATCCTTGGGTTTCGTCCAGCGGACGGGTTTCGCCGCAGCGATGTTCGTCGAGCGCCTAGTGCCGTTCCAACTTAACTCGGCAATCTACTCCACCTGTATCTCGCTGACCAGGCTTGCGCCGTGGATGACCCGTTTTAGCCGAAAAAAGTTGGAACGGCACTGGTCTGGCGGGGCGAGCCTCAGAAAGGTTTCTTCCTGAAGCCCTCCGACGCTTGCCTGATTCCCTTCAGCCTGATGTGGGGCGGCTTCGCCGTTTTTGGGGAGCGAGCGGGCTCGAATGGTGCATCGCCTGATCCGCACCGCCCCCTGCCAGGCGTTACAGGGCACCCTCCCCAGGCGTTACAGGGCACCGCCCCCTGCCAGGCGTTACACGGCCCCGCCCCCTACCAGGCGTTACAGGGCACCGCCCCGCAGCGGCCGGTACGGGGTGCCGTGCAGCCCGAAGCCCCGCGCGCCACAGCAAGCCAAGCCTCCGGCCATTGGTGAGCAGGCCGTGGCATGCCATCGATGCCACGGGCTTGAGCTGCCCAGACGTGTTTTACAAGTGAGTGATAACGCATGAGTAATACACGACCAAAATCCCCCGCCCAATGTAACTATTGGAACTTTTGAAACTTTTGCAACTAATTTTTCTAACTCACGCAAATAATGAACTTGCGCAAAAAATAAATTTGCAGAATTTTGCGATTTTGGGAAAAGTGTGGCATTTTGCCCCACCGATTCCATTTTTCATAGGCTGGAAAAACCTAAGGGAATTCACCTGAAACTGTCATGCTGATTCCCTCCCCGCGCGCGGCATTGAAACAGGAAGACGCCGCGACTCTCACCGTCCCGCGCTCAAGGCGTCGCGACCAAAGGCAGCTCGACGAAGCTCGCCTGGCCCGGCGCGTGGTAGACACGCTGCACCGCCTTTCGGTAATCCTCCGGCTTAGCCCAGAAGATATTGGGCACGAAGGTCTGCGGGTTCCGGTCGTAGAGTGGGAACCAACTCGACTGCACCTGCACCATGATTCGGTGGCCCGGGAGGAAGACGTGGTTCGCCGTGGGCAGCGCGAACCGATAGAGCAGTGGCTTATCGGAAGCGATGGGTTTCGGAGTCTCGAGGCTCTCGCGATAGCGACCGCGGAAGATATCGGCCGACACCATCAGTTGATAGCCACCCAGGTTCGGCTGGCCCGCCACCTCGTCAGGATAAACATCGATCACCTTGACCACCCAATCGGAGTCTGTGCCGCTCGTGGAGGCCACCAGATTGGCTACCGGCTGCCCGCTGATCTTGATCGGCGCGCTCAAAACGTCGGAGACGAACACCAGCACATCCGGGCGGCCTGACGCTTCCCGCTGGTCGTCCACAAGCCATTGCGGCCAAGTGTGATCCTGATCGTAGCCGACCGGCTGGCTGGGCCGCGCGCGGTAGGGCACAGGCTTGGCAGGGTCAGAGACATATTCGTCGAACGCCGCCTCACCAGGGTTCGGCGAGGCAAAGCTCAGCCTCAGACCGGCAGCGAGATAGAGCGGCGTTGGGCGGACCGTGCAGCCGCTCGCGCAACCCGCCGGCCAACCGGGTAGTCGTCGCCAAGTATTCGTTCCGGTTTCAAAGGCAACGACGGGTGGGATGTCGGCCTTGGGCGCGCCGTCCTTGAGGTATTGGTCGAGGAACGGTCGCAGGATCTCGCGGCGGAAGTAGAGCGCGGTATCGGTGTTGAACCTCAAGGCGCCGAGCGTACTGCCGTCCTCGATCTCCTGGCCGTGATGCCAGGGGCCCATCACCAGGAAGACCTTGTCGTTGTTGGTATCCTTCGGCTTGATCGCTTTGTAGACGGCGATGGCGCCGTAAATGTCCTCCTGGTCCCAGAGACTGTGGACGAGCATCACCGGCACATTGAGCGGCTGGGCCGCCAGCACGCGGTCCATTGCCTGGTCGCGCCAGAAGGCGTCGTAGCTCGGATGCTCCAAAAGCTTGCGCCAGAAGCCAACCTGTTCCAGCCCGCGCCGTCGCCCCAGCTCGCCCGCCGATCCCGCCTGCATATACATGTCATAGTCGTCGAAGTGACTCGTCCACCACTTGGCCTCCGAGGTGAGCGTCGCCTCCTGTTCGTAGATGTAAGGCATATTCTGCTCGCGGAAGGCGCCATAGTGAAACCAGTCGTCGCCCATCCAGCCGTCGACCATGGGGTTCATGGGCACGGACACTTTGAGCGCCGGGTGAGGATTAACGAGCCCCATCAAGGGCAGAAACCCGTCGTAGGAAATGCCGAGGATGCCGACCTTGCCGTTTGATTCCGGAACGTTTCTCACCAGCCAGTCGATGGTGTCGTAGGTGTCGGTCGAGTGATCGACCGGGGTCGGGTTCTGCGGCCCGTGCAGGGGGCGGTTCATCACGTAGTCGCCCTCGGAGCCGTACTTGCCGCGCACGTCCTGCACGGCGCGAATGTAGCCGCCTTCTACGATTACCTCGGTGGCGTTGTCGTAGCCGTTCAGGATGGGGCCAAGGTGAGCGCTCTCAGCGTGGCTCGTCTGCTTTGTCGCGCTGTAGGGCGTGCGCGTCAGGAGGATCGGCGCGCCCTTGGCACCCTTCGGCACTAGGATCACGGTGTGCAGCTTCACACCGTCACGCATGGGGATCATCACATCGCGCCGGATGTAGTCGAAGCTGTCAGTAGCGGGCTCAAACTTGGCCGGCGTTTCGCTTGGCAAGGCGGGGTACTGGGGCTGCGGCGCGGCGGTCTGAACCGCCGAGGGTTCCACGAACAAAAGCGCACCGACCATCGGCGCGAGCAAGGTAAGCCTACGAACGCGATTGATAAGCTTCATGAGAATCCCTCAAAGGCGCGAAAGATGGGGTACCGGTGCCAGTTCAGGGACAGCCACCTGCGGGACCGGATCCGTCGGCGCGATCTCGCAAGATCGCGTCGTGCTCTAACGATTGAGCGACGGAATGATATACCTGGTGTGCCTTCGCACGCCACGTTTAGAATTCAGGTGTAGCGCGGTACACGTCGAAGTCAGGTTTGCGCCCAACACATCTCGGGCGTACCGCCCTGTCCATACCAAGAATCTCATGTGCATTGAATCGAGGGAAGTTCTCAACTCGACAGAACCGTCGCGAATGCGTTCAATTCGTGAGGGTGCAACCGTCGGGAAGGTACAAACTGACGTTCCTCCGCCAAGATCACATCTGCCGGACTACAATTGATTTTTCTTCGGGCGGGTGGTTGGAGAGCAATATCCAGGAACCGGCGAACCAGACTCACCCCAAACGGCACGGCGGCTCATACCGCCGGGTGCTAGGTCGATCTCCCCAGTTTCTTCTCCTCACAGAATGCTTTGTGAATGCGTCCCTCTGAGTCACGTTGCAGGGTGGTCAGAATGGTGCCGAGTGGGTCACGGACCTGAATGAACAAAGGCATGCTTCCTGCCAGCGAATGCGTGGCGCAGCCCAGGCAAGGGTCGTAGGCGCGGAATGTCATCTCGACTATGTTCAGAATGCCGTCCGAGATTTTCCCCGATTTCACAAAAGCCTTGGCGGTTTTTCCCACGCCTAAAGCGATGCGGGCAGCGTTGTTTTGGGTCGCGACGATCAAATTGGCCTTGCGGATGATTCCCTTCTCGTCGGTCTGATAGTGATGAATCAGCGTTCCGCGGGGCGCTTCGACCACTCCAATCCCTTCGCGGGGCGTCTCGGTGGGCAGGGTGCGCACATGCGGATCGACGATCTCGGGATCAGACGAAAGTTCCTGCATGCGTTCGGCGGCGTACAGCAACTCCACAAGTCGCGCCCAGTGAGAGGCCAGTGTGTGGTGGACGGGCTTGCTTCCCAGGGTGGCGAAAAGCTTTTCGCGCGCTTCCTGCGCGAGGGGAGTTGCCATCCGTTCTGAGGCGTTCAGACGCCCCAGCGGCGCAACGCAGTAAACACCACTGTCGGGGCCCTCCGTGAGCCCCTTCCACCCCACCGGCTTCAAGAAGCAAAACTTCATGTAAGTCCAAGGTTCGACGTGTTCCGCGATGTAATCGAGATAAGCGTTCGGTTGGAATCTGGCGAACTCCTCACCACCCGGCGACACCACGCGAATCGCGCCATCGTAGAAATTCACTCGATTGCTATCATCCACCATTCCCATGTAATAGGTTCGCTGAGTGAAGGTATCGGAGAGGATGAGATCCACATAGCCGCTATTCTTCAGGACGATTTTCTCGAAAGTCTCGAGAGTAAAAAGAGCGAAGTCCACCGTTTCCTTGGCTACTTCGCAGAATCGAGCTTGGTCTTCGCGCTTCAGCGCCTTGGCTACACCACCGGGCAATCCGAAAACAGGATGAATCACTTTCCCGCATGCCAATGTGATGAGTTCGCGCAGCCTGCGGCGCGCCGAGATCACCTTCCGTCCCACCTCGACTCCCACCTTGGCGATGACACCCAGGACGTTGCGCTCGGCTGCCGGCGCCGAGGGCCCCACGATGAAATCCGGGCCGCCGAGAAAATAGAAATGCAGAGCATGATCCTCAGCCATGAAGGTGCTGTAGACGAGTTCGCGAATCTTCTTGGCCGCGGGCGGCGGATCGACCTGATAGAGGCTATCCAGCGCTTTCACGGACGCCATGTGGTGCGCAGTCGGGCATACGCCGCAGATCCGGGAAGTGATCTGAGGCATGTCCTCAGCTCGGCGTCCCACGCAGAACGTCTCGAAACCTCTCAACTCCGGCACCTGGAAGTAGGCACGGTCGACCTCACCTTGCTCGTTGAGGAAGATCTCGATCTTCCCGTGGCCTTCCAGGCGGGTAACGGGATCGATGGTAATCCTGCGTTGTTCAGGCTCTGACATCGGAATCCTCTTCTCGCTCGATGATCCGCCGCTCCTTCCGGCGCTCGCGCCACATCCAATGGAGGCAGAATCTACAGATAAACTCAACCGCTTGCGCCCAGTCTCCTCCGTCTCAACAAAGAAGCAGGCAAGCTGTAGCGGTAGAACGTCCCGACAGCGTCAGGGATGTTTTCAAAGGCTCGGGCGATCTCTGCCTCTTCTTTGCCGGCGGCGACCGAGGCCATGGCGGAGAGAGCCTTGCCGCCAAAATCCTTCACCCGGCTGGTGGGACCGAAGCATCCGGTGCAAGGCATGTTTCCCTTGACGCACAGGGCTTCGCAGCCCGCCCGCGTAGCCGGGCCGAAACAAAGCACGCCCTGCGCCAGCAGGCACGTCGTCTCGTCGATCAGCACCTGGTGTGGCCGCTTGAACTCTGCCAGAGAAAGTTGCTCCGGACGGGTCTCTTTGCGCGGACACTCCTCGCACAGCGCCTGATCGGGCGCCAGCACAGCTCCTTTTTCAGGCAGTTTTCCGTTGAGCAGTGCGTCGAGAGCGGCCAGGAGGATCTTCGGCGTGGGAGGGCAACCCGGCACGTAATAATCCACGGCCACGACTTGGTCCAGAGTTCGCACCGTATCGAACAGGACAGGCAACGACAGCGAGTAACCATTTTCCTTGGATACTCTCTGGGGGACCGCGCCGTCTGCGTTGGCCGTGCTTGGGCTTTCGGCGTAAGCTGTTCGGAGAATGCTCTCGCGGTCCCACAAGTTGGCCAGGCCGGGTATGCCTCCCAGTTGGGAGCAACTGCCGAACGCGAACAGGAGTTGAGACTTCCTCCGCAAAAGGTGGGCCATTTCCTCCTGCTCAGTGGTTCGAATGGCGCCATTGAGAAACGTTGCCACAATCGATCCGTCGGGCATCGCTTCCAGATCGCGTCGCTTGAAATCCAGCGCCACCGGCCAGTAAACGATGTCCACAGCGGCCACGACATCGAGGATCTTCTCTTCGAGATCGACGACGGTCTCCTCGCAGCCGCCGCAGGAAGCGCACCAATAAAAGGCGACTTTCGGCTTGTCGGCCATTACGCTGCGACCTCCTCCAAGGGACGATCTTCGGCCAGCCGCCTGGTGAAGGGGCCGAGCGGTCGCACCTTTTCCACCATGTCGTTGATGACAACCTTTACCTTTTCCCCCTCGGATGCGGAAATCCATTCAAGGCGGAACCGTTCCTCCTCGACTCCCATTTCCTTGAGCAGACGCTTTAACAAGTGAAAGCGCCGGAGAGCCTTGTAGTTCCCTTCCTGGTAGTGGCAATCGCCGGGGTGGCAACCGCCAATCAAAACTCCGTCTGCGCCTCGTGCGAAAGCCTCCAACACGAACTGCGCGTCGACACGGCCGGAACACATAAGGCGGACCACTCGGACGTTGGGCGCGTACTTGATGCGAGAAGTGCCCGCCAAGTCCGCAGCGAGATACGTGCACCAGTTGCAGAAGAATGCCACGATCTTAGGCTCAAATGGCTCAGGCATAGGTCAACACACCGTCGATTTCCTCGAAGATCTCTTGGTCTTCGAACAGATTCTGCTCAATGGAACCCGAGGGACAGGCGGCCACACAGGTGCCGCAACCCTTGCAGAGCACCTCGTTGATCTCGGCCTTGGCTTTGTCCTGAATAAAGGTGATGGCTTGGTACGGACAGACCGGGATACAGGTCTTGCAGCCAGAACAGGCCTCTTCGAGAACATGCGCCGTATTGGGTTCGAGCTCGACGAAACCGGCGTCGACAAGGGCCAGACTTTCGGCAGCGGCCGCTCCAGCCTGCGCTACCGTGTCAGGAATATCCTTGGGGCCCTGACAGCATCCAGCAAGGAAGATCCCATCCGTGAAGGTATTCACCGGAGCCAATTTGGGGTGCCGCTCGAGGAAGAATCCCTCGCTGGAGCAGCCGATGTTGAACAAGCGGCGCACGTCTTGCGCATCCTTTTGTGCTTCCAAGCCGGTGGCGAGGACTACCATGTCGACCGGGATCTTGCGAACCATGCTCAGCAGCGTGTCTTCCACCTGAAGAATCAGGCGGCCGTCACCATCCGGAGCGGGGTAAACGTCGGCGACTTTGCCGCGAATAAGCTGAGTTCCCTCCCCCGCCACCCGGTTATAGAACTCCTCGAAGCCCTTCCCCGGCGTGCGCAGATCGATGTAGAAGTTGTAGACCTCGGCCTCGGTCTTTTCTTTGATGAGGTGCGCCAGCTTCAACGAGTACATGCAGCACACGCGGGAGCAGTATCGGTTGGTGTGCTCGTCCCGGCTGCCCACACAATGGATGATGCCCACCGCCTTGGGCTTCCGGCCATCGCGCAGCAGGACTTCGCCGCTGGTGGGTCCCGCCGCGTTGGTGAGCCGCTCTAGCTCCAACGCGGTATAGACGTTCGGATAAGTCCCGTACCCGTAATAGGGGATGCGTTTGGCGTCGAAGACTTCAAAGCCGGTCGCCAGGACGATGGTCCCGACCTCGATGGTCTTGATTTCTTCCTGCTGATGGAAGTCGATGGCGTTGCGATCGGCGCAGATCTCGACGCAGGTCTTCTTGCACTTCCCACTCTTGAACTCAATGCAGGCTTCCGGATCGATGACCACAACTTGTGGCACGGCTTGGGGGAAGGAAATATAGATCGGCTTACGTTTGCTCAGTCCGACGTTGAATTCGTCAGGCACCTTCGCCTGCTTGTAAACGCAGGCTTCGATACACTCCAGGCAGCCCACACAGAGGTCCTCCAGCACGTAGCGGGGTTTGCGCTTTACAGTCACCGTGAAATTGCCGACATATCCTTCGACCTTCGCCACCTCGGACAAGGTCCACAGGGTGATGTTGGGATGCGACTTCACCGCGGTCATCTTCGGCGTCAGGATGCATGCGGCACAATCCAAAGTGGGGAAGGTCTTGTCGAACTGCGCCATGTGGCCGCCGATGGTCGGCTCGCGTTCCACCAGGTAGACGTGCTTGCCGGCATTAGCGAGGGTCAAGGCCGCGTGAATGCCCGCGATCCCGCCGCCCACCACCAGCACCTCGGGCTTAATCGGCACCTGCCGCCGTTCCAGCGGCCGGTGCAGCCTTACGCGACGCACAGCCGCGCGCACCAGATCTTTAGCTTTGTCGGTGGCCGCTTTCTTGTCGACGTGTACCCAGGAGTCATGCTCCCGGACGTTGACCATGTGGAAGAAGTAGGGATTCAAGCCGCCCAGCTCGGTGGCGTGGCGGAAGGTTTTCTCATGCAGGCACGGCGAGCAGGCGGCGACGATAATGCGGTCGAGGTTGTGCTCGCGAATGTCCTGCCGAATCAACTCCTGGCCGGGGTCGGAGCACATGTACTTGTAATCTCTCGCCAGGGCCACACCCGGCAGCGTGCCAGCGTATTCGGTCACGGCTCTGACGTCGATGGTTCCCGCAATGTTGGTCCCGCAGTGGCAAACGTAGACGCCGATGCGCACGTTCCCGCTCTTCTCTTCAGGCGGCGACACTCGAGTTGCTCCTTTCCACCGAACCGGTGGCCTGCTCGACCAATTCAGACAAATCCCGAACGATAAGCTTTCCTTCCAGGCCCGCGGTCTTGATGGCGTCCTGGAACATCACCAGGTCTTTCGGGCAACTGACGACCAGCGTATTCACCCCGCGAAGTCCCGCTGCCTCCCGGACACGACTCTCGGCCGGCCGCTCCTTGATGCCCGGCGGATCTTCCATCCAGATCCGGCCTCCTCCGGCCCCGCAGCAATATGAGCCGTCGCGGTTCCGCGGCATTTCGAGAAGTGTGGCCCCCAGCTCATTAAGGACACTCCGCGGCGCGTCGTAGACTCCGTTGTACCGGCCCAGGTAACACGGATCGTGATAGGTCAGCGTCATTTTCAAGCTGTGCGACACGGGTAGTTTTCCGGCTCGAAACAAGCGCGCGAGGAGCTCCGTATAATGGAGCACGCGCCCATCGTCGCCCAGTCCTGGGTACTCATTTTTCAGGGCGTGATAGGTGTGCGGGTCAGTGGTGACGATCTGTTTGAAATGGGCGCCAGCGAGGGCCTTCTGGTTCTTTTCCACCAGCATCTGAAAGAGCCCTTCTTCTCCTGCGCGTCGCAGGTCGTTACCGGCATTTTGCTCGGCCTCGTAAAGGATCCCGAAATCCACACCGGCTCGACGCAGTACGCGCGCCATCGCCTGGGTCGCGGGCAGAAGCCTCGGATCGTAGGAAGCGTAATCGCCCACAAACCAGAGATACTCGACCGGCTCCTTCCGCGCGTCTTTGATCTTGAAATCCAAGCCTTGGGTCCATTTGGCGCGGGCCCGCGGCGAAGTGCCGAACGAGTTGCCATAGCGCGTCAGTCGTGTCAGCGTTTCCTGGAGGCGATTCTCCACTTGTCCTTGCGAAACCAAGTGGCGGCGCATTTCCATCAAAACCGGGATGTGTTCATTAAAGACCGGACACTGCTGCATGCAGGCGTAGCAGGTGGTACACGCCCATATTTCTTCCGGCTTGACCAAGTCGCCCACCAGACTCACCGGCTTCACGTGGCCGTCAGGCGCTCGGACTAGTTCTTTCACCCGACTCATCAGTTCCTTCGGGGACAGTGCGTAGCCGCTGCCGACACTGGGACAGGCGCGATCGCAACGCCCGCACTCAGCGCAGGCCAGCCCTGAAAACAACTCTCGCCAAGTAAACTCCTGCCGGTACGCCGCTCCCTCGGATGGGGCCGGCATGCCGTGCGGTTCGAGCGACCCGAAGAATACTCCGAAAGGCGAAGCTAGCAGATGGAGGTGCTTGGAATAGGGGAGATATGCCAGAAACCCCAGCACCGTGACCATGTGCACCCACCAGAACGCAAGGGAGGCCGCCGGCGCGCGGGTCCTAAGCACCTGCCTCCCCAGGAAGGACAGGAGGACAAGGGCAATGAGCGCGAGGATGAGGGTGGCGTCCCTGGACCTCTCGAGGTGCTCAGGCGTGAAGATGTAGCGCCTCACGGCTGCCACTGCGAGCGCGACGAGGCCAAGCACAGCAAAAGCCTCAAGCGCCACAGCGACCCACCGCATATCGTCGGCGTAGGGAATGGGAAGAGAAGGGATCAGGCCGCGCGCCAAGTTCCACCAGAAGCTGGTGGCGTACAAGACAAAAGCCCAGAAGATGATGAGGTGGGCAAATCCAATAACCGGCTCGTTGAGGAGTCGTCGCTGCCCGAGCACATTGACCGCAAACAGCCTCACCCGTTGAGGCAGGTGATCCCAGCGCTTCTCCGGCCGCACGCTTCGCAAGACCCTGACGTACTGGAGAACCTTGGCCGCAAACACGGAGCAGGACACGACGGTCAAGGCCCAGAGGTAGACGTAGCCAGGCAGGCCGAAGTAGGTTGCGGTAGCCGGATCAAGCAGCATGCCTGTCCACTCCCTTCTTGCGCGCGATGGCCTCGTTCAAGGCCGGGAGTACCTCCAATACGTCCGCCACAATCCCGTAGTGCGCGATGTTGAAAATGGGTGCGCGGGGGTCGGTGTTGACGGCCACGATGAGAGCGGAATCCTTCATGCCCTCGGTGTGCTCGGGTGCCCCGCTGATGCCCAAGGCCAGATAAAGTTTCGGCTTCACGGTCATACCGGACTTCCCGACTTGGCGGGAAAGCGGCATCCAGCCCTGGTCGATCACAGGACGGGAACCGCAGAGGGCGCCGTGCAGATCCTTCGCCACCGTCTCCGCCAGCTCTAGGTTCTCCTTGCCTTGGATTCCGCGTCCCACCGCCACCAGTACCTCTTGCTGGCTGATGTCCACGTCGCCGGCTTCCGGCTCGATGTACTTTTGCAGGCGGATGGGCGGCTCGCGCAGGCTGACCGTCAACTCCTCGACCGGAGGACTCTGATCGACGCGTCCGTTTTCGGCTTTGCGGGCGCCCGGCCACAGCCCGAAAATGGCAGGCTCGGCGTCGGCCACCACCGTTGACTCCATCTTGCCGCCATAGAGCACGCTCTTGGCCTGGACCTTTCCATCCACCACCTTGAGGTCCTTACAGAAGTTGATGACAGGTAATCGCAGCCGCGCTGCGAGCAAGGTCCCGACACCCAGGCTCACATTCGTCAGCGGGATGATGATGCCACGCGGTTTCCTCTCTTTGACCAACTGCACCAATGCTTCCGCGTCGGTTTCAGGCACCACCTCGGAGAGCAAAGGATGATCGATGTAGAGGAGGCTATCCGCCTTGCCTAGAGACTGCGCCATCTCCTTGACATTGTGGCCCAGCAGCACGGCTTGGAGCGGAACGCCCAGTTGATCGGCCACCTCGCGCCCCAGCGCCAGCGCTTCATACGTGATCTCGGCGACTCGATTCCTCCAGTGCTCGACAACGACCCAAAACTCGGCTGCCATGGCGATTATCTCCTCAGAGCAAACCGCGCTCGGCTAGAATTCCGCACAACCCATCGGAGACCTGTTGGGGAGAGCCCTCCCACATGACGGCGTGCCCGGACACTTGAGGTTTTGTCATTTCCAGAACCTGGATCATGGAAAGCCCGACCTCCTCCAGCGTCGGGACCGGCAAGCTTTCAATCTTCTGGGACTTCATCGCCGCCCGCACCTTCGCCACCGGCACGTAGCGCGGGGGTTTCTCTGCCGCCTGAATACCGAAGACCGCGGGCAGCGCAACTTCAAACTCGCCTCGAACTCCACTCGCGTACTCCTTCACCACTCTCGCTTTGCTCGTGGCGAGGTCTGGATCCAGCTTGGTAACGATTCCGAGAAACGGCAGGCTGAGCTCTTCCGCGACCAAAGGAGCGACCAGGCCGTCCAGGTCATCGTAAGCTTGCGTGCCGCTGAGAATCAGATCAGCGGGCAAGAGGCCGGGTTCATTCGAGATGACCCGCGCCAGAATATGCGCCGCCTCGCGAGTCATGACGCCTTCTTCCGCGCCCGTGATCTTTATGGCGCGGTCCGCCCCTTTAGCGAGGGCCGTGAATAGGACATCGTCCAAGTCCGGCGCGTCGAGCGCCAGCACCGTCACTTTTCCGCCTTGGCGCTCCTTGAGGATGAGGGCTTGCTCGAGGGCGTGGTCGTCGGATTCACTCAATACCATGCGGAGAAACTCGAGATCCAACCGCTTCCCGTCCGGAGCAACTTCCAACTCTTCCACCACATCGGGCACCATTCTTAACGCCACGAGGATGTTCACGGACTATCCCTCCATCGCTTCGGATAACAGTTCAGTGACATCTTTGACGACCATCTTCTTGTCGTATCCCAGGACTTTCAGGGCATCTTCGAACCGGGAAATCTCGTAAGGACAGGATGTGGCAATCACGTCCGCACCGGTCGAGACGGCTTCCTTCACGCGACGTTCGGAGAGCCGCTCGTAGCCCTTGGATTTGTAATAGGTATCCAACCACATACCTCCGCCGCCCCCGCCGCAGCAGGTCGCACTAATGCGGTTGTGCGGCATCTCGAGCAGCTTGACGCCAGGGATGGCCCGCAGCAGCATCCGCGGTTCCTCGTAGAAGCCATTGTGCCTTCCCAGGCAACAGGAGTCGTGATAAGTGACCGTATAGCCCAGCTTGCGGGTCAAGAGCGGCTTCAGCGTTTCCAAATACTTTGAGAAAAACGGCGTCGTGTGGTCCAGCTCGTACTTGAATCCAACCCCGTCATACTGATACTTGAAAGCGTCGTAGGCGTGGGCGCCGGAGGTGACGATGCGCTTGAACTTATATTTGTTGAAGACCGCCATGTTGTAGTCCGTCAGCGTGTCAAACAACCCGGTCTCCCCCAACAGGCGGGCGCACTCGCCGGCGCACTTCTCCTCGTTACCCAAAATGGCAAAGTCGACTCCCAGGGCGTGAAAGAGCTTGGCCGTGGCGCGGCTGACGTCCTGTCCCCGGGGATGATACGAGTTCTGGCATTCCACGAACCACAGCACATCGACAGGCCTGGGGTCTTCAGCAAGGATGCGGACCGGGACACCGGCCGTCTTGACCCAGGCCGCCCGTTTGCGGGGCGATTCGGCCGTCGGATTGCCATATCGCAGCGTGTTCTCCAGCGCCTTATGCAGCTCGGAGGGAAGCTCAGGAAGACGAAGGAAAACCTGTTCTTTCACCAAGGGTAAAAGAACCTCGGTCAGTCGAATGTCTCGCGGACATTTCGCCATGCAGGCATAGCAAGCCACACAGGCGAGCAGGCTGTCGCTCGTAAAGACCTGTTCCAGTAATCCCGCCCGGAGCATGCCGATAATGCGTCGCGGCGGGTAGGCCATCACCTCACCGTGCGGGCAAGTGCCCGCACACAGACCGCACTGGATGCAAGTCAGGATCTCCCGGCCCTCGGGACGTTGCAGAATATTCTCAAGGGTGATTTCCGAGCAGGTGCTTCCGACACTCTGTATTGCGTCACCCATTGCCCTTCCCCCGGGCTGGCGAACAACTCTACTTTGCGAGCCTGGCAGCAACTTGGCATGGATTGGCCCGCCTTTGCTGTGACGCCGGTCACGCCAGAGTGTGACTTCCGTTATTGGGGGACTGTTCGGGGCCGCGACCCGGAACCCTGGGTGGATACAACTTGTGAACTCCGGAAGATGCCTGTCCTGGCGAGATTGGGGGAAGTCCGTTGTGGTCAAAGCTTCGTTTTTCGAAATGCTTTGATGGGCTGCTTTGCTCCGCGCCTCTACGTTGCCGCGTGGACCGCTTTCGCCAGCGTTCCGGGATAATACGCGTTGTTCTCGTACTGGTAGAGCATGCGCTGAGTATTGAAAAAGCTTCCGTTCACGGCGATGGCCGAGCGCATGACGCGCGCGTACTCGGCGGGCCGATTGTAAAACATTGGGATGATGATCTCTTCCAGCTTCCGGTAGAGCGAGGTGGCCTGAGAGACGTCGCCCTCGCGGCCGGGCGGCAGGTCACTCCCGATCGCCCAGCCCGTCGAGCCTTCAAAGCACCCTTCAACCCACCAACCGTCGAGGACGCTCAGGCTGGGAACACCATTCAGAGCCGCTTTCATGCCGCTCGTGCCCGAAGCTTCATATGGCGGTTGCGGGGTGTTAAGCCAGAGGTCGACTCCTGATGTCATGAGGCGAGCCAGAGTCATATCGTAGTTTTCCAAATAAACAACTTGGATCTCGTTCTTCAGTTGTGCCGCTGCTTCGAAAATCTGGCGGATGACAGCCTTGCCCTCACTGTCGCGCGGATGCGCCTTGCCGCCGTATATGACTTGGAAAAGCCCCGCCCGTTTGGCGATGCGGCGCAGGCGATCGAGATCGGAGAAAAGCAGGCCGGCCCGTTTGTACGTCGCCGCCCGGCGGGCAAAACCAATCGTAAAGGCGGACTCATCCAAGGCTACCCCGGTTCGCTTCCGCACTTCTTCCATCAGCGCAGCCTTGGCGCCGAAGTGCGCTTTTTGGATCAGCGCGCGCGGAATCCCGACAGCGTATCGAAGATAGTCGTTATCGTGACGCCACTCGGGAATGTGCTGATCGTATAACTCCTGAAAGGAGGGCGAGGTCCAGGTGAGGGCATGGACTCCGTTGGTGATGGCGTGGATGGGATAATGGGGAAACATGCCTTGGGAGACTTCCTCATGCCGCATCGCCACGCCGTTGACGTAATGAGCCGCGCCCAAGGCGAGAAAGGTCATATTGAGCCCTTCCTCCGTGCAGCATCGCGTATGAATCAGAAGATCGGCGCGGTCGCTGCCTAAGACTCGGGTCACCATATCCCATGGGAACTTGTCGTGACCGGCCGGGACCGGCGTGTGAGTGGTGAAGACGCACTGGCGCCTGACCGCCTCCACGTCCGCTTCGGATGGATCGTGGGACTGGCGCATTTGGAGCTGTTCCTCCAGCAAAGCGACCATGAGAAAAGCAGAATGGCCTTCGTTCATGTGATAGCTGTCAAGCTTCTCGAAGCCCAGCGCGCGCAGCATCCCAACTCCGCCGATGCCAAGCACGATTTCCTGGCACAGCCGGTAATGCGCGTCGCCGCCGTAGATCGTGTCAGTGAGGGTGCGATCCCAATCTGAGTTGGCAGGTAGATCAGCATCCAATAGATACACGGGGACGCGATGGCCGGAGATGCCGACCACATCGTAACGCCAGGCGCGGACCTGAACCTGGCGCCCTTCGATCTGCACCGCAGTCGTGGCGCCTTCCAAGACGAGACGGGTGTCAGGACCCCATGAGTCGGGCTCTTCCGTCTGGCACCCCCGCGCGTCCAATCGTTGGCGAAAGTAACCCTTCCGGTAAACCAGGGTGATCGCAACCATCGGCAGCTCGGCGTCGGCAGCAGAGCGCAGGGTGTCGCCGGCGAGAATGCCCAAGCCGCCGCTGTAAGTGGGTATGGATGGATCGAGCGCGATCTCCATCGAAAAATACGCGATCTTGGCTGTGCCGCGTTCTTCTGATGTCATCTGGCTTCCATCCTTAGTTGGAACTGAATAAAGGTAATCCGGCAGGAGCCGGTGCGCTTAGGCAGTTCAGGTTCCTGAGGCCGTCCGCATGAACTTGCTTTCAATCTTTTTTGCCTTGCCCAACCGCCGAACGTGGCGCTCCTCGTTGGAAAACTTTGCGCTGAGAAAACTCTTCGCCAGCTCATGGGCCAGTTCCGTGCCGATGACACGCGATCCCAACACCAACACGTTCATGTCGTCGTGCTCCACGCCCTGATGAGCCGAGTACGTGTCGTGGCATAGCCCGGCCCGGATGCCGGGAATCTTGTTCGCAGCCACGGAGGCTCCGACGCCGCTGCCGCAAATCAAGATGCCACGGTCGGCCTTGCCCTCCCTCAGCGCCTGTGCCAAGGCTTCGGCAAAGTCCGGGTAATCGTCCGGCTGCGTGCCGGTAAATGCGCCAACGTCGAGGACCTCGTACCCGAGTCCGCGCACGAAAGCCAGGACGTCTTGCTTCATGTCGAATCCCGCATGATCAGCCCCGAATACGATCCGCATTCCCCGTCCCCCTTGAATCCACAGAATCAATCCGCAGATTACGCAGATTGCGCAGAGTTCGACACTATAGCGCGAGAGGCAGAGTTTAGCACGGAATAGAAATTGTCAGTTGTCCGCTGTTCGTGGTTCGTTGTCCGTGGTCACTGATCGGTGTGTCAGTGGGTCAGTATTTCACTTCCTCAGTAACTGACACACTGAAATTCTGACTAACTGAGGAACCGGCCACTAACTGCGGGCAATAGAGGACCTAAACGGGGGGATTGCTGGCTTCCAGCCTTCGCACGGCGGTGGTCACAACTCTCAGTGGGAAGGAAACGTGAACGGTCTCGTCGCGATCGTCCACGTCGATGACCATTGAATCCCCGCTCTTCCGGATGCTCACATTTTCGTCCGGGCCTTTCACTTCCACCAGCGTGGCATCGGGACAGCGTTCGAGTTCCTGGCTCGCGGCTCTGACAACCGGCAACCATTGGCGCATCTCCGCGGACTGCTTTCGCAACTCTTTCTCAGGAACGAAATGCAGGCCGACGGGGACGAGCAGCGCGGGAACGATCAGCCGGATGTGTTCGCCGCCCGGCGCTTTCTCCTGGACTGATATCCGCACCGCCCCCGCCTCGTACGTGGCAATCGCGGCCGTTCCCACGACGCACGAGAACACCAGCAGGACGATCGTCGAGAGCTTCATGGCTGGAAACATGGGGCACCTCTCTCAAAACCAGTGGCAAGTTGCATGTGGCATGTGAGAGGTTGCCGATTTCCAACTGCTGATTGACGACGGGCAACCCACGCAACGACATGCCTCCGACAATCGGCAATCGAAAATCGTCAATCGAAAATCACTCGCCACTTTCGCTACCGTTCCGACGAGCTGCGCGTGTCCGTCCAGATGTGGACTGTTTCCTCGCCGTCATTCACCGAAACAAGTTCCACATCGCCTTGCGCGCTCAAGGCACGGAGGCCGGCCGCCACATCGATCTCGTCCCCGCCGCCGGACAGCATCGCCTCCACCACCGCCATCGGGACTTTGATTTCCACGTTCTCGGCTTTGCCGTGCTTCTCGTGAACCTTGATCAGAAGGTTCCCTGCCGACTTCGCGACGCGCACGTCTTCGTCGCGGTTCTTGACGGTGACGAACTCATTGTCAGACGCGGTGCGGACAGCCTCAAAAATGGCGCGCAGGTCGACCTCATCAACTCTGCCGTGAATCCTCACCTTGCCCTCGCGCAATTGATCGTTGTGAATGGCCGGCAGTACCTTTTCCGCCAGCGACATGGGGACGTTGATGTGAACGGTGTCGCCTTTGGGGTCAGTGCTGACTACGCTGACGTGAAGCCAGCGCTCCGGAGCCGCGGCCGCGCCGATGGCCGCCGCAGCGAGAAAACCTGTCACAACCAGCATCATTTTCTTCATCACAAGTCACCTCTCAAAAGGCAGTGTGTCAGTTGGTCGGTATTTCAGTGCTTCAGCGACTGGCAGACTGAAATACTGACGGACTGAGGAACCGTTCACACGCGCCGCGGCGAGCGCAAGAGGCGCGCCGGCAGCGTCACAATCGCCCATACGAGCTCCAACACCCCTTCTACCGCGATGCCCAAAATACGAAACGGCAGCAAAAGCAGCCAAACGAGCGGATACAGAATCAACGCCACCAAGGCCAGCGGCCAGCACAGCACCAGCAAAATGCACCAAAGCAGGAATTTGATCATCGCGAATATCTCTCCCCACCCTTCATAGGCTTATACGCATTCGCAGCGAATATGTTCCGAAAGATTTCCCCTGCTCTGGTTCTCACTCCGTTCGCACACGTCTTGTCCCGGGAGGCGGTTGAAAGCTGGGCGCGAACGATTGAATCAGGGTTGGGACTCTGACTCGGAAGTGCGTAGTTGAGGAATGTGCTTTCAGCGAGGCGAAGAAAGACTTTGCGTCCTGACCTTCAGATTAAGAGTGGGTAGCGCGAAGTTCGTGGCTTCCGAACTCCGCGGCCTCTCCCTCCAATGGAGTCGGCACAAGCGCCGCACACTTCCGGCACCGCGAGGGCTACCGGCTCTTGACGGCCGATGGTAAATTTACCATAATAGCTTATGGACCAGAAGGGTGCTTTACCTCCAGAGAATGGCGAAACAAGCACGACTCCGGGACCTGACCGATCTCGATTGCTCCCCAAGCCTGTGGTATGGATCGGCAGCAGCAGAGATGACATATCGACTCTCCCAGGTCCGGCGAAAGCCTCTTTTGGCCATCGGCTCCGGCAGGTGCAGGAGGGTAAAACGCCGCTCGATACCAAACCGCTTCCGCAGCTCGGGGCCGGCGTCTTCGAGTTGCGGGAACGTTTCGAGCGGAACGCCTACCGGCTGATGGTCGTGGTGAATCTAAAGAAGGCCATCTATGTGCTTCATGCCTTCATGAAGAAATCGAAGTCGGGAATCGGGCTGCCAAAACCAGATGCCGAAATAATCCAGGCGCGCCTCCAGCGGGCAGGCGCATTAGATACGGAGGACTGACCCATGGCAACAATTCCCATCCACAAGAGCACCGGCAACGTTTTTCGAGATATCGGCTTTACCCCCGCCGAGGCTGCGGAACTCACGGCGAAGAGCGTGCTGATCACGGCGATCGGCGAGACCATCAGACGGCGCAGGCTCACCCAAAGGGAAGCCGCGCGGCGATGTGGGACCGACCAGCCGACCCTTTCCAAAGTTCTTCGTGGCCGGATGGAGAGCGTCACGATCGACCGGCTCACTGCCTGGCTTACCGCGCTCGGCCGCACCGTCGAAATTCACGTGCGCCCCTTCGACGCCAAGGCAAGAACCGGCCACCTCATCGCCGCACCGTAAAGCGCGGAGTTCGTCCTTTCCGAAGTCCGCGGCCTTTCTCTTGAATCGATTCGTCACAAGACCCGCAGACGTCGGACACCGAGAGGGCCACGCTACCCGCTCGCTATTATGCGGCCTGTGGTTTCAAGCGGATGCTCACTTCTGCGCCGAGCAACGCGGCGACGCGTTGAAGGCGACTCAGGGTGATGTTGTCGTCGCCCCCCTCGAGCCGGGCAATGGCAGACTGCTGAGTCCCGATGCGTCGAGCGAGCTCTGCCTGAGAGATACCCCTGTTCAGTCGCAGTTTGCGAATCATCGCGGCCAGCTCCAACTCCAAACGCCGCTGGGCATACGCAGCATGGGAGCCTCGCGAGGGGCGCCGCCCGCGAAACTCCTTCCAGGGCCGGGCGGGTGTTTTCTCTTTCTTTGTCCTCATTTCCTCCTCACTCCGCGACTATAACATAAACGTTATGGAGTCGGTAGCCGGTGGCGCGGAGCGGCACTACCTGCTCTTCGAAAATCCACACACAACCTTATTGAAAACATGCTAAGTTGATGGCTGTCGAGCCCCTGGGTATGACGATCCAGATCGACCCTCACACGACTGAGCGTGCCGAAGAGCGTGGCGCCACGCCGGAGGAAATAGAAGACGTGATACGAACCGGATTCCCGGTCGCCGCTAAACACTGACGTGAGGGTAGAGCGAAGATTTACGATTTCGGAAGGCAACGTCTGGGCAGGACGTACAAGCAAAAACGAGTCGAAGTGTTCTACGCCATCGAGCGCGACGTTATAATAGCCGCGACCGTATACGTTTTCTACGGAGAATGGAAGCCTTAGAATGCGCGTCATTTACAATCCCAAGAGCGACCTGCTTTACCTTCGATTGGACGACCGGAAGCAGCAAGTGATCAATCGTCGCGTCGACGAAAACGTGGTGCTCGACCTAGGGGAAGACGAGAAGATAGTCGGCATCGAAGTGCTCGATGCCTCCCAGCACTTGAGCTTGGAGAAGTTACTGCCAGTGGAGTATGAAATATCGCACGACCTCAAGTAGTGTTGGTCCCACCGCTGCCCGAACTGCCGCCACGCCAGGTCTCGCACGGATGATTGAGGGCGGAATAGCGCAATCGTCAAACGGGGAAGATCGCAGACGTTAAGAAGCGAGCGCCAGCCCGCCCGTCGATTTAATACCGACCACGTTTTCACCGGGTGTGCAGAACCTTCTGCACCATCACGGCAATCTCACCTGGTTCGCTTTGTATCTCACCCAAGTATGTCGGCTCATACTTTTCCAAAGACTCGAGCTTCTCGCGCATGTCGTCGAGTTGCGCTGCGCTCAGGCGACACTCTGGTTAATCGCGATTCCTAGATCAAGAAAAATCATTTGACACGGCAATTATGGTTGTGCTATTGTAAGCGCTGTATCGGACCAGGCGGCTTTCCCGCAAGGAGGGTTCACCTCGGGGGTGCTGCGAGAAGTCCTCAAGTCGGCAAGATAGCCTGCCGCTGCCTGGGACCGCTCAATTTTCGATGGCTAATGGGCGATTGCCGATTGTCCACAGGACAAGGCTTCTCGGCTCGCCAGAAAGGGATAGTCGCGTGATTCTCAATTGGCGATCGCCGCAGGCGCCGAGAGCGACCGATAGCGAAACAGGGGTGGACTGCGGGATGAGGCTTTGGAACGAAGCCGGAATGTCCTTTATTTTCTGCTTGATAGGTGTTGCGGCTACCGCCTCTATTCCCGATTCGCCGGAAGCCAATTGGAAACTGGAAATGTGATAGATTGTCCCCAGCCTGACGGGTGATGCGTTCTCGACAGACTCGGAGATGAAAACATGAACGGAATTCGGCGGAATGCTCTCGTTGCCTCGCTGGTGCTCGCCTTGACGCTGTCCTCCGGCGTTCGCGCGCAGTGGGTGCCAGGGGATCCGGTCACAGGCGTTCAGAAACAATCCGATGGAGTGGTCCTCACCACGCAAACGGGCACCCTGAAGTTGCAGGTGTGCACGCCTTCGACAATCCACGTCACTTTTTGGCGAAGCAAAACGCTTCCGAAGCGGCCGGACTACGTGGTCACGAAAACTAGTTGGCCCACGGCAGACTGGTCGACGCAGTCCTCAGCCGACGCCTTTATCTTGTATACCGCGCAGTTGAAAGTCGTGGTGGACAAGAACAGCGCGATCACTTTCAACGACGTGCGCGGCCAAAGGCTGACGCAGGAGATGACGAGAACGTTGACGCCCGTCAAGGTGAATAGCGAGGACACCTATCGCGCCGAGTCCTCGATGGGCATTTACGGCTCGCACGAAGCCTTGTACGGACTCGGCCAGCACCAGGCCGGAGTTTGGAACTATCGCGGAGAATCGGTTGATCTTTCCCAGGATAATACTAATGTTGCTATACCTCTTCTGGTTTCAAGCCAAGGCTACGGCATCTTCTGGAACAACACTTCCCGCAGCCGGGTCAACAACCGTTTCATGCAGGCGCTGTACTTCACCTCGGAAGTGGCCGATGCCATCGATTACTACTTCCTCTATGGGCCGGAGCTCGACCGGATTATCGCGGGCTATCGCGAGCTGACCGGCGCCGCGCCGATGTTCGGCCAATGGGCATACGGATTCTGGCAGTGCAAGAACCGCTACTCGAGTCAAGCCGAGCTGCTCGAAGCGGCCCACAAGTATCGCGAGCTCCACATTCCGGTGGACAACATCGTTCAAGACTGGTTCTGGTGGAACCGGAAAGGCGAATTCGTCTTTAACAAGAACTATCCCGACTTCAAGGCCGCACTCGACGATCTGCACCGGAACCACTTCCATTTGATGATCTCGGTTTGGCCATTCTTCGAGCCCGGGTCAAAGGTCTATGACGAGATGGACCGGCGTCGATGGTTCATCGACCGCACCAAGTATGCCAAGCCGCCCTACCACGCCAACGCCATGGCCTTGTACGACGCGACGAACCCCTCGGCCCGCAAATATTACTGGCAACTGATGAACAAGGCCCTGTTCAGCATCGGCGTTGATGCCTGGTGGCTTGACACTACGGAGCCCGAGACCGAGGGCCGCGAAGAGACAATTCTGCTCGATCACAAGCTCGCCATTGGCAGCGGCAATCGCTACGCCAACATCTATCCACTCATGACCACGGCAGGCGTCTACGACGGACAGCGCGCCACGACGGACCAGAAGCGTGTTTTCATTCTCAGCCGCTCCGGCTTTGCCGGCATTCAGCGAAATGCTGCCGCCGTCTGGTCCGGCGACATCAACTCCGATTGGGAAACCTTCAAGCGCCAGATTCCGGCCGGCCTCAACTATTCGCTTTCGGGCGCGCCCTACTGGACCACTGACATTGGCGGGTTCGTTTGGGGCGATCCCGGCGATCCTACTTTCCGTCAGCTCTTTGTGCGCTGGTTTGAGTACGGCGCCTTCTGTCCCATCTTCCGCCTGCACGGAACGCGGAAGGACAATCAGAACGAATTGTGGTCTTACGGTCCTGAAGCGCAAGCCATCCTGGTGAACTTCGACCGGCTGCGTTATCGGCTGATGCCCTACATCTATTCCGTAGCATGGAAGACCACCAGCGAGAGCTACACTCCCATGCGTCCCCTGCCGATGGATTTTCGCGCCGACGCCAAGACGCTGAACATTGGCGATCAGTTCATGTTTGGGCCGGCACTTCTCGTGAACCCGGTCACCGAGCAGGACGCCGTGACGCGCCACCTCTATCTGCCCAAAGCCAAGTGGTACGACTTCTGGAATGGCAGCGCGCTCCCGGGCGGCAGGGCCATCGACGCTGCGGCGCCGCTCGAGCGGATTCCACTCTACGTTCGGGCTGGCTCCATCGTTCCGATGGGGCCTGATGTGGAGTACACGTCTGAGAAGCCCGCTGATCCGATTGAGCTGCGCGTCTACTCAGGCGCGGATGGCGACTTCACGCTCTACGAAGACGGAGGGGACACTTACAACTACGAGAAAGGCGCCTACGCCACTATTCCGATTCATTGGGACGACGCCAAGAAGGTTCTCACCATTGGCGAACGTCATGGCAGTTTTCCCGGCATGATGGCGCGCCGGACCTTCAATGTGGTTTGGGTGGGCGAAGACCATGGCGTCGGAGTTCCGCCACAGCCCGCGGACCGAACCGTGGAATACAATGGGAGCGCGATCACCATCATCAGATGAGGCGGAGCGATACTTTGCCAGATCCCCGATCGCCAGCGCGCTAACCGCCGGCGATGGCTCCTATAATGAGGTAGGGTTCTTTCCCCGACGCGACCGCCTCGAGCAGCGGGGCATCCGGCGGCTCGTGAGACAGGTCCTCTTCGCAGGCGAAGAACCGCAAGAACGGCCTGCGCTGTTGCGTCACGTGGTCGCGGATGGTCCCGCACAGCACCGGATAGCGGGCCTCGAGCGCGTCGAGCACCGAGCGCTGCGTGACTTGGCCGCCGACCTCAAGCTGCACTTCGCTGTCGACGCGCGCCAGAGTTCGTAAATGTGGTGGAAGCACAACTCGGATCATTGGAGCGTCTGCACCTCCACCGAAAGCACAGCCGGCAGATCGCGCACGATGGGCGCCCAGCTGTCTCCAGCATCGGCCGAGGCGTACACCTGTCCGCCGGTGGTGCCGAAATAGACGCCGCACTTGTCGAGCGAGTCCACGGCCATGGCATCGCGCAGCACGTTCACGTAGCAGTTGCTCTGCGGCAGTCCGTTGGTGAGTGCCTCCCACTCGTTGCCGCCCTTGCGGCTGCGGAAGACGCGCAGTTTCCCGTCATGAACAAAGTGCTCCGAGTCGCTTTTGATCGGGACCACGTAGATGGTTTCCGGTTCGTGCGCGTGAACGTCAATACAGAATCCGAAATCGGTGGGCAAATTCCCGCTCACCTCGTGCCAGTTGTCTCCCGCGTCGTCGCTGCGCATCACGTCCCAGTGCTTCTGCATGAAGAGCGTGTTTGGGCGCGACCGGTGCAATGCGATGCGGTGAACGCAATGGCCGACCTCGGCATTCGGGTCGGGAATGTATTGAGACTTCAGTCCGCGGTTGATCGGCTTCCAAGTCTTGCCGCCGTCGTCGGTGCGGAAGGCGCCCGCGGCCGAGATAGCAATGTAGATTCGCCCAGGATTGCTCGGATCGAGCAGGATGGTGTGCAAGCACATCCCGCCCGCTCCCGGCTGCCACTTGGGCCCTGTGCCGTGGCCGCGCAGTCCCGCAAGCTCGTGCCAACTATGTCCGCCGTCGGTGGTACGGAATATGGCCGCATCCTCAACTCCCGCATAGGCGGTCTCCGGATCATGCGGCGAAGGCTCAATGTGCCACACACGCTTGAATACCCAAGGCTTCTGCGTGCCGTCGTAAAATTGATGCGTGGTGAGCGGCTTGCCGGTCTCGGGCGAAGTGTCATAAATAAACTTGTTGCTCTCGCCCATGGGGAAGCCCTGCGGCGACATTGTGGGCCCGCCTCCGGGCGTCTCCCAGGTCTTGCCCCCGTCGCTCGAGCGCTGGATCACCTGGCCAGACCAACTGCTGGTTTGTGAGGCGTAAATCCGATTCGGGTCTGCGGGCGAGCCCTTCATGTGGAATACCTCCCACCCTGTGAACAGAGGGCCGCTGATGTCCCACTTTTCGCGCTTGCCGTCTGACTCCAGAATGAACGCGCCCTTGCGCGTGCCAACCAGTACCCGTACTTTGCTCATACGTTACTCCCTCCTGTGAGATGTCCAGACTTGGGTATCAGTGGAGTTGGGTCGCGCGCCTGCAACCGTTGCCGGGCTTGCGCCAGGACCCATTCGCGACTCCTCGCCATTTTCTCAACGAAAGCGCTGGGCAGCCCGGTCTCCCCGTACCGCGCTCCCCAAATGAGCAGCTCCAGAAGTACCGGCGCCAGATCAATTCCCTTCTCCGTCAGCCGGTAGTTCACCCTGCGCCGATCCGTCTTCTCAGCCTCTGCGGTGATGATTCCCCTCGCTTCGAGCTGCTGAAGACAGTCCGCGAGAGTGTTCTTCGAAATCCTTTCGCCTGATTCCTGAAACTCACGAAACGCTCGCAACCCGCGAACCATCAGATGGCGGATGATCAGCACCGACTAGCGATCTCCCAACATCTCGAGGGAGATACTCACCGGGCAACCAGACCGGCGTTGTGACCTGGACTTTCCCGACGCCGTTGCCAGATTACACAGGCCACTTGCAAAATGCAAGCGAGCAACCTTGTTGGTGGCGGACGAGTTTGATGTACAGGCGGCTTTATTCCGCCAGTGATTGAAGGCATGGCGGGGTAAACCCGCCGCTGCCTTACTTGGACGACTTTCCCGTCGGGGTTCGCCTCCTTCGGTTCCCATTCGACCCGCAGCGTGATAACCTTGGCACCGCTCGGACTACATTCAGGTAGGGGCATCCCTTGTGGGTGCCCAAAAGCAGGGCAGGCGCGAGGTCTGCCCCGACGGATGTGGAGGAAAGAATGCGCATTTTCACTCGATTCATGATTCTACTCTTTCTAGTCGCGCCCGCTGTGGCGCAGGAACCTACCCCCGATTACAAGAACCCCAAGCTTCCCATTGAACAGCGTGTAGCGGATTTGCTGAAGCGGATGACGCTCGAGGAAAAAGTGGACCAACTCGCCGGCGGGCGACGCCGCGCCATGGCCGAATTGAACAAGCCGAACGGGCCTCAATTGCTCGAGCGAGCACGGCGATTGTGGAGCATGGACTCGCCTCCGAACCCTCGCGAAGCTGCGGAAATCCGCAACGAGCTTCAAAAAATCCTGGTCGAGAAAACCCCTTTGGGAATTCCGGGGCTGTTCCAAGGCGAAGCGCTGCATGGCTACATGTCGAACGGTGCGACGAGCTTCCCGCAAGTGCTGGGATTGGCCAGCACGTGGGACCCCGAGCTTGTCCACCAGGTGTTCACCGCTGCCGCCGATGAGATGGCTTCCACCGGCACGAACCAGGCCTTTACGCCGGTGCTGGACTTGGCGCGCGACCCACGCTGGGGCCGGACGGAAGAGACTTATGGCGAAGACCCGTATTTGGTCTCGCGCATGGGAGTGGCGGCGATTGAAGGATTGCAGGGCCCGAATTTCATGATCGATCGCCATCACGTGCTGGCGACGGCAAAACATTTCGCGGCGCACGGTCAGCCCGAAGGCGGCAGGAACACGGCGCCAGGAAACTTCTCTGAGCGCATCCTTCGCGAGACATTCCTGGTGCCATTCCAGGCGGCCGTCGAAGAGGCTCAGGTGGGAAGCATCATGGCTTCTTACAATGAAATCGATGGCATTCCGAATCACATTAATCGCTGGTTGCTGGACAAAGTTCTCAGGCAGGAATGGGGCTTTCGCGGCTATGTGACGTCCGATGGCGGCGGGCTCCAGATGCTGGTGGAGACTCATCACGTGGCCGCCGACAACGCGGATGCGGCGCGCAAGTCGCTGGCCGCCGGCGTCGATCTCGATCTGAGCGATGGCTCAGTGTTTGCCACCCTGGTCGATCAGGTGCGCGAAGGAAAAGTGCCGGAGAGCGAAGTCGACCGCGCCGTCGCTCGAGTGCTGGCGGCGAAATTCCGCTTGGGGCTTTTTGATAATCCTTACGTCGATCCTGATTACGCCCAGCGAACCACCAACAGCCCGGAACACCAAAAACTGGCGCTGAAAACCGCACAGGAAGCCATTGTGCTTTTGAAAAACGAGGGCAACCTGCTGCCTCTCGATCTGAAAAAGATCAAGACCGTCGCGGTGATCGGCCCCAACGCCGCCGACGTTCATATTGGCGGCTACGGCCGCGAACCCGCACATCAAATCAGCATTCTCGAAGGCATCCGCAATCGCGTGGGCTCAAGCGGGACCGTTCTCTACGCGGAAGGCTGCAAGATCACCACCGGCCGGCAGGGCTGGCACGCGTGGTACGACGACAAAGTGGAGACGCCTGACCCCAAAACCCAGCTTGCGAGCATTCAAGCCGCTGCGCAAGTGGCGCACAAAGCGGATGTCGCGATCGTGGTGGTGGGCGAAAATGAGAGCACCAACCGTGAGGCCTGGTCGGAAAACCATCTGGGCGATCGCGACTCGCTGGACTTGGCCGGTTTTCAGGACCAGCTCATCAAGGCAGTAGTCGAAACGGGAACGCCAACTGTGGTGCTGTTGATCAATGGCCGCCCGCTTTCCATCAACTACGCGGCCGAGCACGTTCCGGCCATCCTCGAAGGCTGGTACCTGGGGCAGGAAGGCGGTACGGCGGCGGCCAACGTGCTGTTTGGCGACGTGAACCCCGGCGGAAAGCTGCCCATCACTTTTCCCCGCTCGGTTGGCCAGTTGCCCGACTACTACGATCACAAGCCGTCGCGAAACCGCAGCTACGTTCTGGCGGACAGCCGGCCGTTGTTTCCCTTTGGTCATGGACTCAGCTACACGACTTTTCGCTTTGAGAATCTTCGCGTCGAGCCCACGACAATAGGCCAAGCAAGAACAGCAACCGTGCGCGTAGATGTGACGAATACGGGGACACGCGAAGGCGATGAAGTGGCCGAGATGTACATTCATCAGCGGGTCAGCTCAGTGACGCGTCCGGTGATGGAATTGAGAGGCTTTCGCCGGGTGCACCTGAAGCCGGGCGAGAAAACAACGGTGGAATTCCCGCTCACGCCTGCAGCGCTCTCAATGCTCGATGTCAACATGAACAAGGTCGTCGAGCCCGGCGTGTTTGACATCATGGTCGGCCCTAGTTCCGCGCAGACCACGAGCGTCCAACTTACGGCGGAACAAAAGTGAGAGACCAGTAGGCCAGTTACGGCTTCGAGCCCACCCACAGCAGGTCGATCGGTTCTCGCTTTGACAGGGCTAACAGTTCTGGATCGCCGGTGACTAAAGCAGCCTTTTGCTGGCGCGCTGTCTCCACGGCGAACGCGTCGGCGTAGGAAATCGCGAAGCGGCTCTTTAGACGGGCTGCGTCCAGGATTAGTCTTCGATCCGGAAGGAGCATTTGAATCGGCATCATGGGCAGATCTGAAAGCAGTCGTTCGGCCGTCGCGGCGCCTTGCCGTTTTGCGACCAGGTAGAACACCTCTCCTACGTTGATCATCGACATGCTTGCTGTGGCCTGGCCGCGAGAAGCGCGCTCGAAGATGCCCCGCACTCTTGCGCAGGCGGGTTCCTCGCCCTGCAGCCAAGCGATCATGGCCCAGGAGTCAAAGACGTTTGCGGTCACGGTTTAGCTCCTTGCGCCGCTCTCGAGCTAAATCTCCCAGCAGGTCGGAGCCTTTAAGTCGCCCTTCCCACTGCCTCCAGCTCCCGGCCGGAGCCTTTCTAAGGACAACTTCATCGCCATCGATTCTGACTGTCAGACAAGAACCCTCCCATAGTTCCAGCTCGTCACGAACTGCCTTGGGAAGGGCTACTTGTCCCCTTGAAGAGACACGCGCTTTCAGCATCGTTTTCATACAGTCTTACTTTAATGTAAGACGGGCTGGAAATCAACGCGAGGCCAAGCACAGCGTCTCTCCATCCAGAGCCTTCGCCAGGCCGGCCATACCGCAAACAGCATTCTTAAGGCTTATAGAGCGACGGAAACTCCTTTTGGAGCGTGCGCAATTTGGGCGCGTCGTAGAAAATGATGTAGGGTTGATTGGGATGGCGTTCGAGGTAGTTCTGGTGGTATTCCTCCGCCGGATAGAAACCCTTCAAGGGGACAACCTGGGTCACGATAGGCGCACTGAATGTCTTGAGCTGATTCAGCTGCTCAATGTAAGCGAGCGCAATCTGCTTTTGCTCGTCATTGGCATAGAAAATCGCGGAACGGTATTGAGGTCCTGCGTCGGGGCCCTGGCGGTTCAACTCGGTGGGATCGTGGGCGACCGAAAAGAAGACTCGAAGCAAATCGCTGTAGGAAATTTGCGTGGGATCATATGTGATTTTGACGGATTCGGCTTGGCCCGTCGTTCCCATGCCGACGAGCTCATAGTGCGCGGTGTCTTCCTCACCGCCGGAGTAGCCGGCGACCACACTCTTCACTCCCTTGACGTGCTTGAAAACGGCGTCCACGCCCCAGAAGCATCCCCCGGCGAGCACGGCGGTTTGGTCGCCGGCAAGCGCGGAGCTTTGGGATTTCGCCACAAACGCCGGGACCTGTCCATGACCGGTGCGGCGTGCAGAGACGGCCCAGATGGCGAACACAACCAGCAAAAGCAGAACCGCGCGCCCACCGCCCGATCTCCAAAGTGACATGTTCGCTCTCCGTCTTCGGCGGGCGCGGAATCGAGACTTCAATGCCGAGCGCCACGCTCACACTGCCCTTGGATGTCGAATTTGCCCGAAATGTTTCCGCCAAGGTCAGCAGGCAACGGGAGGTTATTGCACGCACCTCTTAAAACTGTCGAAAATCTCTTTATGGGACGCCAGGATAAATTGTTTGGCCGCAAGGTCGGGAGTTAGCGACCAATCACCACGCTCGTGGGTGCCGCCCAATACGATGCCGTCAGAGCGCGGGAACATATACAGACCCTCCGGCAGCAGAATGTAGTCCACCTCCGGCTGCGGCAAGAGCACCGTAATTTGGCCCTTGACGGGAATGAGTTCCTCGTCGCCAAAAAGGCTCCGCGATCCCAAGCCCGTGCAATTGAAAATGAGATTCTCCGGCAGTCTTGAGACTGCCGGCCGGTCCGGCAACTCCATGACGGTCACCTTCCCGCCGGACAAAAGAAAGTCATCGAGCATGGCGCGCAAGCAAACGGAAGGCTCAATGAGCATGGTGTCAAACTGCCTGATGAATGGGTAGCCGGTAAACGGGACCTCGGATGGCTGAAGGTCACGCAACTCGGGCAGGAGGGCGCGGATGGGGCTCTGTTTTCCCATCAAGCCTTGGGCCGGAACCGGCTCGCTGCTCAAGTAAAAGTTGCGAATCCATCGCACGCCGTAACGCGGCCCGAGCATGGTCTGATAGCGCATGTAGGCGAAGGTCGCGGCGCGAACCAACTGCTCCATGAATTCCGGCGTGCGTTTGTCCGGATCAGAGAAGAGGAAGGGGAACCACTGTCCGCCAGCGACATTCGACGTTGTATTGGGCGGCAAGTCTTTGGCGTAGATTTGGACCTGGAATCCCGCCTCCTGCACGAGTCGGGCAGTGGCCAAACCGACCGCTCCGCACCCTATCACCGCCACTGGCCCGGAATGTCCGGCCAGTCCCGCGCTGAGCGCAAGGCTCGCCGTTCCCCACGACAGCGTGATGCCTGAGCCGCCGTGCCCGTAATCGTGGATGACCACTTTGTTGTCGACCTTCTCCGCGCGCACCACGAATCCCGAGGGCCGGAACGGGCGTAACCCAACCTGGGTTCGAATCTCTCGATCTTCAGACACGTGTACCGGGCGCAAGCCGCAATAGCTGGTGGAAACAAACGAGGAAACTGCCGGCCGTTTGTGCAGGCAACCGGAAAGCGCGAACGATGCCGAGACAAGCCCGCCGGCTTTCAGAAAGTGGCGTCGCAACATGCGATCAGAGCGGGCAACGCAAAAGCCATGAAGTATTGTACAGCAACATTCACTGACAAACTGTCACAAGTTCCGGCCGCAGGTGTCAACTCCCACTTTGCGAGACGCCGGCGGCCACAGCCACGGCAAACTCCGACCACCGATGCAGCAGCCGAGGGCAATCCCTCTACTTGTGTGCAACCTCCCGCCTTGCTTGACGACTCAAATTGATATCACCTACACTGTTTCTAGGTGGGGCGAACGGAAGGCAGGGTGCAATGACACGAATTGGGAAGTCTGTGGCGGTGATGGGCGTTCTAGTGTGCCTGGCCGGGCCGGCCATTCGCGCCGCGGAGGAATCCCGCTTTTTCCCGCTGAGCGACGTGCGCCCCGGGATGAAGGGCGTGGGCCGGACGATTTTCGAAGGCAACAAGATCGAAGAGTTTCAAGTCGAGATTCTTGGCGTCTTGAAGAACGTCATCGGGCCGAAGCACGACACGATTATTGCCCGACTCTCCGGTGGCCCGCTTGAAAAGACCGGTGTCATTGCGGGCATGAGCGGAAGCCCGGTGTATGTGGACGGAAAGCTGCTCGGCGCGGTAGCGCTCGCCTTCCCTTTTGCCAAGGAACCGATCGCCGGCATCACTCCGATTGGCGAAATGCTTGACGTTGTGCCCGCCAGCATTCCGGCGTCTCCAGCCAAACCTGTAGCGGCGACGAATTATCGCATCCTCCGCGCGACGGACAGCTCGGCGAGTGACCGTTTGATCCCGGTCGAGACAGACCAACTTCCGGCTTGGAGTCTCGGTAACGCGAGGGGTTCCGCCGGCGACTCCCTGGGCGCCCTGCGCCTGCCTCTGAGCTTCGGCGGGTTTTCCGAGGTTGCCGCCGCAAGTGCCCTGCCCCTTTTTCGCCAACTCGGTTTCGAGCCCATGCAGGGCGGTGCGCTCGCGGGCAGTCCATCGAATAACAACGCGGCGACGCCCGTCGCGGCGCTGGAGCCCGGCGCCATGGTGAGCGTCCTTTTGATGCAAGGTGACATGAATCTCAACGTCGATTGCACCGTCACCTACCGCGATGCCGACAAGCTCTATGCTTGCGGCCACCGGTTCTTGTTGACCGGCCCTGTGGACTTTCCCTTCGCCGAGGCACACGTCATCGCAACCGTGCCCAGCCTGGCTAGCTCGTTCAAAGTGGACGCGCCGGGTCCGGTGGTTGGGACCATCCATCAGGATCGCTTTGGCGCGATCTTCGGCACGGTGGGTGAGAAGGCCCGGCTCGTTCCGGTACACATTCAAGTGGATTCCACGCTGAACAAAAAGGAAAGTTACGATTTCTCGATGGTGCAGGAGTCGTTCCTTTCCCCGCTGCTCTTAAACTTGGGCGTGGTTTCGGTTCTCAGCTCGTCGGAGCGCATGGTAGGGCCGTCGACGCTGGAACTGACGGGAAAGATCCACCTCTCCAATGGCGAGGCCGTGAACTTGGAGGACATCCTGGCCGGGGATTTTAACACGGCCACCATGGCCGGCGTGGACGTGGCGGCTCCCCTCTCCTACGTTTTGGCCGCTGACTTCCCCGACGCGAGAGTGGAAGGCATCGACCTCAACTTTGTGTCGAAAAACGAAAAGCGCCTGGCGACGCTCGATCAGGTGTGGAGCTCGAAGTCAGAGGTACATCCTGGCGAGCACATTGAAGTCACAGCATTGCTGCGCACTCCCAGCGGGGAAAGCGTAATCCTGAAGATTCCGGTTGACATTCCGGAGAGCGTTACCGATAAGACGCTGTCGCTGGTGGTGGGCAGCGGCGCCAACATCAACGCGCTCCAAAGCCGCATGGCGCCGCAAGGCTCGATGCCCCGAGACCTGCGCCAATTGGTGCGAGCGCTCAACCGCATGCGCCGCAATAATCGCGTCTACGCGCTGCTGATGTCGCCGCAGCGGTCGCTCATGTTGCAGGGCGACGAGTATCCTTCGCCTCCGCCCTCCCTGGTGCAGACGCTTCTGGCGGACCCGGCGATGTCGGGCAACGTCACCTTCATCGGCACATCAGTGGTCGGAGATTTTCAGACCGAGCCCGGCCCCTACGCGATCCAGGGACAGAAAACGATTTTCCTGCGCGTGAGCAACGCAGGAAGCTAGACGAGATATTGAGTGATTGAGCGATTTGGTGATTGAGTGATTGACGCGTAACCTGAAAGAAGGAGGAACGAACCCGGAATGTCCTATGTTTTCTGCTGTGTGGAGTGCGTGGTTCCGTCGCCACCCCCGATTTGGGTAGGCCGCACACGATTGTGTTGAAAAAAGATGTTAAAAACGAGGTTCAAAGCCGTTAAGTTGTTGAAAGCAAAGGAGAGTGCCTTTGGTTCAAAGCCATTTTATTGGTTCGAAGCCATTTGGAAACCGGGCAGAATCTGGGCGAACCGAAAAACATTAAAGTAATACTTTAGCTTTTGTCATTAAGTCATTGATTGTACTGTAGTTATTACTCCGTGGGATTGGCAATCGACACTCGAAAATCGGCAAACATGAAAGGTTTGAAATGAAATTCAGTAAGATTATCGTCTCTTTGGTTCTGGCACTAATCGCCGCCACTTCCCTCCGCGCCGTGGACACAGCTTTCTGGCAGCTTGGCAGTTTTGACGAACTCTTGCAAGGCACGCTCCAGGGCGTCTCGCTGACGAGAGAGGGTCAATTGCGGCTGGCGCCGGACGTGCGCGCCGTCTTCAGTCCTGATGAGACCATGGCACTGGCGGTCGCGGCCGACCGCAGTCACAATCTTTATCTCGGCACCGGGCAGCAGGGCAAAGTGTTTCGCGTGGATTCGAAGCTGAAAGGCTCGCTGTTTTTCACGGCCCAAGAGCCGCAAATCTTCGCCTTGGCGTTGGGCCCGGATGGGGCGCTCTATGTGGGCAGCTCGCCGGAAGGAAAAATCTATCGCGTGACGAGCGATGGGAAATCCACCGAATACTTCAATCCGAAATCAAAATACATCTGGGCGCTGGCTTTCGACGCGCAGGGGCGTTTGTACGCGGCCACCGGCGATCGCGGCCTCATCTATCGCATCGACGCGAGCGGCAAGGGCGACGTTTTCTTCGATAGCAAGCAGACTCACGTTATGTGCCTGGCATTGGATCCTGCCGGCAACTTGATCGCGGGCAGCGTGCCGAACGGCCTGGTGTATCGAATCACCCCGCAAGGCAAGGCGTTTGTGATTTACCAGGCCAGCTATCCGGAAATCCACGATGTCGCCATCGATTCTGAAGGACACATCTACGCGGCGGCTTTGGGCAGCGCCGCCAGCGGCTTGACACCGGGAGTGTGGGGGCCGCAGAATCCCACGCCTCCTCCCCCCGGCGTCACGACGGTGACCGTGGAAGCGTCGGCGGAAGCGGCCAAGGCGGCGAGCGACAAGGCGCAAACACCAACCCCGACCACACCCGCGCCCAGCTTCAATCATCCCACGCCGGCCCCCCAGACGTTCACTCCCCCGCAGACCGGTCAGGGTCGCGGTTCGCTGATCGAGATTCATCACGATAGCTCCGCCGACACCCTTTGGACCTCGAACAGCGAGAGCATTTTCGGCCTCGCGGTGCGACAGGGCCGCGTGATGTTTTCTACCGATTCCAACGGCCGCATCTTTTCGCTCAGATCGTCGTCGGACGGCGAAGAGTTAACACTGCTGGCCGAAACCCACGAAGCGTTGGCCACACGGCTTCTATTCCAAGGAAACGATCTTTTCGCCACCACCAGCAACATTGCCGAGCTGGTCCGCGTTGGCGACACGCCAGGCCACGAAGGCAGCTATACCTCGCCGGTGAAGGATGCGAAGTTTGTCTCGCATTGGGGCGTGCTGGCTTGGCGCGGTGAAGTGCCCGCTGGCTCTTCCATCGAATTCTATTCGCGCTCTGGCAATTCTGACCGGCCCGACCAAACCTGGAGCGACTGGGCCGGACCGTATCAGGATCCCAACGGCAGCGCCGTTCAGAGTCCTTCCGCACGCTACATCCAGTGGAAGGCGGTCTTTCACGCCAAAGACGCGGCGGGACCGACTTTGGACGATGTGACCGTTTCTTATCTCAATCAGAACCTGGCGCCGCAGATTCACTCGCTCACCGTCTCGACCAGCGGTGAGCGCACGGGACCAAGCGGCGCGCCCGCCTTTCCCTCCTCGAGTGTCAGCATGAGCGTGTCCCCGGCTCCTTCGGCGCCGCCCTCCGGTGGTGTCACACCCAAACCTCTGACGACGATTAGTTGGCAGGCGGACGATCCGAACGGGGACCAATTGGTGTATTCGCTCTACGTTAAGGCGGAGGACGAACAGGAATGGCATTTGGTGAAGGACAAACTGCGCCAATCGTTTTATTCCCTCGAACCCGACTCGCTTGTCGACGGCAAGTACGTGGCGCGCCTGGTGGCGTCAGACGAGGAATCGAACCCGCCTGCCACGGCGCGGAAAACAGAACTCCTGAGCGCGCCATTTTGGATCGACAATACACCGCCTGAGATTCGGGTTCTGAAGCAAGCGGTCATGGGAGACGCGGTGGAAGTGCAGTTCCGGGCCGAGGATGCAACCTCTCCCTTGCGCGCCGCGCAAACCGCCACCGACGCCAAGGATTGGGACAATCTGTTATCTGACGATGGTGTGGTGGATTCGCGAATTGAGACTTTCACGGTTCGGGTCCATAATCTGGGGCCGGGCGAGCACATTATTGCCCTGCGCGTTTCCGATACGGCGGGCAATGTGGGGGTGGGGAAAGCGGTAGTTCGGATTCCGGCAGGCGCTCGATGAGGAGAAGCTGTCAGCTCTCAGCCAGAAATTGCCGAAACGGATGTGCTTGCTGAAAGCTGAAGGCCGATTGCTGATGGCTTTTCCACTGCTGGCAATCGCGGGTGGACAAGTAACCATTTTGGGTGCGGTAACGGACAACTCACTTCATACGCCGCGCATCTCACCAGCGAGTTGAGATGCGGCCTGATTTGAAACGCATTTGAGCTCAGAGAAGAACGCAACGACCAAGGCCGCCTCCGATTCTCAACTCATCGCCCGGGCCCAAAGCGGTGACGAACAGGCGTTCGCGGCCCTCTTTGAGGCTCACAAGCGCCGAGTTTATTCGCTGTGCTTGCGGATGACCGGCAATATTGCGGAAGCGGAAGATCTGTCGCAGGAAGCGTTCCTGCAACTCTTCCGGAAGATCGGAACGTTTCGCGGTGAGTCCGCATTCTCGACCTGGCTGCACCGGCTGGTCGTGAATGTGGTTCTGATGCATTTGCGCAAGAAAGGCCTTCAGCAGGTCTCGCTCGACGAGACTGACACGTCGCTCGAAGAGCCGGTCAAGCGCGATTACGGAGACGATGATCGAAGGCTGATGGGCTCGATCGACCGCATCACCCTGGCCCGAGCCATCGCCAAACTTCCGCCTGGGTATCGCGCTGTTTTCGTGTTGCACGACATGGAAGGCTACGAACATAACGAGATCGCCGGAATCCTGGATTGTTCTGTCGGTAATTCCAAGTCGCAGCTCCACAAAGCCAGAATGAAGTTGCGAGAGGCATTGCGCGAGGGCCGGACGGAAGGGGAATTTTCCGAGGGTCCGGCCGGCGCTTCGATCGCCGAAAGTGCGCCGCGCCACGAGGAAAGGTAACGGGCCATGTCAGAACTGAATGTCGAGTTCGATTCGGCGCGAGCCGCGTGCCGACAATTTGACCTGGATCTGCCCGCTTATCTGGAAGGCGAAGACCGGCCCCGCGTGGCCAGCCACGCCCAAGAGTGCGCTTTTTGCGGCGTCGTGCTCGCGGACTTGGAGCTGATCCGTTCGCGGTCGAGCGAGTTGCTGCTCGAAGATCCTCCGGCCAGGGTTTGGGCCAACCTACACGCGACGCTGGCTGCGGAGGGCTATCTTCGTGAGCCGCAAGTGGTCCCGCAGGGCGGGATGAAGTGGTTTCCTTCCCTTGGCGAGTTTCACTTGATGCGCTATGCCGCCCCGTTCGCGGCCATGGCTTGCCTGATCCTGGCCGCCACCCTTCTGACGATCCGCACCAACCAAAACCACGTTTCCCGGACGTCCTCGCCGCAGGCAAGCGTACCCGTGAACGCTCCCGAGGCGGCGGTGAATGCGGGCCTCGTCGAAAGCGTCAGTGCAATGGAAAAGAGCTACCGCGAGCGCGAAAAGTTTCTCGACCCGTCGATTCAAGCAAGCTATCGGAAAGGTCTGAAGTCCTTGGATGATTCCATTCGCGAGTGCCGCGATTCCCTCGACAAAGAGCCTACGGATGCCGTGGCGCGCGAATATTTGGCTTCCGCTTATCAGCAGAAGGCGGCGGTGCTGTTTGCTGCGTTGGAGTATGATGGGCGATAATCTGTTCTCACACGAGGAAGAGGACAACACGGTGCTCATGCGGGCGGCAGAATCAAGCGTTGGCAAGAAGAGTGCAGTCAAAGACAACTTAGTGAAATGGGGCGCCCTTTCCCTGCTGCTTTTTCCACTGGTGATCGGCCGCGCCGCAGGTCTGTTGCGGCAGGAGAAGACTTTCGACACCACTTCCAGCCCGCACATCGGACTTTCCAATTTCATCGGGCACGTTGTAGTCAAGGGATGGGACCGGCAACAGGTCCACGTGCTCTATGGGACCACTTCGCCGCAAGTCATCGTCGACGTCGACCAACTGCCTCCCCAGGGTCCGGTGGAGAAGATTCATATCACCACCCGCCTTTCGGATCCCAAGGCGGTTGGAGTGGATAAGACCGTTTTTTATAGCCTCGACGTGCCCTTGGGCGCCAACTTGGAAATTAGGAATAGCGACGGCAGGGTCGACATCGAGAAGCTGCAAGGCGATGCCTCGGTGGATTCATCGGCCGCAATCATTTCCGTGAGCGATGTGGCAGGCCGCGTGATGGCCAATTCGATTGACGGCAACATCGAGATCTTGCGCTCCTCTGGAAAGATCGAGGCCACCTCGATCTGCGGCAACCTCCACTTTGTGTCCCCAACAGGTTCTGCTCTCAAGGCGCAAACGACCTCAGGGAAGATCGTCTACGAGGGCGATTTGGTGAGCGGCGGCGATTACACTTTTCGCAACTACAGTGGAGACATCGATCTGTTCTTGCCGTCGTCGGCTTCGTTCGAGCTGAACAAGACGGTGCTGCGGGGGAGATTCCTCAGTGAGATTCCCACCTCTAACCGGCCGCAGAAGGGCCGTCCTCTTCCCGAGGCTCACACATTTCTCGGTTCGAACGTGTCGAGCACCGCGGCAGTCCGGGTCTCATCGTACAGCGGCAACGTCCACATTCACCGCCAGCCCTGAGGATTTTGGATTTTGGATTTTGGATTCGTTCATTGTCCGTCGTCAGTTGCCCGTTGTCCGCGGCAGCGGAGCCGGCGCGAGGAATTCTCAACAACCGACAATGAACTGCGAACAACGGACGTCCTCTTGCTAATCCAAAATCCGAAATCGAAAATCCAAAATCAAATGACTCGTCATCGGCACAAATTGATTTATCTTCTCGGGTTCATGGGCAGCGGAAAGTCCACGGTCGGCGCATTGGTAGCGCGGGGATTGGGCTGGCCGTTTATCGATCTCGACACCACCATCGAGGCAGGACAATCGATGACGATTCGCGAAATCTTCGAGCACGCCGGGGAGCCCTTTTTCCGTGAGATCGAGCGCGCCGCTCTTTTGGAGGTTTCCAAGACCGAACCCGCCGTCATCGCGTTAGGCGGCGGAACTTTTGTGCAAGAATCCAACATGCAGTTCATTCGCGACCGGGACGGGGCGACGGTCTGGCTGGATACTCCGTTCGATGTATTGCTCCACCGATGCGTAGGGAAGGGCAATCGCCCGCTTTTCCGCGACGTCGAGAGTTTTCGCCAGCTCCTCGAGCAGCGTTTGCCCTATTATCGTTTGGCTGAATACCACGTGGCCACTGAACGGCGCGCGCCGGAGGAAGTGGCGGAGCAAATTCTCCGTCTCAAGGTGTTTTGACGTGGGGAGGACGACACTGACTTTCACTCGACTGATGGCGGCAACCTTAGTGAGCTGCGTTCTGCTGGTGCCCAGCAGGACTGGCGCGAGACTTTTGCGCGCCGGCCAAAATTCGGCTGCGCCTTCACCTGCCGCCAACCTGGATGACCGCGGAACGTTTGTGATTTCCCTCGAGGGGCGGCCGATCGGAACCGAGAAGTTCAGCATCCAGTCCTTTGCGGATCGGATCGAAGGCGAGGCGGAGATTCAACTGCGAGCTAAGCGTGGCGCGCAGAGCCTCTCCGTGAAGAGCAGTCCCCGCCTCATCCTCAATCCACAGTTCGAGCCTCAGACCTATTCGGTAACCCAGAAAGGCACGCCGGAGTTTCATCTGGAAGTGAACTTTCGCGCCCCGTTCAGCGTCAGCCGACTACGACTCGCAGGCCAAACCTCAGACGACGAACGCCAATTCGCCCTCTCGAAGGACGTCGTCGTGCTCGACGACAACGTGGTCCATCATTATCAAATTCTGGTCGACCGCTTCGCGCTGAAGTCAGACAAAAAACAGACCTTCAGCGCCTACGTTCCGCAGGAGGCTCTGCCTGGTGTCCTGACCGTGGAAGAAGTCGGCAACGACGAAGTGGAGCTCGACGGGCGCAAGGTTCCGCTGCGCCATCTGGTGCTGTCCACCGAGCTCGCCCAAATCGACCTCTGGGTGGATAGCCAGCAGCATCTCCAGCGAGTTTACAACCCGGCCTTACAACTCGACGCCACGCGCAAACAGTAAGCGACGAGTGCCCCCCGCGGCAGGATGCTCAGAAGTGCTGCCCACGCGAATGCAATGGGGATTCGATGACGGCGGTCTTTAGGGCAACGCTGCCTCTTCCAATTGTACTCCGTAGAGGGCGCGTGTCTGGCCTTCCAGCGGCCGACGCCACATCACGCGCGCGGTAATCTCAGTTTCGTTCGTTCCCGGGGCGTAGCCGACGGTCAGCTTGATGATCTCGCCGACCTTCATCTCCTGCTCGCAGACAAAGCAAACGCCAGTCCTGGACAGGTTCTCGGTTTTCGCGATCTCTTCCCTGCCGCCTTCGGCACGAATACGAACGGGCAATTTCACCGTCATACGCTTGGAGCGCCGACCCTCAATTCCCTGAGGCGCCGCAGCCCCAGCCTGGACTTGAGAGGCGTAGGGTTCCTCCGTTTCCTCCTCCGCAAACCCGAAGCGCCAATCCGTCCCGACCCTGCAGCGTGGGCACCGGCGATTCAGGGAGGAGTGAGTGATCAGGTAGCGGTAATGTTCCAAAGTGAGCGAAGCCAGCTCGCGAAAGCGGCACACCGAGCACTCAAGCAGGGTGTCGACCGTTTCTTCAGTCGTGGGAGCGGCCGCTATTTTGGGAAAGAAGATTCCCCAAAAGTTCAAACTGGGTTCAAGACACTCAACTCCCCACTCCGGCCCCTCGGTCAGTGATGGGCTTGTCCGCCCAACCACTCGAAACGAGCACGACATCCGGGTTTGAAGATTGGTGATCCGCAGCTCCTCATTCGGGCGGACCAGATGCTTCAACCTGATCCGAGCCCCGTTGCGGTTAATGACGATTGTGAAAGTCTCTTCCGTGAACTGCGTCCCCGCCAGGGTCTTTCCCTCGACGCGAATCGGAATTCTCAGTAGGACGCGCTCACTACCGCGCTTGTTTTCCGGAGGCGATGAAGCGGCGCTTTGACTCATGGCTGCATGCAACTTCGCCACACGATGCACTATCGGCAGAGTTGTGCCGGAGTTGAGAGATGAGTATACCGGATTAGAGACCCGCCGTCATTCGTCTGGACAGCTTCTGGCGGGGTCGCGGGTCGGTTCGAATGTGGTCTAACCGTGTCCCACGCCAGAGGCTAATGCTCCGCCTTCCCAGGTAGCGACCAGCTGGGAACGATCGACTCTGACTACGAGGCAGTCGGCAAGACGCGCTCAGATTCTTGCCGTGTTGCCGGGGGCGTCCCAGAAGACCTTCTTGCCCGAGCGGTACGAAATATTGACCATATGCCCGGCGGCGGCGGCGTAGTGGCCGACCTCTGCATTTTCGGAGCACTCTTGCCGCGAGCGAACGCAGTTGAAGAACTCCAGCATGTGAAGCGGAACAGCGTCGGTCGTATCATTAACGGAAGACGGTTCCCACTTCGTGCTGGCTTGCGCTTCCGCGCGGTGGTTGCCCTCGTCCCAGAACTGGTCTTGCGTGGCTTTTGGCCAGCTATCGATCGAGTACTGATAGCCTTCGCGGTGCTTTTCCGGCGCCAGGCTCAGCGCGCTGCCGCCCAGTGTGAGCGATCCATCAGTGCCGAGGAATTGAATGCCCTGCTCCGGCGTGCTGGCGTTATTGAAGGTTGCCGCCATGTTGACGCAGAAGCCGTCGTACTCAAACAGCGCATCGAGCGTGTCCGGCACCTCGCGCCCGTCCTTCCAGCGCAGAATGCCGCCCATCGCCGCCACGCTCTTCGGCATCTTTGCGTCCATGATGTAGTGGATGGAAGTGATGAGGTGAACGAAAAGGTCCGTGGTGATGCCGCCGCTGTAGTCCCAGTATTTCCGATAACGAAAGACACGCTCCCCGTCAAACGGCCGCTGGGGCGCGTTGCCCAGCCACTCCTTCCAGTTGAAATTCACGCCGTCTTTCAGGTCGGGAGGAATGGGATAATTCCACGCGCCGGTCGAGCTGTTTCGGTTGTAGGACGCGACAATCTTGGTGACTTGGCCGAGCTGGCCGGAGGCGATGATCTCTCTCGCCTTCTTCTGCAAGGGTGAAGACCGGCCTTGGCTCCCCGCCTGCACCACGCGGTTCTTGCGGCGCGCCGCCTCAATCATCTTCGGTCCATCTTCAATCCGATGCGTCATCGGCTTTTCGATGTAAACGTCCTTGCCGGCGTCCAAGGCGTCGAGCACCATGGGCAGGTGCCAGTGGTCGGGTGCGGCGATGACCACCGCATCAACGTCCTTGCGATCGAGCACTTTCTTATATTGCGCGAAATTGGTCTCGATCTTGCCGTCCGTGGTTTCCTTCGAGCGGTCGAGGTGCCCCTGATAGCAATCGCACGCCACGACGAGGTTGGCCTGGCCCGTAGTGGTGGCAGCGCCCATCAAAATGTGACCGCGGATGCCCACGCCGATAAACGCCAAATTGACGCGGTCGTTGGGACTGGCGGGCTTCGGCATTCCGGGAAACGCCTCGAGCGGTGTCCAATTACCATTCAAGAAATAGCCGAGACCCGCCGCGCCGGCAGCGCCTCGACGAATGAAATCACGCCTCGTGCAGTTCGACATTTCTACTCCTCCTTATGTGGCTCGTGAATTGGCTCGCACTGACGCATCACCATAGCGGCCAACAAAGAGCGCGCAATCCTCACCAGTTCGCGCCGCACGCTCACGACGCTTTCCTTTCTTCCGATGGCCGATCTTGCGCGTCACGCCGGGTTGGCTCGAGCGAGGAGGACCCCGTCAGAGCTCCCGAAGTCAGGGCTTCTGCGGCCAGCGCTTCCGCGCGCCGCTTGATGCCCAATAGCATTTTGCGCCCCATTATGAAACTCACTGGCTCGAGAATGACGCGGTTCAGCAATGTATATTTCCAGCCCTCGCTCCAATCCAGGCGAAAGCGCTCGATGAGTCTTGTTGTCGTGGCGTCGACAGGCTGAAGGAAGAAGATCCAGCTACAAGCCATGTAAGATTCGGGGTTTTTGTCGTGGAGCTCGAAAGGGCTTCCCCGGCCGCCGACTCCGCCACTGATTTTCCCACCCAACACAAGCGCATGGCCCGGCCAGACGGCAACAACCGGCGGCCCAGTGCCGCCCGGCTCCAGCGGTATCACATCGCCAGGCTTCAGGCTCTGGTACTCGGGCAAAATACGATCTGCGCTGTGAATGTTGAGGCCGAACAAATTCTCCAGCCAGTCATAGCTATAGAGTCCGCCGCGCCCTTGGCCCATCTGGACCAGCCAAGGCCAGATTTGAGCTGGTGGCGCGTTAATCGTCACCGCGTGTGTTGCCTGAAGTCTTGGTATCACGACGAGGTCATCTCCCGGTAAGGGTTGTCTCGCCTCTTCACCTGTGGCGCCCCACCGGAGATGCCAAGGCCTGATCACCTCAAGGTAGGTGATGACTGCAACTACGACGAAAATGCTGGCCCAGCCGAGAATTGGAAAAATGTGAGCCATCCAGGTCACCTGAACTGGTCCCGCGCACCGCACTCCAGGGCGAAACTCATCTCGTTAATTCCGCCCATCCAATTCAGCTTCCATTCCCCGGATCGTGTCACGAACGTCTTGATCCGAGGGCTGGGGGCTGCCCATTTCGGCCACCACGTCGATGGGCAGATCGTTGAAACTGGAGCGCGCCACCACTCGCTTGAACTGGTTCGGTGTTTCGGTCGCCTGATAGCAAATCACAGTGAGGTTGGCGTGTGCTGCCACGTAATGGGAGGCGCGCTCCGGACCCATTACGTAAAAGGCCGTGGACAACGCCTCGCTTTCGGTCGCGTCGAGCGCCAGAACCGCCGTCGAAAGCATGCCCTCCACAGGCCGGCCCGTGGCCGGGTCCAGGATGTGTGAATAAACCCTGCCCTCCTCCTTGAAGAAGTTCTCGTAGTTGCCTGACGTCGAGATCGAACAGTTCTTGAGATGAATCACGTCGGCACCCTTGTTGACGTCGAGGGGATCGCGCAGCGTGACCGTCCAGGCCCGCGCCTCGGGAGGCGCGCCGAGCGCGTAAATACTGCTCGTTCCGCTCGAGATGAGGGCCCTGGCCACACCGCTGGAGCGCAGGACCTCGGCCGCACGGTCGACCGCAAAGCCTTTTCCGATTCCGCCCAAGTCGAGCTGAACTCCCGCTCGGTCGAACCACAGGGTGCGCGCCGTGGCGTCGAGCTTCACATGCGCGTAGCCCACCGTCTTGAGCGTCTGCGCGATCTCCGCGTCGTCGGGCACGCGGCCCGGCTGTCGGAAGAATCCCCAGGACTTCATGAGGGGGCCAATTGTGATATCGACAGCGCCGGATGTTTCCGAGCTGTAACGGATGGCGTCGCGAATCAGCCGAAACAGCGCTGGTTCAACCACAACGCTGTGACGAGCGGCCGCCCGGTTGATGTAGGAAAGTTCGCTCTCCGGGCGGTAGTTGCTCATCTGCTGTTCGAGGCGGTCGATCTCGTCAAACACCTCGTTCACGACAGCAGCCAGGTATTCCCGGTTCGCGCCATAGGCGCCCACTTCGAAGGTGGTGCCCATGGCGTCGTGCGAAGCGCGGTAGCGGACCAAGTCCGCCCCGGCGGTCGATGGGCCATCCGGAGATTCCGAGTCAAAACTCAGAGGCATGATGCGCGTCCATCGAGAGCAAATTCACGAGATCTGCAAGGAGCGCGCTTCGCGAAAGCCACCATGCTTTAGGGAAGGAAGGGCGGGCTAGGGCGTGATGAGGCGGTTGGCGTCGGGCACATAGCCCACCCTTCCGGCGAGATCGAGGCGCTCACAATTTAGGTCACAAGGTCCTTCTTCGGCCACATAACTTTCTGGCCCGTGTCGATAGCTCGGTTCGCGTAAATCACCGCCAGGGCGTCGGCCATGCCCACCTCGAGGGGCGCGGCCACAGGCTTGCCTTCGCGAATGCTCGCCAAGAAATTGCTCAGTTCTGACCAATTCGGGTCGTGGGGCTCCTCGTAATCGTAAATACCGATGGACGCCAACCAGTGCTTGGCGTAGCGGAACTCGCGATCGACAAATCCATTGTCCAGGCTTTCCTGGTCGGGATAGATCAGAACGCCTTGCTCCGTGGCCCGCTTGGAGACCGTGGCGCCGGCCCACCAATTCTCTTTGGCCGCAACCGTCGACACCTTGGCCACTGGCTCGCGATAGTACATCCCCTTGCCGATCGTGATGACGAGCGTGCCACCGTCGCCCATGATTTGCTCGTTGAAATCGTAATGGGCGTTGCAGAGGATGGAGCTGTAGAGCAGCTTCTGGCCGCTCGGATACTCGAAGATCGCCTGCACGTTGTCATTCGTCTCGCGGCCGTCTTTCCAATGGTTGATCCCACCCGTGCCCACCACCGACAAGGGCTCGGCGCCCAGCGCCCAGTTGGCCACGTCAATCTGATGGGAACCGAGTTCCGCCATCAGCCCGCCCGAGTAGTCGCGGTACATTCGCCAATTGATCAGCCGCTCGAGCTTGGGATCGGCCACCGGACGGCGCCAGTTGTTGTTGCGATGCCATTGGGCGCGAACAAACGTCACATTGCCGAGCGCGCCTTTCTGGATCATGTGCAGGGCAATCCGGTAGAGCACGCTCGAACGCCGCTGCAAGCCCACCTGCATCACCTGCTTGGGATGCGCCGCCGCGGCCTGCCGAATGGGCGCAGCCTCTTCCTCCTTAAAGAACATGCTCTTCTCGACGAAGACGTGCTTTCCGGCATCAAGGGAGTCGAGCAGCATCTGCGCGTGCAGGTAAAGCGGCGTGGCAATCAACACCGCGTCGACGTCTTTCCGGTCCAGCAGCTCCCTGTAATTGGTGTAGGTTTGAGGATTGCCGCCGGTGGCTTCCGCGCCCTTCTTCAGATTCACCGGATAAATGTCGCAAGTAGCGACGCACTGGCCTTCGGGAATAGTTGTCAGCGCCTTGATGAGTTCGAGGGCGCGACTTCCTGTGCCGATTATCCCGTAGCGCACGGGATTGCTCACCGCCGGCGCCGCCAGAATCGCCGGCGCGCCGGCAACCGGCAGCGCACTAACTGCGGCCGCTGCGGCAGCGGTCTTCAAGAAATCTCGCCTGGTAACGTCTGACTCGTTCTCCATCTTCGCTATCCTAGCTCTTCCAAATCCTACCCGGGGATCGGCCCTACGCCATCAACTGCGCTTAGCCTATGCCAGGGCCAAAACGGAATGCTGTGATGCAAATCACACATCGTCGTGACCGAATCACACGATTGAGTGATCGGGCGATGGGGTGATTGAGCGATTGAAGGAGCGGGAGAAAATGGAAAGTCGAAACTAGAAGGTATCTCGAGATGCGATCTCATGCATGGCCACACAAGCACAATAATATACAGTAGTTGGTATACTCATTATGTAATATAACACATTGGACTGATGAGTGAGGACCCGCATTGCCAACCCCCAAGCGCCCGCGCCCCCGGACTGCCGCGTCATGGCATTCCCGGCAGTCTTCCTCGGGCAATTGAGCTCGGTCTCGCATCTGCTCTGCCGCAATCGGGAGTAGTGAGGTGGTGCTCCATTCATTTTTTCCCAAAATCAGGCCTTTTATCATCGCAGCTAATTGGAAACAAAGCATTTAGCCTCAATTGGTTTGTTTTTGTTCAGAATGGCATATCTTTCAGAATCTACGCGACTTAACCTCAATGGGTTTGTTTGGGTTTGTTTTTTCAGTTCACGACCGGCACAACCATCCTCCAAATCGGGAATAGAGGCGATATCCGCGAGACGTATCACGTTCATTCTAAAGCACATTCCGGCTTCGTTCGTAACCTCTTTGCACTTGCCCACCGCAACTTGCCTCTGGCCCTGGCCCCGCGACACTCCGCCTTTCGCGTCCAGTCTCTCACCCTTCGGAATTTGGAATCCGCGATACATCACCTTCAGAACCCGGTCGCGCGCAGGCCCACCGGCCTGAGACTATAGTTCTATTAGCATAGCTCGAAATGCCCTGTCAAGTACTTTTTCAAGAAAGTCTCTCTCACGGTTAAGGCGTAGCTCGGGGCAATAATGCCCGAACCCGGCTTGTTGGAAACACTCATCCGGCGTCAGGGCCTAAAATCGCCTTCGGTGCGTTCAGCACCAATTCGTGTGCCCGATAGGCACACATTGTGATACACTGTTGTCTGTGAAACGCTTCGCTTGGGACGATGCGAAGAACGAGAAGCTGAAGGCTGAGCGGGGTGTCGGGTTCGAGGAGATTGTAATCCTCATCGAGCGGGGACACTTGCTCGACATCCTGGAGCACCCGAACCGGGAGCGATACGGCAGTCAACGCATCTTCGTCGTCCAGCGCGGAGACTACGTGTATCTCGTGCCGTTCGTCGAGGACGCTCTTGTGTTTTTGAAGACGATTATCCCGAGCCGCAAGGCGACGAAACGGTATCTAGGCAAGGAGCCCAAAGACCATGAAACCTGATGCAGAGGAAAAACAGATTCTCGAGTCCGTCGATCGTGGGGAGTGGCGTTCTGCGCGCAACGTAAAGCGCGAACGAAGCCGCTACACTCGTTATGCCAAGGCGTTTCGGAAGGACCGCCGCGTGAATATTCGCATCTCAAGTAAGGACCTCACTGCGATCCAAGAGCGAGCTCTGGAGGAGGGCCTTCCCTATCAAACCCTCATCTCCAGCCTGCTACACAAGTATGCGGCCGGGCGGCTCCGAGAAGCCCAATGACCGCCCGCGCTTGGCACTAACGGCCCTCCTGTTCGACCGGCGATTTAATCTTAACGGAAGTCGCTGAGACCGACGGTTCCCATGATCGTCTTTGAGGAGAACACGGAGAAGCGGCTGTCTGAAACGAGTGCGTACCCCCCGCTTGCAGACTGCGGTTGATAGCCCACTGACTCGAGTAGCGGGCCAACGGAATGATTTGAGCCGCCTGCCCACTGGGCAGTACCTGCATTAGCGCACAGTTGATATCCTTGCTTGGCTGCTGCGCACGCCGGACGCGACCAGCATCGACCCCTTGCGGCCGTTCATCGACACGATTGACAAACGGGACGATCTTTTCGTGGATCAGGGCGACCGCGAAACTTATTCGCTCAAGCTGGGCCGCGGCGAGTGCGCGGCGCAGGAAAATGCGCGAAGTCCCTTGGACAGCGGCAGCGGAGCTGCCGTTGTCGACCGTGACCCCGCAAGGCGGTAGTAAGTGCTACCACGCCGCACGGTGCTGGCGTTTCTGCCACGCCTGTATTATCGTATCGATCTTTGGCAGACTCCCGAGCAAGACGGCGACCGTCAACTAGTGCCGTTCCAACTTTTTTGGGCAAACAGTTTTCAGCCGCTCAGGGAGTCTTTGCGCAAGACGCAGGTGCAATACATAGGCGTAACAAGTTGGAACGGCACTAGAACAAATCATGGATGGAGGCTCGAAATGAAACGCATCGCTTTGATCTGTGTTTTCCTGCTGTCCGCTAACCCTGGGCTTTCTCAGGACTGGGCCAAGGCGCGGCTGGAGAAGTCGCCGCGGCACCGTGAGTGGGTGACGGTGAAGCACGATGGCCGCGCGGTTGAAACTTTCGTCGTTTATCCGGAGTCGAAGGACAAAACGCCCGTCGTGCTGGTGATTCACGAAATCTTCGGCATGACAGATTGGGTCGAGGACCTTGCCGATCAGGTTGCCGAGGCCGGCTATATCGTGGTCGCGCCCGACTTGCTCTCCGGCATGGGGCCGAATGGCGGCCGCACTACCAGCATCGAACAAGAGAAGGTTATGGAGACAGTAAGTCACCTGAATCCTGACCAGATCACCGCTGACCTGAACGCCGTCGCGGACTACGGCCTGAAACTTCCGGCCTCGAACGGCAAGCTCTTCGTTGCAGGCTTCTGTTGGGGCGGTGGTCAGACTTTTCGCTTCGCCACCAACCGCGCTGACCTGTCAGCCGCCTTTGTCTTCTATGGTCCGCCGCCGCCGAAAGAGGCCATGCCTCGCATCACCGCGCCCGTCTACGGCTTCTACGGCGGCAACGACGCCCGCATCGACGCCACCATCCCTGACACGCGCGAGGCCATGAAAGCGGCCGGGAAAACCTACGATCCAGTGATCTATGAAGGCGCAGGCCACGGCTTCATGCGCGCCGGCGAAGCGCCCGACGCCAAAGAAGCTGATCGCAAGGCGCGCACCGAGGCGTGGGCACGGTGGAAGACGATTCTCGAGCGAAACCACTAAACAAAGGTGCCGAGTGGCAGGTGGCAAGCAATGACAACGGGGGTTCGGGATTCGGGGTTTGGGGTTCGGGGGAAAAGCCAACCTCCTGGTGGTTCTGCGAAACCCGAACCCCGAAACCCGAGCCCCTTCCCACTTGCCACTTGCCACTTGCCACTGCTTTTCTTGCCCCTCGCCACTCGCCACTCGCCACTGTTACAATTGATCGAGACCGGTATGCAGACAAATTTGATCTGGTCGGCGTCAGCCCTTTACGGCGTGGGGATTTTGCTGACATTGCCCTCGGTGATTCGCCGGCGCGTTGCTCTTCCCTCTTGCTCGCTCGCGGCCGTTGGCCTTGGCTTGTGCCTTCACGCTGCGGCGCTTGCTGTCGCCGCGTCGCGCGCCCATCGCTTGCCCATCACGGACGTCCGTGGCGCACTGTCGGTATTTGCGTTCCTGGCCACCCTGGCGTTCTTTTTGGTCTACTTGCGGTATCGAATTACTTCCCTTGGCATTTTCATGTTGCCGGTGGCCTTTGTTCTGACCCTGGTTTCCGCAGTCCAAAGAGGAACGCTGCCGAATTCGCCACAGTTCAAGAGCGGGTGGCTGCTGGTTCACATTACGGCTATCATGCTAGGCTACGTGGGTTTTTTCTTGACCTTCGTCGCCGCCATCATGTACCTGATCCAGGAACGCGAATTGAAGTCCAAGCGCCCGCGCGCCTTCTACTATCGGTTGCCGTCACTCGAGGTCTGTGACGAACTTTACCTCCGGTCGCTTATTTTCGGGCTACCGTTCTTGACCCTCGGCATCCTGACCGGGCTGATGAGGGCGAGTCACGAGTGGAAGGGCCCGTGGGCGTTCGATCCGAAGATTCTCGCTTCGCTCATCACTTGGCTCATTTATCTCTTCCTGTTCTCCACTCGGCTGAGCGGCAGTTGGCGCGGGCGGCGCTCGGCGTATCTCGCGATCTTCGGTTTCGCCACCATGATGGTGACGTTTTTGGGGATTTCGTTCTTGAGCGGCCAGCACGGCTATTTTCCGAATTTTGGGCAGACGCCGTAGGAGTGAAGCAGGAATTAGGAATTAGGGATTGGGAGAGAACGCTGCCTTTTGCTTTCTGCCTACTGCCTTCTTCTGATGGATTGCGGCATTCTACGGATTAGAGTGCAATGAACCTGGTTCTCGTCGGCATCAATCATCGGACAGCGCCGGTCGAAGTGCGCGAGCTCATGAACTTTGCCGAGCCTCGCGTGGCCAGCGCTCTCTCGGACCTGGTGAGCCGCGATGGGATCGAAGAAGCACTGATTCTCTCCACCTGCAACCGCGTTGAGGTTGCCGTCGGCGCGCAAGAAGATGTGAACGCCGACCCGATCGTCCGCAGCTTCCTCAGTCAATATCATCACTACGACGCGAATGCTTACGACCGCTACCTTTACTGGCACCGGCAGGAAGAGGCCATCCGGCACCTCTTCCGCGTGGCCTCGAGTCTCGATTCCATGATTCTCGGCGAACCACAAGTGCTTGGGCAGATGAAGCAGGCCATCGCCACGGCCCGTCGCGTGGGGGCCCTGAATGGCACGCTTCACGAGGTGGCGAACCAGACGCTGGCCGTCGCGCGCCGGGTGCGGCGCGAAACCGCCATCGGCACGACAGCCATCTCCGTTTCTTATGCGGCCGTCGAGCTCGCCAAGAAGATCTTCGGCAGCCTTGAGGGCAAAGTAATTTTCGTAATCGGCGCCGGCAAAATGAGCGAGCTCGCCGCCAAGCACCTGCTCAAGAGCGGCGCCAGCGCCATTTTCGTCAGCAATCGCACCTTCGAGCGGGCGCAGGAACTAGCCGCCGCATTCCACGGCACCGCGATTCAATTCGAACAGCTTTTCGATCACATCGACAAGGCAGACGTCATCATCAGCTCGACGGGCGCGCCGCATTTCGTGGTGCGCAAAGACCAGGCCGAGAGATTGCTCGCGGCGCGCAAGAATCGCCCCGTGTTTTTTGTCGATATCGCCGTGCCGCGCGACATTGATCCAGCGGTGAACGAGTTGGACAACGCTTTTGTCTACGATATCGACGACCTCGAACAAGTAGTGGACGCCAATAAGAAACAACGCCAGCGCGAAGCGGCGTTTGCGGAACAAATCGTGAACGAGGAAGTCGGAAAAGAGATGCGTCGTCTGGCCTCGCGCGATGTGGTGCCCACCATCGTCGCTCTTGAAGACCGCCTGAATCGCATCCGCGAAAGCGAAACTGAGCGCTACCATGGCCGCCTTGCCTCTCTTTCGCCCGAGCAACGCGAGGCTGTGGATTCGCTCACGCGCGGCATCGTGAACAAAATCATTCACGGGCCTATTACCGAGCTCAAAAGTGGCGCCGGCCAGCCCGGCCACGGCTCGCTGGTCCATATGGTGCGGAAGATTTTTGGCATTGAATGAACATCAAAATAGGTTCCCGGGGAAGTAAACTCGCCCTCTGGCAAGCGGAATGGGTCAAATTCCGGCTACTGAAAGCCGGGCATGAAGCCGAAATTCAAATCATCAAGACCACCGGCGACAAGCTCCCCAACGCGCCACTCACCTCGGGCGGAACGAAAGGGCTCTTCATCAAGGAGATTGAAGAAGCATTACTCGCGGGCCACATCGACTTGGCCGTGCACAGCATGAAAGACCTGCCGATTCAGCAGCCCGATGGACTCACGGTGGGCGCCGTGCCCGAACGCGCTGACGCACGCGACGTTTTGATTTCAAGAGAGGCGAAATCGCTGGCCCAGTTGCCGGCCCGAGCCCGCGTTGGCACCGGCAGCTTGCGCCGCAGCTCGCAACTGGCAGCACTGCGTGGCGATCTTTCCATTGTTCCCATCCGCGGCAACGTTGACACTCGATTGGCCAAACTCGACCGCGGCGAGTGTGACGCGGTGGCGCTTGCCTCCGCCGGCCTCACGCGCCTGGGTCTCGCGTCGCGGGTCACCCAGTATTTTTCCGTCGACGAGATCTGCCCTGCTGTCGGCCAGGGCGCGTTGGCCATCCAGATTCGAGAAGGCGATGCAGCGACCGCCGGCGCGATCGCGGAGCTTGACCATCCGCTGAGCCACCAGGCCGTTCGCGCGGAGCGAGCACTGTTGCGCCGGCTAGGGGGCGGTTGCGCAGTGCCGATTGCCGGCCACGCGACACCGCTAGACGGCCGATTGCGCCTCGTAGGTGTTGTGGCAAGCATCGACGGCAGCCGCGTGCTTCGCGCCGCAGCTACAGCTCCTGTCGAGGATGCGGAGCGCCTCGGTGGCGCCGTTGCCGAGGATTTGTTGAAGCAGGGCGCGGCGGAAATTCTCGAGATGTAGGGCCGGGGCTTGCCCCGGCCCCGGTTCGACGGGGCGCGGCAAGACGTCGGCTGACGCAGGCCCTGACAAGAGACCATGGCGGAAAAAGTCCATCTCGTGAGCGTTCGCGATGCTGCGTCAGAGCGGCCGCCGCTCTTCGGCAAGCGAATTGTGGTGACTCGGGCGCGCGGCCAAGCCGATGAACTTTGCGTCGCGCTGGAGGAGCTGGGCGCCGAGGCCATTGAGATTCCAACGATCGAAATCCGCGATCCGGCGTCATGGCAACCTATGGATGACGCCATCCGGCGGCTTGAGGAATTTCATTATCTGCTCGTGACCTCCGTGAACGGCGTGCGGAACTTTCTTTGCCGGCTCGCCGCTTGCGGCCGCGATGTGCGCGATCTGAAAGAGCTTGAAATCGGCGCGATTGGCCCCGCCACGGCGGCTGAGTTTGCGAAGACCGGCGTCAAGGTTGATTTCATTCCGAAGGACTATCGTGCCGAGGGTTTGCTTGAAGTCTTAGGCAAGCGCGACTTGAAGGGGAAGGCTTTTCTTATCCCTCGCGCCAAGGTGGCGCGCGACTTAGTGCCGCGAGTGCTGGCCGAGCGTGGCGCGCGCGTGGAAGTTGTCGAAGCCTACGAAACGGCTCTTCCGGAGTTCGCTTCCGGAGAAATCGACCGTCTTCTCAGCCCCCCGCCCGACGCCATCACCTTCACCAGCTCTTCCACGGTGAAGCATTTCGCCAAGCTCCTTGGCGGGCGCTCGATCGGCGAGGCGCTCGAAGGAATCGCCATCGCGTCGATCGGCCCAATCACTTCCGCCACGATTCGCGAGTTGGGCCTCGTCATCACAATTGAGGCAAAGGAATCCACCATCGCGGGGCTGGTGCGCGCTTTGGCGCAGTATTTCGGCAGGAAGGCGTAGGGCATAGTGAAAGCAGAAAGCAGTAGGCAGTAGGCAGTAGGCAGTAGGCAGTCAGCAGAAGGCAGCGCAGAACATTAGGTAGTAAGCAGAAAGCAGGCGCCAACCCAGTCTTCGAGGGTTTTTGCCTTTTGCTTTCTGCCTTCTGCTTACTGCGCGCTACAGCTTGAACAGCTCTTTCAGCTTCGTGGACTGCTGCCGGCTGACGGGGATGGTGGTCTGCTTGCGGTCATCCATTTTGATCTGGTAGGAACCCTTAAACCACGGGATGATCTCTTTCACGCGATTGACATTCACCAGGTAACTCCGTTGAGGTCGCCAGAAGGTCTTGGGATCGAGATTCACTTCGAGGTCATCAAATTTGCGGAAGTTGGAATGCCCTTCCAGGTTTTTCGTCACGATTCGGATGACGTCGTCTTCGATGACGGCGAAAATGATGTCATCCGCATCCACCAGGAAAAGGCGTCCCGCGCTTCTTACGGTCAATTTCGCCTTCGGGGCGAGCGGGCGCTCGGTGACCATTTGCACCAGCTTGTCGAGCTTCTGGTGCATCGACTCACCCGCCTCGATCATGCGCTTCACCTTTCCGACAGCCTTCTCCAGGCGCGCCCTGGCAATGGGCTTCAGGAGGTAATCGATGGCGTTGACATCGAAAGCCTGAAGGGCGTAGTGGTCGTAGGCGGTAGCGAACACAAAAAGCGGCAAGCGGATTTTCTTGTCGAGCAGCTTTTTGATCACCCCAAAGCCATCAAGTCCCGGCATTTGCACGTCGAGAAAAACGAGTTGCGGCGCCAAATCGCGGATCAGGTTCACTGCCTCCGGCCCGTTTTTCCCTTGGCCGACAACCTCGATCTCGTTAAAGCTCTTGAGCAAGAACGCCAGCTCATCCCGAGCCGGCTGCTCATCATCGACAATCAGGGCGGCAATTCCCATGACACCCGCTTTCCCCCATTCGTGAACGCCAGTGAACTGACGATAGCACAGCTGGGAAGCTGGATGCCATACCTGCCCGATGGCCGGCCGCGTCGGCCCACGCCATGATCATCGCCAACCGCAGGTTGATTCGCGGCCTTCATCGGGAAAACCTTGAACTCCTGCTCTCGCAGCACGCGCCCTTGTTCGCATCCGGCTGCGCGCGACCCCATGACTTGCCGCGCTCGTTGTGATACGATGCGCGCAGTTGCTGATTCGAAGCGCCGAGGTTCGAATTTCCATTTTCGAATTTTGAGTTTCGAATTTCAACGGGGGCATCGCCATGAAACAGATCTTTCCAGTCTTGCTGCTGGCTGGCGGAGTTGGCGTGTGTCTTCTTTGCCCTCAGCCGCTCAGCGCGCAGGCGTGCAAGGACGAGGAATCGATGGTAGTGGAATACAAGAAAGGCCTGATCGAATTGACCGACACGACGCGCAAGGAATCACTGGCCGACTTCGAAAAGGCTTATCACCAGAAGGCCGGCGTCACCAAACTTGGACTAACCGCGAGCATGGTGGACGGCCTGTTGGAATGCCTGGACAAGGCGAGTCAGGACCCGGCAGCCGCCAAAGACCAGGCAGATGCATTGAAGGCAAAACGCGAAAGCTACAGCAAGCTCAAAGAAAAACTCGCGGCGGATCGAAAGTCGCTGAAGGCTGCCGAGGACCCCAAGGCAGCCAAGGCCGTGCTTGAGAAGCTCGAATACTCAAACTGATCCGAAAACCGAAACTGGATACTCGAAAATCGTCAATCCGCTGTGAGCGGCGCATTTCGAGTTTTGTTTTTCCCTTTTTCTCCCAGGGACGAATAACAACTGACAACGGACAAACCTGTTTGTCTTCGCGCGCTCAACTCGTCCGCAGCAAGACCCTTTACCGGGGAAAGGTGGTGACGGTCAAGCTCGACCAAGTCATTGAGCCTGGCGGGATCAAGGCTGTGCGCGAAGTGGTGTGTCATACGGGCTCGGTGGTAGTTCTGGCGCATCTTCCGGACCGCCGCCTGCTGTTGGTACGCCAGTACCGATATCCTGCCGGGCAAGCGCTGTGGGAATTAGTCGCAGGAGGGATCGAGCCTGGCGAAAGTCAGCAAGAGGCGGCGCGCCGCGAATTGCTGGAGGAAACAGGGTACGTTGCCCGCGCCGTCAGGCCGCTGTTTGATTTTTTCCCTAGCCCGGGCATCCTGACCGAGAAGATGTATCTTGTCGAAGCGCGTGGCCTCACGCGTGCGAAGGCGCGGCCCGAAGAAGACGAGCGCATCCGAATTGGCCGGTTCACGGTCGCCCAATTGCGGCAGATGCTGCGCTCCAAGAAGGTGCGCGACGGCAAAACGCTGGCTGGTCTCTACTGGTTTCTGAGCAAGCGTCGTGGTGAGTGTTAATAGCATAGGCCCCGAATCGAGCGACGCCGGGGCGCAAAAAGGTCTTGACAACCGCCAGTCGCTTTCTATATTTATATGAGGGGAGCTTGCTCGGTGTTCGTATTCGAAATGGGCATCTGAAAGGTGGCCGGGAGCTCGAAGGGGCTCGCGGCTTTTTCTTTTTGCGGTGTCCGAAAGGCAGGCAGTCCTAACGCAGATCAAGGAGGCACGGAAGTGGCAAGACTTCAAGGCAAAGTGAAGTGGTTCAACAACAGCAAGGGTTACGGCTTCATCGGGCAGGAGGGCGGAGCCGACGTTTTCGTTCACTATTCAGCCATCCAGGGGGAGGGATTCAAGACCCTGCAAGAAGGGGACACGGTCGAGTTCGAAGTCACCCAGGGTCAAAAGGGACCTCAAGCCGACAAGGTCGTGAAAGTACAGGCGAGCTAGCCGGCGACCGCAAGACATTGTTCCTGGCCCAACTTCTCGGTTGGGCCTTTTTTTCCGGAAGGGCGTGGCACTGCGGACTGCGCTCGCTTGGTAGGTGTGTCCCGATGCGGCTTGATTTATGACCGCCGATGCGAGACAATAGGCCGCTGTTCGGCCCTGGCGGCACGCCGCTTCCCCCATCGGCACCGGCGTGATCCGGTAGCACCGGAATGAACGCCCGGGCTCATCGTCGCGGATCTTGTTCCGCCCAGAAGGCAGGTTGCGATGCCCAAAGCGATTTCGGCACTCGGAATCCTCGTTCTGTTGTCGCTTACTACCCCGGCTCAAGAGCTTTCGTCAGGTCCTCGCGGCATTGGGCTGACGCCGCGCGGCGGAGCGACCGCGCCATCCCCACCGCTATCGATGCCCAAGTTGACCGTCCCCGCAGACACTCAGGCGTCGGTGACGATGCTTTCCGGACTGCATACTCGGGTTAACCAAGTGAATGATTCGGTGACGGCGCGCTTGCAGCAGGACGTTTACGTGAACGGACAAGTCGCTCTGCCGACTGGCAGTCTCCTCACCGGGCACGTCACCCACGTGCAACTGGCGGGGCACATGCACCGTCCGGCCGAGCTCGGATTTCGGTTTGACACCATCACGCTGCCGAGCGGCGAGACCGAACCCATTTCCGCTGTGCTCGCTTCGCTCGACACGCCGCTGAAGAAAGTGCGCCTCGACCCCGAGGGCTATCTGAAGGGCACACGCGGCCTCTCTCTGAAAGCGCTGGCAGGCGGAATCGCGGCTGTCGGGACTTTTGGAGTGGGCAAGGTAGCGCTCGGCGCATCGTCAGTCGCTTCGACCGTGCTCCCCGCCGCGGGCGCGGCATTGCTGGGTTATGCGGCCATCTGGCCTCGCGGCAACGACGTGAATCTCCCGCCTCAAACACGCTGCCATATTCGCTTGAACTACCCCGTCACCGTGCGGGTGGCATGGTAACCATTTGCGATTTGCGATTGGCGATTGGTGATTGACAATTCTAGACCCCCGATGTGAGCTGCCCCGCGGAGCGCCTGTTTCAGTCGGCAGTCGAGTCGGCAATCGGCCGACGGCCAATCGCAAATCATAAATCGCAAATCACCAATAAGAAATGGATCGCCTGATCTTTCACAACGACCGAATCCTTCCACTCCAAGATGCCCACCTCTCGCCGGGCCAGATCGGCCTGCTGATGGGCTGGGGCATCTTCACGACCGTGCGCATCTACCGGGGCGTGCCGTTTGCCTTTGAACGCCACTGGGCACGGATGTCGCGCGACGCGGCGCTGCTGGGCGTCTCGATGTGCTATGAGCAACGCTACGTTCGCCAGGCGATCATCGATCTCGCGCGCGCCAATCAGCATCCGGAAAGCATGGCGCGCGTATCGTTTGTGAAAAACAAGGGGGGCTTGTGGGCACAGGCCGGCGACCGTCCTGACACTGACCTGCTCGTTTTCACCCGCGAACTGGTGGCATGGCCCGCCGCCGAGCGGCTGCGGATCGAACCGCATGGGATCATCGCCGCCGGACCTTACGCCGGAGCCAAAATGTTGTCGTGGGTCTCGCACGCCGCGGTTCTTGAAAAAGCTCATGCCGCGGGCTGTGACGACGCGCTCTTGCTCAACGAGCGAGACCAGCTCGCCGAATGCACGTCGGCCAACATCTTTCTGGTGCGAAAGGGCGAGGTCGTGACGCCGCCGCTTTCTTCCGGATGCCTGGCGGGCATCACACGCGAGGTTCTGTTTGAAATTGCGCCCCGCGCCGGAGTTCATCTGCGGGAACAAGAGTTGACGCTGAGCGATCTCGACTCCGCGGAGGAAGTCTTCATCAGCTCGACCACGCGCGAAGCCGCCGCCATCGGAGTGATCGATCCGAAATGGAAATATCCGGCTCCGGGAAGAATCACAGCCAAGATCGAGAAAGCATTTCAGGAATACGTAGGGCAATACTTAGGGGCAAAATCCTGTTAGGGGTGACATTCCTTCGGAGCGAACTGAAGTACCAGCGCCCGAACTCGCTCGGCCAACTCCAGTGCGTCAACAACCTGCTGACGATCCGGCGAAAACGCAAAATCGTATCGCAGCTCGACCGCGTAGTCGGTAAGCAATGACAGCTCCAAACCCACGAAGGGCCATCCCCGCACCTTTGCAGCTCCGATCTCCTGAAGCTCCTCCAAATCATGAGTGAATGGGAAAGCAACCTCCGCCAGAACCATCACGCCTTTCAGATACTTCTCCACGGCCTGTTGCGCGTGAAAGCACGCACTATCAAATGGCCCCTCCGCCTCCAATAGAATTCTGACCGATTTCAGGTCATTGTCGGCCTTGCCAAACCAGCCGCGCGCGTCGGTAAACTTATCGTTCATAGAGCAGCTTGCCCTCCCTCAGCGCCGTGGTCACGAAGAAACTCGGGACATTGGCCCAGGCCGCGATTTCTGCGGGAGTCCAGACGACAATATCCTTGGAGGGAAAAAGCCCCACAAGAGCGCGACGGTAGCGGTTGGCGCGCATGAAACGTGGAAGGGTCGATTCCTCAATAATCAGTAAATCGAGATCACTCTCCGGCCGGGCGTCACCCCGGGCTCGCGACCCGAACAACACAATCTTCAGCGGATTTCCCGCATTGACGATTCGACGAACCGCCTCTTGTAGCAGCTCTTCGGTAACCGGCGGGTATTCGTAGGCGAGTTCCATTTCTTTGTTGCCGCGTCTTAGTGGTGAACCCTATTTGCTTACATTCGGCAGCGCGTGAAAAGCTGATCGAGCAGAGCCAGCGCCAAATCCATTTCCTCTCGGGTAATCGTAAATGACGGCGCCAGAGTGAAGACGTTCTTGTAATATCCGCCCACGTCCAGCACCAGTCCGTATTTCCGTCCGCGGCCGTCGAGCTGGCCCTTCAGTCCTTCTGCGAAAATCCGATCGGTCAGCTCGCGGTCCGGCGTAATGCCATCGGGCTTCGAGACTTCGATGCGCAAAGCAAGACCCAGTCCGTCGACCTGCCCGATCGACTCCGGATGGCGGCGCTGAAGTTCTCGCAAGCCAGCGAGCATGTACGCGCCCTTATCGTTTACTAGCTTCTCGTAATCATCCTCCTCCATCATTTTCAGCGCTTCGAGCGCCACGGCCGTTCCCAGCGTATTTGACGAAAACGTCGAATGGGTCGAGCCGGGAGGAAAGATTTCCGGCGCAATCAGCTCTTCTCGCGCCCAGATGCCGGACAGGGGATTCAATCCGTTGGTGAGTGCTTTTCCGAAGACGATGATGTCCGGCGTGATGCCGAGGTGCTCCACCGCCCAGAATTTTCCCGTGCGATAAAACCCCATCTGGATTTCGTCATCCACGATCAGAATTTTGTGTTTGTCGCACGTCTCTTTCAGCCGGACAAAATACTCTTTGGGAGGAATCACGTATCCGCCGGTTCCCTGCACCGGCTCAATGTAGAAAGCGCCGTACTCAGCCGCCTGCGCCTTGGGATCCCAGACCGAGTTGTACTCGTTGTCAAAGAGCTTGGCGAACTGGTCGTGGCAATAGATATCGCACGTTTCGCGCTTCAGGCCGTAAATGCAACGGAAGCAGTAAGGATAAAAAACAAAATGTGCCCGGTCGCCGAAATGGCCGTAGCGACGTCGGTAGCGATAGCTGGAGGTGATGGCGGAGGCGCCCAGCGTTCTTCCATGATAGCCACCCATGAAGGCGAACATCAGGTTCTTGCCCGTCACCATGCGCACGATCTTGAGCGAGTCCTCGATGGCCTGTGATCCACCCACGTTGAAATGGACCCGGCCCTTCACTCCGAATCGCTTTTCGCAGTACTGTGCGATGCGCGCGGCGACTTCCACCTTTTCAGCGTGCAGGTACTGGCAGGCAAGCTGAGGCAAGCGGTCGATCTGACGTTTCAGGGCTTCGTTGAGTCGGGCGTTCTTGTAGCCGAAGCTCGCTGCGGAATACCACATCTGGAGATCGAGATAAGGTGTGCCGCGCTCGTCAAAAAGAGTGCTGCCCTCGCAGCCCACAAATACCTTGGGTGGCTCGAGATAGTGAACTGTATCGCCAAAGGAGCAGTACTTGCGCTCGAGCTCGAGCAGCTCCGCCGTTTTCGAAGTCCTCTCGGAAATTGCCACGCGAACTTTTCCTCCAGCTAAGGTTGGGCCGGCGCTCCCCGGGGTTCGGGATTAGCGGTTCGGGACAACGGATCGGTTTCTGCCTGAATAGCCCCGAATCCCTAACCCCGAAACCCGAATCCCGATTCTCTGCTAGCCTTTCGCCACTTACCACCAGCCACTAAGACTCAACTGCCGACAGCAACAGCTACTTTCGACTGCCGAGTTCTGGCTCTGGACTCCCGCCGGACGGGCGCCTCATCGGGTGTCACGCTTTCCAGAAGCGTCGCGAGGTCGGCTTGCAAATCCGCGAAGGTCTCGAAAGGCCGGCATGGAATTCCGTTGGCCCGGCAATGCGCGAACAATTGCCGCTTGGCAAACACCACGTCGGCGGCGCGAGCCGCGAACTGGTCGGACAGACCATCGCCGATGAAAACAACAAGCCTACCGTTCCCGCGAACCCGCCGGATGATCTCCACCTTGCATGTCGCGCAGTCGTGCCCGCAAGGCGGACCAGAATATGGGAAGGAAGGCTCGAGCCGCCGCCCCCGAATTTTGAGCCTGCTTGAAAAAAGATGCTTGCCGTTGTGCAGCGGGCCATTGAGTCCGGCGTTTTTAAGGACACGACGGATGATGAGGTCAAACCCATCGCTCACCACGTAGAATGGCATCTTTTTCCGCCGGACGAAGCTGTGAAAACTTGAGAAATGGGGATCGACGGTGACGGAATCAACGAGGGCGTTCAACTCTGTTGCTGAAGAGTCAACCAGCGCCACTTGGCGCTCCAGGCATTCGCGAGAGCCAATGAGGCCCAGCGCCCACTCCTGCTCAACCTCGCGCCATGACGGATGCGCGAGTTGTGCCAGCACCAAGTCGGTGGCGTCCTCTTGCGTGATGGTGCCGTCGAAATCGCAAACGATGATCGGTTTGGGTCTCATAAGGTGCGTGCCCAAATGAAAATCAAAAATGAAAAATTAAAAAGCCAAACGGCTGGCTCTTGATTTTTAATTTTGAATTTTGAATTTTGAATTTTTAGTTCAGCCCTCCCTTTCGTCCACCAGCCGCCGCGGCTTCCGCCCTTGGCCGAGCGCGCCCGGCGGCAAGTAACGGAACGCGAGCTGGTACATTCCGCAAACGTGATTGGCCCAAACCTCAGGGTAGCGAGTCTCGAGATTCCTCCGCACGGCCTGGTCGACCGTCGAGCGATTGATGCCATTCCCGAGCTCTAAGCGAAATTCAAGGACGTCGCGAGTTCCCTCCTGCCGAACCGCCACTTGCCAGTTCTCCGAGAGGCCTTCGACGTCGTGCAGCACTTTCTCAAAAATTTCCGGATGCATATTCCCCGCGCCCATCACCACCATTTCGTCGCGGCGGCCCTTGATTCTTGCGATGCGGCCAATCGTCGCCCCGCAAGCGCAAGGCGTATCAATGAACTTGGTGATGTCGCGCACGCGGTAGCGGATGAGCGGCATGGTGCGGCGGGAAAGAGTTGTCATCACCAGCTCGCCGTATCCGTCGGCATCAGGTTCGAGAATCTCGAGGGCAAAATTGTATTCATCTACGTGATAGCCGTCGCGGCCCTTGCATTCCATCCCCAGGCCGCCGCCCATTTCCGTGGAACCGTAACCTAGGATGACCGGCGCCTTCCAGACATCCTGAACGTAGTTGCGATAGACTTCTGTCATTCGATCGCCCGCGGCAAATATCAGCTTGAGCGGATAGGTCCCTTCCTTTTCGGCAATTTCGCTCAGGCTTACCAGCCACGTCGGATCGGCCACGATGACGTTGTATCGATACCACCGCATGCGGGAATAAAGCTCGCGAGGATGCGGCTTGCCGATCGCCGAGCAAAACACGCCCATGCGCTTGCAGGCGAGAAATGTAATCCAACTGCTGATCCAATATCCGGCGTCGAAGGTGCAGACGACGCGGTCGCCGGGTCGCACGCCATTTTCGTACAGGCCGGCCGCTTCGTAGCGAGCGCCAAACTCCAGTTCGTTGTAGCTGAAGTAAGTGCGCTTCGGCATGCCCAAGGTGCCCGTCGTCTCAAAAACGGCCTCGGGCTCCCGACAAAGAAAATCTTCGGGCGGCAGCCGCAGCAAATCCTCCGCCGTCGTAAAGATTTCGCCGAGGTCTTCCGGCCGGCGCACTCGCTTCGGATCCACGCCGTGCTCTTTCAACTGGCGCGCGAAAAACCTTTGTCGCTGCGCCGCGTATCGAACCACCTCGCGAAACCCATCGCTCTGAATTCGTCGTATGACGGATCGCGGCATCGACTTGCCCCAGCGGACCAGAGCTGGAGCAGAATCGCCAATGAAAATCCGTTCGACGAATTTGCGAGCCAAGCCGAACATTAAAGGTCGTCCCTAGTCCTTTGTCACTTGTCCTTCGTCATTCGTCCTTCGTCCTTCGTCCTTCGTCTCTGGTCTCGGGCCACTGGCTCCCGACGGCGACGCAGTCCGGTCATTTGCCGCAAAGGACAAATGACCAGGGACAAATGACGTCTTACATTAAATAGGCCGATTCCCCCGGCCGCGTGCCCGGAGTGGCGAGCAAGTCGATGTAAGAGCCCTTCTCCAGCAGAGCTCGGGCCACCTGCGCGATGGCGTGAGCAGCTTCGGGTCGAGCCAACTCGCGGGCGCGGCGTTCAATCTCTGCCAACTGCCTGGGATTGTTGAGCAGCCTGAAAGCCAAGTGAGGTATGTCCTCAAGGCTTCGGGCGCGAAGCGCGACACCGCTTTGCTGCAAGTGCAAAGCGTGAGCTTCCTCGGGACCGGGGATGGGGTGGGTCAAAATCATCGGGCGGCCGGCGGCCAACGCTTCGGCCATGGTCACCCCGCCAGGTTTGGTAATCACCAAGTCCGCGGCCGCCATCAGTTCCGGAACGTTATCAGTCCAGCCGAACAGATGAAGCGTCAGAGCAACTTTACCGCGCAGCGCCTCCAGACGCGCGCGCAGCGCCTGGTTGTGGCCGGCGACAGCGAGCACTTGAATCGAGAGACCACATTGCTCCAAGCTATGAACAACTTCATCGAGCGGCACCGGTCCCATGCCCCCGCCCATCACCAGGACAACTGGACGATGGCTGTCCAAGCCCAGCGCGCGCAGCAACTCGGGCCTGTCGAAGGGGAGCGCAAACGCCGGGTCGATGGGAATTCCGCAGACCAGAATGCGATTCGGCGAGATGCCCCATTCGATAAGCTGCGCTCGGGCACGGTCGCTGGCCACTGAGAACACGTCGATTTCGCGCTGTGCCCATGGTGGTTCCGTCTCCAGATCTGTATGGACCGCCAGAATGGGCGCGTTGAACCAGCCTTCACGCTTCGCCAGGGCTGCAATTTCTGCGGCCCCGATCTCCGTAACGATCACGAGGCGCGGCGAAAAGTCTTTGAGCCGGCGAAGAACCTCAGCGCAACCTCGACGAAAAACCCAGTGCGGAGCGGTCGAGCGATGACGCTTCCTTTGCCGTCGATCAAACAAGCCGCGCCAGATACCGGGAGCGCGTCGCAGCATCCACCAGTAGGAGTGGACGTAGAGCCAAAGAAACCACGGCCGCGCCAGCTCCACGGCATCAAACACCCGGACCTCAATCGGTTCGGCTCCGTCTTCGAGGGCGCGCTCGATGGCTTTGGCAGCTTGCACGTGGCCCGAGCCGACGCTCAAGGTCAGGATGGCGATCCTTTTGTTCATAATTGGGAGGATTTAGGATTTAGGATTCAGGATTTAGGAAAAAAGCAAAACTCGGTTGCATTCTCATTCTGAGCGAAGCGAAGAATTTCGGTATTTTAGGAATCAAACACTTCCGAGATTCTTCGTCGCCTTCGGCTCCTCAGAATGACATTTTTCGTCAGCGTGCTAAATCCTGGATCCTAGATCCTGAATCCTAAATCCTGTCTTTCCGCACTAACAGTACCGCGTTCAGCCCGCCAAAAGCGAAGGAATTCGAGAGCGCCACGCGCAATGGCTTCTCGCGCGCTTCGTTGGGCACATAGTCCAAGTCACACTCCGGGTCCGGCCGCGTGTAGTTGGCCGTCGGAGGAATCACGCCGCGCTCGAGCGCCATCACGGTGGCCACCATCTCAATTGCGCCCGTCGCGCCCATCGCGTGGCCGTGCATGGACTTGGTGGAACTGATGGCCAACCCGCGGGCGTGGTCCTTGAACACTTCTTTGATCACCTGCGTTTCCGTCACGTCGTTCAACTGCGTCCCGGTTCCATGCGCGTTGATGTAATCCACTTCCTCCGGATTCACTCCCGCCTCATCGAGCGCCTGGCGAATGGCGCGCACGGGCCCGACTCGACTGGGTTGCGTGATGTGGCAGGCGTCGGACGTCATTCCGAATCCCGCCACTTCGCACCAGATCTTCGCGCCGCGTCTTCGCGCGTGTTCGAGCTCTTCGAAGACCAGGATGCCGCCTCCTTCGCCCATCACAAAGCCGTCTCGGTCGGCAGAGAAAGGCCGGCAAGCTCGGCTGACATTGCCATTCGCGCTCGCCAGCACGCGAACCGATTCCCAACTTCGCATCATGCCATAAGTAATAGGCGCGTCGCTGCCGCCCGTCAGCACGATATCCGCGAGGCCGAACTTGATCAAGTGAAATGCTTCGCCCATGGCGTGGCCCGAGGAGGAGCACGCCGTAGCAACGGTCAGCGACGGTCCCTCAGCGCCATATTCCATCGAGATCTGGGAAGTCGCCGCGTTGTGCATGATTTTCGGAATAGTGAAGGGGTGAAGGCGCGTCGCCTGCTTGGCGTAGAGGTTGAAGAACCCTATATCGATGGTGGCGACGCCGCCCATGCCCGTTCCCGTGACAACTCCGAACCTCGGGCGTTCTTCCTCGCGCACCTCGAGACCGCTCGATTCCATCGCCTCTTTGGCGGCGATTAAGGCAAACTGCGCAAAGCGGTCGAGCAAATCAAGTCGTTTCGAGGGGAAATAATCGGTGGGGATATAGCCGGGAACCTCGGCTCCGATTTGAACGCTCAGCGACGACGGATCGAATTGCTCGATCCGGCGTACTCCCGACTGGGCTTTCGTCAAGTTCGAAAAAAAGCTTTCCCGCTCTTTGCCCGTAGCGGCAATGACTCCGAGACCTGTAACAACTACTCTCCGCATTTCATTTCACCACCCGACGAAGTCTTCAACAAGCTATCAGCCGTCAGCTTTCAGCTCTCAGAAAGCGCTGAATCGCTGACGGTCGAGGTCTTTTGCCAAGCCACCACGTTTCACGCATCACCTCCCAGCAGGGCGAAAACCGGTGCGCTGAAAGCTGATCGCTGATAGCTGAAAGCTCCTACTGGCTCGTGACCGGAGCTCCGCCTTTGGCCATGGCCATGAGATCGGAGATATCCTTCCCCTCGATCACCCGAGTCAGGCTGTCCACAACCTGGCGCACGCTCTTCATGTTCTGCGCCACCGAGTCCGGAATGTCGATCTTGAATTCTTCCTCCAGGGCGAACAGGATGTTGACGCCGTCGAGCGAGTCAATCCCGAGCTCGGCAAACGTCGATTCGGGCTTTACAACGCCGGGGTCGAGGTGTTGCTCCCGGGTAATCACTTCCACCACTTTCTCCTCTACGTTCATCTCAGCTCCTTCGTATTGGTTATTGGCCCAGCGACGCGCCTTCGGTCAAATCGGGATTAGAGGGAGCACCCGCTGAGCCTATCTTACTGAAAACACACGACATTCTAGATTCGTTCCCAATCTGCCGCGGCCGCCCGTTTCGATTCTTCCCAGCTTTGCCACGGTTCACTCTCACCTTGCCACTGATCTTGCCAGTCGCCACTTGCCGCTCCCTTTCTTAAGGCGTGGCCCCGGCTTCGATCGGATTCCTACCGGCGAGCTCTGCCACAACCTGTAACAGTTCCGAGAGGCGAAACGGTTTCTCAAGCATCTTGTGAACTCCCATGTCGTGGGCGAATTTCCTCTCCTGCCCGCTGATGAATGAGGACATTAGGATAATGTTGTGCGGGGCCTTCTGTTGACGCAGGTTTCGGAGAAGGTCAATGCCATTCTCCTTGGGCATGCGAAGATCAGCGATTACAATGCGATATTCGCCGTCGCGATTCAGCGCCTCGCGCGCCGCCGCTCCGTCGCCAGCAGTGCCGACAGAATAGCCGTTAGCCTCAAGCACCTCGCAGATCAGGCCGCGACTTTCGGCGTCATCATCAACAACCAGGACTTTCGGCTCCGACATTGACCACTCCTTCGACGTCCGATGTATCGTGGGGCAATTCAGTTGCCAATTTTGTTTAATCGAGGCTAAGCTACAGATAAGAAGCTCGTTATATCTTGTTTGATGTCAATTTGAAGCCAGGAATCTGAACTAAGGTGTGGCATTTTGCCACACTATACGGCAAATCGGGTCTGAGCCTTCGCCGCCAGACAGATGGGCTTGGCGAAGCCTGTTATCTGGCCGCAGATGAGCTAGATAGGGTACAGAGGAAATGGTGTGTTGAGCCTCGAGTGTGGCAAAAAGGGACAGTGAAAGGTCGGCGGCTAAGACCAGCGCATCACCGGAAGAAACGAAGGCGTCCCGCGCTTATGCGGCGTAACTCTTGATCAATCCACGCATATAGGCGGCTGCGGCTTCCGCGCACTGATCGGCGAATTCAATGCCCACCGTCTGACCATTGACCTTTGGCAGCGTGTGACAAAGCTCGTAGCCCAGGTAGCCCGTGTAGCCAATCTCATGCATGGCTTTGACAAAGGGCGGATAGTAGTCAGGGCCATTTACGCTGCCATCCGCCTCGCGCTTGAACTCGCCGCCGAAGTGCGAGAGCGCCTGTAGCGATCCCACATCGAGCGCCGCTTGGCGAATCGCCTGCGGAGACTTGTCATTCATAATCCAGGCGTCGAGCGAAACCTTGAGGTGCGGAGAGTCGACCTCTTTCACCATGCGCAGGACATCTTTGTGGTCGCGGATCACCGGCGTGTGGTTCTGGAGTGCCAAAGTGACGCCGGCGTCGGAGGCAAACTTCACGCTCTTCACCATGCCGTCCCGGCACCAGCCCCAGATCTCTTCGTCGGAAAAACCCTTATGAACGGCATCCCAGATGGGACGAGACAACTCGTAGGAAGCCAGCTGTGGGTGCTGCGTGACTCCGGGCCAAGCCAGGAAAACTCGAACCGTCGGCGCTCCCAATTCGGAGGCGCAACGAATCAGCTCGCGCATGTAGAGCACCTGAGCTTCGCGATGTTCGGTGATCGGACTGCTGAAATCGTTGTTCGCTGCCAGGCCGTAAATCTCGATGCCCTCGCCATCGGCCCTTCGGCGTAGTTCCTTGCAGCCGTCTTTCGACATCACCAGCGGGTGCCCATGCGGGCATTTTCCGTCAATTTCAATTCCATCGTAGCCAAACCGTTTTGCCCGCATGATCACGTCTTTGAGTGGCAGAGCGTCGCCTCGGTACCACACACCGAGATAGGTGATGGTGTAAAGTCCTACTTTCATTTGTGCAGACTTTGCCGGCTGGCTGCCAGAATTGCCCTTTGCCGTCTTCGATGCGCTTAGCAGACCTGCGGTCGCGCTGAGCGTGCCGCCCACAAACTGCCGGCGATTGATGGTGTCCATGGAAACCCTCCTTCGAGACCTTCATGACCCGGGCGCCTACAACCTGTCCCGCGCTGGGCATCATACCACCCCAACGGCGCATTGGATTGAGAAACGCAACGGCTGTTTCGGCTCGCCGAATCCTCAAGGCGGCACAGAACGTTGCGGCCGAAGTGAGCCATTCTAACTGATGGCAAGGGAATCAAAGTAAGAGCACGATCAGAAGGAGGAAATCAAAATCGCGGGGCGAAGTCACGTGCGGGCGGCTTGATTGACCCCGGCGAGCCTCGCTCGCCAAGCCAACCCGGCAGGTCCGAATTGGCTTGGCTCTTCGAGGCCCAGAGGTATCCACTACTCTCGGAGATTCCCACGAGACAAACTGTCCTCGCAGGACAACTAACCGCTGTTACTTCCCAAGTCGACGGCGAATCACACCACCGAGTCCGAGCAGGCCGGAACCGAACAGCATCAGGCTGGTGGGCTCAGGGGTTGCTTGGGACAATCCCGTGACTCCGCCATCGAGCCAAGAGATCGAGCCGGCGCCCTGAGGAATCGTGTTTGATTCCACTATCGAAAGCCAATAACCACCGCCCACTGGAGCGATGTCGGAGAAGTTAATCGTTCCAGAGATTGTTACGTTACCGCTGCAAAAGCCCGAGCCCGAGCAGTTCACGTAGGCGTACCATCCAGTGAACACGCCGTTAGCGTAGATGTTCCAATTCTCCTGTTGGCCGCCTGCGAGGAGATCACTGGCAGTCCAGTTCAAGTTTAGGTCTGTCAGTGACGAAATGCCAGTATCGTAAAAGGTCGATGAATTAACAAAGTCACCGGCGGTCCATTGATAAAAAGTTCCTCCGCCGGAAGGTATAGTTCCGCACCCGTTGGTGGCGCTGCAAAAAGCATCGCCAGCAGTAGGAAACGGCTCATATACGGTAAAGTCCGCAGGCGACGGCGAGGACGAGCTGTGTCCGGTCAACCCAGCTTGCCCTCTCCCTTGAGACTTTCCTAATCGTCCGCCGTTATTCGAGCTGTAGCTGGACGCGCTCGCGATGCCCGAAAAGGCAAGGCAAAGCACGACCACGATCGCGAACATGGTTCTTTTTCTCATTATGTAGTCTCCCTCTTTTTTAGTGAGCAAGATTTAGCCGACGACAACCAACCGTCTTTTTGGCCAGCAATTTTGATGCCGAGGCATCCACGATACGTAACTGATTGATTCTGTTTGAGGGACCCGAGTCGCCCTGAAGCCATCAACGGAAAAAACAAGGACAAAAGTTGCAAACTTTTGCACTTAATCCGCACTTGCCCCGGTTCGCGTAGGGGCGCCCGTGGATCCCCAAGTGGCGCCGTCAACGCCGCTACGGATCCGAATTGACTCGTCAGCAACGAGAGAATTCCATTGACAACCTTTACGAAGCTGAATAGCGTATCGCAAGATCGAACCCAAGCTCAGTGGAGGTCATCATGCCCAGAAGGAGATCCGCCGATAACGTGAAACCCGACGCCCGAACCAGGGCTAACCGCCGCGAGTTTCTCAAAGGAGCGACGGCCCTCGCCGCCGGCGTCGTGGCGGCACAACCGGCCGCTAAAGCCGCAACTCCAAATCTGCTGCCCACCATTCGTCTCGGGTCCCACCAAGTGACTCGCTTAATTGTTGGCAGCAACCCCATCTATGGCTACTCGCATTTCAATCGACTCTTCGACCAGCATATGACCGAGTGGTTCACCGATGAGCGCATCGTGCAATTCCTGCTGGACTGCGAACGCGCCGGCATCAACACCTGGCAAGCCAGCTACAACTCGCGCATGGCGGAGCAGTTCCCCAAAATCCGGGGCGCCGGCTGCCAGATTCAATGGATCTGCCTAGCTGCGTCTTGGCACCTGGATTCGCGGTTTCCCGACACGCCGGAGGGAATCACGGAAGGGACGATCAAGTGCGCGGAATCCGCCGCCCAATGGAAGCCCATCGGCATCGCGCATCATGGCCACGCCACCGACCGTCTTTATCGCGCCGGGAAGGTCGACCTCATCAAGCAGTTCATCGATCGAGTGCACGACTTGAATTTGCTTGCGGGCATTTCCGTGCACAATCCCGCCATCCTCGAGGCGCTGGAGGCCAAGGGGTGGTCAAATGATTTCTTTATGACGTCGTTTCACTATCAAACACGCCGGCCGGAAGAATTGAAGAAAGAATTCGGGCTGGAGGCGGCAGGCGAAACTTACGTCCTCAGCGACCCGCCACGCATGTGCAAGGTGATCCGCCAGGTCAAGAAGCCCTGCCTCGCTTACAAACTCCTGGCCGCCGGGCGCAAATGTGAGTCGCCAGAACAGGTCCGCCAAGCCATCGAATGGGCGTACAAAAATATCAAGCCCATCGACGCCGCGATCGTGGGCATGTACCCGCGCTTCTCGGACCAAATCGGCGAGAATACGCGTACGGTGCGGGAGGTGCTCGCTTGAGAATGTTGGCACGTCATTCCGCCGCACGCGCAACGTCGCATGGGCATCTTGCCCATGCCCTTCCACGGGCGGGACGCCCGTGCCACGCGACACTGGCTGGTTATGGCACTCATAGGGTGCTGCATTTCCGCTTGCGCTCAAACGCCTCCGCAAGTTCAAAGTTCGCCTCCCAGCCAGAACTCTCACCGTGTACACCACGTACCATTTGCAAAACGATGATCCAGAGATGATCGCGGAATAGATCCTGGCGTACCTGGAACACACAAGCGGCGGATCAATCCCGCTATTTACCGATACACGTCCTTGCGGTGACCAATCTTCACGATGATCACCAGGAGCTCCCGGCCCTCCACACTATAGATGATCCGGTAATCTCCTGCGCGGATGCGAAAGAACGGCTCCTCGGCGTGGAGCTTCTTTGCGCCGGGTGGGAACGGGTTCTCCGCCAAACGATCGATCTGCTGCCGCACTCTTACCTGGGCAATTCTGTCAAGGGCTGTGAGGTCGCGCAGTGCGCGCGCAGTGAACTTGATGGTATAGGGCATCGCGGCCTAGAGTCTCAGGTCCTTCTTGATCTTCTCCCAGGAGATCAGGCGCCCGGGTTCTTTCATGATCTCCCGCGCCTCATCCAGGTCCAGGCGATCTTCGAGAGCTTCGAGGGTCTGCAAGTCCTCAACTGAGACCACGGCGGCAACGTCCTTGCCGTGGCGGCGAATAATCGTTCGCTCGCCGGCAAAGTTGGCGCGGCTGACCGCCTCTGCGAAGGCGGCGCGAGCTTGAGTGCTACCCAGTCGTCGGGCCATGAGAATTTTCTCCTTTGTACAAATTGTACAGGGCTGAGGGCCGAAAGGCAAGCCCGATAGGGAGCATCTGCGTTGGCTTACGTGATTCGAAGAAAATCAAGCCCGGATTCGAGTGCCAGCATGGGGCTATTGGTGAAGGCGCTGACCTCGTAGGGGCAACCGATTTTGCAGCCTTTGCAGAAATCCCACAAAGTCGCCTCTTGGGAAATAATCATTTTCACTTTCTTCGAGGCGAAGATTTCTTTCAGCGGGTCCTGCGATTGAAACAAGGTGACGAAGGCGCAAGGCAGGTGGATGGCGCCGTCGGGCTTCATGGAAATCAGTTTGGAAGGATGCCGGCACGGAAATTGCGCGCCAAAGCCGCCGCGCCGGTAAAACTCGTAGTAGTGGGTGTAGAAGCGCACGTTCTTGGGGTACTTCAGTCGCAAATTACGCAGGACGGTCTCCACGGTGTCGATTTCCTTGCCGTGGAGCTCCGAGTCGGGCAACAATTCCCCGCCCCGCATGACGTTGTGAACCGCCTCGGGATGGAGCACCAGGTTGCGCTCGCGGCAAAATTCGGCCAGCGCCTCGAGGTCTCCAAGGTTCTCCAGGTTAACGGCGGCATTGATTTGCGTCGTGAACGGCTTGCGCCTCTTCAGCACGAATTCCAGATTGTCCAGGATCTTGGGCAAGCCATCCACGCCCCGTCGCTTGGCAAAGCGCTGCGGATTGAGCGAATCGATCGAGACTTCCAGCATGTCGAGGCGCCCCACGCCGTCGGCGTATTTCTTAATCAGCAGTCCGTTGGTCGGCATGGAAGTCCACATGCCCTTGTCTGCCGCGTACGCAATGTAATCCGAAGTGTTCGGGTTCAGCAGAGGCTCGCCGCCGGAAAAGCTGAGCGCGAAAATCCCCATTTCGCAAAACTCATCGATGCGCTTGAAGATTCGCTCCCGGACGGCGCGCGTCTGAAGGTCGTTGAACTTTCCCTCTTCGCCGAAGATGCAGTACTCACAGAACATGTTGCACATCAGCGTGGTCTCAAACATCACCATGTAAGGCAGCTTGAAACCGGAGCGGACTTGCTTCAGCGCGGATTTTGCGATGTACGAATATTTCACGAAAGTCCTTCAAATCTGCGGGAGCTAGAAGCTAGGAAAAAGAAACTGGAAACTAGAAAATAGAAACTGGGCAAGCAGACGGAGCACCCGTTTCCATTTTCCAACTCCTAATTTCCTTCTTCCTCCTAATTTCTAGCTTCCAGATTCTCGCTTCTGGCTTCTGACTTCTTGATTCTGACTTCTTCTTTTCTCCGACGCCGTCTTGATCTCGCTTCCATACGATACAACGTTTTTCGGTCAACGCCAAGGATTCGCGCCGCCATCGCTCTGTTCTCGCGCGTGATCCCGATTACGTGGGCCAGGTATTTGGCCTCCAATTCGTCAAGCGTGGGCAAAGGGACAAAGATTTCTTCCAAGCGGCCATCATTTTCGGACTCGGCCCGAACCTTGGGCGGAAAGTCCTCGGGTGTAAGAATGCCGGAACGATTGAGCGCGACCGCCGCCTCGAGTGCGTTCTCGAGCTCCCGCACATTGCCCGGCCACTGGTAGCTGACCAGGCAGGAGAGCGCGTGCGAGGAGATGGTGAATGCCCGGCCGCGCGCCCGCCCGAACTCTTTCATAAAATGCTCGACGAGCAGCGGAATATCTTCGGCGCGCTCGCGCAATGGCGGAACATCGATTTCGATCACTCGCAACCGGTAGTAGAGGTCTTCACGGAATTTACCTTGTTCGACCAGGTCGGCGAGCCTGCGGTTGCCGGCGGCAATGATTCGCAGATCGACTTTGATAACCTGGTTGCTGCCGACGCGCCGGACTTCCTGATCCTCGATCGCCCTCAAAAGCTTCACTTGAAGCGCCGGGCTCATCTCCGACACTTCGTCCAGGAACACGGTCCCGCCGCTCGCTTCCTCCAAGATGCCGCGCTTGTTTTCGACCGCCCCCGTAAACGACCCTCGGACGTGACCGAAGAGCTCGGTCTCCAGCAACGTTTCCGGCAACGCCCCGCAGTTCACGGCGAAGAAATGGCGTTGCGTGCGCGGGCCGTTGTGATGAATCGCCTTGGCCACGAGTTCTTTGCCCGTTCCGCTTTCGCCATAAATCAGGACCGTGGAGCGCGAGTCGGAGACCATGGCGATTTTCTTGTAGACTTCCAACATCGCCGGGCTGCGCCCGACCAGGCTCGCGAGCTGGACCTGGCTTTCGATCTGCTGCCGCAAACTGCGGTTTTCGCGGATGAGAGAGCGATTGTTCAGCGCTCGCGTCACCTGAAGCAGCACTTCTTCGATCTTGAACGGCTTCGACAAATAGTCAAACGCGCCCGCCTTCACCGCTTCGATGGCGGTCTCCATGGAGCCAAACGCGGTGATCAAAATGACTTCGGACTCCGGTTGGATTGACTTGTAAGCGCGGAGAACGTCCAGGCCGCTGAGGTTCGACCCAAGCCTCATATCGCTGATGATGACGTCGAACAGTTCTTGCTTGCCGATTTCGAGCGCTTCTTCGCCGCTGCCAGAGGTCACCACCTTGTAGCCTTCCTCCTGCAACACTTCTTGCAGGAGGTCGCGGGTCACGGCGTCATCATCGACAACGAGTATGTTGGAAGGAGTTCCCATAAATGAGTAGGCACTCAGCAGAATGCAGTAGGCACAAAGCAGTAGGCAGCAAAAACATCTTCGAAGGTGGTGCTGCCTTCTGCCTTCTGCCTTCTGCCTTCTGCCTTCTGCCTTCTGCCTTCTGCCTTCTGCCTTCTGCCTTCTGCCTACTGCACTACCGCCGCCATCGCGTCGCTTTCCTGCAACTCGACTCTGTCGCGGCAATCCAGCGGCAACACGATGGTAAAGCGAGTTCCGCGCTTGAGCTCGCTCTCCACCTGAATGGACCCCCCGTGCTGTCGGATAATTTCGTCGCAAATTGCCAAGCCGAGGCCTGAGCCGGTACCCATGCGCTTGGTGGTAAACATGGGCTCGAAAATATGGGCCAGCGTCTCCGGAGCGATACCCTCGCCGGTGTCCGCCACCTCCGCCACGACGTTGCGCGGGTCGCGGTCAGCGTCGTATCCGAGGCGCAGCCTCAGCTCTCCCCCACGCGGCATCGCGTCCCTGCTGTTATTGATGAGATTAAGAAATACTTGCTGCAGATATCCCGCGTCACCGTAAATTTGAGGGAGTTCCTTTGCCCATTCGGTCTGGACCCTGATCTTTCGGTGCTCGAGCGCCAGCGACGAGAGCAAGACCGCCTCTTCCACAACGTGACGAAGGTCGAGCGGCTGGATGTGCAGGTCAAGCTTGTGCGTCCAGGAAAGAAGTTGTCGTACGCTACGCACAATGTTTTCGATTTGGCTCTCGATAATCTGCAAGCGGCGGTCGGTGGCGCTGTCGCCGGTCTTTTTCCGAGCCAGCAACTGCACGTGCCCGGAAATGGAATTCAACGGGGTTCCAATTTCATGGGCCAGGCTGGCCGCAAGCTGACCCGCGACCGCCAGCCGTTCCGACCGCGCCAGACTCTTCTGTGTCTCGAAGAGCTCCTCGTTGATTCGCTTCAATTCTTCGTTGCGCCGCGCCAGTTCCGCCGTGGCTTCCTCCACCTTGCGGCCGAGCTCGGCGTTGAAGTTCTCCAGCCGCTCCAGCATGCGGTTCAAGTGTCCCGCCAACTGGCCGGTTTCATCCTGGTTGGACACGTGCGCGCGGATGTCGAGCTGGCCGCCTTCGGCGCTCTCCATCACTCGCACCATCTCCTGCATAGGAGCGCGGACGGAACGAAGGAAGAAAGTGTGGATCACCAGGATCAGCACCGCAATGCTGGCCAGCATCAAAATCAGGTTGCGCTTCACAAGACCGAGGGTGATGAGATTGGATCGCGCCTTCGAAATCTTCAAATTCAGACAGCCGATCGGCCGGCCGTTCTCACGCAACGTCGTCCCGATGATCCAGTACTTTCCGTCCGGGGTCTCGATCGTATTTTGGTCGTCGTCCGGCCGCTCATACTCGTTATAGGTTTCGATGTCGGGAACATTATCCAGCTCCAGATGTTCTCCGCCTAACGCCGTGGTGGCGAAAAGACGGTGAGCCGGCTCGTGCAGGAAAACGTCCGACTGCTGAACGCCCGGAAGGTAGGTCTGCATCTGCCGCAGGTCCTGAACAAGAGTTTCGGTGTTGTTCAGTGACCCGTCACGCGCCAACTGCTCGGCGATTAATCTGGCTTGGTTGATATTCTTGCGGTAGAGTTCCTCTTCTACGGGCAGCCGGGTGAGCAGCATGGCGATGGTCGTGGACACCCCAACCACGACAATCACTGCAACAGCGATTATGATGATAATCTTGCTCTGTAGGCCGAACCGGGTGAAAGGCATGAGTTTCCAATCCGACTGTGACATCATAGCACCCAGTGGGGCAAAATGCCACACTCTGATGCCGGCTCCAACCATCTCATTCTTGGCGACTTACCTTCGAACGACGATTTTTTTGTCGCCCGGGCAGGAGCGGCGGGTTTCGGAATTAGGGATTCGGGGTTCGCAAACCCGCAACTTCTCTGCGAACGCCAAACCCCGAATCCTAGATCCCGAAACAGTATCCAACTGACGGAGAGCAAAAATGGAAAATCGGGATATCGCAGCCGTATTCGAAGAAATCTCGAATCTGATGAAGATTATTCAAGACGATCCCAAGTGGACGTTCAAGTCGGCCGCGTACGACCGCGCCAAACGCTCCATTGAGAGCTACCCGGAGCGCTTGGAAGACGTCGCGCGCGATCCCAACCGCAAACTCACCGACGTCCCTGGCGTCGGCCAGGACCTTGCAGGCAAGATCAAGGAGCTGATTGAGACCGGCGTGTCCCAGTATCATCAAGAGCAACTGGCAAAGATTCCCAGAAGCCTGCTCGACCTTCTGCAACTTCAAACTGTCGGCCCGCAGAAAGTTCGCCTTTTCTACAACGAGCTCGGCGTCAAGACCGTGGACGACCTCGAGGCCGCTGCCAAAGCCGGCCGCCTGCGAAATCTCGCGAAAATGGATGTGAAATCGGAAGAAAACATCCTGAAGGCGATTGAGGTTTTCCGGCGGGCTTCGGGACGCTTTCGGCTGGACACAGCTTTCAACCTCGCCCAAGAGATTGAGGCTTATGTGCGAGAACTGAAGTCGGTCGACGAGGTCACCGCCGCCGGCTCCTTGCGGCGAGGGCGCGAGACGGTGGGCGATCTCGACCTGCTAGTGACCGGGCGCGACCCTGCTGCGGTCGCGGAGCACTTCCTCCGGTTCCCGGGCGTCACTCAGGTCCTCGCGAAGGGCGAAGACAAAGTGAGCGTGAAATTGAAGAACGATATGCAGGTCGACGTGCGCATGCTCGACCCCTCCGCCTACGGCGCCGCGCTGATGTACTTCACCGGCTCCAAAGAGCACAACGTGGCCATGCGCGATCGCGCCAAGAAAAAGGGATGGAAACTGAACGAATACGGCCTGTTCAAGGGTGAGAAGTCCATTGCCGGACGGACCGAGGAAGAAGTTTTCCAGAAACTCGGCCTCGAGTGGATTCCGCCCGAACTCCGCGAGAGCCAGGGCGAGATTGAAGCGGCCGAAGAGGGCCGGCTGCCCAAGCTCGTGGAGCTCGAAGACATCAAAGGCGATTTGCAAATGCATACCACCGCGTCCGACGGTCGATGCTCGGTTGAAGAAATGGCAGTCGCGGCAAAGGAACTCGGCTACCGCTATATTCTCATCACCGATCACTCGAAGGCCGTCACCATCGCGAACGGCTTGGATGATAAACGCGCGCTGGAGAATATCCAGCGAATCAAAGCCGCGCGCCAGAATGTGAAAGACATCGAAATCTGGGCAGGAACAGAAGTGGACATTCTTGCCGGCGGCCGACTGGACTATCCGGACGAAATCTTGAGGCAATTTGACATCGTGCTGGCGAGCGTCCACTCGCGCATGACGCAGCCCGGTGAGGAAATGACCGCGCGGTTGCTGAAAGCGCTCGAGAATCCGTATGTCAGGATTTTGGGGCATCCCACCGGCCGCCAGATTCTGAAGCGCGACCCCTTCCTTTTCGATATTGAAAAAGTGTTCGAGAAGGCCAAGGAACTGGGCGTTATCCTGGAAGTGAATGCCAACCCCGAGCGGCTCGACTTGAGCGATCACAACGTGCGGCTCGCAGCCAACAGACACATGAAGGTGATCATCTCGACCGATGCCCACAATCCGAGCCATTTCCAGTTCATGCGTTTCGGCGTCATGACCGCCCGGCGCGGATGGATGGAGAAGAAAGGCGTCTTGAATACTCTGCCGCCGGAGAAGCTGCTGGCGTCGCTGCGGCCGATGCCCAAGAATTAAGAATTAAAAATTAAGAATTGAAAATGATGGAACTTCGATATTGAAATGGATAGATGCGGTGCGGTGGCCAATATCCGCCGGAACTCGAAAAGGTACGGCGTTTCCTTCGATCGCTCAGTCTTAATTTTTAATTTTTAATTCTCGACATTAGCCGATGCCACCCAATGATTCCAAACCCGTGAGCGGCCTGCCTGCCGCCGTTATCTTCGACATGGACGGCGTCCTGGTGGACAGCAACCCTTTTCATCTGGAGAAGTGGACGGATTTCTTGACCCGGCACCAGGTGAAGTTCAACCCGCACGAGCTTCCTCATCTGATCCTCGGACAACACAACGATACCGCCCTCCGGAACTTTTTTGGAGAAAGCCTGAACGAAGACGACATGAGCAGACTCGGCGAAGAACTGGAGGAAACATTTCGACAAACCTTCAAGGCTCACGCCAAGCCATTGGCCGGTCTCGAAGCATTCGTCAAAAGCCTGAAGGCGGCGGGTATTCCCATGGCCGTTGCGTCTTCGGCCATGATGAAAAATGTGCAGTTCGTCGTCGACGCCCTGGGCTTCCATGACTACTTCAGCCTCTATGTGAGCGGCGACGACGTCTTACATCCCAAGCCTGACCCGGAAATTTATCTCAAGGCCACACACGAACTCGGCTTCAAGCCGGAAACTTGCGTCGCCTTCGAGGATTCTTTTGTCGGCATTGAATCGGCGAAGCGGGCTGGCTTGAAATGCGTGGGCGTTGCCTCATCCTTCTCTTTCGATGCGCTTCAAGCGCAAACCCACGCCGACCTGGTGATTCACAGTTTCAAGGAAATCACGGTCGAGCGCGTGCGCGAGCTGTTTGTCTGAATTCGCCGCCGGATTTGAAGAATGTCATTCTGAGCCCGCTCGCTCGTCATTCCGAGCCCGTGCACCTGTCATTCCGATCCCGCCGAGCGGGAGAGGAATCTCGCTCTGGCCGCTCAGCGTAAACCCGTTCGCCCTTCTGCTGCGAACGGCCCTGAGCACAGACTTCGCCAAGGATCCGGGTCTGAGTGTTGGCGCCGCGGACTGGCGTCACTTTCAGCTCTTTCAGCAAAACAATCTCTCACAGAGGCGCAAGGGCTGCGGATGCCAAGGCGCGCGGCTTCGGCAAGGCCGCAGACTGGCTGTGCGAGTCTGGGCTACCTGCTTCGATAATGTGGGCCAAAAATGGAAGGGCGAGGACGGAGACGATGACGAAGGCAACAACGAAGAGGAGGATGCTGAGGATGGTGATGCCGACGACGATGATGAACAGCTCCCCTGGGAAACAGATGCGGAGATTGGTTGCGTTATTCTCCGCATCATTCGCGTAGATTAGGCTTGCCCGTGCGGAGATTCGGGGCTATAATATCCGCACAATATGCGGAGAATAGCCAAGTACATTCATCAGAGGCCGGATTGGCCACAGCTTCACTGGAACAGTGAGCCGCTAGCGGGCCTGCTGGCGGACGTTCGTCACCGTCAGGGTCGTCTCTTGGGCCAAATGGAGGCGCTGGGTTTCGGACTGCGGCAGGAGGCGGTCCTGCGAACATTGACAGAGGATGTGGTCAAGTCGAGCGAGATCGAAGGGGAAAAACTGGACCGCGAAGCTGTCCGATCGTCGATTGCCCGCCGCCTGGGGATGGATGCGGCTGGCCTGAAGACAGCAGCAGATCGAAACGTCGAGGGCGTGGTGGAAATGATGCTCGACGCGACCCGGAACTATGACCAGCCCTTGACGGAGGAGAGGCTGCTGGGCTGGCACGCCAGTTTGTTCCCGACCGGGCGGAGCGGGATGCGGCGCATACGGGTGGGGATGTGGCGCGACGACAGGGACGGCCCCATGCAGGTACTGTCCGGGCCCATTGGACGGGAGCGCGTCCATTTCGAAGCGCCAGCCGCCGCACGGCTTGAGAAGGAGATGGCGAACTTCCTCGATTGGTTCAACAATGGGCCGAAGGTTGATCCGGTGCTGAAGGCGGGCGAGGCGCACTTGTGGTTCGTGACGGTTCATCCGTTCGATGATGGCAACGGCCGCGTCGCGCGCGCCATTGCCGATCTGTGCCTGGCGCGGTCGGAACACAGTGCCCAGCGCTTCTACAGCATGTCGACGCAGATCCGGGAGGAGCGCAACGCCTATTACGATATCCTGGAAGAGACGCAGAAAGACGGGACAGATATAACTCCGTGGCAGGCTTGGTTCCTGGGCTGTCTTGGCCGGGCGATCGGCGGCGCCGAGACGGTGCTCGGCAGTGTGCTGGCGAAGGCGCACTTCTGGGAGAGTGTTGGTCAGGCACCTCTCAACGAGCGTCAGCGTCTGGTTCTGAACAAGCTGCTCGACGGGCTCGAGGGCAAGCTGACGACGACTAAATGGGCGAAGCTTACGGATTCGTCTCAGGACACGGCGTACCGCGACATTCTGGAGCTCATCAAGCGTGGCATATTCGTGCGCAGCGCGGAGGGCGGTCGCAGTACGAGCTACGTACTCGCGCAGGTTTCACAGCCTCCAGAAGCTGAGAAGACTAAGTGGGCGAGCAACAACCATGGGGGCCGTGGATGACATCACGCTCCATGATGTGGAGAGGATTGGAATTTGGAGGGGACTTATTGAGTCAGCTCCGTAGGATGTTTTTGCATTAGCCCACTCCGAAAGAGGTAGCGCAGCGCGGCCTCTGGCCGCAATCAAATCAGGCCGTTGCGCGACCCAGCCAGACGGGTATACGATCGTGCTGTTTTCGAAGCCAAGAAGGAAATTCCGATTGAACGGAGCCGGAACGCAAGACTTGAGCGAGAACAATCGGAAACAACATGGCGCGACGATCTGACTCAATTCCTGCCGAAATTCGCGACGTCCTCGTGGAAACCTATGCGATGAACGACGCGATGAATCAGCTTGTACTTTCGCACCTCGATCGGCGCGCGTGGCGGGCGGAGCCGCCGGGCCGCAAAAGGAACGGCCGCACCATCGCCGCGATCTTTTCGCACCTGCACAACAATCGACTTACATGGATCAAAAACTCGGCGCCGCATCTGAAATGTCCTGCGCCGCTTGATCCTCACTGCTGCACGATGAAGCAGGCTACCGCCGCGCACAAGAAAAGCGCAGCGCAGTGTCTTCGCATGCTGACCGACGCTCTCTCCGGCGATCCGAAGCGGCGCGTCACGAAATTCTCGCGCGGGAGTTGGGCTCCGACATGGCCCGCCGGCGCGACCATGTTCGCTTACATGTTCTCGCACGAAGCCCATCACCGCGGGCAAATCCTGATGCTCGCGCACCAGCTTGGCCATCGCCTGCCGGACGAAGCCGCTTACGGCATCTGGATGTGGAATAAATTATGGAAACAAGCCGGGCTCATAACGCGCCCACGCTAGCAGCCGCGCGACCCCCGCTGGAGTGTGATGAGCGGGGGGCTGCGCCAGCCTCCGCTGTGACCTCGACATACTCACTGGACCGCCACCGTGCCGCGGCAACGACTTCGAGCATTGACTGGCGTGTACGCGAGTCGCCGACCGAGCTGGTCACACGTCCAAGCCGATCGACCGCATCAGATTGAGGGCGTTGCTGGTCCTAACGACTCCCGGTCGGAGCCGGTAATCAAAAATCAGTTTCCCATCCTCGAGGCGATCCTCAAAGTGGGCGTTGGCGGCGCGCGGACCGAGTCCCTCCGCGATCTCGGCCAGTGCCAGGTCGTGTGTCGTCACCAACCCAATCGCCCCACGTTCAACCAGGCTGCGGACCATCGCCTCCGCGCCCAGACGACGGTCGTGGGAGTTGGTTCCCTGTAGGAACTCGTCCAGCAAAAACAGCACGCCGAGCTGCCCTTGGGTCAAGTCGATGATTTGCTTCAGGCGCCTGATTTCAGCATAAAAGCGCGAGATGCCGCCTTGGAGCGAATCGAGCACACAGATGGATGCGCCCACGGCAAGCGGCGACAGGCGCAGCCGTCGAGCGCGCACGGGGGCGCCGCATTGAGCAAGAACCGCATTGATTCCGACGGCCCGCACCACAGTGCTTTTCCCGGCCATGTTCGGCCCGCTTATGATGAGTACCCGCAAGTCATCTCCCAGGCGCAAGTCGTTCCGCACGGCATCGCGGTCCGGTAGCAGGGGATGCGCAAGACCTTCGGCTTCAAAGCAGGGTGCAGCTTCGGCGAATTCCGGGAAGACGTCCGCAGGATGCTCGTAAGCATAGCCGCCCAGCGACGAGAGAGCCTCAAACTCGCCCACGGTGGCCAGCCACCGGCGGACGGCAGGGCCGGTCCGCTTTCGCCATGATTCCACCGCGCAGGCACATTGCAGCGTCCAGAGCACAAAGGGGTCGACGGTACGAACGAACATGTTGCGCCTTGAATCAAGATACCCCGTCAGCCGGCTCAGCCGACTAATCCAGCGCGATGGAGGCCACCCCTGTGATTGCAGTGCCTCCCTGAGTTCAACGAGTCTAGGCGCTCGGAACTCCTCACCCGCCAGGCGAGCCAGCACGCCGGCCAGCGGCACCAAATCGCCGGCAGCGCTCTCGACGGCACTGACTATTTTTCTTACACGCTGGCGATAGCCAAAATAGAAACTGAGGTTGATCGCGCTTACCAGCAGAGCTGCATACCCCAGCCCCCACACGCCCCAGGCGACCAGACTCAGGGGCCACAGGACAGCGAGCATCGCGCTCACCCATCGCAAGAGGTGCGACGCCAGCAGGGGTTCACCCTCGCCCCAAGCCGCCAGAACTTCAGCCGGCGCCAGTGAGCGCGCATCCTCAGCCAGAACTGCCAAGTCCTCACGAAGGTCCAGCCCGTGTCGCAACTCCGCAACGGCGGCTTGACGACCGCAGACCACCTCAGGCGGAGCGGGCGCAAGCAGCCAGTTTGCGAGCGTCTCTTGACCCGCACGCGTACGCGCCATCGAGAGGAGCTGGAATAAGGATCCCTCGCCAAACAAGTCAAGGTCGCGGGAATAGGGATGCGATGCATTCCGGAACCTCTCGCCCGTTTCCCCGGCTCCCATCCAGCGGTTGTCCATTCGCGCCTGGGCTCGCTCGTAGTAAGCCATGGTGCGGGAACATCGCCCGAGTCTTTGGAGGACACGCTCGTGAATGATGTCCAGAACGAAAATGGCCAGCGGCGGAGCTGCGACCCATAGAACGGGAATCAGCTTGATCACTAAAGCCAGACCGATCACCACCAGGGTTGCGCCGCCCAAGGCGAGCTTGGCAATCCCAAGGCTGCGATGATGACTTTCATAGCGGGCTTGCGTCGTTCGCAAGACTTCGACTCGCCGAACATACTCTGCGCGTGGATCGTTACTTGGTTCCGGGACAGAATTCTTCATGAAGTCAGTCGAGAGGAGCATATCCCGTGGCGAGACTCGCTGTCCACAACGTCTCCGTCCTGGTTGGGGGCCGCGTGTCTCCGGACAGGAAACGTCTGGCTTCGCTCGCATCCCCGACTTTCGACCCAGCGGGGCTGCTCGATCCGCCACACAAAACAACGAGCAAGAAAAAACTCTTGACTCCCGCCGCCCCCTTCATAGACGCGCCAGCCCTCACTTGGACGGGATCGAATCGACGGTCGCCGTCGAAACGAATGGCGCGGCGTATAATGACGATGGTAAAAGCGCATGGCAGAGGCACATATATCCTATCCCGAAGTTGAATGATCTAAAGACCCAGACCGCAGAAGATCTGCGCCAGCCCCCCTGCGAAGATTAATTTCGCAGACTCAGGAGAACAGAAATGGCGAAACCTGGAATCTCAATAGATATTCCCGGATTCGGGTTGCGACAAGTAGAGGTGGTCCTGACCGATTTCACCGGAACCTTATCCCGTGGAGGTCGGCTGGTTCCGGGTGTCAGAGAACGCCTTCTCAAACTTGCGGAAGTGATGGAAATCCACGTTATTACAGCCGACACATTCGGATCTGCGCAAGAAGAATTAAAGGATATCCCTCTAACGCACTACCGACTAGAAGGCGAAGGTCACGACGTAAAAAAGCGACAGTACGGGGAGAAGCTGGGCCTTCAGCACTGTGCGGTTTTTGGGAACGGGAATAATGACCGGCTCCTCCTGAAAGCGGCCAAGGAGTTGGGCGGTCTGGCGGTGGCGGTCGACAATGGTGAGGGCTGCGCGACTGATGCCCTCTTGAACTCTAATCTGTTCATCGCGGGAGCCGTCAACGCTCTCGATCTTCTGCTTGAACCGAAAGGCTGCAAAGCGACGCTGCGTTTCTAAGAGTTGCCATCAGGCAGCGGCTCTCAATAACCGGAGCCAGCCGCGGACCTCAAAACGCCAAGGTCTGCGCCACCCCCCCACGATTCACGATCGCGTCAGGATGATGGTGAAGTCGTACTCGTAGCCGTAGTAGACGAGGCCGTAACCGTTCGTGGTGCGCTTATCGACCCGCAGTCTAAAATCGTAGGCGCAGGGACCCATTTCGGAGCTATTGTACTGGCTTCCATAGTAGCGCGTGGCCAATGATGCCGACCCCGCCCACTGGTTTGTCCCATTGATGTGCGCGGAATAGTTGTCGTACGCTGGGTTCCAACCCGGCGGCGGCGGGCTCGGTGGCGGCATCACGTAATGATTTGCGCCCCAGATCGCGTCGACCGTGTAGTCTCGGAGATGCCCTAGGGTGTCGGATGCCTCGAAATCGATCTCCAGGTAGTCGGTGGCCGAGCTGCCGAGAATCGCGGTGCCGCACGGGGGAATAGCCCCTCCGTTGATGTTCACTCCGCTGATGCTGACCGACGCCGGCGGGGTATTGTCGATCTGCAGCTTGAGGCTTCCATAGGCGGGGTCAACATACGTGGAGAGCCAGGTCGCAAGAGTTCCATCTCCGACTATTCCCGGAACCGCGGCCCCGGTGTAGCCTATGGCCCGCAGCGTCACTGGCCCGGTCGGGAGTTTGGTCGTGTCGAGTTGCGCAAGCAGGTCAGGGAAGGCCCAAGGAATACTTCCCGGATTGTTGGGCAACTGGTACAGATGGATGACCCCACCTACCGTCGTGGGTCCCATGGACTGGGAAATCCAGTTCTCGGTGGTAAAGTCGAAATAGCTGTTGCTCAGAGGGTCGGTGACGTCAGTCCAAGGTCCGGCCCCGCTGGCTGCCTGAATTCCTGGCGCCCATTGAACCTTGTAGTATTGTGCACCCAACGGCGGTGTTGTCAGCCCGACACCAAACCATCCTCCGATCCAGAGAGTTCCCCCGAACGGCGCGTCCGAGTCCTGTGTGGGGAACGGGTACGGTGCCACTCCTTCGTTGGGATACGCATATCCGTTCGTCTGGCTTATCGAACCCGTTACGATGTTTCCCACTCTGGTGAAGAGGAATTCATCACCCGTGGGCTGAGGGGTCGGCGACGGATTGCTGGTCACCAGGGTTCCACTCGCTTTGAGAGTGACGTTTACGACGTCCGCTATCGAGAATCGTGTGTCGGTGTGGGGGTTCTCGCTGTAGATGTAGGTGGTTATTCCGCCGACCGTCTGGGATACCCTCAGGATCACGTTGGGTCTCGGAGGTGATGGGTGTGGGAACGGCGCAGAGAAGGTGCCGTCCGCGTGGGTGGAGGTTGTGGTCAGCAGACTCGTTGTGTATCCGGGCATGTGCACCTGGAACACTTGGACCTTAGCGTACGGAACCGGCTGGCCGTTCGTAATCGAGACGACTTTGCCTTGAATCAAGAAACTGCTCATGTGCTAGCACCTCACTTGTTTTGTTCTGCAATGCGGACCAAGGTTGTCCCCGGAATAGCCATCTGAATGGGAGCCCTGAACACAACCTGCTTCTTTGGGAAGAACACCGGGAGCGGACGTTGCGGGAGGATGGGTCCCGGGCACGCAGGGCGTGTTGGTCGGGGCCTCGGAATGGGTCCGGGACCGGCATTCAAGGTGATACCTCCGACCAGCTTTCCGTCGGCCATGAGGCCGAGAGTAACGAGTTGCTTTTCCTTCAATCGGCCTTCAGGCTGGACAATCGCGAAAGTCAGGAGCCTCTCCTCTCCGGCTTCGAGGGTAATTTTCACCTTTTCGTCGCGAGAGACCATTCGTTCTTCACGCTTTGTGCTGGCTGCGTCCTTATCCTTCCGCCGCTTCTCGGTTCCTCGGAGGCGTAGCGACCACTTTTCCGGCAGATGCTGAGCCACGATTTCATACGTCCTTGGCTCTGGATCGCTGTTGACCACGAGCAGGGGTACGATCGGGAAGGGCGACGCTGAGATTACATTGCCAAAGTTGTTTTGTGTCCCATTTCCCGGTGTGAGTTGGACCTGCACGCACAAATGACTGAACGCTCCCAGAGGAAACGGCCAGAGTCCTCCGTTGGTGTCCGTAATGTCGCTCAGGTCCCATTGTACTTCAGTCTGTAGTTGACCCGTGGGGGATCCAGAGGGTCCGAGGGTAACGGAAAACTGGGCTATTTGTTCGAATTGGAATGGCGTCCAAGCGCCTCCAACCATAGCGTAAGGCGTGAACCCTACAGTTACCTCAGTGCTTCCCGATACGCTCCCATTGTTCGTGACCACAACGAACAGTCGGTTGTCGGCCACGCCTATCTCGGGCTCTCCTGGCTGGTTAACATTCAGCCAGTATTGAAAGGGGTCCGCGGGGGAGGCGGATGGGGCCGTCGAAGTAGTCTCGACACGACTTCCGGTGTTATCGACAAAGATGTCTGGAGTGGTCCACCCAGGCCAGGTATCGGGATAACCTGTCTCAGGGAATGCGGTCTTCCAGGGTGTTATGTAGGGGTCAAAGGACATAATAGATTCGCTCCCCTTTCTCAGAAGTAATCTTCACCGCCTGCTTGCCTTCCTTCGGGCGTGAGTCTGCCGGTCACCCGTGACACAAGCTCGGTCTTTGGTACCTCATCATTCGTAACACGGAATTTCCGGACTACAAGCGCAATTAATATGCGTTTCTTGCTATTCATATGCCAATGTTGCTGTGCTAGGAGTAGTCCTGGGTTTTCAGTCGTCAGTTCTCAGTTTGTGCGGGTCCGGGTTTTCGACCAGTTGAGTGTCTATGCCGCAGCGGGGTCTGACCGCAGGCTTTTCCAAAGTCCTCCACGAAGCGGCTGGGGTCGTCGTAGCCCAGGCGCACTCCGATTTCCTTCACGCTCAGCACCGAGGTCTCTAACAGCTCTTTGGCACGCCGCATTCGCAGTAATTTAAGGTATCGCGCCGGGCCGAGACCAATGTGACTCTTGAACAAATGGCACAGCCGCGAGACGGAGAGACCCGTTGCCCCAGCCAGCTCACGGAGCGGCAACTTCCGGTGCATGGCGCGATGCATCAGTGCTGTGACTTGGCTGATTCTGGGATCGACTGCGGCTGGCTTTGGAAATGGGCCGGCACCGCCCCAAAGGCCGGCCATTCGCGAAGCCGCCTGCCGGTTTTGAGCAACCGCTGCTGTGGGACCGTTAAGGACCAACCGTCGATCCTCCTGCGGAGCGCTGGGCTCTTTCCCTGAGATGGTGCTGGTATCAACCCTGATATGGCTGCTATGAGTTCTGCCGGAAGGAACATTAAACAATTCGGGCGGCCTGATGTCAAGTTAATTTTATGTGACAAAATACCGTCCTCGAGCGCACCCAGCCGGCAGCCAGAGGACGAATTGTCTCCCGTGGGTTCTTGGGGAAGTAGGGGGCGCAGCCATTGGGTGATTGAGTCGTTGAGCTCTTCGTAACATTGGCCTTCGCTCGTCGCTGGGCATCAAAATGCGGTTGACCGGGGTCGGGCTTTCCGTTCCCGATGGAGCTGGGGGCTGGCTCAGCGTTGGCACGGAAGAGCGACGGAAGCAGTCCGCAAGAAATCGAAATTCGAAAATCGCCCCGTCCCTCCGCCCTCGCGGAGCGGAGCGACGGGGTCTCGGAAAAATTCGAAAATCGTCATCCCGACTATCCGGTGCGCGTCGAGAGGTGCTCGTGGTGATGGGCTGCAACTGGCCAATAGACAAAGTGGCAAGTGGTCCCGCCAAGCGGGAGCAAGTGGCGAGTGGCGGCATCCTCAGTAAATAGTATCCGGAGGGCAGCCGTAATTCCGTGCGCCGGACGCAAGCCTTAGTGATTGCCCGGACTCGCAGGGAGTCGCTTCGCCCTGCACCGTACGGTGCGGGGCTTCGCGAAATCGCAGACACCCAAAGGCAGGTGTCTGCGCCTGCCCCCCAGTTGAGGTGGGACGGGCTGGCGGCTTCCTGGAGTCTGTTCGTGGGTGCCAGCCACATGCGCAAAGATTTGCAACTAATACCCCAGCGTTTTCCTATGAAGCGGCCTTCTTGTCCAGCACGGAGAATAGGATGTGTAATAAAATAAATGCCTTACATTGTCTGAGGGATTGGAATCCCAATTGCACGCTTTACAGCAGTCCACCCACTAACAGGGTCGCGGTAACAAGACCCATTTCACCACAATCCAAGTAAGGAGACTACCCATGAGAAGCGCAAGGATCTTCGCAATGATCGTTGTGCTCTGCCTCGCCGTATCCGGCATTGCCAGCGCGTCGTCCATTAACAACACATCGGGCCAGAAAGGCACGTCGGCCAGCGGCAGCGCGACCCTGCACCCCGCCAGCGGGGGCATCGCTACGGGCGCGGGCAAGCCCATCGGCGGCAACCCGCTCGGCTACGTGAACTGGGCCGTTGATTTTCCAACCTATAACGACTTCATGTGCGGGAGCAACTACTGCGGATATATGGGCTCGGAGTCAGACTTTATGTGGACTCCTGGCAACTTTATAGAGACGGTCCCAGGCGTTGGCCGTGGAATCACGTCGCTCACCGACCTCAGCGCCCAGGTCTGGTCTTTCCAGAACTACCTCGATTATGGCCAGTACGAGACGTATAACGTCTATGTGTGGGGCAACCAGGGCAGCGGCTTCGGATGGAACCAGGTTGCGGACTTCAGCATAGATGGCTGCGGAGAGTGCGGCAGCACCGGCTATGTCTATGGCACAGTCGAATTTCCTGGCATCGCACCCGATCCCTCCTATGACAACAACTTCTTTGTATACTTCGCGCAGACTTCGTATCAGATTCCGCCCTACGAGGGATCAGTCGGCTGGTACGCCGGATATGGGAATACTGGACTGTCTGGAAGTACTATCCCCGAGCCCGCCACCTTGATGCTCTTCGGATCGGGCCTGCTCGGACTCGGTGGTGTGATTCGTCGCCGTCTTGGAAAGCAGTCACTTGGAAGCGCTGCCCTGTGAGGTCGCATCCTCTCACGGGTATCTCTGAAAGTGGTGAGTACCTCTAAAGCCTCCAACGCCAGGCCGTCCCGATCACCCGGGACGGCTTGGCGAGCGAGGCTTTCCGCTTTTCTAGCTCCTCCCGGTACCCAAAATCCCGAGATCATCAGTGACCCCAGTTGACGTGGGACGGGCTGGTCGCCTGAGTCGTGTTCGTGCGTGCCACCCACATGCGCAAGAATTTATAACTAATATCCCAACGTTTTCCTTTGAAGCGGCCTTCTTGTCCCGCACGGAGAATGGGCTGTGTAATAGAATCAATGACTTAAATTGCCTGAGGGATTGGAATCCCAATTGCAGAACGGAGGCTAGTCCACCCCCTAACCGAGTCGCGGTAGCAAGACCCATTTCACCACAATTCAAGTAAGGAGACTACTCATGAGAAAAGCAAGGATGTTGGCGTTGCTCGTCGCGCTCTGTTTGTCCTTGGCGAGTGTTGCTAGCGCATCTTCGGTGGGTCCAAAGGCGGTGTCGAATCCAGGATCGGTGAAGCCGGGGCCCGCCCACAGTGTCCAATCACCGTCACTTACCTGTCTCTATTGTGGCAACACAACGTTCTACTTCAGCGACCCCGAGGGTTGGACCATCAACTTTGGCTATGCGGTTACGGACAGTTTTACCGTGAGTAGCCTGTCAACTATGACAAACGACGGAATTGCCAGTTGGATGTACCCTGGGGACTTCATGACTGGTGTTGATTGGTCCGTCGGCACCTCCCCTTTCGCGAGCAACCTTGGCTTCGGTGCTTCTTCCACAACCGATTACTACATATGGACCAACGATTACGGTTACGATGTCTATGTCGACCGCTTTGACACAACTCCGGTTTCCCTGTTGCCGGGCAACACCTACTGGTTGACACTCTATAATGCAACCAGCGCCTACGGCGACCCCGTCTACTGGGACCAGAACAGCGGTCCTTCCCTAGCCTATGACAGCTACGAGGGGCAAATCCCCTCCGAGGCGTTCGATATCTCGGGTAATCTAGGCACCACGCCAGAACCGGCCAGCCTCCTGCTCTTCGGATCGGGCCTGCTCGGACTCGGTGGCGTGATTCGCCGCCGTCTCGGAAAGTAGTCACTTGGAAGCGCTGCCCTGTGAGGTCGCATCCTCTCACGGGTATCTCTGAAAGTGGTGAGTGTCTCTAAAGCCTCGAAGAGCCAGGCCAACTCGGCCACGCCGAGCTGGCTTGGCGAGCGAGGCCTCCCTCTTTTTTTGCTCTCCTCCCAGTAGGCAAAATCCCGAGATCATCAGTGACCCCAGTTGACGTGGGACGGGCTGGTTGCCTGAGTCGTGTTCGTGCGTGCCAGCCACATGCGCAAGAATTTGCAACTAATACCCCAGCGTTTTCCTATGAAGCGGCCTTATTGTCCCGCACGGAGAATGGGCTGTGTAATAGAATCAATGACTTAAACTGCCTGAGGGATTGGAATCCCAATTGCAGGAATGAGGTCAGTCCACCCGTCACGCTCGCGGTACCAAGACGCATTTCACCACAATTCAAGTAAGGAGACTACTCATGAGAAAAGCAAGGATGTTGGCGTTGCTCGTCGCGCTCTGTTTGTCCTTGGCGAGTGTTGCTAGCGCATCTTCGGTGGGTCCAAAGGCGGTGTCGAATCCAGGATCGGTGAAGCCGGGGCCCGCCCACAGTGTCCAATCGCCGTCACTTACCTGTCTCTATTGTGGCAACACATGGTTCTATTACTCCGACCCCAACGCTTGGACCATCAACTATGGCTATGCGGTAACGGACAGTTTTACCGTGAGTAGCCCGTCAACTATGACAAACGACGGAATTGCCAGTTGGATGATCTCTGGGGACTTGATGACTGGTGTTGATTGGTCCGTCGGCACCTCCCCTTTCGCGAACAACCTTGGCTTCGGTGCTTCTTCCACAACCGATTACTACATGTGGACCAACGATTACGGTGCCGATGTCTATGTCGACCGCTTTGACACAACTCCGGTTTCCCTGTTCCCGGGCAACACCTACTGGTTGACACTCTATAATGCAACCAGCATTTATGGCGAGCCCGTCTACTGGGACGAGAACGACGGTCCTTCCCTAGCCTATGACAGCTATGCCGGGCAAATCGGCTCCGAGGCGTTCGATATCTCTGGTACTCAAAGCACCACGCCTGAACCGGCCAGCCTCCTGCTCTTCGGATCGGGCCTGCTCGGACTCGGTGGTGTGATTCGTCGCCATCTCGGAAGGTAACACTCCTGGTTGTCCTACGAGGACAGGCTAGATCGTCTCGTGGGTATCTCTAAGAGTGGTGAGTGTCTCTAAAGCCTCGAAGAGCCAGGCCAACTCGGCCACGCCGAGCTGGCTTGGCCAGCGAGGCTTTCTGCTTTTCTTGCTCCTCCCGGCCCCCAAAATCCCGAGATCATCAGTGACCCCAGTTGACGTGGGACGGGCTGGTTGCCTGAGTCGTGTTCGGGCGCGCTTGCCTCATACCTGGCCAGCTGATTTGCTGTTGCTCAGTACGAGAGTTCGCGCCGCGAACCTTGATGGCACATAAGCTCACCCGATCCGATCAACAGCCAGCGCAAGAAATCGAAGTTCGAAATTCGAAAATCGCCCCGTCCCTCCGCCCTCGCGGAGCGGGGCGACGGGGTCTCAGGAAAATTCGAAACTCGTCATTCCGACCATCCGGTGCGCGTCGATAGGTGCTCGTAGTGATTAACTGAAACTGGCCAATAGACAAAGTGGCGAGTGGCGGCATTCTGAGCAAGAACTGTCCCTGGGGCATGCCCCATGCCGTGCGCCGGACACAAGCCTCAGTGATTGCCCGGACGCGCAGGGAGTCGCTTCGCCCTGCACCGTACGGTGCGGGGCTTCGCGAAATCGCCCCGATCAATCGGGGCGCTAGCCCTCAAGGAGCCACGACACAAAAAGCGTGACGCGGCTGCTCGCTGGTTCAAGTCGGCGATTTGTCGGTTACAATGCTGTGAGAGGAATTGCGCATGCCACGGCAGTTGCGCGCGCCAACACCCGATTTTACGTGTGGGTTCAAGAAGGGCGATGGCTCTGCCTGCAAAATCCGGGTCGGGAAGGGCGAAAGGTATTGTTGGTATCACTCACGTGGCCTCCGACGTCGGTGGCGCTCCCTCACTCGCAATCAGACTGTCATCTTTCTTATCACCCTACTAAGCTTGATCATCGGAATTCCCTCATTCGTGGGTTTCATGCGGGCTGTCCTCCGGCACTACGAGTCAAGCGAGCAAATCAGTCCGCCGACAACGGTAACAGCCGTGGAGGAACGGCCCCTGCCCAATCCCTTCGGGGAGGGTGACATTGGAATCCTGGTAGCCGAAGTGCCCGGTGACAAGAACCGCGAAGAGCAACAGAAATACGTCAACGCGATTCGCGAGCAGGTGCAGAAGTCGCCTGACCTCGCCGACGTCGTTAAGGTCCACATGCTGGAGCGACCGCTGGCCGCTGACCCGGAACAGCAGCACGAGGAGGCGATAGAGTTAGGACGCAAGCTCCATGCGGCTTTCGTGCTCAGGCCATTCGTCATTCAGGGTTTGCAGGAGCCTTGGCTTACTATTGTGGACGAATCGGGATTTTCCAAGACTGAAGCGCGGATGGAAAAATTCAAGCATGATCAGTTTGCCGAGCTTGAGACACTAGCATTGCCAAGGGACTTACTGCTCCTGGCGAGATGCATCGTTCCCCTCTCGCTGGCTAAGCGCGGACTCTACGATAAGGCGGCGAAGGAACTGAAGGTAGTTCTCCATTTACTTCCACTGGCGTCTGCATCCGTTCGGGGCGTCGCCCCGCCCCTTGTCGGAATGGAGTGGGACCTCGGTTCGTATCTGACTGAAACTGGCGATCTTACTGGGGCGGCACAAGCTTATCAGAAAGCGTTGAGGTTGGAGCCTAGTCTAGCGCCACTGCGTAATAACCTCGCCCTAGTCTGGAAAGATCAGGGTAAAACCGATGCTGCGATAGGTGAATTTAGGATAGCTATCGAGACGAGTCCGAATGAGTGGACCTATCACAGTAACCTCGGCAATGCTCTGTTGCGAAAGGGCGATATTGATGCCGCAATCTCGGAAGAGGAAGCTGCGGTCCGATTAAAACCTGACTCTGACTTTGCTCACAGCAATCTGGGTATCGCGCTTGAGCAGCGTGGAGAGCCAGCACAAGCGGTGGCGGAGCACGAGAAAGCGGTGGCCTTGAACCCAAGCGACTGGATCAACCTTCAAAATCTGGGCGAGGCTTATTGTCGAATTGGGCGAAGTGACAAGGCTGTCCCGGTACTCGCAAGAGCCGCCAAAATTGCCCCAAGAGTTGCGGTCGTGCATGCCCAATTTGGCAGCGCCCTGTGTGAGCGTGGAAACCCCGAATCTGGCATCGAAGAAGTCCGCGAAGCAATCAGCTTGGGACCAGATATTGCAGATTTGCACATCACGCTAGCGAATTGCCTCGCTTTTAACCAGGATTATAAAGGAGCAATTTCGGAGCTCAAGAAAGGTCTCTCCATGCCACAAAACAACCGGAAGCTCGCCCTTAGGGCCTATGTTGGTCTCTGTGGCTACCTTCCTCAGGTCGGCCAGTTCATAGAAGCACTTAAAAACTGTCGTAAAGCGGTTCGCCTCGACCCGAAGTCCGCTGTGGCGTATAACAACCTCGGGTCAGTCCTTATCCAACAGGAGCGATGCAAGGAGGCCGTCCAGGCACTTGAAAAAGCTATTGCGCTTGATCCCCAATTATCCCAGGCACACACCCTTCTCAATCGGGCACGCCTCTGCCAGAGGCGGTAGTGCGACTCGTTGTGCACTGAGGGCGGGAGCCGAAGGGGGCATGCCCCAGGCCGTGACGCCGGACACAAGCCTTAGCGATTGCCCGGATTCGCAGGGAGTCGCTTCGCCCTGCACCGTACGGTGCGGGGCTTCGCGAAATCGCCCCGATCAATCGGGGCGCCAGCGCCCTGAACGCAAGTATGCGTGGGCGCTCACGTAATCGTCGCGAGACAAATGAATTTCAGAGCAAAATATTTCTCTTGACTTTCCTGACCGCTCACGTATGATAAAAGTCATGGCGAAGAAGCGGAAAAACCCGTATGCTGTGGCCCTCGGACGTAAAGGTGGAAAGAAGGGCGGACCGGCGAGAGCCGCTAACATGACTCCGGAGGAACGTAGCGCGAGTGCTCGCAATGCTGTATTGGCACGGTGGGCCAAACAAAAGAGTCTGGAGTCCAAATCGGACAGGTGAAAGATTCATATGCCAGAGCACAAGAAAAAACTGCCGCTATTTGGACATGAAGTAGAAGTGGCAGATGTTCCCATCAAGAAGGCATCAGAATATTTTAATGAGTACGAACTTGAGGATGGTTCGGTGCTTAGGGTTAAGAGCGTGGCAACCTCGATCCTCAGGATCGAAGGACAGTTCACACCGGAACCTGACAGCAAACCGATATATATAGTTCTAACTGGACCAGTCGTCAGGGTCGTTAGTTCAAAACTCGCTCCGCAGTCTGCTGCGAAATTGGAAAGCAATGTCAAGCCATCTTGAGAGCTTAAGGTCGGATGCCCATATGTTGATCAGGGCGGAAATAGCATCGCTCACATCTCAATTGTACCCTTTCGATTTACAGCAGAACTCCTCCGCAACCCTTCGGGAATGGAACGTCCCCCCTCAATCCGTCATACAGTCCGCCTTTCCGCCTTCGACTGGAGGTCCGAGCCAGCCGATCGTTGTCTCGGCGAAACCGTTAGAGCACGAGATGGATGTCAGACCGCAGTTTGATGAACTGTGCAAGAAGTGGAAGAGTGAAAGGCACGCAACTTCGTTTTCGTCTGCGATGGCAATGCATCCAGCATACCAGCGAATCATCGGAATGGGAAACAAGGCGCTACCGCTAATACTAACGGAACTACAGAAAGAGTTGGATCATTGGTTTTGGGCGCTCAAGGCTATCTCAGGAGAGGACCCGGTGCCTTCAGAATGCCGAGGGAAAATGGCAGAAATGGCAAATGCCTGGCTGAACTGGGGCCGAGCAAGAGGTTATGTCCGGTAGCTGGCCTCCAGAAGATTTCCCCGACCTCAACGAATCAAATCACAACAAAACCAGTGAGGCGACGGTTGAGTGCAACTGCCTCTCCTGGGCTGCCGATGACGTGAGCCGACGGTGGGAACCAGACCCAATGCACGATTACTATTGGCCCCCCGACGTGCCACGAGAAATGAAGATGGAGGCCTTCATCCAAGCCTACCGCACAATTGGGTACGAGGTCTGTGATACGCCAGAACCACAAGCTGGTTTCGAAAAAATCGCGCTCTACGCTGACGCTGACAACACACCCACTCATGCAGCCAAACAATTGCCAAACGGCCATTGGTCAAGCAAATTAGGGGATTTCGAGGACATTGAACACGCGACGTTAGCCTGCTTGGAAGGGCCACTCTACGGGAAATCGAAAATTTACATGAAGCGTCGGTCCCGACCGAACTTATTCACTTTCCCCGTATAGCCTCCTGTGCATTCCTAAAAGCTGTCTGATTCATATCCTCTGTAACCGTCCGGTGAGCCCATCTCCCCGATTAACGTTCAGGACTGATACTCCCCCAAAGATGAACGCCTCGTGCGTGCTTTGGAACACGTCTGTTGGCGCAGATTCAAGGCAGGGGTGTGTGATGAGCAGTAGCTCTTCGCCGTCAGTAAGTCAGATTCGCCTTCGCTCGTCGCTGGGCATCAAAACGCGGTTGACCTGGATCGGGCTTCCCGTTCCCGATGGAGCTGGTAGCCAAGTCAATAGGTTTGTGATTGACCGGGGCCTTTTAGCGTGCACAAGAAACATCCGGTCCGTGACCAGCAGCAGATGGAGACGCGACGCGGCATCAAATGACCGCCACCGCCCCCGCCTTCCAAAAACCCACGGTCGGAAAATCACTGGCCGTGGCTACGAGCTGTCTGCCGCGTGCCTTGAAAATTCACGCGCAAAAGGGTGAAACTTACGCTACCGGAAGACGGCGACTTCCGGGCCGAACGCGGTTCGGCCCTGCATGGTGGGAAGCCGCGTGGCCGAACGCTCCGTCCCATTCGGAACGGAGCGGGGCCGTTTGGCCTTACATTGTGGCAAACCCAGTGGCCGAACGCAGTTCGGCCCTGCAAGAGAGGAGGGTGGGATGCGCAAAAGAATTCAGTGGGACTGTCTGGCCCGAGCGCTCACGGCTGCGGCCATGCTGGTTGCAGCAACGGGAGCACTGCAAGCACAGGAATACGTCAACGCACAGTTGCCGTGGCACAAGGCGGTCCTCGATTCTCAGGGCCGGCTTCTACCCTGGAACCATCCGGAAGAGAATCTTGGTTACGACAGAGTCCTTCACCTGGGCTGGGATTTTCTGGAACACCAGGTGCCTGACGACCCGCGAACCGGACTGAAAATTTACCTGATCAACGCAGTTTTTGACGGCAAGACGCTCCAGGGCACCAACTGGCAGCACGATCCTGCAATGCTGTTTGGGACGATGGTGGATTCGCTGGTTGCCTGGTATCCGTACTCGGGCGACGAACAGGCCAAAGCCGTGGTTGGCGGCATGTTGGACCACCAGCTTGCGCACGGCACTACGCCCGCAGACTGGAACTGGCCGAATGTCCCCTTCGCCACCAACTGCAATAATCAGCCCGAATACGGCGGTTGCATTCAGGACATGCCGCATGAGTTTTACGGTGGAATCGAAACCGACAAGGTCGGCGAGCTGGGGATCGGGTACGTGCTCTTCTACGAGATGACCGGCGAGCGGAAATATCTGGAGGCGGGGATCCGCTGCGCCGAAGCGCTGGCGAAACACGTTCGGGCGGGCGACGCGGACCACACGCCTTGGCCCTTCCGCGTGGATGGCCGCACGGGTCAGGTGCTGGCCGGCGAAGAGTATGGCGGGATCGTGGCATCGCCGCTGCGCCTTTTTGATGAACTCATCCGGCTCGGGCAGGGCGATGTTGCCGGCTTCCGACAAGCGCGCGAGACGGCGTGGAAATGGCTTCTGGATAATCCGCTCAACCACAACAGCCCGGCTTGGGATAAGTGGAGCGGCTACTTCGAAGATGTGCCGAAGAATACAAGAAATCTCAACCAGGCTGCGCCTACCTACACGGCGTATTACCTCCTCAGCCGGCCGGACCCGGCGGCCGTTGATCCGCAGTGGGTCGACCACGTGGGAGAGCTCATTGACTGGGTGCGCGGATACCTGGGGCTTGGACCCTTCTTTGGCGCCTGGGCCATCAATGAGCAGAGAACTCCGGATGAACTCCACGGCCACGTGAATGGTTGCTGCTCGCGGGCCGGGCTGGGCAGCGATACGTCAAGATGGGCGGCTGTCAATGCCATGTACTACGAAAAGACGGGCGATGCTCAGGCCAAAGAAAACGCCTTTCGATCACTCAACTATGCCACCTACTTCGCGGCCTCGGATGGGAAGATTTCTTGCTGCGGCGAAGGATTCCAAGGCCAGTACTGGTTTAGCGACGGCTATGGAGACTACCTCCGACACTTCGTCTGGGCCATGGGCGCCGTCCCGGAATGGGCGCCCAAAGGCCAGAACCACTTGCTGCATGCGAGCTCCGTCATCCGCGAGATTGCCTACGGCGAGCACAGCGTCGAGTATAAGACCTTCGACCATCCGGCAACCGAGGTGCTGCGACTGCGCTTTCGGCCGGCGAAAGTGTCGGCGGGTGACGGGGTCCTCAGACCGCGGCAGGATTTAAAGCTGGAAGGCTTCACGCTCGAGCCGCTGCCGGGAAAGGATTGCGTCCTGCGTGTGCGGCATGACAAGACAGATGAGATCAAGATTGAAGAGTAACGAAACTGAGGGGCAAGAATGCTTGGGAATGTTTGGAACCAATGCCAGCAGGAATGACGCGGTGAGTGGGTCCAGCCAGCGCGGTTTGTGGGGTGCAGCCTGCGCGGTTTGGGGGTCCAATCTGCGTTCAAGAATGCCATCACGTTTGGGAGTGGGCCGGGGCTGGCAGCGGGCGGTCGGCCTCGTCGAAACTGCCCTACAGCCATTTCACCCTACGGGGCCGAGGAGGCTTTCAGGCCACGAAGTGGGACGAATTGCTGTTGCCTGATTATTACCTATAGTATATTAACTATATAGTACTATGAGGGCCGGCGTGGGCCTCGAAATGGAACTATTGAAACTTCTGCAACTTTTGAAACTAATTTTTCTAACTGACGCAAATAATAGGGTTGCGCAAAAAATGAATTTGCAGAAATTTGCGATTTTGGGAAAAGTGTGGCATTTTGCCCCACCGCTTCCATTTTTTGTAGCACCCCGATTTTGTATCAAGACTGCTTAAGCGTCGCTCGCACTTTTGGCTGACCAGGCCCGACTTACCAACTCGGGTTCAAGGGGTCGGCCCAAACCTCAGCGCGGTGAGCGTCAGGTCATCGGCCTGCGGCGCGGATCCCACGAAGTCCTGCACCGCGGCTATCACTTTGTCGCAAATTTCCGGTGCCCCTTGGCAAGAGCACTTCTCCAGGAATTCCTTGAGGCGGGCTTCCCCGAAGAGTTCGTTGGCCGCATCCTGCGCTTCAGTCACGCCGTCGGAAAAAACCAGGACTACGTCACCGTGTTCGAGCTGGACGCTGTCCACCGCGAATTTTGCGCCGGGAAAAAATCCCAGAGGGAAATTCGAGGAGTCCAGGCGGTTCACCACGCCGGAAGCGCGCGCCACGAGCGGCGTGGCATGACCCGCATTCACAAAGTTGAACCGACCGTAACGGTCCAGCACCCCGTAGAAGAGGGTGGCAAACATTTCCGGCGACGTTCGCTCGCACAAAAAATCGTTCACCCGTCCAAACAATTCTTCAAGCTGCGGGTCGCTGGCCGCCACGGCCACGAACGCTCCTTGCAGAGTGGCAGCCAGCATGGCCGCGGGCAATCCTTTACCCGAAACGTCTGCCACGGTCACGCCGTAACGTTCTCCCGGCAGGCGAATCACGTCGTAATAATCCCCGCCCACTGTTTGGCACGGCATGGTGAGGGCGTGAAGTTGGAAGAAATCACTGTGGGGCAGTTCACGCGGCAGCAAACCTTGCTGAATCTTTCGAGCCAGAGAGAACTCGTGTTGAAGGCGTTCCTGTTCACGCGTAAGGCGGAACATCCGCGCGTTCTCGATCACCGTCGCGCCTTCCACCGCGAACGATTGCAGAACCTGTCGGTCGAGACCCGTGAGGGCGGTGGCACCGGAGCGGCTGTCCAGGTAGAGGACGCCAAGCATTTCCGGCGCGATCATGGAGACGGTCTCGCCTGCCATTTCCATCACGGGATGCTTTTGCAGCGGCACCGCGACAATCCCGCGCACGCCGGCTTGGATGACCCCGGTTTCATGCGTGGCGCGCCCGGTAACCTCTTCCTCCAGGACCACCTCTTCCCTTCCCATTTCCATCACCCTCTGCACTGCGGCATGGGAATAATTCTCGACGCCCTGGTGGATGTACACTCCACCCCGGCCGCGGGCCAGGCGGAGGCGCAGCTCCCCGGCATCGTCGAGAAGGAATAGCAGGCCGCGCTCGGCATCGGTCAATTGGATGGCCGAGTCAACGAGCATCGTCAAGACTTCTTCGAGCGCGGGGGCGCGATTCAGCATTTGAGCCACTTGCAACAGCAGACCCAAGTGTTGAAGCTGGGGCGCGCGGCTCGCGGTGGCCTTGCCCATTTGCTCGAGGAGTTTGGGCAACGCGGCATGGTCCTCGATGAAACTGAGCTGATAGGCGTCTGTCACGCCAAGACTGATGTGATCGCCCGACTTGAGCGGAGCGCAGGAGATCCGCTCGTTGTTGACGAACGTTCCGTGACGGCTCTCGACGTCGGAGATCTGGTATCCGTGCTCGTCCTGAAAGATTTTGGCGTGATGCCGCGAAATGCGGCTGTCGAGCAGCACCAAGTCGTTGTCACTCTGTCGCCCCATGGTGAACGGAGTGCGCGCGATCACTACCTCGCGCTCGTTGCCCGACGCATCGCGCACCATCAGGCGTGGAAGATTTTCAGCCATGTGGGACGACGTCCCCCTCGAAGTTACCCTGTAGTATAGCAAAACGCTTTTTCGGGCGCATAATAGGACATCAAAATAGTGACCAGCGGAAAGTGACGAGTGAAGAGTGGAGATGGCGGTCGGATCCTGCGTCGCCCGCGAGACGCGCTTTCAAAACAGGTTGCAATTGTCCGAGGGATGGCGCATCATCGCCCGTTTCGACCAACGTCTCACTAAAGACCGGAAGTCAGGAGGAATAAACGAGTGAGTGGCAAAGCGATTCAAATCGATCCGCCCAAGGGAAAACTGGGAGTGCTGATTCCCGGCATGGGCGCTGTGGCAACAACTTTCATTGCGGGGGTGGAAGCCATCCGGCGGAAGCTGGCGCGCCCCATCGGCTCGCTGACCCAAATGGGCACGATTCGGCTTGGCAAGCGCACCGAGTCGCGCTCGCCCCGCATCAACGACTTCGTCCCCCTGGCAAAACTCGATGACCTCGTGTTTGCAGGGTGGGACTTGTTTGATGATAACTGTTATGAAGCGGCGCTAAAGGCCGGGGTGCTCGAGCGAGCGCACCTTGACCCCATCAAGCGGTTCCTCCAGGGCATTGATCCGATGCCCGCCGTCTTCGAACAGCGCTTTGTGAAAAACCTCCACGGCGAAAACATCAAGAGGGCCAGGAGCAAGATGGCGCTCGCCGAGCAGTTGATGGACGACATTGAGGCGTTCAAGAGGAAATCCGGCGCCTCCCGCCTGGTGATGGTTTGGTGCGGGTCCACAGAAGCCTTCTTGAAGCCGAGCGGAGTCCATCAGTCGCTGGAAAAATTCGAGAAAGGGCTGCGCGCGAACAGTCCCGAGATTGCCCCCAGCATGATTTATGCTTACGCGGCGCTCAAGCTCGGCGTCCCTTACGCCAACGGCGCGCCCAACCTGACCGTGGACATCCCGGCGCTGCTCGAGCTGACCCTGGAAAACAACGTTCCGGTTTGCGGCAAAGACTACAAAACGGGCCAGACGTTGATAAAGACGATCATCGCGCCCGGATTAAAGGCGCGCCAAATCGGACTGCACGGCTGGTTTTCAACCAACATCCTGGGCAACCGCGACGGCGAGGTGCTGGACGATCCGGAGTCCTTCCGCACCAAAGAGGAAAGCAAACTCTCTGTGCTCGAATACATCCTCCAGCCTCAGCTCTATCCGGAGCTCTATAAGGATTTCTACCACAAGGTCCGAATTAATTACTACCCTCCGCGCGGCGACAACAAAGAAGGCTGGGACAATATCGATATCTTTGGATGGCTCGGCTATCCGATGCAAATCAAGATCGACTTCCTTTGCCGCGATTCGATTTTGGCCGCCCCGCTCGTCCTGGACCTCGTGCTGTTTCTCGACTTGGCCCAGCGCTGTCCGGAGCTCGCGCGCCGTGGCATTCAGGAGTGGCTCTCGTTCTATTTCAAGAGCCCCATGTGCGCACCGGAGCTCTATCCCGAACACGACCTCTTTATCCAGCTCATGAAACTGAAAAACACGCTTCGCCATTTGATGGGCGAGGAATTGATCACGCACTTGGGACTGGAGTACTACGATTGAGGCTGTGATCAGCAATGTCGATTTGCTGCAATTCGAACTTGACAGCGGTCAACGAGAAGTAGGCAGTAGGCAAAAGGCAGTAGGCAGCAGAAAAACAGTAGGCAGTAGGCGGAAAGCAGTAGGCAGCAAAAACACTTTCGAAAGTAGGTCTGCCTTCTGCCTTCTGCCTTCTGCCTTCTCAGGCTTTGGGCGGTGCCGCGGCGGGCTTTGGAAACGGCGGGGGAGGCGCCGGCAAGGTCATCAGATACTTCCCCAGAATGGTGCCGACCGTGGAGAGTTCTGCCAGGTCTTTCGGAGTGAAGTCCGGACCCACGGGGTCGCCCGGCTTGGCTTTGCGGCTCACCTGAATCACACCCACCACTTTGCCGTCAACGATCATGGGAGCGCTGACAATTTTCTGAATCGGCGCTGCCTTCTCTTCCGACGAAAGATCGATCGCTTCGAAAACGGTGGGGTGTTTGTACACGGAAAAGTTGTTGACGAGTTCTCCGCGCTTGTCGCGAATGGTTTTGGCCGCGAGCGAATGCGATGTGGTCAGGGGGATGTTGCCGACCTTGACCAGTCTGGCGGGAAACACAAAACTCAGCATCTTGCCGTCGTTCGAGAGCCGCAGGATCGCAATCTCGTCCTTCTTGGCCTTGAAAAATGGCCCCATTTGAGCGGCCAGCTTGCTGAGCGCTTCGTCAGGCGGATAAATGCCTGCCTTCCTCATGTCCTCCACTAATTTCGCAACCGTCAAACTGAGATCGATATCGGGCATTCCCCTGTCCTTTCCCACGCGATGACGTGGACGAGAAATGGCAAAGAGTCTTCCCCTTCAAAAACTCTGCCGCGCGTTGAACCGATTATAACCAAACCCGCTCAGCCAAGCAACGCGCAAGAATCGGCCGCGCGTTTGCCTCTGTCGCTTACGGCAATCCCTATCAAAGATGACTATCGGTGTGCGGCTTACGCTTTCTCGGATATAATCGTGGGCCGTCGTCGTCAAATGACAACCACTATGACTTTTCCAGGGCGTTTCGTCACAGCTCTCTTGCTCTCCTTCGCATTTGCTTTGCCGAACTTCGCGGCGCAGCGAACGCCGGCGGAAGCCGAGAAGGTGGTAAAGGAAGTGCTCGGCCACGCCATCATGATCGACACGCACGCTGACACGCCCCAGATGTTGCTGGACAATGGCTACGACCTCGCGCAGCAACAAAGCCCGTATATGATCAGCATTCCCAAAATGCGCGAAGGCCACCTGGGAGCGGAGTTCATGTCGATCTGGGTGGACACAGAGTGGCCGCGCGCCGACCTGATCCACCGCGCCGTCGATATGATTGACGCCGTCAATGAGCAGTTGGCCCGCCATCCCGACAATTTGGCGCTGGCTCGCACCGCCGACGACGTGGTTCGCATTCATCGCGAAAACAAAATCGCCGTGTTGATGGGTGTTGAAGGAGGGCACATCATTGAAGACGATTGGCGCGCGCTCGACATTTTCTACAGCCTCGGTGTGCGCTACATGACTCTGACTCACACCAAGGACACGAGTTGGGCCGGCTCGTCCGGAGAGAAAACCAACAAGGGGCTCAGCGATTTCGGGCGCCAAGTCGTGGCGCGCATGAACCGCTTAGGCATGATGGCGGACGTCTCGCACGTCTCCGACAAAACGTTCTACGATGTGCTGGCCGCGACCCGGGCGCCCGTGATTGCCTCACATTCCTCGTGCCGAGCCCTGTGCAATGCGCCGCGCAATATGACGGATGACATGATCCGCGCCCTGGCAAAAAACGGCGGCGTGATGGACATTAATTTCTATTCCGCCTTCCTCGATCAAGATTTTGCCAATGCGCGCAGCAAGGTCTCCGCGCCAATGGAAGCAGCGGTCAAAGCGGCTCGCTTGCGCCTTGCCCATGAAGGCAAGCGCCTGACCTACGCGGAAGAGGTCAAGATCGACCAGAAGTTCGAGGCAAACTTGCCCGCTCCCAGTTATACTCGAATCGCGGACCACATCGACCATGTGGTGAAAGTTGGCGGGATCGATCACGTGGGCCTGGGTTCGGACTTTGACGGTGTCGACGCCGTTCCCAAAGGGATGGAAGATTGCTCGAAGCTGCCAAACCTGGTCCGCGAATTGGCGCGCCGCGGCTACAGCGCCGAAGATTTGCAGAAAATTGCCGGAGGGAACCTGCTGCGCGTGATGCATCAAGTGGAAGAAGTGGCGCGCACAATGCAAAGCGAAGGAGGAAAGTGAAATGAAAAAGTCTTTGACCGTGATTCTCTTGGCGAGCCTCGCAACCGGCTCGCTGTGGGCACAAAGTGAAGCCCAAACTTCAAAGGCTACGGCAACGAAAGCTGCTCCGGCAGCGGCCAAGCTGTCACTGCTGGAACCGGCAGCGTTGAACCAGAAAGCTCCCGACACCTTCAAAGCGAAATTCACAACCACCAAGGGCGACTTTGTCGTGCAGGTGACGCGTGCCTGGTCGCCGCTGGGGGCGGACCGCTTCTACAATCTGGTGAAAAACGGGTTCTTCACCAACGTCTATTTCTTCCGTGTCGTTCCTGGTTTCGTCGTGCAGTTCGGAATCAACGGCGATCCCAAGATTGCAGCGGCTTGGAGCCACGCCAACATTCAGGACGATCCCCCCGGGAAAGCGAGCAACAAAAGGGGCACCCTGACGTTCGCGATGGCAGGGCCGAATACCCGAACCACGCAGATTTTTATCAACTTCGGCGATAACAGCGGGCTCGATCGCCAGGGCTTCACTTCGTTTGGCGAGGTGGCGGCAGGGATGGACGTGGTCGACAAGCTCTACAACGGCTACGGCGAACAAGTCACAAACCTTCAGGGGGAGATCGCGACTCAGGGCAACGACTTCCTAAAGGCGCGCTTCCCCAATCTCGACAGCATCAAGTCCGCGGTGATTCTGCGAGCAGCACCCGCGGCGGCAAAGGAAAAATAGTGGCAAGTGGCAAAGAGTGTCTCAGTCGGTCAGTATTTCAGTTCCTCAGCCAAAGCCGACCGATCTCCTGACCTACTGACGAACTGACGTACTGAAATACTGGACTCCCCACTTGCCAACTCTGAAATGCGTTTGGAGATGCTCAATGACCGACCAATCGAATTTCAAGCTGACGAAACGGCCACGCGCTCTCCGTTTTCGGTCCGAAGGCGTAGGGCCGAGCGGCGCTCGGCCTTGTAAGCGCGCCCAAGGTACGGGAAAGCAAGGGACAAAGGACGAAGGACAAAGGACAATTAACCAATGCTAAATCTCTACGCTGTCTTTGACACGACCATGGGCGAAATCACTTGCCGCCTATTTCCAGAGCAGGCGCCAAAGACCGTCGAAAATTTCGTCGGTCTGGCCAACGGAACGAAGGAGTTTACCGACCCAAAGACGCGCCAGCAGAAGAAAGCGCGCTTCTACGATGGATTGATTTTTCATCGCGTCATTCCCAAGTTCATGATCCAGGGCGGGTGCCCACTGGGCACTGGCACTGGAGGGCCCGGCTATAAGTTCGCCGACGAGTTCTCTCCAAACTTGAAGTTTGATCGGCCGGGAAAACTAGCCATGGCCAACTCCGGCCCCGGCACCAACGGCAGCCAGTTCTTCATCACGCTGGCGCCCACCGATTGGCTGAATCAGAAACACACCATCTTCGGCGAGGTGGTGAAAGGTCAAGACGTGGTGGAGAAAATCGCCGCCGTACCGCGCGACCGCCAGGACCGGCCGCAGACGCCCGTGGTGATGAAGGCGGTGAATATTCTGGAAGTTAAGTAACCGCAACTAAATCGATGTGAATCACTTCTATCCCACCAAAGACAGGCGGCGCCCCAAGCCGTGCGGTTATTTCCGTTCGGATGCGTCAAGGTGAAAAGGCCAAAATGGCAGAGGAACCTCGGTCAGGTTGAAGTATCATAGTGCCATCGCCATGACTGACTCTAACCTGCTGCAGGAAATCACAAGCGCCATCGTCAATCGATTCCATCCTCATCGGGTTATCCTGTTTGGCAGTCGAGGCCGCGGCGAAGGAACAGCCGTGAGCGATCTCGACCTCTTCATCGAGATGGAAACCCAGATGCCTCCGCCGGAGCGGGCCGTGCAAGTCAGTTCCCTCTTTGGCCTCCGACCCTGGTCACTGGACGTGGTGGTTTACACGCCTGAGGAGGTCGAAAGATTGAGGAAAATCCACGGCACGCTACTTTCGGTCATCGAGGCCGAAGGCAAGGTCCTCTATGAGCGATCAGCCCACTAACTACATCGCATGGCTCGCCAAGGCGCGGAATGACATCCTCACGATCGAGAACAACATCGCCGGTTCTCGCGTCCCTTGGGATGCCGTTTGTTTTCATGCCCAGCAGGCCGCAGAGAAGACGCTCAAGGCTTTCCTGATCTTCCATGGCCGTGTGGTCGCGCGTACACACGATTTGGTCGCTCTGCTATCCGCCTGTGCCCAGATCGATCCGATGCTCGCGGGTTGCGAGCATGACTGCCAAGAGCTCAACTCCTACGCCGTTTCCGCTCGCTATCCGGATGATCTATTCGAGCCCGGCGAAAAAGACGGGAATGCGATGATCGCCGCCGTCCGGCGGGTGCGAGCCGAAGTCCTGTCACGCCTTCCGGCAGAGGCTGACCAGGAGTGACCTCACCTTTCACTTTTTTGGAGAATATTTTCCCTGTTAGTGGTGTTACGACGCCGCTTCAATGGCCGGCCCTACACGCCGATGATGCCCACTAACTCTTTGACGGAGTCTGCGGATTTTTGTAGCGCCGCGTGCTCGTCCGGCGTGAGTTTGATCTCGATAATCTGCTCGATGCCGCGCGCACCGAGTTTCACTGGGACGCCGACGAACAGGCCGTTGATGCCGTATTCGCCTTCGAGATACGCCGCGCAGGGCAGAATCTTCTTGCGATCGTTAAAGATGGCGTCAATCATTTCGACCACCGCGGCTGAAGGCGCGTAGTAGGCGCTTCCCGCTTTCAGCAGGTTCACGATCTCCGCTCCGCCGTTTGCCGTGCGCTTGATGATGGCGTCGAGTTGCTCCTTGGGCATCAATTCCGTCACCGGAATGCCCGCCACGGTCGTATAACGCGGCACCGGAACCATCGTGTCGCCGTGGCCGCCCAGAACGAATCCCTGAACGTTTTGCACGGACACATTCAGCGCCTCCGCAATAAATGTGCGGTAGCGCGCCGTGTCAAGAATGCCCGCCATGCCGATGACGCGGTTCTTGGAGAAACCGCTGACCTTGAAAGCCGTTTGCGCCATCGCATCCAGCGGGTTGGTTACAACAATTAAAATACAGTCCGGCGAGTACTTCGCAACTTTCTCAATCGTGCCCTTCACGACTTCATAATTGGCTTTCAGCAGGTCATCGCGGCTCATGCCGGGCTTGCGCGGAAACCCTGCGGTCATCACTACCAGGTCGGAATTGCCCGTCTCCGCGTACTCGTTCGTTCCCCGAACTTCGCAGTCGTAACCCTCGATGGGGCCGGCCTCGAACAAGTCCAACCCCTTGCCTTGGGGAATGCCTTCGAGGATGTCAATCAAGATGACGTCAGCGAGCTGCTTGTCAACGAGGCGATGCGCCACCGTCGCGCCCACGTTGCCGGAACCGACCACTGTCACTTTTTTTCGCATTTGATGCCCCGAAGGTTAGAATTTTGGATTTTGGATTTTCGATTTTGGATTAAGCTGACCTGCGTTCACCTCTGCGACATCTAGAATCCCCGTCCTTAAATCCAAGTCTTGAGCTCCAACTTAGCTTCACGGCGATGTACAGGATTCTGGATTGGGATCAGGCGAATCCTCGCTTGCCAAATCCAACTGCGCTTTCATAATCCAAAATCCAAAATCTAAAATCCAAAATCTGTGTCAGCGCATATTCTCAATAATCGCACTGGCAAACGCGCTGGTGCCCAGCTTCTGCACGTCCTTGGCGCCTTCCAGTTTCATCAACCGCTCCAAATCATAAGTCACGCGGTGCTGAGCAATCGTCGCGGCCAGCGCCTTTTCAATGAGGCCGCCGACCTGAGGCCACCCCATAAACTCGAACATCAGGGCGCCCGACCGAATCATTGCTCCGGGATTTATCACATCTTTGTCGGCGTATTTCGGCGCCGTGCCGTGCGTGGCCTCGAAGACTCCGAAGCCGTCGCCGATGTTGCCCCCTGGGGCGACGCCCAGCCCGCCAATCTGAGCGGCGCACGCATCGGAGAGATAGTCGCCGTTCAAGTTCGGCGTGCAGACCACTTCATACTCGCCGGCGCGAGTCAGAATCTGCTGCAACATGGAATCCGCGATACGGTCGTTGATGAGAATTTTCTTCTTCCACTGGCCCTGCCCGTGGGTGGAGTAAATCGAATCCAGCGTTGTCTTCACTTCTTCACAGACTTTCTTCTGGAACGCCTCGTTGGCCATTTCGAGTCCGGGTTCCACCATGGCCGCATTGGCTTCAATCGAAAGGTTGGGATCATTGTCTTTATTGCCGAGTGCCCAGCTTTCGCGCTCCGTGACAATCTTCTCGCGGAATTCCTTCTTGGCCAGCGCGTAGCCCCAGTCACGAAACGCGCCCTCGGTGAATTTCATGATGTTCCCTTTATGAACCAGGGTCACCACCTTATGGCCGCGGTCGATCGCGTAGCGAATCCCACGGCGAACCAATTGCTGCGTGGCCGTAATCGAAATCGGCTTGATGCCCACGCCGGAATCGGCGCGAATCTGCTTCTTGACGTTGTCTTCGCGCAGAATCTGGTTGATGAAATCAATCAGGCGCTTCGCTTGCGGAGTGTCCACCGCCCACTCGATGCCGGCGTACACATCCTCGGTGTTTTCCCGAAAGATCACAATGTTCATGGCCTGTGGGTTTTTCACCGGCGACGGCAGACCGGGGATGTATTTCACCGGCCGCCAACAAGTGTAGAGATTCAGCAGTTGACGCAGTGAAACATTGAGGCTTCGAATCCCGCCGCCCACAGGTGTGGTGAGCGGGCCTTTGATGGCAATGCGAAAATCTTTGATCGCGTCGAGTGTCCCTTGCGGCAGCCACTCGCCAAATTGGCGGAAGGCTTTTTCGCCCGCAAAGACCTCGTACCAGACAATGCGGCTCTTGCCGCTGAAGCAGCGTTCGACGGCGGCGTCAAAGACGCGCCGTGACGCCTTCCAGATGTCGCGACCTGTTCCGTCGCCCTCGATGTAAGGAATGATGGGATTCTCGGGCACGATGAATTTGCCGTTTTCAAATTCGATGGCCTGGCCACCGGTGGGGACTGGACTGCCGTTATATGCTGACGTCATACGATTCCTCTTTCATCAGGCTTCTTTGAGCAAGCTTCGCAACACGGTCGGCAAAATGCCGCCGTTGCGGTAGTAATTCACTTCCACTGCCGAGTCGAGCCGCGCGATGGCTTTGAAATTCTTTCGGGTTCCGTCAGTGCTCGTCGCCGTCACGGTCACTTCGGCGCGGGGCTTGATATGGTCGCTGAGGCCGCTCACGTCGAATCGCTCCTGTCCGGTCAATCCCATCGAAGCGGGGTCTTCGCCTTCGACAAACTGAAGCGGCAGGACGCCCATTCCCACCAGGTTGCTGCGGTGGATGCGTTCGTAACTCTCCGCCAAGGTGGCGCGCACGCCCAGCAGCAGCGTGCCCTTCGCCGCCCAATCGCGCGACGAGCCGGCGCCATACTCTTTGCCGCCAATCACGATGAGCGGCACACCTTCATCGCGATAGCGCATCGCCGCATCGTAGAGGGACAAGGGCTCGCCACCCGGGAAATGAAGGGTGACGCCCCCTTCCGTCCCGGGCACCAGGAGGTTCTTCAATCGGATGTTGGCAAAAGTCCCGCGAACCATCACCCGATCGTTTCCGCGCCGCGAGCCGTAAGAGTTGAAATCCACTTTTTGAACGCCGCGCTCGACCAGATAACGGCCGGCGGGGCTGCCGGCGGCAATGTCGCCGGCGGGCGAGATGTGATCGGTGGTCACCGAGTCGCCGAGAAGCGCGAGCACGCGGGCACCGCTGATCTCCCGGATGGGCGACGGCTCGGCGCCGAATTCGGTGAAGAAGGGCGGCTCCTGGATGTAGGTCGAGTCCGCGCGCCACTCGTAGAGCGCGCCGCCCGCCACAGGAATGTTGTTCCACGCGGGATTGCTCTCCCACACGTTTTTGTAAGCCTGGCGGAACATTTCCGGCTTGACGACGCGGCTCATGATCTCATTGATTTCTTCCTGCGACGGCCAGATATCCCGCAAGAATACCGGCGTGCCATGGCGATCTTTGCCCAACGGCTCAGTGGCGATGTCCACGTCCACCGTGCCGGCTAGCGCGTAGGCCACCACGAGCGGCGGCGAGGCCAGATAATTCGCTCGCACCAGCGGATGAACGCGGCCCTCGAAATTCCTGTTGCCGGAGAGAACGGCCGCGGCGACAAGTTGCTTCTCCGTGACTGCTTTCGCCACCTCCTCGGGCAGCGGCCCACTATTGCCGATGCAGGTGGTGCAGCCGTAGCCAACCAAGTTGAAGCGTAGCGCTGCCAGGGAATCGAGCAAACCAGCTTCCTGCAAATATTCAGTGACCACCTTCGATCCGGGCGCCAAACTGGTCTTCACATAGGCGGGAACTTTGAGCCCGCGCGCCGCGGCTTTCTTGGCGAGTAGCCCCGCGCCCAGCATCACCGATGGATTGGAAGTGTTGGTACACGACGTGATGGCGGCAATCACCACCGCTCCGTGTCCAATGGTGGCGTGTGTGCCATTGAACGAAATAGTCGCTGCCCGATCCAGGTCGCCGGCCGCGAGACCGAACCCTCGCTCCTTCACCGGGGCGGAAAGACTCTGGCGGAAGGAACGCTTCATGTCGGAGAGTGGAACGAGATCCTGGGGCCGCTTCGGCCCGGCGAGACTCGGCTCCACGATCGAGAGGTCGAGCTCCAGCGTGTCGGTGAATTCCGGATCAGGCGTCTGATGGGTGCGGAAAAGTCCCTGCTCCTTCGTGTAGCGCTCGACTCGCGCGACTTCATCGTCAGTGCGTCCGGTCTGGCGCAAATAGCGCAACGTCTCGTCGTCGACGGGAAAGAAACCCATCGTCGCGCCGTATTCCGGCGACATGTTGGCGACGGTGGCGCGGTCCGCCACCGCCATCTGCGACAAGCCGTCGCCGTAAAACTCCACGAACTTATCCACCACGCCTTTCTTGCGCAGCTTTTGGGTGACGGTCAGCACCAAGTCCGTGGCCGTAACACCTTCCTTCAAGCGTCCCGTGAGTTTGAATCCGATCACTTGCGGGGTGAGAAAGTAATAAGGCTGGCCGAGCATGGCGGCCTCGGCTTCGATCCCGCCCACGCCCCACCCCACCACCCCGAGACCATTGATCATCGTCGTGTGCGAATCGGTACCCACGAGAGTGTCCGGAATCCAAACGATCTTCGAGTCTTCATTCTGCTCGAGCACGACTTTGGCGAGGAACTCGAGATTCACTTGATGAACGATGCCTGTAGCGGGCGGCACGACGCGGAAATTGGCAAACGCTTTCTGGCCCCAACGCAGAAACTCGTAACGCTCGCGATTGCGCTCGAATTCGATGTCGGAGTTGCGCCCCAGTGCGGCGGGCGAGCCAAACACATCCACTTGCACCGAGTGATCGATGACCAGATCGACGGGCACCAGGGGGTTGATCTTGGAAGGATCGCCGCCCAGACGCTTCATGGCTGAGCGCATCGCGGCAAGATCGACTACCGCAGGCACACCGGTGAAATCCTGCAAAATCACACGTGCAGGTTTGAACGGCACTTCGCGGGCGGCGGGCGTTTTGGCGTTCCAGCGCGCCAGTGACTGGACGTCTTCTTCGGTCACAAGCTCGCCGTCGCAATGGCGCAGCACCGCTTCCAGCAGAACTTTGATTGAGAAAGGCAGGTGAGAAATGTTTCCTACGCCTGACTTCTCCAGGCGATCGAGACGATAGATGAGCGCGCTTCCGCCAGCCGCATCCATCGCGGTGCGCGCGCCGAACGCATTCTGGATTTTGCCTGCCATCATGGCGAACCTTTCGTAATCGCATTGTTGGCGAGAAGCCGCAGTGTGCGCGCGCCGAGTCGCGCATCCGGCAACCATCCCGCTGAAAGCATAATGAGTAAAGTTACAGTATCACTCGCAATCGATGAATTCAAGGTAGGGTGCGATCCTAAGTCTCGGATGTGTTCCCTTCCCGCGGGACAAAAGCCTGCGGCCGCAACTTTGCTCTGTATATCTGCTCTACTAAGCCCGCCATCTTCGCTATTTCACTGACGAGCGTCACACCACTATCCTGGTGCGCCAGGTCTTCAATACCTGCGCGGTGGGCCAGTCGCCGGAGCGCACGTTCGCTTGCCCGCAGAGGTTGAGACATGGCGTCCGCGCTGAGTTCAATCCGGTGCTCGATTCTGCGAAAGAACTCGTAAGCAGCAGTCAATCGCGCATACTCCGCGTCGGCCAAGAATCCCTTGTCATTCAGTCTGCGCAAAGCCAGTTGTGTTCCTGCCGCCCGCACCCAAGCGTCGTCGCGCCCGTGCAAGCGCTGGAGATACTGAGTGAGGAATTCAATATGCCGAATGCCGCGAAAAAGCGGACTCAGTTCTGTGGCTAGGTTTCGCTCCCCGGCGCTCTCGCGAGCCTCGAGCGCGGATTCAAGAGCGTCGACTTCCGAAGGCGGCCGATAGACGTAGGGCTCAATACCGTGCATGAATTCGCGAGTCAGCCGCAGTTCGCCTGCCGAATGGCGGGCCTTCACCAACATGTGCAGTTCCCCGTCGCTGGCGCGATGGTCGTAGTACTCGAGGGCGGAACCCAGAGAGATGGCGAGATCCCCTTCCTCGCCGTCGGGCCGCAGACCTAAATTCACACGGTAAACTTCTCCCTGCGGAGTGGGTTGGGAAATGGTGCGGACCAGGGCCTCGGCGAGGCGAACGCAATACGCTTTGTTCGATACGACCGACGACGACTCGCTGCCCCCCGCTGTTTCGCCGCTGTGAGCATAAAGAAAGAGCAAGGTAATATCCGAGCTGTAATTCAGCTCGTTGCCGCCCAGCCTTCCGAGCGATACCACACTGAAGCCCGTGCGCGCGATGCGGCCCCCGCTGTCACGATGTTGCGGGCGTCCGTGACGTTTTTCCAATTCCTGGTCGCAGAAAACAAGCCCCTGCTTCACGATGACGTCGGCCAGCGTCGAAAGCTCGAGCATAGTCTCGCCGAGAGTCGAGATTCCGAGCACATCCTTCAGCGCGATGCGCAGATAGTTTCGACGCTTGAAGCGCGCGAGGCGCGATGTGAGCCACGGGTCCGGACTGGTCACCGAGTAACGCGCATAATCCTGCATGAGGTCATCGGCGGACTTGAGCTTGGTGAAATGGCGGTCGCGGGCAAACTGAACGGGCAAAGCCGGCTCGGAGAGGAATGCTTCTCCCAGCGATTCGCTGTGACCAAACAGGGCGACCAGATAGGTCAAGGCCATCGGATGGCGCGAGAGGTCCTGGAGAACTTCCGGGGGCGCGGCCTCCAAATATCGCACCAGGAGCCGAAGAGCCGCGTCGGGGTCGGGCGACTGGGACAACAACGACCGCAGCGGCGCCGCGAGTGTCGCCGGCAGTTGCTGCTCAGCTCGCGCCAGATCACGATTCGCCTCGTCGCGGTTAGAGAATGGAATCGAACCAACCGCCTCGCCCATGGCCGACAATTATAGCCCGATCTGAGGTCTCGCCGCCCAACGTTGGCCCTCAGGCCCATCGGTCGAGAACGGCCGCTCGCGCACATCAGCCATAAACCTCGCGCGCCTGGCGAATTCTTGCTCTCGATAAGACTTATGGAGGTATGCTTACCCACGAGGTGTGTTCTTCGCCGTCGGGAGACCGATAGACGAGCTTGCGCCTCATCCCAGGGACACATGCCGCAACAGTTACAGGGGTCAGTGCAGGGTCTGATCCTCTACGACGTCTCGGAAGAGATTCGACTGGAAGAATTACGCCGAATTCTTGGAATCCAGCCGCCGGGACGCGAGCCCAGCTTCAAACATTCCGCGCCGGAATACGTTCGGTTCGAAAGGCCGCCCATCGTCGAACCGATGGGCGAGATTGCTTTGGAGACGGGGGAAACCGCATCGGCTCGGTTGAAGTATTACGACTATGGTGTGGTGAGTGTGGAGTTCAAGCTTCCCTTCCAAGGCGGCTGGGATACGGTGGTCAATCTCGCGTGCCTTCACGTGGCGGGAGCGGAATTCGGACGCCAGGCCATGCAGATTGTTCGGCGACAGGTGGAGCGAGCCAAGCCGGCATTGGTGAAACCCTATGAGCAGTGGCTGACCGAGGACTATTACATCTTCCATATCGCCCAGTCCGAGCAACCGCTTTCGGCGGCGGAACTGCTCAAGGCGCACGGCGATGAAATCGCGGAGATCGTGAGGGGCGAGAATGTCAAGCTCTCCGACGAAGAGCGGCGTGAGGTGCTGAGCTCGAGCATTTCTTACTATCCTACGGACCTCGCCGTCGTCGGCTGGAACGCTGCCTTCGTTTACGATACCGCGGCCGGTGCCGCCGCTGCCTTGGACTTGCTCGAATACGCCAACTCGCAGTTGCTTGAATTTCGCCATTACGATGACGTGCTCACCCGGCAGTTGGAGTCCGTATACAAGGCACTGAATAAGGGTACCGGACTGCTCGCGCGCTGGCGTCTGGCACGCGCCTCCGCACGGCTACATGCGATGCTCCTCGAGGTGACTGAACTCACCGAACGCACGGATAACGCCCTGAAATTCTTGAGTGACATGTTTTCAGCTCGCTTATACCGGCTGGCCGCGAGCAAAGTGGGCGTTCTGGACTACAAGACGCTCGTGAACCAGAAACTTGACACGGCAGAAAATCTGTACAAGTTCATGGTGGAGCAGTTCAATCAGAGCCGCGCCTTTGTCCTCGAGCTCATGGTGGTGATCATTCTGATTATCGAACTGATCTTCTTGTTCCGCGGGAAAACCTAGTGCCGTTCCAACTTATTAGACCTATGTTCAACACGTACGTTCTGTTTCGCCCCATACTCGGGACGGCCCCGAGAAGCTAGGTCGAAATAGTTGGAACGGCACTAGGCGCGCCGCCGCCCGTCTCCGGCCCTCCAAAAAATCCCATGGAAGTTTTTCCGGCTTTTTGTTACGTTACTCCCGCTCTCGGTGATCCTCTGAGCCAGGGAGTTTTTGGACTGGAGTTCCCGCCGGGCGGGACGCGCCGCGAGTGCGCTCGAAGAGTGAGCAGTCAACCAACGAAGGGCGGAGTGCAATGTTTGTACCGAAGCGGATGTTCTTGACGAAGGGTGTGGGAAAGCACCGGGAAAGGCTGACCAGCTTCGAATTGGCCCTGCGCTCGGCCGGCATCGCGGCCTGCAATCTGGTTCGCGTTTCCAGCATTTTTCCGCCGCGCTGCAAGCTGATCCCCCGTTCCGAGGGGGTGAAAGAGCTGAGGCCCGGCCAAGTGACGTTTGTGGTTATCAGTGAGAATTCAACTCGCGAGCCGCATCGCTTGATCGCGGCTTCGGTGGGCGTCGCGCTCCCCGCCGACCGAAACACGTTCGGCTACTTGTCTGAGCATCACTCCTTTGGACAAACGGAAGAAGTGGCCGGGGACTACGCAGAGGAGTTGGCAGCCGAGATGCTGGCCACGACGCTCGGCGTCGAGTTCGATCCGGACCGAAGCTGGGACGAGAAGAAGGAAATCTACCGAATCTCCAATAAGATTGTTCGGACGATGCAAATCACCCAGTCCGCCATCGGGGACAAACGCGGGCTGTGGACCACCGTCCTAGCCGCGGCGATTCTGCTTGGCATCGGAGAGTAAACAGGAATTAGGAGTTAGGAATTAGGAACTAGTGAGAAGTTCCAAGTCTCGCACTGCTTCTGACGCTTCCATTCCCCTTTTTCCCAACTGCCAATCCCTAAATCCTAATTCCTAATTCCTGAAAGGTTGCACATGCGCAAGAAACATCAGATTCTCACCAAGCCGACCCGGCCCCTGGCGATCGACGGCAAGAAAAGTGTCGGCGCGCTGCTGGAGAAAATGGAGGGTATCTCTTTTCAGGGACGGAATCTGGGCACGGCGTATGGCGTTTGGCGCCGGATGCTCCAGGACCGCGTGATGATCATGATGGGCCTCTCGGGTGCCATAATTCCCGGCGGCATGCGGCGGTTAGTGGTCTACCTGATCAAAAACCGCCTGATTGATTGCCTGGTTTCGACCGGCGCCAATTTCTTTCACGACATGCACGAAAGCATCGGGCGGCTGCACTTCCAGTGCTCGCCCAGCATCGATGACGTGGAGCTGCAAAAGAATCTCATTGACCGAATGTACGACACTCTAGTGGACGAAGAAGAATTCCGCGAGGAAGACGAATTCATGGGCCAGTTCGCGGCATCGCTGGACCAATCCCGCCCTTATACGACGCGAGAATTTCTCTACCTCATGGGGAGGGAGATTTCGAAAAAGTCCAAAGAGGACGGCATCGTGACCGCAGCCTACAAAGCGAGGATTCCGCTTTATTGTCCGGCGATCGGCGACTCGTCGATCGGCATCGGCATTGCTGAGAACCGTCATCTGGGAAAGAATCAGTTTACGTTTGACATCGTCGGCGATGTGCTGGAGACGGCGAGGCTGGCGAGCGAATCGCCGGCCAGCGGCGTGGTTTACTTCGGCGGGGGCACCCCCAAGAACTTCGTCCAACAGAGCGAAGTCACCGCTACCTTCATGCGACAGGCCCATAACGGCCACAAGTACGCGGTTCAGGTGGTGACGGATGCACCGCACTGGGGAGGGCTGTCAGGCTGCACATTTGAGGAAGCGCAGAGCTGGGGCAAAATCGCGCATAACGCCAGCATGGCTACGGTCCACTGCGACTCAACGATTGCCATGCCCATGCTCGTCATCGCCCTCTCTGAAAACGTGAAACTCGTCCGCCAACGCAAGAAGCCCGTCTTCGAAATGGGGCGGGAGCTTCGGTTTAAGTTCCCGCGATAGCGCGAAAGCGATTGATGCACGAAGCCTTCTGCGAACCCGACAATCTCAGTAACTTCCAATCTGCGCGCACCGTCAGTAGCCTATGATGTCAGTGACCACGAGTCTTGGCGGGCGACCTCATGCCTCGGCTAAGACGAAGACAAGATCCTCATGGAGAATACTGGAGAGCCCGAGATCTCAAAGCTGGTGGAAGAAGTAAGGCGAGTCGTCGACGACTTCTGGGTCAAGACGCTCGGTGCGATGGAAGGCCAGTTCGGGCGGCTCATTTACCTGGCGTCCCTGCGGGATTACAACACCGGGCGGTACCATCATTACGGTCTTGAAAGCCGTTACGACTGCGACGCCGTGGACGAGGGCTTGCGGCAGTGTCACGTCAAGGTATTTGAGGAACTGATGGCGCTACCGCTCCAGGCTCAGACCCAGGACCTGCTTCGTTTTTTTGAGTCGATCGAGGAACAGCCATCACGCATGATCGATGCCTGGCAACGACTGCGTTCCTACCGCGTCCTTCCTCCGGAGAAGTGTCATCCGTTGGCGCGGCAGCTCTTCGACAAGAACATTGAGGTCATCCTGGGTGTTCTGAGAGAAACCGACCTGTGGGCGCTACTCGACGAGCCGCATCGCGACTCCCACCACCTGCCCTAGCACTTCGCCTTCGTCAGGGACGCGGATGGTGCGCGGACCGCAACCCGAAAGAGAATGGGGGATCAACATCAATTCGCGGCCGCGCTGGTAGCACCAGCAACATTCATAACTATAACGGAGCTCCAGGAAGTAGATGGGGCGGTCCGCCTCGCTCAGCCAGCTTTGATTCACGACGCGCCGCCGCGTTTCGTCAATCTGAACGATGGAACCCGGCCGAATCAGCGGCGACATCGAACGGTCTTCAAGACCAATGTAGCCGTAACGAAACTTCTTCAGGTCCAGGTGGGCGAGCAAGCCCACGGGAATTTCTCCCCAGCTCTCGATGACACGCGACAGGAACACGGTTTTCTCGGGCCGAAACCCCGGATCGAAGCGGATCGGAAAGCGAATCTGCCGGGCGGAGCTGCCGGCGCTCGGCGCGAGCAGACGGGTCCCGGTCACGGGACTCTTGAGGTGATGCTCGTCCATCTTCGCCACGTCGACGCCGTAGAGGGCCAGCACCTCCTCTAAACCCATCTGATAAACTGCGGCCAGGCTGTAGAGTTTGAAGATGCTCGGCAGCGACCCGTCGTTTTCGATCTGGTTCAGGCGGGCGATGGACACGGCGAAGTCGGAATTGTGTTCGGCATCGGCGATTTCCTGGCTGCACTCTTCGACGGCACGCAGGGTCAGCTTGAGACGCTCTCGAATCTGCTTCAATTTCCACCCCGCCGGGGCGGAATGGGCGGGTCCGGTAGCGTGGGCAGAAGTGACTGATGTTTCCGCCATAGGAGAAAACAAACGTTTCGCAAAAAACTCCAGCGCCCGTCCCCGGAACGCGGGACCGGAAAGGACACGCATGCGTGGATTCCAGGAGTTAAGGGCCGCGCTTAGTTACTATAAGCCAACCGTGAATATTTCGCTATGCCATTTTTGCCTTGGCCACAGAGCGACCTAAGGCGCGCGTCACCGCGACAATCAAATCTGAGAATAGGACGTTGGCCTCAAGAAGACGTTGCTGATGTTGGACACGATCTCGCCGTCGGTGTAGCCGGGTGTCGTGCTGAGTTTCTTCCATTCCGGGTCGGCGACGAACGCCGCCCAGTTCTTGTCATGCGACTCCATGCTGTCGAAAGCGAGCATATAGGTGAGCTGGGGAAGTTTCTGCCCAATCAGCGTTTCACCAAAGAACACAGGCTGGAGGCCCGTGCGGCGGAAGATGGCGATTTCCGCCGTGTTAAACATTTCGATCTTCTTGCTGCCTGCTTTGCGGCTGTGGCTTTCATAAGTGCGCAGCTCGAAGATCCTGCTTGCCTGGCGCGCCCCGAAGTCGGGCGGCTGGATCTTAGGCATGCCGTCAAAAGCGACCATGAGCGAACTTTCCACGCGCCCGTAAGCAGGGTCAGTCGCAGGAGCGTTGATCACCGCGGCGCCCGCCCGCTGGAATTCGGCGTCCGCGGAGACTCGCGCCGGTGCGCCGGCGAATAGCTCCAGAGACTGGTAGGGGATGAGCAGGTAGATCGTCGGGTTCTCGGGCCCCACCGCCACGTCAAAGACGCCGATGGGCCCAATCCCTAGCCGGGTCATCGCCGGCAGCCACGAGGTGCGAAAGAATTCGTCCAGCAGACTGTGCTGGCGGCCGCGCCGAACCTGGTAAAGCCGCAATTCGTAATATTCGTGACGCTTCTTCTCGCTTTCCCCGGATGCCGTCCGAAGTTGCCCGCCCGCGCCGCTCGCCAGCACTGTGCCCGTTAGTGAGTTGCCCAAGAAGTCTCGCCGATTCATGTTGAGTCTCCGCTGTTGAATTTGCCCGGAACTTCGCCCAACGCCCACTGCCCTCCGCCCCGTTCAGTTGATGTATAATGCAGCGGATACTTTACCATTCGAGGCGAACAAATGGAGCGACTAATTAAATCTCGGCGCGACGGCCATCACCAGGAAATCGTTCGTCCGGGAGTCATGCGCTTCCTCGATTTTGCCAGGCTACAGCTCCCTAACGGCGAGAAATATTCCACGTCGACGGGAGGCCGTGAATCGGTTCTGGATTTCTTTTCCGGCAAGGCGTCCATAACCCTCGAAAGTCCCGCTGGAAAACAAGTTTTCAGTCACGTCGGCGAGCGAGCCGATGTCTTCTCGGCTCCGCCCGTGATGCTTTATGTCCCGCCGCAGACCACGTACGAAATTGTCTCCGAGTCGAACTCGCTCGACGTCGGAATATTCTCCGCCCCTTCTCGAAGCACGGCGCAGCCCGCACTGCTGGCGGGCAGCGACGTGGTGGCACGCGAAGCCGGAAAGGACAACTGGCGGCGGCTCGTCTACACGGCATTGGGCGAAAGCGTTCCGGCGGAACGATTGCTCGCCGGAGAAACACTGAATCCGTCGGGCAATTGGTCCAGCTATCCCCCGCACAAGCACGACAGATCGAATCCGCCCAACGAGGCGGTGCTGGAAGAGATTTATTTTTTCCGCATCAAGCCGGCGGGTGGGTACGGATTTATCTGGACCTACACGGCGCCGGATGACCCGGAGGGGTTTTCCAATGTCTTCGTCGTCGAGGATGGCGACACCGTGCTCTTGCCCAAAGGTTATCACCCGGTGGTCGCCGCGCCAGGATATCAACTCCATTACACCTGGGTGTTGGCGGGTGAAGAGCGCCGTTATGGCGCGTGGGCCGACGATCCCCGTCATGCGTGGGTCAAGAATCAGTGAGAAATCAGAAATTAGAAAGCAGAAATCAGAACGAGAAGATTTCTGATTCCTGATTTACTCTCCATGAATATCCCCCTCTCCTACGCGGACATTGCGCCCCTGGAAGTGCCCGACGCGAACTTAATTGCGGTGCTCGAGCCGCGCGCCATTGACCCGCCGAAACCTGTCGAATCGTTGGTCGAGGAAGCGCTCGATCAGCCCATTGGATCGCCCACTCTGGAGACGCTGGCATCGCCGTCAACCCGCGTGCTGGTTCTCGTCGACGACATTACGCGACAGACTCCCGCTTGGGCGATCCTGCCCACAGTTCTGCGCCGCCTTGCGAATCGGGGCTGCCCTCGGAGCAACATCCGGATCCTGATTGCCGCCGGAACGCACGCGCTCATGAGTCCGGAGGAAGTGGAAAAAAAGCTTGGGCCTCGGATTCCCCGGGAGTACTCGGTCGCTATCCATCACTGGAAAAACGAGGAAAGTCTCATCCGGATCGGCGTGACTGCGGACGACACGCCCATTCGCGTCAACCGCCTGCTGAGTGAATCCGATTTGCTGATCGGCGTCGGGCAAATTGTTCCGCACCGCGTGATGGGGTTCACTGGAGGCGCCACGATTGTCCAGCCCGGCGCCTCAGGGCGCGAAGTGACCGGCTACACCCATTGGTTGAGCGCGCTATGTTCCGGGCGCGAAATCCTGGGCATCGCCGAAAATCCGGTGCGGCAGGAAGTGGAGCGAATCGCGCGGCTGGCGGGGCTTCGCTTCATCGTCAACGTGGTAATGGACGCGCATCATCGCGTCATTCGGGTGGTGGCTGGAGACCCGGTGGCGGCACATCGGGCCGGCGCGGATTTTGCGCTCTCCGTTTACGGGATCACGCAGCCTGAGCTCGCGGATATCGTGGTGACCGAATCCTATCCGGCAGACTATGACTTGTGGCAGGCCGCCAAGGGGATTTATTCGGCGGAGCTGGCCGTGCGCCAAGGCGGCGTAGTGATCGTGATAACGCCCTGCCCGCACGGCGTCTCGGCGGAGCACCCTGAGGTCGAACAGCTCGGTTACCACAGATTTGCCGAAGTAAAAGCCATGGTCGATAAGAAACGAATCTCCGATCTTGTCGCGGCGGCACACTTGGCTCATGTGGGCCGCGTGATTCGCGACCGGGCTAGCGCGATCATGGTTTCGCCCGGGATCAAAGCTGAAACGCAGGCCCACTTAGGATTCGAGAGCGCTACCACACCGCAGCGGGCGCTCGAGATGGCGGTCAACCTAGCCGGCCCGAAAGCCAAGGTGGTTGTGCTGCGGCACGGCGGAGACGTGCTTCCGATAAGCACAAGCGAGCATGACCGTGCTATCCGGTCTGACGGGTGACGCGCCGATGCACCTGACGAGTTTGAGAAATCAGAGTGACAAACGCCGCGCGCTCGAGCTGGGACTGTGGGTCAACGTTGCGGAACAATCTGCCGCGCCCCAGCCGCGAGTCTTCGTCCGACACCCAGCCGGGGCGGTCCTACGTGGTCTTCGATCACTGAAACAAACTCGGCGGCGTCAGTAGTTTTGGCCCTGTAATCGACCGCCCCAAGAGTCATCGCTTCCACGTAGCAATTCGGGTCAGGACGCCGGGCCATCACCGCCACGGGCCGCCGCGAATCGATCTCCATCGCTCGTTCCAGCACTGACCGGCCCTCGAACGCCTCGCCTCCCTGGCCAACCACGATCATGTCAAAGGGCTCTTCCTCCAGAAGTCGCACTCCTGCTGCGAACGACTCGCTCGTCTTAACCTTGAACCCTTCGTGTTCAAGAATCACGCGGTAGAACTGGAGGTCGACGGGGTCGTCGTCCACTAGGAGTATCGTTCTCAGGCCGTTGGGCGACGCATGCGGCTTTGTTTTTGCATCACGAACCTCATTATGCATGATCTCTTCTCCGTATCGCGGCGCGAGAACATCGCGCCCCAAAGTGACGCCGCAGAAGCGGGCATCGATCTCAATTGAGAGAAACCTCACTCCACCGATTGCACGAAGCCTGTCGATCCCGATGAGCTCGCGAAGAGCGGTCCTAGATTCTGCGCAATCTGAGGAGGGAAAGTAGGATAGTTCCGTGGTTCTTCAGAGGCGAGATTCTTGTCGAATGGTCCAGCAAGGTGGAGTTACCACAGGAACGTTTGCGGCCAAACACTGGGGCCGAAGGGTCGGGAACATGGGTGCGCGCTTGAGTGAGTGTCGCCTCTGCTTCAATCGTCTGAACGATGACATCTCCGTCGTTCGAAGGGTCGTCTGCAAGACTGAATACTTCAGGGACTTCGCGGCCGGCAACTACCAAAGCCACAAAAAAGATCAAAATGAGTGCTGCAAACTCGCCCATCCTGAACATTGTGCAGTAAAGATACATGCCAACGGCTCCCGTGTCAAGCCAGCGTTCTCTGGCTGGCGTTTCCGCTGATCTTCTGTGACGGGCCGCATCAAGATAACTACAAGACGACAAGACACCCAGAAAACACCCCACCGTTGTTTGCCTTCGCAGGAAATTGCGGTATGCTGCCGTCTTTCTTCGAGCCAGCGAGTTGACTCGTGACAAGCCATAACCAATCGGGATCAAGAGCGGACGTGTGGCGTGAGGCTCGTCCTGGCATCTCGAGCGCGCGCCGTTGGTGGGTGGTGATCCTGCTTTTCATCGCCTCGCTTATCAACTACCTCGATCGCGCTACCATTTCATACGCGCTGCCCGTGATGTCTGTGGACTTCGGTCTCGACCCTGCCAAAAAGGGCTTATTGCTTTCCGCTTTCTTTTGGTCCTACGCGCTGATGCAAGTCCCAACCGGTCTCATTGCTGATCGGTTCAATCTCCGCTGGATTTACACAGCCGCCTTCACGTTGTGGTCGCTTGCCCAAGGCTGCACGGGTTTGGCGCGGAGCCTGACGGTTCTGATCGTGTTTCGAATTCTGCTCGGGGTAGGAGAGTCGATTTATCTTCCGGGCGGAACCAAGATCGTGAGCCTGTTGTTTTCCCGCAAGGAGCGTGGCTTGCCCTCCGGCGTATTTGATTTCGGCACGCGCACCGGGCTGTTTTTCGGTGGCCTCCTCATTCCTTCTTTGATCGCCAGTCTTGGCTGGCGTGTTGTGTTCATGATCGTAGGCTTCGCGGCCTTGCTTTGGCTGATCCCCTGGTTGGCGATTTTCCCAGCGCAAATACGTCCAGCGCCCAACCATCCCGGGTCGACAGAAGAGCCACTCGCGAGCTCGGGGAGTCGACCGCGGGTCGTGACCTTTAATCGCAACCTGCTGGGTATTTGCCTCGGCTTTTTTTGTTTCGATTACTACTGGTACTTGATGGTGACCTGGCTGCCCGACTACCTCGTCACCGTGCGCCACCTGACGCTCGTGAAGGCAGGGCTCTTTGCGGCGCTTCCCTACCTCGTCTTCGGAGTCTCGGAACCGATTGGCGGCTGGATTGGCGACCGCCTGATTCATCGGGGCTGGGACGAAACACGAACTCGAAAAGGTATCGTCACGCTCGCCTTCCTCACGGGTCTTCTGCTCATTCCGGCGGCGCGCGTCACGAGCGCCAGAGCCGCAGTTTTGCTGCTCCTCGGAGCCTCGCTGGTGGGCTTGGCCACCGGCAACTTGCTCGTCATCCTTCAGTCCTGCGCCCCGCACGAAGAAGTCGGCGTGTGGACAGGGTTTGAGAACTTTGCCGGCAACCTTGGCGGTGTTGGCGCGCCTTGGCTCACGGGTCTGCTGATTAAGCGGACGGGATCTTATTCTCCTGGCTTCGCTCTGGCCGCCGTGGTGCTGGTAAGTGGAATCTTGGCTTACTGGTTTGTGGTGGGAGAATTGCGGCCTCCCCACGCGGCGGCCGGGAAACCGACTTAAGAAATCGGTTGGCTGGCCATTGCGGCCGCGGACCGCCAAGGACGATCTTGATCGTGAATCTCGACTACGATTGCCCCTTGGTTGTTCGATGGGCCGCAGCATTTCAACGGGCCGCCGTCAACTTGACTCCCGCGCGCATTGGGATAAGATTCGCTTCACCGCGCGGCTTGGTGGCCGCAACCGAAAGCAGATTCTTCGCTTCGCTGTTCAGGAAAGGGATCAGCCATGTCGCTGAAATGTAGCTCTCATTCGGAGTTCATTATTGCGGGACTGCTCGCTCTGATGGCGGGAGTGACGCCCAGGGTCGCGATCGGCCAAACCGATAAGAACAGGATTCCCGCTCACCTTCCGCCCAAGCGCTCTTCGCAGATTCAGAACGGTTTTGGCATCAACTCTGATTTGCCGCGTGATCCATACCTGCCCTGGAATCGCTGGTGGTGGACGCGCATGTTTGATGCGGGCGTGAGCTGGATTCGCATCGGCCAGTATGAAAACAGCTCCGAGCCGACGAGTTGGGATTGGGTGGAGCAGAAACGCGGTGTCTACACGGTCTCGCCCGAGGTGGATGACTACGTGGACTCGCTGGTCGACAACGGAGTGAAGGTCCAAGTGCAACTACTCTACGGTAATCCCATGTACACTTCACCCGCCGGCCGCCTGCCCGATGCCATCGCTCCTGAGCCCGGTTCGTTTCACAACGACGATCGGAGCTTGTATTCAATTTTCTGGCCGCCCAAGACTCCCGAGCAGATCGACGCCTTCACCAAGTACGTGAAATGGATGGTGAATCACTTCCGCGGCCGCGTTCACTATTACGCCCTGTGGAACGAACAGGACATCGGTTACTGGAACCCGTGGGGCAACCCCGAGGAATACGGGCGCCTGCTGAAGGCTTTTGTGCCCGCTGTGCACGAAACTGACCCCGAGGCCAAAGTCGTCTATGGCGCGCAGGCGGACCCTTCGCCGGACTTCTCAAAGCGGGCGCTCGCTACCTGCCAGTGCGCCGCAGGCATTGACGTCTACGCTTATCACACCTATCCGGGCTACGGACGAAACTTGAATCCTGAAACCATGGACTCCGGCGCCTACGGACGTAACACGGCGCGCGGACTGCGGGAATTCATCCGGCACTACCCGGGGATCCGCTCTGACATCGAGTATTGGGACGATGAATTCAATTCCATTCCCTCGTGGCGCGGCTCGGATGAAACGGTGCAGGCCAAATACATTCCGCGCGGATTGATCTACAACTGGGCGGCGGGAGTTCGCACTTTCGTTTGGCTGCTCGCTTCAGCCACCGATGGCAATGAGTATGATGATTTCGGGTTGATCCACGGCCTCCGTTATCTTCCTGACGACTTTACTCCGCGGCTGGTTTACTTTGCCCTCCAGAACACCAATGCCGTTTTCTCAGACACGAAATTCGACCCCACGATTGAGATCACGAGCCCGAACGCCCCGGAATGGAAGCGGCAGACGGGCGCGCCGTTTCTCGCCTACGGTTTCCGAACGCGCTCCGGCAAAGCCGTCGTGGCCTATTGGCTGGGCGCGCTCAGCAAGCCTCGAAACGTATTCCCGAAGTTGGCGGGGAGCTTGACAGCGAAGAACACGGGAATTAAGCATCCTGTGTTGGTTGACGTCGTCTCCGGCGAAATCAAGCCTCTCGAATGGAAGAAAGGAACCCAGGATGTTCTAGAGTCGGTCCCTGTTCGCGACAGCATCTTGGCCGTGGTCGATGAGAATTATTTTGACTGGCCGGTGCTGCCCGAAGCTCCCAGCTCTCTCGAGGCCGCTAAGGCCAGCGACGGCTCATTGCGACTGAATTGGGAAATTCACGGGAACGATGCTACGGGCATCGTCATTGAGCGCCGGATGTGGGATGCTTCCGGCGCAGCGAGCGGTTGGCAACGAATGGCGAATCTGCCCGGCACCAGCACGGAGTACACTGACGCGAGCATCGGGGTTGCGCCTCGCGTGGCCTATCGCGTGCGCGCCGTCAACAATGCCGGCGAATCGGCTTATTCAAACGTCGTGAGGTACGTTTTCTAGCGCGCTGATGGAGCGGCGGGTTCACCCCGCCACGTCTCGATGGTTGCAACACTTGATGGCAGCGTAAAGCAGCCTCTACACCGTTAAGGAGAACGATATGGGAAAACTCGCGATCACAGGCGGAAAGCCAATTCGTCGCAGGCCCTTCGCGCCTTGGCCGGTGTACACGGGCGACGAAGCGCGCGGGCTCCAAAAGGTCTTAGCCAGCCGCAATTGGGGCGGCTATCCATTTCCAAACAAGATTGCGGATACGTTCGCTCAGAAATTCGCCCGCGTCCATGGCGCGAAATATGGCGTTGCCGTGGCGAATGGAACGGTGGCCATCGAGATCGCGCTCAAGGCGGTCGGCATTCGTCCGGGCGACGAGGTGATTGTGCCGGCTTATACCTGGGAGGGCACCGTCGGGCCGATCTTGCTTTTGAACGCCATCCCCCTGTTCGTCGACGTCGATCCCGAGACGTATTGCCTGGACGCGAAGCTGATCGAGAAAGCCCTGACGCCGAAGACCCGCGCCATTCTTCCCGTGCATCTCGCCATGCGCTTTGCCGACATGGATGCGATTGGCCGAATCGCTCGTGCCCACAATCTCAGGGTAATTGAGGACTGCGCGCACGCTCACGGCGGCATGTGGCGGAAGAAGGGCGCCGGCGCCACGGGCGATCTGGGCTGCTTCAGCTTTCAGTCGAGCAAACTGATGACCTCCGGCGAAGGCGGCGCGGTCATCACCAGCAGTCTCGAATACTTCGAGCGCGCCCAATCGTTCATCAATTGCGGGCGCGCCAGCAGTACGGATAAATACAGACACCGCTTCATCGGGTTCAATTATCGCATCACAGAATTGCAGGCGGCGATTCTCGACGCCCAGCTCAAACGGTTGCGCAAGCAGCAACTGATTCGCCAAGCCAACATGGATCATTTTGAAAAGCGCCTGAGCGGCACACCTGGCCTTGGTTTCCTGAAGCGCGACCCCAGGCAGACCCGCACGGCGGCCTACCAATACGTTTTCAAATACGCTCCCGAGAGTTTTCAGGACATTAGCCGCGCGGCTTTTCTCGGCGCGCTCGAAATGGAAGGCATCCCCTGCGATGGTCTCTTTTACGAGCCCGTCTACAAGAGCGCCCTCTTTCCCGTGAACCCGGAGGAGTTCCCTGCTCTGAGTTGGGGACGACCTGAACCCCTCGACCTGAAAAACTTGTATCACTGCCCTGTCTCGGAGCGCGCCGCTTACGTGGAGTCGGTCTGGCTGCCGCACCACATTTTTCTCGGCAGCCGCAAAGATGCCGACGACATTGCCGATGCGGTTCTCAAAGTGTGTGAGAACATCAGCGAACTGCGTGGGCTGAAGCACCCTGCCATCGCGCGCAAGAGCATGAGCCGCGCCGAACGCCCGCGCGTCGAGAAGCGACAATACTGAGTGAAAAGTCCGTAGTCGAAAGTTTCGCCGGGGTTCGGGATTCGGGGTTTGGGATTCGCGGAGAAAACGATATTGGTCCGCTCTCTGCGAAACCCGAATACCGAAACCCGAAGCCCGCCTGATTTTATGCTTCTTCCCCTCACGCCACTTCGCTTCGAGCTTCACAAGGCAAAAACCTTCTCCGTCCTCCTTCAGCCCCGGGACTGATACAATCTCCTTCTATGCCCGTTGATACCTTCCGCTCTGCGCTCGACATCAAGACCGGCGAACCTCTGAAACCCTACACCACATTCAAGATTGGCGGGCCCGCGAAGTATTTCATTACGGTCCGAACGCCGGATGAGCTGCGAGCGGCCCTGGCCTGGCAAAAAGTTCAGCGACTCGATCTGTTCGTTCTGGGCGGCGGAAGCAATATCTTGATCAGCGATCGGGGCTTTGACGGTCTTGTGATCCACGTGGCCAGTGAAGGGCTGCGAGTGATGAGCGAAGACGCTGCGACGGTCACGCTGTCTATTGCCGCAGGCGAGCCATGGGACGGAGTGGTTGGCGACGCGGTTGAGCACGGTTGGTGGGGAATCGAGAATCTGTCCCATATTCCCGGACAAGCCGGAGCAGCGCTGGTCCAAAACATTGGCGCCTACGGTCAACAAATCAGCGACGTGCTTCGCAGCGCTGAGGTGATGAGCGTCGAGGCGGCCGAGCTGAAAACCCTGTCCGCCGCTGATTGCGAGTTTGGATATCGAAAGAGCATCTTCAACTCGATGCGGAAGAATCGATTTGTCATCGTGAGTCTGACACTCGCGCTGGCGAAGCATGGACAGCCGAGCCTGACCTATCCCGACGTGAAAGCCTACTTCAAGGCGCGCGGGAACAGCCGGCCAAGCCTCTCGGAGATTCGTCAGGCGGTCGTGACGATTCGCGACACCAAGTTTCCCTTCCCTCGAGAAGAAAGGGGTGGAAACGCCGGGTCCTTTTTCAAGAACCTCGCGTTGAGCGGAGCCGAGTACGAAGCTCTGGCGGCGCGCCTTCAGTGCGAGTTTGGAACCGCAGCGTTCGAGCGCCTGGCGGACATCCGCAATCGGTTCCCGAGCGCCGATCGAATCAAAATACCCACCGCGTTCCTGATGGACCTTTGCGGCCTGAAAGGTTTCGAGGAAGGCAGAGCCAAGGTGAACGAAACTCAACCCCTGGTTCTGCTCAACGCGGGCGGCGCCACGGCCGCCGACGTTCTGCGCCTGGCGAAACAGATCCGGCGCGCCATTTATCGCCGCACGGGTGTCGAGATCCCGCCCGAACCCGAGTTGGTCGGCTTCTGTCAGGCGGAACTAACCGAGTTAATGTCACTTGTTTAGATAATCTTAAATATTAAACCCACTGTGAACACAAGATTGTTGTTGACGGGGACCTGACCCAAGTAGGTTTGCGGAGTGCAGGTCGGAGGGGGCGGAAAAATCTCGATGCACGCCTGGGGGGAGAGGTTTCCGGTCCCTCCGCCCGAAACAAAGTCGCGGATGTCGAATCGCACTCCCCAATGTTTTCGCGGGTAGACCTTCACTCCCGCCCCCAGGTTGAAAGTCACTGCGGTCCCGTACCCGACGGGAAAAGAGGTTGAGCCCAGAGGAGTGGTGAAGGTGACATCGCGGCTGCCATTCCGGGCAAAGCCGACCCCTGGACTTAGGTAGAGGACAGTATGTTTCCTATCGATCAGATTGAATTCACCATTGCCAAACACCATGTTCACATTCTTGGAGCGAAGAACTACGGTGCCCGAGGGCAGGCCGCCAATGGGCGGAAAGCCCTCGGTCAGAGTGCGAGTCAGAGGGCTGTACATGTAGTTGGCGCTGAAACTGAGGCTCTTCAGAAAGCCGAAGGTGAATCGCAAGCCGTAGTCGCCCTCGCCAAACGATCGATATGCCGCGCCCAAACCTTGACCCGCAATGCCTCCGGTATAAACCTCGGCCTCGGCGGTAAGCTTGACGCGAAACAAGCCCTTCAGCGGATTGAAAGGGACAGGGTCTGGATCGGCGGCACGCAGCGGAGCAGTCAGAGCCATGAAAAAGAGAAAACCACAAAACCGGAAGCCTGGTCTCGGCATATCAGCACCTCACTTCCCCGTGGGCGGAACGCGGTCTTTTTCCGGCTTGATGCGAATCAGGCTGTAGGGGCGCTGCTTGACCGTGTCGGTGAATTGCTTCAGGTTTTGGCTGGCGGCGCGGATGTTGGCCAATGTTTCGTCCAAGTCCGGACGGAGGGTGATCACGGTCTCGTCGATGTCGCCCATCAGCCGCTGGGCCTCCACCAGCGAATCCCGCAAGCGCAAGAGGGCGTCGTGGAATTCGGCGCGATTTTCCTGGATCATCGAGTCCATATTGCCCACCAGCTTATTCGCTTTGTCGATGGTCGTTTGAGTGCTGTCGATGGTCGGGCCAATCTTGGCACTGGCCTTATCCAAATTAGCCAGCGTCGATTTCATCGAGGGCCGGTCTTCAGCCAGCATGGCGTCGATCTGCGCGATGGCGGAACTAAAGTGCTGCCGGTTGACTTCATTCACGACATTATTGAGATTGGCGATGAGTTGGTTGGCATTGTCCGAGATGACCAACACTTTGTCATCGACATCCGTCACCAGCTTCTTGGCGTTCAGCGTCAGCTCGTTCACGTTGGTAAACACGTCGGACATCTGAACAATCTCAGCCGAAGGGATTTCGCTTCCCGGCGGCAATCGCGGAGAGTCGCGCGTGCCGGGAGTAACCTCCACGTAATTGTCACCCAGAAAACCGAGCGATGCGATGCGCGCCCTCGAGTTGGCGCGGACCGGAGTTCCCGAGTCCAGGTCCATGCGGATGCGAACGCGCGTCGGATCGTCTTTATCCATCCGAGCTTCTTTCACCGTCCCCACCTTCATTCCGGCGAAGCGAACGAAACTGCCGGACTCGAGCCCGCCGGCAAATTTGAAGTACGTGATATAAGTCGTTTTGGGCTTGCGGAAGAGATTGACGCCGCCCACAAACACCAGGGCAATCAGAAAGAGAACGACGGCCACCACGACTACCGCCCCCGCTTTGATTTCTTCACGGTTCTTGGCCATATATGACTCCTCAACGTTTTTCGGTGTCGCAGCGTCTCAGTACGTCAGTATTTCAGTAAGTCAGTATTTCAGTCGAACCCGCTGATTCAATGATCGGCAGGCCTAATCATCTCATGCTTGACGCAGGCGGACGATGAACGAGCTGATCATTCGTTTCAATTCTACCGCCTGAGAGTCAAGTCGTTTGTGATCCAAGTCGGCCAACAGTGCGAGGTCATGGGCCAACAGCAGGTGATACTCGAGCTCGCTCGCTGATCCCATCGAAATCTGCAAGAAACGGCACAACTCTGTTTTTCCCGATCGTCCACAGCCCTCAGCGATGTTCGCTGGAATGGAAGCTGCGGCCCGGCGCAACTGGGATGTAAGCCCAAACAGCTCATCCTTGGGGAATTTGGCCGTCGCCTTGTAGATCCCGAGTGTCAAGTCGTGACCCTTCTGCCAAACCTTGAGTGACCGGAAATCCTGCATTTTGAAACCTCCCGTGAGTCCAGTATTTCAGTCGCATAGCGTTCGGCTCAACTGAAATACTGAAGTACTGACGTACTGACTCGCTGCTTACGCCGGCGGCTGTGTCAACGAACGCAAGTACTCCTGCGCGTCCACCATTTCACCTTCGGGGACGCGTTTCAAGAACTGTTGGACGCGCGGATGCTCGTTCTTCTCGAGTTCATCCAGTGTCCCGACGGCCAGAACCTCGCCGTGGTCCATCATGGTGATGCGGTCGGCGATAATGCGGGCGCTCGGCAGCTCATGCGTGACCACCACGATGGTCATCCGAAAAGCGTTACTCAGTTTCACGATGAGGTCGTCAATGCCCGCCGCCGTGATGGGATCCAACCCGGCGGAGGGCTCATCGAAAAGAAGAATCTCCGGGTCCATGGTGAGAGCGCGCGCCAGGCCGGCGCGCTTCTTCATCCCTCCACTCAACTGCGACGGCATAAGATTCTCCACCCCACTCAAGCCGACCAGGTCCAGCTTGATGCGCGTCATGATGCGGATGGTGGAATCCTCGAGCTGGGTCAGCTCGCGCAAAGGCAGGGACACGTTTTCCTCAACCGTCATGGAGTTGAACAGCGCCGCGCTCTGGAAGAGCATGCCGATCTTGGGCCGCAGCAAATCAAACTGCTGCTCCGACATGGAGCAGATGTCCTTGTTCATGATGTAAATATGGCCGGAGGAGGGCTGCTCGAGACGAATGATGTGGCGCAGCAGCGTGCTCTTGCCCGTGCCGCTCCCGCCAAGAATCACCATCGTCTCCCCTCGCTGCACCTCCAGATTCACGTTGCGCAGAATTTGGCGCTCGCCGTAAAACGTGCAGAGGTCGTCCACCCGAATCATCGGGCCTTGCTGATCTTGGTGCGCCATAACAGTGGCACAGGCACTCTTGCCTGTGCTTTTCTTTTCCTGTGCACAGCCAAGAGTGGCTGTGCTACAGCTCTAAGTCGTGTAATAAAAGATCGCGGTAAAAATCACGTCCGCGAAAATGACCAGAAAAATCGATATCACCACCGACGACGTAGTGGCTTTGCCCACGCCCTCCGCGCCGCCGCGCACGGAAAAGCCCTCGTGGCAACCGACATTCGTAATAATCAGGCCAAAAACCAGGCTCTTCACCAGGCCCGTCCAGATGTCGCGCATGACCAGGGCATCGCGATTGTTGATGAGAATGGTCGCCACGCTCTGGTCGAGCTGGAAGAACTCGAAAATCCCGCCGCCCACGATGCCCGCCAAATCCGCGATCAACGCCAGGCAGGGCATCATGATGGTCATGGCTATGAATTTGGGCACCACCAGGTACCTCACGCGGTCGAGGCCCATCACCTCCAGCGCGTCGAGCTCTTCGGAGACCTTCATCGTGCCCAACTCCGCGGCGAATGCCGAGCCGGAGCGGCCGGCCACGATGATGGCGGTCATTAGCGGCCCCAGCTCGCGCGTCATCGAGACGCCCACCAGCGCCGTCACAAGATAAGACGCGCCGATTTGTCGCAATTGATAGGCGCCCTGCAACGCCAACACCAGGCCGGTGAAAAGCGAAATCAAGGAAACAATGGGGATGGAGTCCACGCCCACCAAGACCGCCTGGTGAATCGAGCTTTTCCACTTGATGCTGCGGCCCTTGAAGGGGGCGACATAAGTCCAATAGAAGGCGTCGCGGCTGACGTCGTAGAGCCCGTCCAGGTAGCGAAACAGTTCGAGCGTGTTGCGTCCGATGTAGGCTAGCATGGGAGTCCAGCGCCGCTCCCTCAAGAGTGCGAATGCAAAATTAAAAATGAAAAATTCAAAAGACCAGCGGTGGAAATTTTCAACTTTTAATTTTCAATTTCGCATTAGCACTTGCCACATGACCCTGGTTTGCGCAATCCAAAATCCAAAATCGCTAAAGCCCTCCAAACGGAAGTGTGGTTGGAATTTTCTCCAGCGCTTCCTGCTCGTTGCCGAATATCGCGAAGACCTTGTTGAGCCGCGCCAATTCCAGAACCGACCGAGCGTTCTTGCGCAGGGCGTAGAGGCCGAAGTGCGTCTTCGTCTCGCGCGAAAGCTGCAGACCTTCCACCAGCGTGGCGATGCCGGAGCTATCGATGTAAGTCACTCCCGCCATGTTCACCAGAACGTTGGGAATCCCGGAACGCATCAGGTTCAGGAGAGTTTCCCGAAGCGCCGTCGAGGAATAGAGATCGACGTCGCCGTCGCAATCAATGATAGAGACTTGTTCAATGCTTCTGACTTGTACTTTCATTGCGGCTGGAAACCTTTCCACGAAGGTATTTGACCATGATCAACCGATTCCCTTGGGTAAAGTGCTGGTCAAAAGTGCACTTGTCCATAAAAGACTTCATGAAGAACGTCCCCAGCCCGCCCGGCCGAACATCTTCCAAGGAGCGAGACCTGATTGCCTCCGGCTGAACTTTGGGCGCCGAGTCTTCCAGGATGAACTCCATCCGGTCGGGGAGGGTCAGGATTTCGAGCGCCAGTTTTCCGTCGCGACGGTTCTTGTAGGCGTGGCGGATGACATTGGCCGCCGCCTCGTCAATCGCCAGGGTCATGAGATCCACGTCGGAGGGCGGAAAACCCGCCACTTGAGCGCGATGTGCTACCACACCCCTTAGAATATGCAGCAATTTCGGCTGGCTGCTGATGACAATTTTCATTCGCGTCAATTCGCCGCGCGTTCAGCCCTCCACCGGAGAGGCGCTTCGCCTGCGATTTCGAACAAACCTGAATAGTACAAGAATAAGCAAAAATTAGAAACTGGAAAATGGAAACGGGCAAAAGCGGGACCGCCCTCAAGAAGCTCTGAATCGATCCATTTTGGACCAAAAACAACCTCAAAATTGGCTTCGTATTTGGGTTCGTTCCCAATCGACTTCCTTTGTTCTCAATAAAGTGGTGGCTTCGAACCTCATTTTTCGACATTTCTTGCGCGCCCGCCTCTTGCTCGCAGTCATTCCCGCGGATGCGGGAATCCATTGGCTCGGGAAAGAAGTCAAGATCAACGGTGCCGTCATTCTCGCGTAAACTGGAATCCGTTGAAAAGGGATTCGGGTTTCGGGGTTTGGGTTTCGCAGGAGCTCCGCTAAGTTGGCTCGTTTCCCTAACCCCTAGCCCCGAATTCCGAAACCCGCTGCTTCGCCTGCCACTTGCCCCTTCCCACTCGCCACCGCTTCCCTGGTCGCCACCGTCGTCGTCGATGAGGCCAAGTCCGTCGGCAAATTCCTCTGGCAGCGAATGGCGAAGCCGTTTCAACCGGATCAGGAGCTTCACTTTGCCTTCGATCATCCGGTCCAGTCTGGCCTCCTGCATCTGCGCTTTGCCCCAGTTCTCACTTCCGGGGAGCCACGCCGACCCAAAGTCGCCCGCCGCCTCTTCCGCCTTTTGCATCTGGTGGTGGCGCTCCTCGAACATGACCGCCATCCTTTCTCGCTCGATGCACGTCGCCAGTTGCAGGCGAAGCGTACCCGTAAGGCCGGTTCGCGGGTCGTCCAGCGGAACGTCAGCCCTCTCCGGGTGCTCGGCGAGCAATCCAAACAAATCGATGATCATTCTGCCCACACCGTGGGGACGCTCGCCGTAGAGCAGGGCAAAAGTCTCGCTGAGAGCCTGCCCTGAGGCTGACGAAGGGTCCTCGCCCCACGCCCGCGCCGTGTTCCGCTCGAACAGGCTGGTCAGGAGCCGGTGGCTTTCATCCAAGGCCGTCTGACACGGCTTCATGCCGCGATAGCCGAGCTCCCTCAGGTCGATCGCACTGATGGCATCCTCGTGCGACAGCGCCAGATCAACCCGCTCGATGGCAGCTTCTTGCTCCCTCAGTTCACTCAGGCGGGTCGCCCTCAGCACCTTCCGCATTTGGGCTTTGTCGGCGTAAAGCCTGGCCATGTCCGCCACAATCATCGCCTGCATGTCGTCGCTGGGCTGCCACGCCCGCGCCAGCTTTCGCTCAAAGCGCGTCACCAAATCGGGATCTTCCCCGATGCGAAACATCTCCTCGCGGGTTTTCTTGTCCGGGGTGGCATAGAAGCCGTGCTTGTAACGGTTCATGCAGGCTTTGCGCTTGCCCTCCCTTGTCTTCGGTCCCGTGGATTTTTTGGCGTTGCGCCGATTGGCGGCGGTCTTTCTTTCCGAAAGTCGGTTTTGCGTATTCTTTGTCATTTTATTCTCCTGTCTGATGAATTGGTCCAGTGGCACGGGCACCCTGCCCGTGTTTTTCACGTTCTGTTTCGTGGGATTGCTTCGCGCGTCTTCAGCAGACTGATGAGAATGTGGCCATTAAATCACGCTGAGAAAAGCGCGACGGACAATGGACCACGGACAAGGGACAGATCCCTTCTGACTTCCGCTTTTTGACTTTTTCTTCCTCCGCAGGCGGGAACGCGGAGAAGAACAACACTACGCGCAAGATTTAAACCTGGAATTAGTATAGCCCTTCGTTACTGTTTGTCAAGGAAATTCTAGCGAGGGTAAACAGCGGTTCTTAGGAACGGCCATCGGGGCGGCATTCGCCGGCCGAACGCACAGCGGCTGGTGCCAGGCCGCGTCCAACTTCCAGTTTCAAGTTTCCAGTTTCCGAACCTACGCCGAGTCCTGAGTCTTGAAGTCGCACGCTTCGCGGCAGTCGCGGCAATAATACTGGCCGTCTTCGGTGAGGCGCAATTCGATATCGGAGTTGCAAAGGGCACAGTAGCGGTCACAAGTGCACTCGCCTTCCGGCTTGTCGCAGACCACGCATTTGAATTGTTCGGTAAACATGAGGTTGGCCTCCTATCCGCTCCTGTGAATTATAAATTATCAATTGTGAATTATGAAAGTCACTTCTGCCAGAGCGTTGGTGCTGCGTCTGTGTCCTCTTTGGTCGAAAAAGACTCAACACGGAGTTCACTGAGATTCTTCTCCGTGACCTCTGTGTTGAATCTTGAGAAGCGTCGAGAGCACAGAGAGGTTCGTTTTGGCGGGGGCCGCTCTCTTCAATCCAAAATCCGAAATCTAAAATCCAAAATAGACGCGCCTTGACCCTTCTTTCTCGATTGTGTTAGCTTCGCTGTTGAGTAAATTCTGTCCCTGGCATCGTCCGAGGTCAGCCGCTTGGCCACTCCAACCAGCATGGTGATAAAGCGCACGGCGCTGAATTCCGTCCATCGCGCCGCCGGGGCGCGCATGGTGGAGTTCGGCGGCTGGGACATGCCGGTGGAATACTCGGGCATCACGGCAGAGCACCTGGCGGTGCGAACGCGCGCCGGCCTCTTCGACGTCAGCCACATGGGCGAGATCGAAGTTCGAAACCGCTCGGCCATCGCGCTTCTTCAGTTCGTGACTTCCAATGACGTTTCGCGGCTCGAAATCGGCCAGGCGCAGTACACGGCGCTGATGGATGAGCGCGGATGCGCGGTGGACGATTGCCTCGTCCATCGGCTGACCGCGGACGACTATTTTCTCTGTGTGAATGCCTCCAACACGGACAAGGATTTTGCCTGGATAAACCGGCACAACGCTTTCGGCGCCGGCGTGCGCAATGTCTCAGACGATTACTCGCAAGTCGCTCTCCAGGGACCGCGCGCGCAGGCCATCCTCGCCCGCGTCATGGATCGCGACCTCGATGGCCTTCGCACCTATTGGTTTTGCCGCGCGCGTTGCTGTGGCGTGGACGGAATGCTCGCCCGCACCGGCTACACCGGCGAAGACGGTTTTGAGTTCTACTTTCCCCCTTCGGAATCCAAGCGCGTCTGGAACTCGCTCCTCGAAGCCGGAAGGCCCGACGGCCTGATTCCGGCCGGCCTCGGGGCGCGGAACACTCTGAGACTGGAGGCGGCGTTCGCTTTATACGGGCACGAATTGGACAACGACACGACCCTGATCGAAGCCAACCTCGGCTGGATATGCAAGTGCAATAAAGGCGACTTCCTGGGCCGCGAAGTGCTCGTCAAGCAACTCCAGGACGGCGTGCGGAAAAAGCTGGTTGGGTTCGAGATGACCGAGCGCGGCATCGCGCGTGACGGCTACAGCGTGCTGATCGACGGCAGGCCACAAGGCCGCGTCACCAGCGGCTCTCCCGCGCCGTTTCTCAAACAGAATATTGGAATGGCGTACGTGCCGCCCCATCTGGCCGAGGTGGGCCGCCCGATTCAAATCGAGATCCGCGGCAAGCCCGTCGCCGCGGTGCAGGTGAAGCTGCCGTTTTACAAGAGGGCAAAGCAATAGAGTTCGTCAGTCCGTCAGTATTTCAGTTGGTCAGCCCACAACGCCCACCGGGGTCGCTGACGAACTGAAATACTGACCAACTGACAAGCTAAGGCAGACAAAGGACAACCCATGTACCCTCCCGAACTGCTTTACACCAAGGACCACGAGTGGATTCGCGTGGATGAATTGAAGGGGATGATCGGCATCACCGACCACGCGCAGAAGGAATTGGGCGACATCGTTTTTGTCGAGCTGCCCAAGCCCGGCGACCACGTCACCGCCAAGGAATCCTTTGGCACGGTCGAGTCTGTCAAGGCGGTGTCCGAAATATATTCTCCCGTTACCGGTGAGGTCACCGCCGTCAACGGCAAGTTGCAGAACAATCCCGAGCTGATTAATTCCGACCCGCACGGCGACGCGTGGCTCATCAAAGTGAATCTCACCGACCGCAGCGAAATCGACAGCTTGATGAGCGCCGAGGAGTACGAAGCATACATCGAAGCAGAGAAGGAAAAGGGCCATTAATGCGCTATCTCCCGAACTCTCCGGCCGAGCGCGCCGCGATGCTCGAAGCGACCGGACACAAAAATATCGACGAACTGTTCGCCCAGATCCCTGAAGCTCTGAGGCTGCGCGGCCGGCTGAATCTGCCCGGACCGCTCTCGGAGCAGGAAATCCTCGAATACTTTCGCGAAGCGTCCAGCCAGACGGCCCGCGAATACGTCTCGCTGCTGGGGGCGGGGGCCTACTCGCATTACCGGCCGGTGGCGATTGACTCGCTCATTTCGCGCAGCGAGTTCTTCACCGCTTACACGCCCTATCAGGCCGAGCTCGCTCAGGGCACGCTTCAGGCGATGTTTGAGTTCCAGACGCTCATCACGCAGTTGACCGGCATGGACGTGGCCAACGCCTCGCTCTATGACGGCTCAACCGCCACCAATGAAGCGATCTTGATGGCGCTCCGCATCACCAGGCGCAATCGCGTAGTGCTGGCGCGTACCGTTCACCCCGAATACCGGCAGGTCGTGAAGACCTATACCCAGCATCAGGGTGTGGAGCTTGAGGACGTGAATTACGGCGCCTCGGGCCAGATCGATCTCAACACGCTCGCGGCATCGGTGACGCCGGAAACCGCCGCCGTGGTGGTGCAGTCGCCGAATTTCTTTGGAATCATCGAGAGAACGCGTGAAATCGCGGACATCGTTCATAAGAGCGGCGCTCTGCTGATCGTGACCATCACCGAGCCGCTCTCGCTTGCCCTGGTGCGTCCGCCCAGCGACGCTGACATCGTGTGCGGCGAAGCGCAATCCTTTGGCGTTCCCGTGGCATTCGGCGGGCCATACGTCGGCTTTCTGTCGGCCAAAGAACAGTTCGTCAGGCAAATGCCGGGCCGGCTGGTCGGACAGGCGCACGACACCGAAGGCCACCGTGGCTTCGTGCTCACCTTGGCGACGCGCGAGCAACACATCCGGCGCGAGAAGGCAACGTCCAATATCTGCACCAACCAGTCACTCTGCGCACTCGTCGCCACGATTTATCTTTCGTTGCTGGGGAAGAAAGGCCTCCGAGCTTTAGCGCTTCATAACCTCTCAAAAGCCGCCTACGCTGCGGACAAGCTGGCGGCCGCCCCCGGCGCCTCGCTGCCCTTTTCCGGCCCGCGCTTCAATGAATTCGTGGTCAAGATGGCAGCACCCGTCGAGGATGTTCTGGCGGCGCTCGGAGAGGAACGAATCATCGGAGGGTTGAACCTGGAGCGATTCTATCCGGAGCTGAGCCATCATCTGTTGGTTTGCGTGACGGAAACCGTGAGCAAGGCGGCGATTGACCGGGCCGCAACAGTTTCGGCGCAGGTTGGGTCTCATCATCAGAATGGGAACGCAGTCGCCGCGATGTCGAACTCTAATTATAAATTATGAATTATAAATTATTAAATCTGGCGAAGGGCTCGTTCTTCATAATTCATAATTTATAATTCATAATTCTTCGAGCCACCATGGACAACCGAATCACGAACGCTCGCCCCCACATGACCCGCAACGAAGGGCTGATCTTCGAGCAGTCCTCTCCGGGCAAGCTGGGGGTTGATCTCCCTCCGCTCGATGTCCACGCCGCGTCGCCTGAGAAGCTGTTGGGCGAAGAGTTGGTCCGCCCTGAGATCGAAGGCTTCCCCGAGGTTTCCGAGACGGAAGTCATCCGCCACTTCACTCGCCTCTCGACGTGGAATTACGGCATCGATACCGGCCTGTACCCGCTCGGCTCGTGCACGATGAAGCACAATCCGCGAATCAACGAGGTCGTCGCGCGCCTGGACGGCCTGGCGACGGACCATCCCTATGCGCCCGAGGCCGTGACCCAGGGTTGCCTGAAAGTCCTTGCTGAAACCGCGCGCTGCCTGGCCGAAATCACCGGCATGGACGCCGTGTCTTTGCAGCCCGCGGCGGGCGCGCAGGGAGAACTTACCGGAATCCTCATCATTCGCGCCTGCCTCGCCGACCGCGGCGATCCGCGCCGAATCGTTCTGATACCCGACTCGGCGCACGGCACCAATCCCGCCAGCGTCACGATTTCCGGCTATCAGGTAAAGAATCTGAAATCCAACGCGCGCGGTTGCGTGGACCTGGCGGAGCTCGAAAGTGCCATGACCGAAGACGTGGCCGGATTGATGCTCACCAATCCCAACACGCTCGGCGTTTTCGAGGAGCACATTGAAGAGATCGCGCGCTCGGTGCACGCCAAAGGCGGCCTGGTTTACATGGACGGCGCCAACATGAACGCGCTGATGGGCGTGGCGCGTCCCGCCGATTTCGGCGTGGACGTTATGCACCTGAATCTGCACAAGACTTTCACCACCCCGCACGGCGGAGGCGGCCCCGGGTCCGGTCCGGTGGCGGTGAAGAAGTTTCTCGAGCCTTTCCTGCCATCGCCCACGGTCGAGCGAGCTTCAGATGATACATATTATCTGAACTATGATCGCCCGAAGAGCATCGGGCGGGTGCGCGCGTTTTACGGCAACTTTGGGATGGCGGTGCGCGCCCTGGCTTACATTCAGGCGAACGGCGCGCCGGGCCTGCGGCAAACAGCCGAAGACGCCGTCCTGAACGCGAATTACATCCGCAGCCGCCTGAAGGACCTCTACGAGTTGCCCTACGACGCGCCCTCGATGCACGAGTGCGTTTTCTCCGACCGCCGCCAGGCGGCTCTGGGCGTGCGCACCGGGGACATCGCCAAACGCCTGATGGATTACGGATTCCATCCTTACACCACTTCTTTTCCCCTGATCGTTTCCGGGGCGATGATGATCGAACCCACGGAGACCGCCGGCAAAAGCGAGTTGGACGCCTTCATCGACGCCCTGCGCTCGATCGCTCGCGAAATTGAAGAAGACCCGCAAGCTGTCCTGAAAGCTCCCACGACGACGCGCGTCACCCGGCTGGATGAGACCGCCGCGGCGCGAAAGCCCGTGCTCCGCTGGAAACCGTAGCCTGATAGGAAACTTGGCCGGCGGTCGGAAACCGCCGCCACAGACCCGCGCATGAACACGCCCGCGCCCAACGCGAAGCAACCCCGCATTGTGATTATCGGCGCCGGCTTCGGCGGGCTGTATGCCGCTCAGGCGCTGAAGCACGCGCGCGCCGAGGTGATCGTCGTCGACCGCCGCAACCATCATTTGTTTCAGCCGTTGCTCTATCAGGTGGCGACGGCGGGACTTTCTCCCGGCGACATCGCCGCGCCCATCCGCGCCATTCTCGCTCGACAGCAGAACGCGCGCGTTCTGCTGGAAGAAGTGGTGGCAATCGATCTTGCCGAACGCCTGGTCAAATTGCGCGACGGCGAGTTGCGCTACGATTATTTGATCCTCGCCACGGGCGCGCGCCACGCCTATTTCGGCCACGACGATTGGGAGCGATTTGCGCCGGGACTCAAAAGCCTCGAAGATGCGCTCGAAATTCGGCGGAGGATTCTGTTCGCCTTTGAGAAGGCAGAGCGCGAGAACGATCCGGCCAAGCGCGACGCGCTGCTCACCTTCGTGATCATCGGCGGCGGACCCACGGGCGTCGAGTTGGCGGGTGCGATCGCCGAGATCTCGCGGCGCGTGATGGTTCGCGACTTCCGCGCCATCGATCCGCGCGCGGCGCGAATTGTTTTGATCGAGGCCGGTCCGCGCATCTTGCCGACTTTCCCCGAAAATCTTTCCTCCGCCGCGGAAGCCTCGCTGAAGCGGCTCGGCGCGGAAGTCTGGACCCAAGCGCCCGTCATTTCGGTCGGAGTGGATCAAGTGATTGCCGGTGGTCGCACCTTGCGAGCTTCCACCATTCTTTGGGCGGCAGGCGTGGCGGCGTCATCGCTTGCTCGTTCGCTCGGGGTATCACTCGACAAGGCCGGCCGCGTCGTCGTGCAACCTGACCTCTCCGTCCCTGGCCATCCGGAGGCCTTCGTGATCGGCGATCTCGCCGCCTTCGCCCATCAGACCGGCAAGCCTTTGCCCGGTGTCGCCCCCGTGGCCATCCAGCAGGGCCGGCACGCGGCGCGGAATATCCTACGCGCGCTCGAAGGAAAGCCCAGCCAGCCGTTTCACTACTTTGATAAAGGCAACCTGGCGACCATCGGACGCGCCGCCGCCGTGGCCGACCTCGGCAGACTGAAGTTCTCCGGCTTCCCCGCTTGGTTGGCTTGGCTGTTCGTTCACATTTTCTTTTTGATCGGCTTCCGCAACCGGTTCGTCGTTCTGTTTGATTGGGCGTGGGCGTACCTCACCAGCCAGCGCGGCGCGCGCCTGATCACCGGCGACATCGACAAAGAATCCGGCCGCTAGGTAGCGGTACAGTTTGATGCAGAGGCGGCGCGGGGACCCGATCTTTGGCCGCAAAGATTGAGGTTGTGGCGGGGTAAACCCGCCGCTACCCGGCCCAATTCGGCCTTTTCACCAACCTTGCTTGGTGATCGAGTTGCGCGAGGTGGGAAGCTGCAAGCCGGCGTAGCGCCGACCTTTAGGTCGGCACCGAACGGCGCCTGGGGTTGCGTGACGCGGAGGTAGCGCAATTCGTCTTGGGAATTGACCGTTCGTCATCGAAACACTTTGGATTTTCCAACCTGAGATCGTCCTCGCCTCTAACCCCAATCTCTCCAGACAGGGCACTACAAGCGACTTGAGTTTTGTAACCTGAGTAGTTACACTACACGAGGATGATAATTCGGTTTCTCCATAAGGGGCTGGAACGGCTTTTTGCCTCGGGGGATACGCGAGGGGTGAGCGCTCAACAGGCAAAGCGTTTGCGCCGCCTGCTGGCGTAGCTTTCGACCGCCACAAGCCCGCTGAACATGAACATTGCCGGTTATCAACTGCACCCGCTTGTGGGCGAGCGCAAGGGCGAATGGGCGGTTTCGGCATCGGGCAATTGGCGGCTGGTGTTCCGCTTCGAAGATGAAAACGCAACCGATGTTGATTTGGTCGATTACCATCAGCGATAGGAGAAAAGAGACATGGATATGTACAATCCCCCGCACCCCGGCGAGATAGTCCGGGAAGACTGCCTTAAGGCGCTCGATCTGAGCGTGACCGAGGCGGCGAAGGGCTTGGGTGTCACGCGCAAGACCCTCTCGTCGATTCTCAACGGCCGCTCCGGCATCACGGCGGAAATGGCGCTGCGGCTGTCCCAGGCGTTCGGGAGCACGCCGGAGCACTGGTTGCAGATGCAGCTTGCCTACGATCTGTGGCAAGCGAAGCGCCGCGCCAAGAAGCTGCACGTCAAGCAGTTCTTTGCCACGGCGCCGGGCTAACGGACGGCCTTACGGTTGTTATGTCCGCAAGGCCCTTCGCAGTAGGGGGACGGCTTGCCGTCCCCTCCGTGTAGATTGCCGCCGAACCAAGAAGGGCAGGGCAAGCCCTACCCCTACTTGGTGATCGAGTTGCGCAAGGTGGGAAGTTACAAGCGCAGAGATTACAGTTCGAACGGCGTCTGAGGTTGTGTGACCCGGAGGTAGCCGCGGTCAAATCGTCTTTGGAGTTGACCGTGGGTTCGTCATCGAAGGGAAAGCCCACAGTCACGGAAGATCGCCGTGGCGACACAGTGGCTTGTATCTACCCGCTGGCGAGCCCACCGGCATCGTTCAAATTGCGCGGAGTTCTTCGAGGTGTTGTCGCCGAACCTTAATCTTGCTTTCGTGCTTTCGGGCGGCTGCCAAGTCATAGGCAACCTGCATACGCAACCACGTTTCCGCCGTGCTGCCGAACGCCTTGGCGAGCCGGATAGCCATCTCCGGGCTGATTGCGGCCTTCCCGTTCACCACGTTGTTGAGGGCCTGCCGGGTGACGCCAAGAACCTTGGCGCCCTCCGTCACGGACAAGCCCAACGGTTCAAGGCAAGCGGTCCGGATGCTTCGTCCGGGGTGAGGCGGGTTCTTCATGGGCATGGCGTTTTTCCTTTCGTCCCTAGTGGTAATCAATCAGTTCAACATCAAACGCATCAGCGCCTTGAAAACGAAAAATGACGCGCCAGTTGGCCCGAACCGTCACCGACCAGAAGCCACTCAAGTCACCTTTGAGCGGATGCAGGCGATAACCCGGGAGGTTAAGTGCCTGCGGCGCGTCGGCCTCATCGAGGCGGGCAAGAATGTCCTCAACCGTGTCCAGCAAATCGGGCCGTATCCCGCTCCGGTCGCCGCGTTCATAAAGCCGTTTCAGCCCCCGGTGCTTAAAGCTCCTTATCATCAGGGTACAGTGTAAAGTGATGCTTGTCACTTGTCAAGCGTGGATTCGTACGGGGGACACGGTCAATTCGTCTTTGGAATTGACTCTGGGTTCGTCATCGAAGGAAAGGCCCACGGTCACGAGAGCGCTGACCGTGGCTACCAGCTATCGTCGCCCAGGCCGAAATGACGGTCGAGGAATTCACGAAACTAATGGCCTAGGAGTGTTTCGGGGATAAGCAATTCGCAACCAAGAATCAATAACTTACAGACGGTTTAACATCTGTAACTTGTTGATTCTGCGTTGAACCAAATCTATCTCCGACACACTCCTAGCAGGTCGCACTTGGCACGAGCTGTCCGTTCCGACCTCCGGACCGGAGGCGTTCGTGATTGGCGATCTCGCCGCATTCTCCCATCAGACCGGGAAGCCTTTGCCCGGTGTCGCTCCCGTGGCCATCCAGCAGGGCCGGCACGCGGCGCGCAATATCCTGCGGGCGCTCGAAGGAAAGCCCAGCCAGCCGTTTCACTACTTTGATAAAGGCAACCTTGCGACCATCGGACGCGCCGCCGCCGTGGCCGACCTCGGCAGACTGAAGTTCTCCGGCTTCCCCGCTTGGTTGGCTTGGCTTTTCGTCCACATTCTCTTCTTGGTCGGCTTCCGCAACCGGTTCGTCGTTCTGTTTGATTGGGCGTGGGCGTACCTTACCAGCCAGCGCGGCGCGCGTCTGATCACCGGCGATATCGACCGAGCGCTGGGCGGCACTCCGCATGAATGACGAAGAGTCAGGCAAGCTGGCTTTACCGGCCGGCCGGGCGCTCACAAGCCACGCCGGGCCGATTTCCAGCACCCAGACTTTCGCCCCCACATTTAGGGCGTCTCTTGCCAAAACCCCATCATCTTGTGTTTTTTTCTCTTTACAACCCTCATCAGTGGTGCTATAGTTCGCCCGAGTTGGCGGGGATTCTCGCAACGGCCTTTAGTTCGTGCGCCAGCACGGATGATCGGGTTGGACAGTACAGGGTTCGTACGGCAGCGTGTTTCTCGGCGTCGGTCGGAGGACCCGGCGGGATTGTGCCCCGCAGCCTCGTTCCCCGCCCTTCTGACCATCCGAACAAGAGGAGCGACACGTGGCGAGTGGAAAGCGGCCGAGCTTGGATTCCCGCTTTTCCCGAGACCCCGTCGGGACGGGGCGCGGGAATGACCGGGGTTGCGGTAGCGCGTGCTCGCCACATGCCACTTTCCACTTGCCACTGTTTTTTGGGAGGAATCCAAATTGTTCGAGCTAAAAAAGGTCGAGCTGCTGGGGTTTAAGTCCTTTGCGGAGCGCACCCGCCTCGAATTCGCAGACGGCATCGCGGCCATTGTGGGGCCGAACGGCTGCGGCAAATCCAACGTGGCGGACGCCATCAGTTGGGTGCTGGGCGAGCAAAGCGCGCGCATCCTGCGTGGCGAGCGCATGGCCGACGTCATTTTTGCCGGCACCAGCAACCGTCCGCCTACCGGCCTGGCTGAAGTCAGCTTGACCCTTGTTGATCCCGACTATGTGAAAGCCGCCGACCAGCCGACGCCGCGGGACGGATCGGCAGAATGGATTCCCGCTTCCGCGGGAATGACTACAACGGAAGGCTCTGCTTCGGAACCATCCCAGCCGCGTTTGCACAATGACCGGGGAGAAATTGTAGTGACCCGTCGGCTGTTTCGTTCCGGGGAGAGCGAATATTTGCTGAACGGTGAGCAGTGCCGATTGCGCGACATTCAGGACTTGTTTATGGGGACGGGCCTCGGGCCGGAGTCTTACGCCATCATCGAGCAGGGCCGCATCGGGCAGATCCTCAGCTCCAAGCCGTCTGACCGCCGCTCGATCATCGAAGAAGCCGCCGGCGTCTCCAAATTCAAATCGCGCAAGCGCCTCGCTGAAGCGAAACTGGAATCTTCCCGGCAGAACCTGGCGAGAATCACGGACATTCTGGAAGAAGTGACGAAGCAAGTGAACTCGCTCAAGCGGCAGGCGTCCAAGGCGCGCCGCCACCGCGAAATGCGCGAGGAGCTGCGCGGGCGCTTGAAGGCCGTCTTAAGCTCACAACTCTTCGGGCTCCAATCCGATTGCCACCGTCTTCAGGATGAGATCGCGCTCCTTCAGGAGAAGTGTTCGCTGGCCGGCCAAAATCTCGCCGAGCTCGAGCGCGAACACAAATCGGTGACCCAACAGCACGAAGAGTTGGAAAACCGGCTTACTCAATGGCGCGAGGCGATGGCGCAGGGCGATCTTGAACAGCAACGCCTCGAATCGCGGGTGCACCAGATTCGGGACCAGGTCGCGAGCCTCGACGTCCGCATTGCCGAAGCCGCGGAAGAAAGTGCGAGGCTCCAGACCCAGGCCGCTTCGCTCGACAGAGAAACCGCCGATCTCGCGAGCCGCGCGGAACAGCTCCAGCGCGAATGGACGATGGCGCGAGAGGACGCCGCGGAGCTGGCGGCCCGAAAGGAAGAGGCCGCAGCCCAAGTCGCGACGGGTGAAGCCACAGTTGAGGCGGCCCGCCAATCACTGCTCGCGGCGGTCAGCAACGCTGCGGAGTTGCGGAACCAACTCGTGCAGGCGGAAGAAATTGGCCTGTCGCTCGAGCGCCAGGCGAAACGCACCGAGGCGGAGAGAGGAGCCGCCGAACAGGAACACCTCTGGCTGGCTGCGGAGTTTGAAACGCTGGGTTCCGTGCACCAGCGCGGCGAAAGCACCTTGGCAACCTTGCTGAAGGCAGCGGCCGAGACCGCGGCGAATCTCGACTCCACGCGCCAGGAGGAAGCGGCACGGCGCGCGCAATTGGATAGTCTGCGGCAGGAGTACTCGGGGTCCGTCGCGCGCAAACAAACATTGGAAGAATCCCTGGCCCGCCATGCCTATTCGACGGAAAGCGTCAGGAAGCTTTTGACGATTCACCACGACGACAATGGCCACAGCTTTCGTCCCATGGGCTTGCTGGCGGATTTTGTGGAGGTCTCGCCGGGCTACGAAGAAGTGGTGGAAGATTTTCTGAAGCACGATTTGGAGTGCGTGGTGGTGGAAGGCCACGAAGAAGCGCGCGCCGGCATTGGCCTGTTGAAGAGCGGCGGCTCGGGCCGCTCCACGTTTTTTGTCACCCACGTTCCAACCAACGGCCACGCCAACGGAGACTCCGACCCCGAAGTTCGCGGCGAGCAGGGCGTGGTGGCGAACGTCCGCGACCTCGTGCAGTTCGAGCCTCGCCTCGGATTAAACGGCGACTTGGCGTTGCCCACTTTGCAGAATGCCTACGTGGTGGAGACCACAGAGGTCGCTGAGCAACTGGCCGTCCGGTATCCCGATTACCATTTCCTGACGCCGACCGGCGAGCACTACCATCACCGCCTGGTCACCGGCGGCAAGGGCGCGAGCGCCGGGCCGCTGGCCCTTCGTCGGGATTTTCGCGAGCTCGAGCGCAAGACTGCGGATTTGGAATCTACAGTGCGCGAATCCGATGCGGCTTGGGCAGAGCTCACAGCGAGTGTAAGACGGCTCGAAGATCAATTGCGCACTCTCACCGCGGAAAAACTCGATGCTGAGAAGAAGGCTGTCGTGGCCAACGAGAAATTGCGACAAACCCGCGAAGCCTGCGACCGCGCGGCAGAGCGAACGCGAATCCTCAGCGGCGAGGCTGCGGCGCTCGCCAGCGATCGCCAAGCCGCGCTGGCGCGCGAGACGAGCTTGCGTGCGCAACTGGACGCCGCAACCCTCGAGCAAAAACAGCGAGAGGTGGAAATCGAGCAAGCCGCGGGACAATTGCGAGAGTTGCGAGAGCATTTGGACCGTCTGATCCAACAGCACGCCGAAGCGCAAGCGCGCGCCGGCTCGCTCCAGGAGCGCGCACGCGCCGCTGAAGCGGAGCGTTCGCGGGTGGCGGTTCAGGCGCAGGAGGTGCGAGCACGCATCGATCGCTGGCAGGAACAAAGCTCGGCTTGGCGCGGGGACCAACAGAGGCTGGCGGAGGAAAGCGAAACGGTCCGGACTCGGCGAACGATCATCGAGGAACAGCAGTCGGCAGCGCGAATCGAATTCCGCGAGGTGGAACAGCAGTCTCAAGTGTTGAAAGCGCGCCGCGACCACCTGGCCCCATCGATTGACGAAGCTCGCGCGGCCTTCGAATTCCATCGCGAAAAACGCGCGGAGGCCGACGTTGCCCTGGCCCGCGTGGAAGCCGACCGGGCTCATCGCGCGCAACAATGCCGCGATGAGATTGGCGCCGACCCCGCACAATTGCTCGCTGAGCTGATGCCGGGCGCCGAGCTCTCGGGCGACGCGCTTCAAGCCGCTGAAGAAGAACTGCGAGCCCTCAAGGCGCGCCTCGAAGGCCTGGGACCCGTTAACATGATGGCGCTCGAGGAACTTCAGGAGGCTGAAGAACGCTTTGAGTTCCTTGAAACGCAGCGCCAGGATTTGCTGGCTTCGATCCAGGACACGGCGCAAGCCATCCGCGAAATCGACGAAGTGTCGCGGCGGCAATTCCTGGAAGCCTTCGAGGCCATCAACCGCAACTTTGCTGAAACATTCCGGACGCTCTTCGGCGGCGGCATCGGCCAGATGCGCTTGAGCGATGACTCCGATCCAGACAGCGGCCTCGATGTGGTTGCCCAGCCGCCGGGCAAACGACTGCAAAACGTGCTGCTGCTTTCGGGCGGCGAAAAAGCGCTGGCCGCCCTCGCACTTCTGATGGCGGTGTTCCGCTTCACGCCCAGCCCATTCTGCATTCTGGACGAAGTGGATGCGCCGCTCGACGAATCGAATGTCGACCGCTTCACCAACCTCATCCGCCAGATGTGCCCGCAGACACAATTCATCCTCATCACCCACAACAAGCGCACCATGGAGATCGCCAAACTCATGTATGGCGTGACTATGGAGGAGCCGGGTGTTTCCAAACTGGTTTCGGTGCGGTTCGACGAGCTCGAGGCCGAGCTAGCCGCGGTGCCAGCGTGAGGACAGTGGCAAGCAGCATGTGGCAAGAGGTCAGGTTTCAGCTATCAGCCATCAGCTCTCAGCGAGACGCTGCCGCGCGAGTTTGCTGAAAGCTGACGGCTGACCGCTGACGGCCGCTTGCCACATGCCACTGTCTTTAGTGATGTAAGATTTTGCGCGCACTGTATGCAGTGGCCTTCACACAAACTCCCGCGGCAGATTTTGTCGTTGACAACAAATCGCCATGCTCTAGAATGAGCCTGCCCAATACTCCAGTGAAGCAACCGACACAACCTCCCCCACTACGAGAGACTTGTCTTTCCGGCGTGAAGCTCTTTTCGCGCGGCAAGGTGCGCGACGTTTATGAAGTGTCGGATAACCACCTGTTGGTGGTGGCCACCGACCGCCTCTCGGCGTTCGACGTCGTGATGGCAGAAGGCATTCCGGACAAGGGACGCGTGCTGACCCAGCTCTCGTGTTTCTGGTTTGAGTTCTTTCGAGGCATTGTCCCTCATCACTTTCTGACGGCGCGCATGGCCGATTTTCCGTTGGAGCTTCAGCCGTTCGCGGACCAACTCGAGGGCCGATCGATGCTGGTGGAGAAGGCCCGCCCTTTCCCCATCGAATGTGTGGCGCGGGGTTACCTGGCTGGGTCTGGCTGGAAAGATTATCGAGCCACCGGCGCCGTTTGCGGCGTCACGTTGCCCGCCGGCCTGAAGGAATCGTCCAAGCTGGAACAACCCATTTTCACTCCGGCCACGAAGGCGGAGGTGGGCCATGACGAGAACATCGATTGGGACGAAACCGTGAAGAGGATTGGGCGCGCTGCGGCGGAGCGCCTGCGCGAATACAGCCTGACGCTTTATGGCAGAGCCCGAGATTACGCGGAGGAGCGCGGCATTCTGCTGGCGGACACGAAATTCGAGTTTGGTGTGCTGGGAGACCAGATTATCCTGATCGACGAAGTGCTGACGCCCGATTCTTCACGCTTTTGGCCGAAGCCAGGCTACGAGCCCGGACGGCCTCAGCCTTCGTTCGACAAGCAGTTTGTGCGGGACTATTTGGAGTCGATTCAGTGGAATAAGCAACCGCCGCCGCCGCCGCTTCCTGCCGAAGTGGTTGAGAAGACCAGCGAAAAATATCGGGAAGCGTTTCGGCTGTTGACTGGACATTCGCTGAATTGACACGACGTAGGGGCACGCCTCGTGGGTGCCCCGAAATGGGGCAGGCACAAGATTTGCCCTTACGGGTGATTCCCCAGACTGAAAGGCACCGTGATGTGGAACTGGCTTGACTGGACCCTCATTGCCGTTGTCGTTTTGTCGACAATAATTGCGGCGACGAAGGGGTTCGCCCGAGAATTGATTTCGTTGGCGGCGGTCGTAGTCGGCCTGGCCATCGCCGCGACAAAGTACGAACGCGCGGCGACGTGGTTCGAGGATCTGACCCGCTCGCACGAAATTGCGCTGGCGGCAGGTTTTCTGACGCTGTTTCTTGGCACGCTCGTGGTGGGCGCGCTGATATCGGTCCTCGCCAAGAAGATGATCAAGAAAGTGGGGCTTCAATCGTTCGACCGCTTCCTGGGCGCCGTCTTCGGGCTGATCCGCGGCGTGGTGGTGGATTGTATTTTGCTTTTGGCGCTCGTGGCCTTTGCGGTGAAGCCCGAGGCCGTTCAACAATCAGAGCTGGCCCCGTACTTCACCGCCGGGTCGCGCGGACTTGCTTATGTGATGCCGCGGGACCTGAAGGACCATTTCCAAGCCGAATTTGAGAAATTCAGGCAAGCCCTCATTCAGAGGGACAAGAAGGCGACGAAAGACTAGTCCTCATCAGCAGGGGAATTTCTAGCGGAACGGAGCTCGGCCATGAAAGAGCAATTAGACGCACTGATCAACCAGATGGTCGAACGCGGAATTTCCTACGAAGAAGCCGTTCGTGAATTCGAGAAACGATTTATCCGGCGAGTGCTGGAACTAACCAAGGGCAACCAGTCCCGGGCGGCCCAGGCGCTGGGTATCCACCGCAATACTTTAGGGAGAAAGATCGAAGAGTTCGATCTCGATCACCGGCCGAAGCGACGAAGGCGACCCAAACGCTAAGGTATTCGGGAAGATCGCGCCCTCTACCAATCAGTTAACTGCCGGCTGTCCGCTTGAGCCTCTATTGGCTAGCTTTGTGTGTCGTGGTGCGCGGCCTGGGCTTTGGCTTCGCCTTGGCCTTCTCTTTGGCTCTTTTTTCCTTCGCCAACGCTAGACTGTCGTCGTCGATGGTACCGTCGAGCGTCACCGCAAAGCTCGGCGTCAGCGTGTAATCGGCGATGGTCCCCCGGAAGGATTGCAGCAGATCACCTTTGGCGAGATACTTGGCGTCCGGCTGCTTGTCCCTCAAGATGATGTCCGCGGTGTCTTTGGCCTTGCTCTCGTCGGTAATCGCGATGCCCACATTGGTGGAACCTCCGCCTGCGGCATCTTCCTTACTCACGACCTTTCCGCCGAAACCGTAGGGCTGCCCTTTCGTTTGGCTCCAGAAGTCCTTGGCCTGATCGCCGTCCGCCTTCATGGTGTCTGCCAGAGTATAGAAATAATCAATCGCCTGATTGCCGGTGGGCTTGTGCTTCTCCGCCGGCGTCACCTTGAACCCGGCAGGCGGCGTCACGGATGCCGCGGCCTGGTTAATGACGTCCTGCTCCCCTTGGTCCGAACCGTGCCAACTGGTGTACACCTGATCGCAGTATTTCTGCAAAGCCGCAGCGTTGGGCGTGTTCGCCGCCTTCGCCAGAGCGACCGACCTCGCCAGATTCCAGATTCCGTTATCGTAATCGGGAGGCGTGGAATTGATATAAGCTTGGCCCAACATGGAAAAAGTCAGATTGTCGCTCGGGTTATCGTCCGCGGCCGCCTTGAGGTAAGTGATCGCTCCCCCAAAGTCTTTCTTCTGGAGGGCAGTATAGCCCAAGGTCGAATTGAACAGCGCCCGCTTACCCTTCATGAACTGGTTAAACTGTTCATCACTGACATTAGCTGGTTTCTGAATCTTTTGAAGGATATCAAGGGCTTTCTTGGCGTCGCTCTCAGCACGAGTGAGCATCTCGGCGGAGCTTGGATCGTTCGGCTTGTACAGATACGGAAGCGCGAACGCCTCAAAAGACAACGCATCGAGGTTGTCCGGGCTCAGCTTCAAGGCGTTGACTGCGGCCTCCATCGCTTTGTCGCCCTTACTCAAGGCCTGATAGCCCTTAATCTCTTCGAGATAACCCAAATACAGAAACGGCGAGCTGGCGTACTTCTTCATGAACGCGTCGGCGAGCTCGACCTTCTTGCTGGGGTCCGTTGCATCGAAAGCTGCTTTCCACGCGTTGTACTCCTCCGTGCTGCCCCACGTCGGCTGGGTTTGTGCCGCCTGAGGTCCCGCCGGCCAGGCGTCCGCGCGAACCAACACCGAGGCCGCGCCCGTGCGACTCGCGCGCTGGGCTGGCGCCGCGCCGACGGCGAGATTGACCAACATGCTCAATGTCATGAACACAATCGTTTTCTTCATTTGCTCAGCTACCTCAGTTTATAGGGTTTGATACCTTAAAATAAGACATGCGCCAGCCTCGTGTGCGGAGGGATTGAGATTCCGTCACCAGGTTGGAAACATCACCGTCTTCCGATGCGCTACTTCAAATATCAGGACTCGCGGAACTTTGCAAGCGAAATCTGTCGAGTCGGAACTGCCCGCCGATACGTCCTCGGTTATCAAACCCTCCGTTACGTAGGATGCGAATTCTACCCTCCGAGTCTCGCTTGGGTGCCACGCCACCCTACACCGGTTCTCACGACCCTGTTAGAATCAGAGCAGCATGGGCCCGCCAAAGCCACCCGACAGCGTGACTGACCGCGCCGAACGCGCTCAAGCGGCGCCCCGTCATCAGACCGGCCAGTTCTTTATGGAGACGGCGAAGGAGGTTTTGGTTGCCTTTGCCCGAAACCCTAATCTTCAGGAGCCGGATTTGTTGCGCTTGCTTGAACGCAAAGACCTGGCGCCCGAAGTGCTGCGAGAAATCGCGGTTCACAAGCAAGCGTTGCGCAGTTATCCGGTGAAGCTCGCCCTGGCGCGACATCCCAGAACGCCGCGGCTGATCTCTCTGCCGCTGCTCAAATTTCTTCACATCTTCGATCTGGTCCGCGTCGCCCAAACGCCCGCCGTGCCTGCGGACGTCAAGCGGGTGGTGGAAGAGGCCATTCTCACGAAAGCAGAGCGAATTCCCCGCAGCGAAAAAATCTCGTTGGCGCGTCGCGGCTCGGGTCGAGTTGCCGCCGGACTATTGCTCACCGAAGACGAAGAACTTATCCGAGCCGTGCTGGACAACCCGTTTCTCACCGAAGCCCACGTGGTCCGCGTTCTGTCCTTCGAAAAACTCTCGCCTCGCGTCGTGGGAATGCTCTCGCGACACGACCGCTGGTCGTGCCGTTATTACTTGCGGCTGGCGCTGGTCCGAAACCCACACACGCCGCTCGATCGCGTGCTGAACTTCTTGCCCGACCTCGCCGTTAACGACCTCCGAGAAGCGTGCCTCGACCGCCGGATGCCCGCGCATCTCCGCAAATACGTCCTGGTGTATTGTGAGCGGCGGCTCAGGGCTCGACGAGTCCGGCCGTAGAAAACAGTCGGCAGTAGGCAGAACGCAGTAGGCAGTGAGAAAACATCTATGAAGGTTGATCTGCCTTCTGCCTTCTGCCTTCTGCCTTCTGCCTTCTGCCTTCTGCCTTCTGCCTTCTGCCTTCTGCCTTCTGCCTTCTGCCTTCTGCCTTCTGCCTTCTGCCTTCTGCCTTCTGCCTTCTGCCTTCTGCCTTCTGCCTTCTGCCTTCTGCCTTCTGCCTTCCGTCTTTCACGAGTCCCTTGTTGCTTGACACCCTTCGGCCCGTTGGCTAGATTGGCGCTGGCCTGCGGCCCTCGTCAGCGCCGCGAAAAGGAATCAGCGAGACCGCGTGCCAGGGAGTGTGTGTGACCTTTCACTGGGTCGACCTGCTCATTGTCGTCGCGTACCTCGTGGCCATCACCATTTTCGGAGCGCATTTTGGCCGGCGACAACACACCCTTCACGACTATTTTCTCGGCGGCCGCCGTTTGCCCTGGTGGGCCATCGCCCTTTCTGTGGTTTCCGCCGAGACCAGCATCCTGACCATCATCAGCACGCCGGGCATCGCCTATCGCTCGAATATGGCGTTCCTGCAACTGGTGCTGGGCTACCTCGTGGCGCGCGTGGTGGTGAGCTTCCTGCTCCTGCCGCGTTATTTTGCGGGCGAGCTCTACACCGCCTACCAGCTCATCGACAGGCGCTTCGGCCCCAGCCTCAAAATCTTTACTGCCGGGCTGTTTCTCAGCTCAAGGGCTCTCGCGGAAGGCGTGCGAGTGTTCGCCATTTCCATTGTCATCGGCGTGATTTTCAAAACCGGTGTCCTCACCTCCGTGATGATCATTACTGCGCTGACCTTGTTTTATACCTTCGAGGGCGGCCTCACCGCGGTGATTTGGACTGATGTGATCCAACTGATGATTTATCTCTCCGGGACAGTGTTGGCGCTGGCGCTCGCGCTCCACTCGATTCCCGGCGGGTGGCACGAGGTCGCAACGCTGGCGCAGGCGGAAGGCGGCAAACTCGCCGTTTTCAATTTCCATTTCAACTGGCACGATCCGTATTTGTTTTGGTCCGGCGTGGTCGGCGGGACTTTCCTGACCAGCGCCAGCCACGGCACTGACCAGTTGATCGTGCAGCGATTACTCGCCGCGCGCAACTTGCGTCAGAGCCAAGCGGCGCTGCTCTCGAGCGGCTTGGTCATTTTGTTCCAATTCACTCTATTTCTCGTGATCGGCGTCGTGCTCTTCGCGTACTATCGCCACTTCCCTCCTGCCATTCCCTTCGACCGCCCAGACAGAATCTTCCCGGCCTTCGTTGCCACCGAGCTCCCTCGCGGGCTCGCCGGCTTGTTGATTGCGGCCATCCTCGCGGCAGCGATGTCCAACCTGAGCGCCGCCTTCAACTCGCTGGCGTCAAGCTCGGTGGTGGATTTCTACAAGCCCTTCGTTCGCCCCAGCGCCGACGAACACCATTATCTCCGCGTCTCGCGCGGCATGACGCTGGTCTGGGGCGCCGTCCTGATGTTGATTGCGCTCATTGCCCAATACTTGCACCAAAGCGTGCTCGAGCTTGCGCTCACCATTGCCTCCGTCCCCTACGGCGCCATGCTGGGGATTTTTCTGCTCGGTGTCCTCACCAAACGCGCCACCGAGCGCGGCGCACTGACCGGCGCAGTGCTGGGGCTGGTCACGCTGTGTGTGGTGCTGGTCGGCAACAGCCTGAAGATGTTCTCGCTGGCATGGACGTGGTACGTCGCCATCGGCGCGACCGTGACGTTCGTGGGCGGATTGCTCGCCAGCGGTATTTCGAAATCCGAAACTCGAAAGCCGAAACTGGAAAATGGAAATTAGAAATTGGAGCCTCGAACCTACGAACTGGCCACTTGCCACTATCCAGTAGCCACTGTTCTCGTTATCCTTCATACTTCCCAACTGGCTTATGTCTGATCGCAACGAGCTGGTAAAAGGTCTCGGGTTTTACGGCGCGACCTCAGTCGCCGCCGGCACGATGATCGGCACGGCGATTTTCGTGGTGCCGAGCAAGATGCTGCGGCTTGTCGGCACGCCCCGGATGGTGATTCTGGTTTGGGTATGCGCCGGCGTCCTCAGCCTCTTCGGCGCGCTCGGATACGCGGAACTCGGCGCGGCGATTCCCGAGGCTGGCGGCGAGTACGTTTACATCCATCGCGCTTACACTCCTCTGCTCGGCTTTCTCTATTCGTGGACGCAGTTTGTCGTTGCCAAATCCACTTCCATCGCTGCCATTGCCACCGGATTCGTGCTTTACCTGAGTTATTTCTTCCCCCGTCTGTCCAACCCGATTTGGCAAACACCACCTGCCATTTTCGGCCACGCCATCAGATTTTCACTCACCGGCCTTCAACTCGGCGCCACGGTGATGATTCTGTTTCTGTCCGGCGTCAATGTCCTCGGAGTCCGCCGCGCCGGCGCGGTGCAGACGCTGTTCACCGCTTCGAAACTTCTCGTGCTGGGCATCCTCATTGTTCTTGGCCTGACGCTCGGGCACGGCTCGTTTGACCATTTTCGTTCGCCATCGCTGGCCGCCTCGCACGGTGGAGCTCTGGCTGCGTTCGGGGTCGCCACGGTTTCCGCGCTTTGGGCGTACGACGGCTGGAACAATCTCAGCATGGTGGCGGGTGAGGTGAAAAACCCGCAGCGCAACATGCCCGCTGCGCTCATTTTTGGAACGCTGCTGGTGATCGCGGTCTATGTCCTGCTGAACATCGCTTATTTCTACGTGCTTCCGCCCGCTCAGATCGCGGCCACTCAGACTGTTGCCGCGGATTCGGCCCGCGTGTTTCTGGGCAAAGCAGGGGGAGCGTTCATCGCCATCGGAGTGATGATTTCCACCTTCGCAACCCTGAACGGATCGATTCTATCCGGCTCGAGAATTCCGTACGCCACCGCCCGCGACGGGCTTTTCCCGCGGCCGTTGGCGCAACTCAATCCGCGATTCAGGACGCCCGCAGTTTCCATCATGGCTTTGGCGGCCGTTTCCAGCTTGTTTGCATTGAGCGGAGAATATGACACCCTTTACACGAAGGCGATTTTCTCCGAGTTTCTTTTCTATGCGCTGGTCACCGCCGGCATCTTCATCTTGCGGCGGCGAGAGCCCAACCTGCCCCGCCCTTACCGAACCTGGGGATACCCGATTGTGCCCGCTATTTTTGTGGCGCTGGCGGTTCTCCTGCTCATCAATACGTTTGTGCAACAGCGAACCGACTCACTTTGGGGATTAGTTCTAGTCGGCAGTGGAATTCCGGCTTACTTTCTCTGGAAGATTTGGAGCCAAAGGAAGGGTCTGTGATCCATCGCTACGGCAAGCTGCTGACGTTTTTCATTTTCCTCATGTCGATTTCCGCCGTGTCTGTTTCTGCCAAAAACGTTTGGACGGTTACCTCATCATTCAAGCTCGACCCGAGACTGGCGCACCAACTCGAAGACCTTGCCAAGCGAAATCGAGTGTCGCTTCAGTTCGTGTCCGCCAGTTCTGAATCGGCTGCCAGCCGTCTTGGCCGCAGTGGGCTCGACATCGAGTTGATTCAGGCGGAGAGCGCCACTGCCTTTGCCGCGACCTTGCGCGCGCTGGCCGGCGACTCAGCCAGAGACCTGACACCCGACACGGCGGCCGAGGGCTACACAATAGAAGCCACCTATGAGAATCCTTCCGCTCCTCGACGCCTTCGCATCACCGCCGCCGACCCCCGGGGGTTTCACAATGCGTTTCTGCGCATCCCTCAGCTCTGGCATAAACCGGCCTCGGCGATTTCGACAGCGGTGACGCCTTCGCCACATTCGATCGCTTCCACGCGCGATGGCAAACTAAACCTCGTCTCCATCGCGGATTTCCCCTCGTTTCCCGAGCGCGGGATTGTGGAAGGATTTTACGGCAAGCCGTGGAGTCACGAAGACCGTCTCGCGATGCTGCGCTTCGAAGGGCAGCACGCCATGAACGTCTATTATTACGCGCCCAAAGACGACCCTTACCACCGCTCCCGTTGGCGCGAGCCCTATCCGCGCGACCAACTGAAGCGGCTGGGAGAGCTTGTGGAGACCGCTCACAACAACTTCGTCGATTTCTGTTTTGCGATCAGCCCCGGGCTCTCCATGGTGTATTCGAGCGAAACCGACTTTGCCGACCTCACCCGCAAACTGGATGCGGTCGGCAAGCTCGGCGTCTCGTGTTTCGCGCTCTTTCTCGATGACGTGCCGCAGGAACTTCAAAATCCGCAAGACAAGAGCCGATTCACAACCTTGGCTGCGGCGCACGTCTTTGTGATCAACAAACTCCGCGACTACCTGAAATCGGAATCAACAGAAAACCGGCTCGTGGTGACGCCGACGGTCTACACGAACGAATGGGGCAGCCTCGACTACGTCCGCGAGCTCGGCGCGGGCGTCAGCCCCGACGTGCCCATCGTGTGGACGGGCACCAAAGTCGCCTCGCCCATGATCACCGCGGCTCAAGCCCAAGAGTGGAGCGCATTGCTCCGGCGCAAGCCACTTGTCTGGGACAATTTTCCGGTGAACGACGGCATCCCATGGCGTGTGAATCTCGGCCCACTGCGTGGCCGGGACCCCAACTTGCCGGCAGCCGTGCGCGGACTCTTTTCAAACCCCATGAACCAGCCGCGCACCTCGATGATTCCACTCCAAACCATCGCCGAGTACCTTTGGAATTCCGCCGCCTACGATCCTGACGCCGCGCGCCACCGGGCGCTTACGGACCAATACGGAAAGGACGCGGAAAAACGCCTTGCTGTTTTCCTTTCCACCTACAGCGACTACTGGTGGGACAACAACCTCTTCAAGCCGCTCTTCGTCGAAGAGCGAACGCCATTCGACATCGGTCAAATCAGGCATCGAATCACCCAGCTACAATCGGCCACGCGCTCGCCGCGCAATAAAACCGGCTATCGAGACTTGATGCGCGAGCTCGCACCGATTCCCTTGAAACCCACCGAGCGTTTGCCGGAAGTCCTGGCCGACCCCGCCTTCCGGCATCAAGCCAACCAAGCACTCATTTGGCGCGACGACTACGAGGTGCTCTACGCACCGCGCTTGAGCAGCACGGTGACACTCGACGGCGATTTCGCGAAGTGGCGCAGCAGCTCGCTTTACGTGCTCGATCAGCGCGCACAGATTTTCGCGGGCGCCAAGCTCTGGCGCGGGCCGGACCAGTTCTCCGCGCGCTTTGCCCTGGGATGGGACGACAACTACCTCTATGTCGGCGCCAATGTCACCGACCCGAATCTCTATCAGCCCTACACCGGCCGCGATATCGGTAAGGGGGATGTCGTGGACTTGATTCTCGAAACCGCTTTCCGCAAACACTTCGACGCCGTGGAAGCGACCGGCGACGAGTATCACTTGCTCTTCAGTGCCGGCGACTACGCCGAAGTGAAGCCCAGCGTCTACTCCGAGGAAGACTATCTTGCCCACCACAAGGTGACGCGCGACTACGAGCGCGAGATCAAGACTGCATGGAAGAAAACGCCGAATGGATTTTCCGGCGATATTGCAATTCCCATGTCGTGGTTTGATGGCGGCCCATTCCGCGCGGGTTATGAAATCGGAGTAACCCTGGGCGCCCAGAAAGCCTTCCCGGCAGCTTCGGCGGAAGGCGAGGAAGTCCCGCATATCCTTCTCCGCTCGAAAGACGATCACCTGTTTCCCGCGCACGTGGGAAATCCATCGTCCTATCAACGGCTAGTATTAATTGATGACAAATCCAGGTAGTGGAATAGAATTGCCGTCCGAGGCTACTGCGGCTCGTGCTTGACCAGCGCCGCGGCGGCGGCGTCGCCCTTCTGCACGGCGGGGATCACATACTGCGTCACGAAGAATTCGTAATGTTTCCGATCCTCGTCGGTGATGGGAGCGCTCGCGAGAGGCCGGTCCCCGGCCGACACCACGTACAAATCGCCCGTCCGTCCCAGTTGTCCCGGCTCGGTTTTGACGAACTTCTCCGTATCATCGGCGCCGAAATCATAGATCTGTTTCAGGGTGTAGGTTTTCAGTTGCTCGGGCGCGAGTTTGGAAACGCAGCGAACGTGAATATTCAATTTGCCAAAGACGCGCGTCTTGTCGTACTCCACCATTAAAACGTGCTGAAGCTCAGCGTCCTGATTATTGGCGTCCTTCCCTGTGTAGGTGTCGCCGAGAATATAGAACTCAGTGAGTTTCCCGCCGCGCGAGTCGTCGAGCAACTGGAAGAGCCGAAGGGTGGGGTCGTTGGCGTCGACGGGCACAGGCTTATCCTTTGCGAAAGCAGCCCCCGACCGCGCGCCAGGCAAAGCGAGCAGCAGACACACGGCCACCCCGATCGTCGGGGAACGCAGACATTTTCTCTTCATGGCCAACTCCCCTCGAAAGTGCACATCGCAGTATCTAAGAGACCCAGCGGACGCCGGGCGCGCAGACTTCCCGAAATCCAAGCCTACGCCCCTTTCAAACGCCAATGCAAGCATTTTCTCAACCCGCTCGCCCTCCGCCGGCCCGGAGCCGATTACGGATAGAGCAAGTACTTCTCGCGTAGCCTGCGAAATTGCTCGAGGCCCGCTTGCTGCCATTCATAGGCAATCCGCCGTGGATCGTGGCCTAGTTTAATAGCCTCCAGGACTTGCCGCGAGCCTACCAGGGCCAGCGTTTTGTCGATTTCAAAATCCTTCGGAAAAAGCCGGTAGAGAGCCGCCGCCAATTCAACGCCGAGCTCCGGCGAATCCAGCGCCTGGCGGTCGAGCAAGACGATCTCGACGCCGTGACAAAGCACGCCGGCAAAGCGATTCTCCCGAGGCGTGAAATCTACCGGCATGAACCGCACCCCTTGAATTTGGCGTTTGTTCAGGGTGGCGGCGAGCTGGGCCGCGTCGATCCAAGGCGCGCCCAACAATTCAAAGGGTGTGTCGGTGCCGCGGCCGACGCTCACGTTTGCGCCCTCGATCATGCCCACGCCCGGGTAAAGCGTGGCCTCGATCAGGTTGCGCAGATTGGGCGAAGGGTTGATCCAGGCGAGGCCAGTCTCGTCAAACCAGTCGGTCCTTTGCCAGCCTCGCATTTTGATCACTTCAAGTTTCGCCCCGAGCTTGTTTTCCGCGTTAAACATTTCGGCCAATTCGCCCAGCGTCATGCCATGCCGCACCGGCGAAGAAAAGTAACCGACGAACGAATCGAGGTCCGGATCGAGCACCGGCCCCTCCACGTAAAAGCCCGTGATGGGATTCGGCCGGTCGAGGACGAAAAAGCGCATGCCCTTTTTCCCTGCTGCCTCCAGCGCGTACGCGAGCGTGGTCGAGTAGGTGTAGAAGCGGACGCCCGCGTCCTGAATGTCGTAAACGAGCGCGTCCAGCCCCTGAAGCATGGAGTCGGTCGGGCGCATCGTTTCGCCATACAAGCTGTAGACGGGCAACTTGGTCTCCGGCTCGACGCTTGAAGCAACTTGTTCACCTTCACCGCCGGTGCCGAACAACCCGTGCTCGGGACTGAAAATCGCCGCCAGCTTCACGTTCGGGGCATGAGCCAAGAGGTCGATTGTTCTTCTCCCGCTGGCATCGCGGCCCGAATGGTTGGTGATCAATCCGACGCGCAGACCCTTGAGCGGCGCGAATCCCTCCGACTCCAGGACATCAATGCCCGTCTCCACCTTGCCGTTGCGGACCGGCGGGACTCGATAACTGTTGCTCATCTCGGCATGCGAAGTGAGCGCCAAGCGGCCTTCGCCCCACAGCGGTTTCGGTGCGCCGGGGCGGCTCGCGGTCTCGCTCTTCTCCGGAACCACGCCGAACGCCGCAGCCGCAATAGTGGCGATTCTCGAACGCAGAGCGATGACGCTGCCCTTCCCGTCGGGATGCACCGAATTGGTCAAAAGAATGACGTAGGTTTTTGAGAAGGGATCAATCCATAGCGATGTGCCGGTGAATCCTGAATGTCCGAATGAACCCACGGGAAACAGCTCGCCGCGATTGGAAGAATAGGGCGAGGCGATATCCCAGCCCAGCCCCCGCACCGCGGTTTTGCCGGGAGGGGTTTGAGGCTCGGTCATTTTCGCCACCGACGGTTCGCTGAGAATTCGCACGCCGTTCAATTCCCCGCCATTCAAAATCATCTGGGCAAAAATGGCCAGGTCATCAGCCGTCGAAAACAGCCCGGCGTGTCCGGCCACGCCGCCCATATCGTAGGCGGTGGGGTCGTGGACTTCACCCCAAAGAATTTTCCCCGTTGTCTCGTGCTGATGCTGCGTGGGCGCGATACGATCGCGATTGACGGCGGGGTCCTCGAGTGGCTTGAACCGCGTGTCGTTCATACCCAGCGGCTTGAAAACATGCTCGGCGCAATAAACATCCAACGGCTGGCCTGAGATGCGGTGAACCAGCTCGCCCAGCGTCTCAAAATTGATGTCACTGTAAATGAAGCGAGTCCCCGGCGGCACGATGGGTTTTTCGGCGATGATCTTGGCGAGACCCGTATCGTACCCGGCCCACTCCGGCACGAGGCCCAAGTCCTCTCGCAACCCGGAATAATGCGTCATCAGCTCGCGGACTGTGATCTCGTCCTTGCCATTGGCTTTGAACTCCGGCCAATAGACGGACACCGGATCTTCCAGACGAATCTTGCCCTCTTCCAAGAGCTGCATCACCGCGGTGGTGGTGGCGATCACTTTCGTCAGTGACGCCATGTCAAAAATCGTGTCGGCGGTCATCACTTCTTTCTTCGGCTCGAGCGACCGGTTGCCGAAGGCGCGCCGGTAGACCACCTTCCCGTCGTGCCCGATCTCCGCCACCGCTCCCGGGCACTTCCCTTCTCTAATGGCCTCCTCAACCACCGGCGCAATGGCATCGAGACGTTTTCCGACAGTTTGCGCCACCGGCCGACCGGTGGCGCCCTGGACCGCCGAGAGGAGCAGCGCCAGCGCAAGAGCTGTCATTCCCGCGAAAGCGGGAATCCATCTCCTGCAGTTTCCCAGGGAGCGCCGGACAAATGACAACGGACAAATGACAACGGACGTCTTCCTCTGGCCAATCGGGAATAGTGACAACATCCGCGCGATGTATCTGCTCATTCTAAAGAACATTCCGGCTTTGTTCGTTGTTCCGAGGCCCCATTTCGAGTTTCGATTTTCGAGTTTCAAGTCTCCGCCCTTCACGAATCGGGAGTAGTGATGCCGTGCACCATTCATATTTCTCCAAAATCGGGCCTTTTGTCGCCGCAACCAGTTGGAAACAAGGATCTTAACCTCAATGGGTTCGCCTTGCCTTGAAATGATGTATGTTAAAGAAGAGAAAAGACTTAACCTCAATGGGTTCGGTTGGGTTCGCCTTTTCGTGGTCTCTGCCGTTTGGCCTTGGGGTGATTTGCAGCTTCCGACCGTTCTGCCGGGACTCGCCACTGCCCTGTCCTATACCATATACTAATAACATGGCTCGACATGCCATGTCAAGAGATTTCTTCAGCTTGTGTCCCCGTCAGAATTTGGCCGCCCACTTCTGGCCCGGTTCTGAGTTCGGGCGAAATCGCGTTGTGCCTTCCCGGGCCCTCTGCTCCTCAGTGCCTTTGCGAGAGGGTGTTTTTCGCCTCGCTATCCGCCCGCCAAAAATCAAAACAATCTCACGCCAAGCCCCCAAGGCGCAAAGAGCTCCCAACGCCTACCCCGCCAACGGCGGATCCTCAGCGGTCGCTGGTCTAGTCGCGTTATAGCGAATCACCCCGCTCTGGTCCGTGTAATAGAAATTTCCGTGCCCCGCTCCCTGGACCGGGCTCGCGGTAACGGAGTAACCAACAATCGTCCCGGGTTGGGGGTGGTGCGGTTTGTAGATGAAATGGTAGCCATACTTTCTGCCCCTGGCGAGCTCGCGATCGATGAGGCAGGCCTCGTCCGAGCTGGGTGTGGAGCAGTTTCTCGGCCCGCCAAGAGCTACGAGGCTCTGGCTGAAGCCCCCGTGAACTGTAGAATATGCGGGCCCGCGCCCGTATCTCTGAGAATATGTTTGCTCGGCCCTGTAGATCGTCCCCAGCGCACGGACAATGGGCACCGCATGGCTTACATCCGGCCCCCATCCATTGCAGGAAAAGGTTGCGTGCCGCGGGATCTGCGACACGTCCTGCTCACGGTGGAAGTTGAATATGACTCCTTGGCAGTTTTGTGGTGCAGGTGACCTCACGGTGGCATAGCCACCCTCATCGATATGGTAGTGGTTGTTTCCCGGCCCAGACTGAATCGGGTCGGCATCGACTGAATAACCGTCAATCTCGTCGCCGTGGACGTAAATCGGCGCGTACACAAATCGGTAGCCGTTCTTTTCCCCCGCGGTCAATTGCGAGTCGATGAGGCAGGCGTGCTGCTCGCCGGGCTCCCGACAGTCACTCGGCCCACCTAAGGCGGCCAGCGTAGGGCCGAAACCCAAGGTGTAGGTGGAAGAATACGTGACCTCGGATGTGTTGATCGTTCGAAGAGAGCCCACCGCGGATGCCTGAGTGGGGTACGTGGGCTCAAAACTACCCATCAAGATTCCGACGCCAATCATTAGTATCAGCGGCAACGCATAACTGGCCAGATTCGCCTTGAACTCTGCTCGGCCAACGCCTCGAGCCGCCTGTTCACCCCTGAGAAGCAAACGAGCCACGAAGTACTCGACCCACCAGGAGACGAGAAATAACGGAATAAGCAGGATCGCCATCGCCACGGGCATTGCCCAGTTTGGTACATGGAAAGAGACAAGGGGTGGCATTTGGCCGAACCAATGCACGGAAAAAGAGAATTTCCCGCGGTAGAAATGTGCAGTGAGGAGGGAACTGCCAAGCGCCATAGCCAGCGGAATTCCGACAGCCGTCGAAACCGCGTTGGCAATGATTGAAACCCTCACCGAGCGTCGCTTCGAAAGACGGAGTGCTTTAAGGAGGACATAACTCTCGATGGCCACGACGGGGATGAAAGCGAGCAGGAAGATTGGCGGCGCAACCTCCCACAGAAACGGCATCCACGTGTCGGCCAGCACTGGCGTGGGCGTGAGAACGATGATGGCGAACGCCATCGCGATGGCCGGAAGTATTCGGCGTGGAAGCAGTGAGTTCATGATGCCTCCAAAGGTGTGTACTGTTCGGCTGGGTGGATTGAGCGAACTGTGCCACTCGCTCTGGCGCTCAACAACAGCAGGGCCGCAATGAGACGCGCGACACGATAGTCAGGTTCGCCAGAGTCCGGCCAATGCGGCCGGCAACGTGCATCAATGGGTAGGTTCCGAGCCCCCCACCCAAATATTGGCGCCATCGAAGACGATTTCCCAAGGGGTCGGACTCGGAGTGAAAGTACCGAGCCTCGCGCCATCGCTGGCGCGCAGCTTGGTTACAATGCCAGCGTTGAAACTCGTCACCCAAATATTGGCGCCATCAAAGGCCAGGTAATAGGGGCCAGGCACACGAAAAGTGCCGAGCTTGGCACCGTCGCTTGCCCGTAGCTTGGAGACACTATCGCTGCCATGGTTTGCGACCCAGATGCTGGCCCCGTCAAAGGCGACGCCACGCGGCTCAGAGCCCACAGAAATCGTGCGCAGTGTAGTGCCGTCGCTGGCTCGCAACTCCGTTACGGTGTTCCCTTCCGGATTCACCACCCAGATGTTCGATCCGTCAGACGTCATGCAGGAGGGCGTATAGCCGGCAGGAAAGGTGCCGAGGGTGACGCCGTCGGTCGCGCGCAATTTGGTGACTGTGCCATCGGAGTAATTTGACACCCACATGTTAGTGCCATCGAAGGCGATGCCATCGGCGCTTTTCCCAACAGTGAAAGTGCCGAGCTTGGCGCCATCGCTCGCTCGCAGCTTCCAGACGATATTGTTGCCATTGGCGCCGCTCGCTCCCCATATGTTCGTGCCATCAGAAGCCATCGCGGAAGGCGCGGAGCCGGGAGAAAACGTTCCCAAATTAACGCCATCGCTCGCCCGCAGCTTGGTTATGCTGTCGAACGTCCAAACTGCGGTCCAGACGTTGGCCCCGTCAAAAACCAATTCGCACTCGCCGTTCCAGCCGCAGTTTGGGACGGGGTAGGAACCAAGCACTGCGCCGTCGCTTGGCCGCAATTTGAAGATGAAGCCATCTCTCGAATCGATGCTGCGATCGTTTGCGGTAGCGTCCCGGTCCTTCCACGTCCGGCGGATGACGCCCGTCTCGTCGATAAAATAGCCCGGCGTCTTATCAGGGATGTATTTCAGCGGACGGGCGATGACCGTGTAGTGCCTGATCCTCCCTGCCTCCGATGGTCCTGGCACATAGCTGTACCGGTAAACCACGTCCTCGCCGTACCACGGTCTCTGCCCACTGGAGAGCTCATCGTCGATGAGCCCAGCCGCATCGGCCGAGGGCTCGGCTGGACGCGCGGACGGGCGGCCCAGGTCGGCGAGGCTGGCGGTGTAAGACCCCGGGCGTTGACCGCTGTAGTCTTGCTCGGCCAGCACTATTCGCCTGACATACGTATCTGGCCAAGGACAATTGGGAGACCAGAGACAGCCCTGTCCGACAACCGGCGGATCGTCCGCTGTCGCCTCCCGGTCTTCCTTTGTCATTTCTATACCCGTCTCGCCTTGAGGCTTCTCGCCCAAGCGGATGTGGGCAATAAAACTCGGAGTGTACAAGCCCAAGTATGTGTCGGGACGCGCCCGGAGCGTGTATTCAGTAAATTTGCCGGTCCAGAACTGGGAGACGGGCTTATAGGTGAACCTATACAAAACCTTCGCTACAGAAGAGCCATCTTTAGTGACACCGCATATTTTCTGTCCAGTTGCCAGCTCGGCGTCGATTAGGCCCGCTTGGGGATGGCTGGACGAATGCCCCAGAGCGGCGAGACTGGGACTGAATGTTTTCGCAAACACGTTCGAATACGCATCCTCAGCACGATGAAGGCTATTTAATAAAAGGACGGCGGTGGGGTCGGCGGCCGGCATGTCTGCGGCAGTTGCTGGCGCGCGTTTATTCTCGCGAATTACGCCAGTCTGGTCCGTATAGTAATAGTATCCGTACGGATGTTTTTTCGAACTTGCCGTAACCGAGTAAGATCGGATCGCTCCTCTCACGCTGCGGCCCGGCGAGAAGACAAAACGGTACCCGGGGAAGAAGTTGTCCTCCCCATAGGCAAGCTTCGTATCAATAAGGCACGCGGCAATTTCTGTGGGCTTCCCGCATCCTTGCTCTCCGCCCAAATCTTCCAGCATGGGACTGAATCCTTTAGAAAACATGGACGAGTACTTTGCCTCAGCGCTGTTAATCTTCCTCAGCAAAAGCGTAATGCGAGGCTGCGACCAGCGATCGACTTCAGGCAGCCGCTTGTCTGCCTCAGTCGCAGGTGGCCCGTTGCTCACACGAATCGTTCCCTTCTGGTCGATGGAATAGCGTCTGTACCCCGCACCGCTGATGGGACTGGCTGAAATTGAGTAAGAGTCAATCACTCCGTCGTTGGACTGGTGCGGCGTGTAAGTGAAACGGTAACCTTCCTTTGCACCCCCGGCGAATTGCGCGTCGATGAGGCAGGCTAGTTCTGGAGTCGGTGTCGGGCACCCTTGAAACCCGCTCGAAGCGAGACCCGGATCGAATTCACCGGCACTCCTGGCAGCCGCCAAGTTCGACTGCTCTTCCAGCCCACCCAAGGCGGCGAGGCTCCGGCTGAATCCTAATTTTTTGGGGTAGGTCTCGGCATACATCGCCTCTGCCCTCTGAATCGCCTGGAGCGACTCCACGGGGGAGCTTTGCTGGCGTTTGGCTCGCGCCTCATAGTCAGGATGGTTTCTGAAGCCTAGCGCCAGCGAGATCACCACCATAGCTGCAAGGAACAAATAGCTGGCCACATTGGCAGTGAACGTTCCCGACCGCACTTGCGGGTGGTTAAGCAGGCAGAGGGCCGGTCGGGGCGGCGTTGGCTTCGAACCCACCGGAGCGGCCGTCGAAGAAAGGACGGCGGAGCCCGACCGTCCAGGTCTCAGCATGTACCACGCGATAGGATACTCAACCAGCCAAGAGACAAGAAAAAGCGGGACAAGCATAACAAAGAGAATAATCGGCCCAGCTCGTTCGGGGCTCAAGGGGGTATTGGCCAAGACCACCACACCAACGACTCCCACAACCGTGGACGCCAGATTGACGATTGCAGCCACGCGTAGCGCGCGTGACCATCCCAGATCGAGTCTTCGTCGAAGCACGAAACTCTCGATTAGAATGACGGGGATCAGCCCCACGATCATCAACGGCGGCGCGAGAAAGACCCATGGAATCGCGCCGTCTGCCAGTAAGGGCGTCGGCGTGAGAACGATGATGGCGAACGCCATCGCAACGGCCGGAGGTATTCGGCGTGGAAGCAGTGACTTCATAATGCCTCCAGGATTGTGGTCTTTTCGGCTGGGGTGGATTGCGAGGACTCTACCACCAAGTCGGCCGCTCCACAACAGCAGGCATTGCCGACTTCTTCGCGCTCGTCCTTTGGCGATGTACGGGCGTCCTTTGGGGCGCCCTGCTGGACCACCAGGCGCAGCCGTGCCCCTATGGTCACTGTTGCGCGAGCCTCCTCGTTGGTATAGTCTCACCCTGGCCGCGCACTGCACCGTCCCCATCTGTCTCGGGAGGAAACCATGAACACTCAGACGCCCAACGCACAGCACTACCTTCCGTTCGACGAACCCCAACGAAACGGGATGGGGCTCAGCCTCTCCGGCGGCGGTTTTCGCGCCACGTTATTCCACCTGGGCGCGATCCGGCGGCTGAGCGAGCTTGGAATCCTAAAGCAGTTTCGGACCATTTCCTCCGTTTCGGGTGGAAGCATCCTGAACGGGTTTCTGGCTAGCCGGCTAGCCTCGCCTCTGGCCAAGGGGATTTCGGACTTCGAGCGCGAGGTGAGCGCGCCCATGCGCGCCTTCTGCTCGCTGGACATTCGCCGCTGGCCGGCGCTGGAACGGCTGATCCCGGGCTTGAGCAACAGCGAGCAGCTTGCGCACCAGTACGAGGAGCACCTCACCCAGGGCAAATTGCTGTGCCAAATCCCAGGGGAGCCCGTTCATATCTTCTGCTCCACCGACCTGGCCTACGGCGTCAACTGGATGTTCAAGCAGAAGCAGTGCGGAGATTATCAAGCCGGATTCGAGGACACACCTCCGGGCTGGAAGGTGAGCTCCGCCATCGCCGCTTCATCGTGTTTTCCTCCCGTCTTTAAGCCCATGGCGTTTCATCTTGATCCCGCTCAATTGCGGGGCGGCAAGGCCGCGCCGGGCGCCGTCCGCGACGCCGTGATCCGAGGCATGACGTTCAGCGACGGCGGCGTCTACGACAATCTGGGGCTGGAACCCATTTGGAAGGATCACGAATTCGCCCTCGCCTCCGATGGCGGAGCGCTCTTCCCGAGCGGTGGCGATACGGGCTTCGCCTGGGAAGTTGGGCGCTTCATCTCCATTCCCGAGGATCAGGCTCTCGCCCTGCGCAAACGATGGCTGATCTCGAGCTTCATCGCCAAAGCCATGAAAGGAACCTATTGGGGCATCGGCGGCACCGTCACCGAATACGACCGGCAGTTGCCGCCTGGTTATTCCGCGGACCTGGTGAAAAACTTCATCGCTCCCATTCGCACCGATCTCGACAGCTTTTCCGAAGCCGAAGCCGCGGTGCTGGAGAATCACGGATACTGGCTCGCCGACGCCGCACTCCGCACCCATCTGCCTGAGCTTCTTCCCACTCCGCTGCCCGCCTTCGCGCTGCCCCATCCCGATTGGGATAACCGCGACGAGAATAAGATCAAACGCGCGCTGAAAGACAGCTCACATAGGACTGTCCTCGGAAGATCGTGAAGTAGCCAGTCTTTGGGGGCGACGGTCGGGCATCAGACAAGCCGCCTGCCGTGGGTGATAATGTAGCCTGCGAAATTGCTGGGCCGGGCGTCAGCTAGGGCGCGGGAGGGATAAAGGTGGAGTTCCAGGCGAGAATCGCAGCGCACTGAGATTTCGGAAGTCAGGTGAACTCGTTCAACGAAATTCAAGTCATCGACGTCGGGAGAGAATACCGCCACATCGATGTCGCTGTCCGCGTCGGCTTCGCCGGCGAACTGCGAGCCGAAGAGATAGGCTGCTTGGATGCGAATGCGCTCCTGCACGCGCCCCAAACTCTGCTCAACGATTTCGTCTAAATCTGCGACCGTAGCCATTGGATGAATTCCTTGGCGGCGGGGATCATTGTCTCCGCCTCTTTAGCAATCACCTCAGTCGGGGCCATTTCCCAATCGCCGGGGTACCTCGACTCCACGTAGTAATTACCCAGGTTCTCGAGGAGAAGCGTCTGGTCCGAAGTCAAACTGAGTCCGCAGCGTTCGACCAGCCGTCGCAGGCTGTGGATTCGTGGAGGCTCTAACCCAGTCTGCTTTAGCAGGAGTCCTTTGAGCGTTTTCTCGACCGCCTGCTGAAGGTGAAACAGCGCACTGGGATTCAAATGGAGGCCATGCAGCCCTTCGGCCGCGGCCAGATCCGCTTCGGCATAACGCAGCCACGACCGAATGCCCTCCTCAATCGGGCTCATAATCAGCATTGTAACAGAAATCCTGCGGGCGACCGCGCTGGAAGGCGCCTTCATGCCTGTCCGCGCTCGTCTCCGAGTTAGCGAAGTCCGTCGCGTAGAAGATTCCACTCGCAGCCTCGTCATTCTGAATTCATAATTCATCATTCATAATTCGCCCTTCAGTAATTGCCCACTGGCCTTTTGGGGCCGTGATATACTTTCGCGCGCCGCCTGTCAACGAATCATCAACTCGGAGCCCCATGAAGCTGACAATAGCAGACTGGCTGGTTATCGCCGCGTATTTCCTCTTCAATCTTCTGATCGGGCTTTACTACCGCAAGAAGGCCAGCGGCAGCACGGAGGACTTTTTTGTTTCCGGCCGCGAGGTGAGCTGGTGGCTGGCGGGCACGTCGATGGTGGCCACCACCTTCGCCGCCGACACGCCGCTCTGGGTGACCGGCCAGGTGGTGCGGCACGGCGTGGCTGCCAACTGGTTTTGGTGGAGCTTCCTTTTCAGCGGTATGATGACCGTATTCTTTTTCGCGCGCATGTGGCGGCGCGCGGAAATCATCACCGACGTGGAACTGGTCGAGTTGCGTTACGCCGGCAAGCCCGCCGCTTTCCTGCGGGGTTTTCGAGCTCTCTATTTTGGCCTGCTCATCAACTGCATCATCCTGGGCTGGGTCAACCTGGCCATGGAAAAAATCCTGGGCATTTCATTGAACATTCCCAAGTTCTGGGCGGTGGTCATTTGCATGGCCATCACCGCAATTTACACCTCGATCTCAGGCCTGTGGGGCGTGCTGTGGACCGATTTGGTCCAGTTTGTCCTGAAGATGACCATGGTGATCGTGCTGGCCTATTACGCGGTGCGCGCCGTGGGTGGCATGGAAGCGCTCAAGACGAAGCTCGCTGAAGTTGACGCGGTACGCGGCGCCGCCGCGGGAGGCTCCGGTTCGATACTCTCTTTCATCCCCGACCTCCATTCACCCTGGATGCCGCTGATGACGTTTCTCGTCTACATCGGAGTTTATTGGTGGTCGGTCTGGTACCCGGGAGCGGAACCCGGCGGCGGTGGTTACGTGGCGCAGCGAATTTTCTGCGCCAAGGACGAAAAGAACTCGCTCGGGGCAACGCTGTGGTTCAACATCGCTCACTACGCGCTGCGGCCCTGGGCCTGGATTATGACCGCGCTCGCGGTGGTCGTCCTTTACCCGCAACTGAGCCAGCCGGGCGCCGACGCGGAGAGCGGCTTCGTGCTGGCTTTCGTCGATTACCTGCCCGCAGCACTTCGTGGCTTGATGCTGGCCGCGTTCGCCGCCGCTTACATGTCCACGATCGCCACTCAATTGAATTGGAGCTCTTCTTATATCGTCAACGATTTCTACCGCCGGTTCCTGGCGCGTGAGCGAACCGAAAGTCATTACGTGATGGTTTCGAAGGTCGCGACCCTGGGGCTCATGGTTCTGGGAGCCGCCGTGTCTTACATGATGCGAACGGTGGCAGGCGGCTGGGACATGGTGGTGAATATCGGCGCGGGCACAGGGGCGGTCTACCTGCTGCGCTGGTACTGGTGGCGCATCAACGCGTGGTCGGAAATCTCAGCCATGGCGACCGCCGCGGCGGTTTCCATCACGCTTCGTTTCAAGAGCCCGTTTGCCGCCACCGACCCGAACCAGTTCGCGAAGAATCTAGTCCTGACGGTGGCCCTCACCACGGCGGTGTGGCTGGTTGCCACGTTTGTGACCAAGCCCGAGCCTGAACCCAAACTTCTGTCGTTCTATCGCCGCGTACGGCCAGGCGTGGCGGGCTGGAAACACATCGCGCTGCTCGCGCCCGAAATCGCTCCCACACGCGATGGTTGGTATAATTTGATGGATTGGGCGCTCGGCTGCCTGATGGTTTATATGACGCTTTTCGGCATTGGAAAATTGCTGTTGGGTTCTCCCAGCACCGGCGTCCTGTTCCTCGCCACCGCCGCGGTCTCAGGGTACGCGATCTACTGGGATCTATCCCGCCGCGGTTGGCAAACGCTTTCCGGAAGAGCAGATTGATTTTGGATTTTAGATTTTGGATTTTAGATTGAGAAAATCTAAAACTGCCATCGCAACCAACGATGTCATCCTGAGGAGCCGCAGGCGACGAAGCATCTCCGCAGTTTCTCCAGAGAATCTTCGCGGAGTTTACCGTGAGCGAAATACAGAGACCCTTCGCGGAGTTTGCCCTGAGCGGGAAATGAAAAAGATCCTTCGCTGCGCTCAGGATGACAAGCGAAGGGCTCAGGATGACAAGCGAAGGGCTCGGAACGACAGCGGGTCCTTGTGGTCATCATCCTTCCGCGCCTCAACTCGCCTCCTTAATCCAAAATCCAAAATCCAAAATCTAAAATCGAGGATCACCGAACGCGACAACCCGGCCTCCGTCGCACTGGATACCAAATCCACGGAAGAAATCCTGTGCATCGTCAACCACGAAGACCAGCGGGTGCCGCCAGCCGTTCGCAAGGTCATCCCGCGAATCGCGCGCGCCGTGGAACTGGTTGTCAAAGCCTTGGAGCGTGGCGGACGGCTGGTTTACATCGGCGCCGGCACCAGCGGGCGGCTGGGCGTGCTCGATGCCGCCGAGTGCGTTCCAACCTTCGGCACCCATCGAGTGGTGGCCGTGATGGCCGGCGCGCCGCAGGCGATGTTCAAACCGGTGGAAGGCGCCGAGGACGATCCTGAGCAAGCCGTGCGCGATTTGCGCCGGCTGAAACTTAATCGTCGCGACGTGCTGGTGGGCATCTCCGCCAGCGGCGGTACGCCTTACACTCTCGCCGGATTGCGCTATGCGCGCAAGCTGCGGGCCAAGACCGTGGCCATAACAAACAACCCGGGCTCCGAAATGGACGAATGGGCCGACGTCACTATTGCCGCAGTGGTGGGGCCGGAAGTGATTGCGGGTTCGACGCGCATGAAGGCCGGCACGGCGCAAAAGTTGATCCTCAATATGCTTTCCACCGCCAGCATGGTGCGCCTGGGCCGCGTGTTTTCCGGCCGGATGGTGAGTGTGCAGATGACTAACGAAAAACTAAAGAAGCGTGGCGAAGCCATGCTGGCGCAGGGCGCCGGCGTAACACCCGACGCCGCGAGGCATGCCCTCGAGCAATCCGGATGGAGTCTCCCAGTGGCGCTCCTGATGCTTTGGAAACATATACCGCGGAGCGAAGCCGTGAAACTGCTCGGACGCAGGAAAAATCCCGCCAGCGTGCTGCGTCAGGCGCGCGCCGAATGGGCGAAGTCGCTGACCCGTAGTCCCGACCGCGTATGATATCATTCAGGCAAGCCGAGACGATTTCGGCGAGCGAGCCTTGCAAGGAAAGCAGAAATGGGTTTTGGATCAATGTTGACCCTCGGAGAACTCCTTACGGCGAAGCGAAAGGAGATTTTGCGCATTGCCACCAAATACGGCGCGCGCAACGTCCGCGTGTTTGGGTCAGTCGCTCGGGGAGAGGCGGATGAGGCCAGCGATATCGACTTTCTGGTAGAGATGGAATCGGGAAGGTCGCTGTTGGATCTCGGCGGGCTCCAGGCGGAATTGGAACAGTCGCTCGGGCGCCGCGTGGACGTGGTGACGGAGAAGGGCCTGAAAGTGCGGATCCGCGGCAGGGTGCTTAGCGAGGCAATTTCGGTATGAGAGACCCGGCCGAGCGCCTGAGGGACATGCTGGAGGCTATTGCCGCTATCGAGCGGTATGCACGCCGAGACAAGGAATCTTTTGAGCAGGATGAGTTGCTTCGGGGATGGTTCCTCCTTCACCTCCAGACCCTTGGCGAGGCCGCTAGCGCTCTTCCAGAGGGCGTGCGTGCCCTCGCTCCTGAAATACCCTGGCACAAAATCATCGGTATGCGCAATGTCCTGGTCCACGGCTATTTCGAAATCGACACTGACATTGTCTGGGATGCGGCGACGCGCGATGTCCCGGCGCTGAAGTCCGCGGTAGAGGGCTTGCTGAAAAGTCTGGAGGGCGAAGGAAAGTGAAGGATCCTTCCAGGTTCTTGTCACGTCAATCGGCAATCAGTCCCGCTTGGCGGGATCAATCGCAAATTACTTGCCACACGCTCCTTGCCACTGATTCAATAAAGCAATGGACAAATTCCTGATCGAAGGCGGGATTCCCCTGGAGGGCACGATCACGGTGAGCGGCGCCAAGAATGCCGCATTGCCGGCGATGGCGGCCGCACTGCTTACCGATGCGACGGTAATCCTGCGGAATCTGCCGCGCGTCCGCGACATTGGCACGATGCGGAGCCTGCTGGAAGAACTGGGGGTCGATTCCTCGGTCACCCACGAAGAGTACGGCAACCGAGTGGAGATTCAGGCACGCGGGCTGGAGAATCCCGTTGCCCCGTACGAACTCGTGAAGCAGATGCGCGCCTCGGTCCTGGTGCTCGGCCCGCTGGTGGCGCGCTTCGGCGAAGCCCGCGTCTCGCTTCCCGGCGGCTGTGCGATTGGCGCGCGCCCCATTAACCTACATTTGCGTGGCCTCGAGGAATTGGGCGTGAAGATTGAGATGGACCACGGGTACGTACACGCTCGCGCCGACCGCCTGCGCGGCAGCCGATTTTGCTTCGACACCATCACCGTGACCGGCACGGAGAACCTGATGATGGCCGCCGCGCTGGCGGAAGGAGAGACGCTGCTCGATAATTGCGCGCTCGAACCCGAGGTGGAAGACCTCGCCAACCTGCTGAACAAAATGGGCGCTGCCATCGAGGGCGCCGGCACCAGCCAAATTCGCATTCGAGGCGTCGCCCAGCTTCACGGCGCCGACCACACTATCATCCCCGACCGTATCGAAGCCGGGACTTTTCTCACCGCCGCTGCCATCACGGGCGGGCAACTCACCTTGCGGCGCGCCAACCCGAGCCATCTGACGGCAGTGGTTGCCAAACTGGCAGAGGTCGGCGTCGAGGTCAAGAGCACTTCGTCGGCAGAGATCGCCGGATCACCATGGCCATCGATCGAGGTGAAAGCACAGTGCGCGCTGCGTGCCGCCGACGTGACCACCCACGAGTACCCGGGCTTCGCCACGGACATGCAGGCTCAGTACATGGCGCTCATGACCCAGGCCGAAGGCTCCTCTGTCATCACCGAAACTATTTTTGAAAACCGATTTCTGCACGCCCTCGAACTCGTCCGCTTGGGCGCCGACATTACTGTGGATGGCCGCCGGGCTCTGGTAAAAGGCAAAGCACGGCTGAGTGGGGCGATGGTGCAAGCTTCGGACCTGCGCGCCAGCGCTTCGCTCGTTCTCGCAGGCCTGGCCGCGGATGGGGAAACGCTCATCGACCGCGTTTACCACATTGACCGCGGTTATGAGCGAATCGAAAAGAAATTGAGCGCGGTCGGTGCAAGGATCAAGCGCATTTCGGAAGTGAGCTGAACGGCCGGCGCACTCTCGCGCTACTCGACGGTGTGGGTGACGACAGCGTTGGTGGTGGCGTCGCTAGCCGGGTTTCTGTTGATGCTCGGGAAGCCGGCGCGTCGACCGCAAACGATGTGACCAGCCGCGATGCCGTCGCGTCGAAGGTGGCGCGAGCTTCCCTCCTGAGATTCTCCTTTGAACTTGGGCACTGAGCCTGCGCCACTGTGTTTCGGATGAATTCGGCGAGAGGAGACCAGCTCGGGAAAAGGCGGCGAAAACAAAACGGGCGGCACCAGGATTCGATCCTGGTCGCCGCCCGTTGAAAACACGTTGGTCCGTCAATTAATGGCAGTGGGGGTCGGCCGGACTCAACTGATGGCACGCGTCATTTGCAGCGATCGCGGCAGCCTGCGCAGCCGAGAGTGCCGCCTTGGCGTCGGCATCTGCCTGGGTGGCCGC